>Ga0335075_10003772_pt1 | contig 23857 bp, 21 predicted proteins | sample Lox_Sample_24_FD_206723 | JGI IMG/M metagenome (GOLD analysis project Ga0335075, IMG submission 206723) | Soil microbial communities from Loxahatchee National Wildlife Refuge, Florida, United States - Lox_Sample_2.4 | ecosystem: Environmental > Terrestrial > Soil > Wetlands | place: USA...
CGCGCGGTGCCCACGTCACGCGGCCGTCGCGGACCGGTTTTTCCCGGGCGCCCCGGATAGGCCCTTATCGCGGGCGTCTAAAGGCGTCCGCCCTCTCCCGAGGGGAAGGACCTCCCCAGGATCTGCGGCAGGGTCGATCGCGCGACGCCCAACGGTGCCGCTACCCGGGAACTCGACTTCGACTCCGGAATGAAGTGGACGCCGAGGATTTGCCCGTGATGCCCCGGGACCGAGAAGTAGCCGCTCGCGGCGCTTGGGAGGTAGGTCGTCCCGTGGAACCGGAAGTTCGAAACCTCGAACTGGTAGGTGCCGCGGGGCACGTAGAACGTTACGAATGCGGCCGGGTGCCCGCACCCTCCCGCGGGCGTGCTCGTGGCGGTCTCGTTCGACCATAGGACCGCCCCCGTTTGGGCGTTCAGGATCCGCACGTGGAACGCGTGGGCGGAGGCCGAATCGGGAAGACCCGTTTCCGTGAACACCACACGATAGACGGTCGTCGTGATCAGCGGCGCGTAATCGCCGGCGAACGAGAGCTGGGAGCTCCCGATCCCGACCGCCCCCGATGCTCTCTCGTCCTTGAACGGCAGGACCCCGTACGGGTTCGCATGGTCGCCGTAGACCGCCCAGTAGTTCCCGCCCTGGTAGTGCGATGCGACGATGCTGCCCGTCAGGTCGACTCCGTTCGCGACCTGGGAGTACGAGAGCGGCTCGCACACGGTGCGCCCCGGATACGAGGTCGACGAGAGCGGATCGTAACCCGCCTGGCATGTCACGTTCCACCAGTTGGAGTACTTCGTCGGCGAACTCACCCCCGCGTTGAACCCCCCGCCGGAGTCGAACGCATTGTTGTAGACGCGATCGTAGCTCTCACGGACCGAGAGAGCGGTCGAGGGGCTGAACACCCCGGTATACATTTGGGACTGCGGGTCGGGCGTGAACGTGTTGCCCCAGACGATGTTCCGGACGCCGTTCGGGAACGCTCGCGCGTTGGGCACGCTCGCGCTGCCGCTGAACGTGAGCCCCTGGTCCGAAACGTCGAACGTATTGTTCGCCACGAGGTTGTGCTCCCCACCCTGGAAGACGACGGCCGACACGGGGACAGCGAAGAAGGTGCCCCACGTGGTGATCCCCGAAGTTCCGGCGAGGGTGAAGTCCCGGACGTGGAAGAAGTAGAGTTGGAGATTCTCGGTCGTCGGGACGGATACCCCCAGGCGTTCGAGGGCGGCGACCTGCCACGAGGGGTAGACCATGAGGAGCGAAGGCGCCGGTTCGGACACGGCGTACGCCGTCGTCGAGTTCAGGAACTCCCCGTACCACACCGGGAAGAGGTAGTCGTTCAGGTTCGAAAATAGCCAGGAGAGCGAGCCCGATACCCCGAACGGCGCGCCCACGGTCGGAGGTCCGCTCTCGATCTCGTACGGACTCCCCGGAGCCCCCAACCCCGGACTCCCCCGATTCACCGAGATGTTGCCAAGGTCGGAGCTGCTGAACGCGTAGAGTGGAGTGTACACGCCGGTGCTCGGATCCGGAGCGAGCGATATCGTGGGAGACTTCCCCGACCCCGCGAGATTCACATTCCCGATGTAGGGGGCGTAACCGCTCAGGAGCACTTCGATCGTGTACTTGCCGTCGGGTAAGTATAGGTTCGAACCGAGTTCGGTCGGAACGCGGGCCCCACCCGATCCCTCCCAGTACGAGAACCACCCGAAAGTAGGAGCGACCTGGAATTCGGATTGATTTCGGACGCCGGATCCGGACGCGATCCCGACCCAGGCGTTCGCGGGAGAGATGTTCGCGTAGCTCAGTGCGTGGGCTCCGGCCCCCTTGGGGTACGCCACCCCGGACATGTTCCATAGTCCGATGAGGAGCGATGGTCCCGTCACCTCATGGGCCAGCGGTGCACCGTCCCCCGTGAGGAAGCCGGCGCCCGTCGGGGTGGATTGGGGGGCCCAGTAGTCGACTTCCCCCAGGCTCGTCTCTCCCGTCTCGCCGCCAAAGTCCATCGCGGAGGGAGTCGCACTGTAGGCCTTGCACGCCTGGCTCACCAGCGTGTCCGCTGCGGTGCAATAGCTGACCCCGACCGTTCCGTCCTGGTACACGACACTGTTCGTGTCGCCGTCATCCGAGCCGATGCCGTAGTCGAACTCGAAGTCGTTGGTCAGGCCCACCGGATCGTAGGCGCTTCCGTTCGCCTGGATCACCGCCGACCCGATGCGCCCGTCGGGTCCGTGCTCGGGAACGCCGACGTGGGGGTGCGCCGGGCTCACCGAGTTGAAGAAGATGTCGTCGTACTCTCCGCAGACGATCCCCGGGTACGCTTCGACCGCAGGGCAGACGTGGTTCCCCTGACAGACATCCCCGGACGGGCACGGCTGGCTCGACGTCTTCCAGACGCTGTAGTTGAAGAAGATCTCGTTGACCGGCTCGGTGGTGCTGACGGTGGTGCCGTCCACCGTGCAGCTCGGAACCCCGGTGCCGGGCACGACATCGGTGTGGCACGGTCCCCGCGTGACGTTGAGGTAGAGAGCGAGCGTGAAGGGATAGGAAATGTTCAGCTCCACCCCGTACTCGCTCGGCACATTGGTGAGGTAGTAGAGACCGTCCGAGATCGAGCCGAACCCGACGAGCGTCTGCTGGTCGACGGTGCTGCCGTTGTACAGGCCCCAGCTGGCCAAGGGGTTGGAGAAGTTCCAGATCTCGTCCCCGATCTGCATCGTGTGGGTGCCGGGAACATACTCGATGTAGTTCTGCATCCAGAACTCGTTGGGGCAGGGGGCCTTCCCGGTCATCGGGTTGCCACCGTAGCCGGGGCACCCGGTCGGGGCATCGGGGTCGTTGGGATTGTAGAACGAAGTCTTCCCAAGCACGGTCACGTTGGTGAGGACAGCGTTGAGCTGTGCGCCGTAGGAGTCGGTCGCCGGCTGAATGTCGTTGTAGCTACTTCCGGTGGAGACGTCGAACTCCTCGGTCTGGGTACCGAGAGGGTCGTTGGTGGAGTACGTCCCCGCCAAACTGGTCGTGTTGACCGTGGTGCTCTCGATCTGGCCCGTAGTGTTGCTGAGCCCGTAGTATCCCACTCCCATCGGCGCCGGCGCGATGTTGTACAGCGGGGTGACCACCCCGCCCGTCGACGCGAGCGGAGGCGCCTGGTGAAGATTGGGCGGATGAAACGAAGAAAGGCCCCGACCGGCCGCCGTGAGCGAACTCTCATCGCTCGCCACCGTGGTGGCGAGCCCCGAATTGGTTCCGAGCGGCGAAGTACTCGTCGTCGCCGTGGGGGCTGTGCTCGATTCGGCCGCGGCGCCGAGTGAGCTCGTCGTGCTCTGGGGCGCGACGGAAACGGTCGAGCCGGCGGACCCGGCGGTGGTACCCCCGGCGAGGGTTGAGCCGAGCAGGACCACCACGATCAAAACTACCAAGGCGGCCGCGGCCCGTCGCGGGACGGACATGCGGGGTCCAGCCCGTTGGGCTACAAAAGCCGGTAGAATCTCGAAAACGACCGGAGCGAGGGCAGCCGTCGCTGCTCGAGGAGTGCTTCTCCGGGGGACCGACTCCGGGCGGTGCTCTCGCGCGGACGTCATCGACCGTCCCCCGCGATCCGTTCTCCCGCTTCGACCGAGCGCAGAGTCGACGAACCATCACTCCCGGAACAACGGTCTCGCGGGCACCCTTGATGAGGGACGAGGGTCATCCGGCACGGGGCTCGGTCGGTATCGAGAGCGGGTAGGCGAGAGCTCCGGATGGATCCGTTCAGCCACATTCTGCTCGCCTACCTGCTCGGGTTCGGAATCTGGGGACCGAACGGACTCCAGTACGTCGTGGCCGCCGCCGTTGCGGGCGCTCTCCCCGACCTCGACGTGGTCCTCTACCCGCTCTCCCACCGCTTTCCGCTCTTACGACATCGCGGGATCTCTCACTCGATCCTCGGCGTCACGGTGATCGCGGCCGTAGGTTGCTTCGTCGTTCCGTCGGTGATGGCGTGGGGCCTCGGCGCGGGGTTCGCCCACGGGTCTACGATTGCGTTCTTTGTCGCGCTGGAGGTCGGGGGCCTGTCGCACGTCTTCCTGGACTCCCTCGACCACTGGTCGGTGCCGATCTTCGCCCCGTTCTCTTCGGTGGAGTATCACTTCGATGCCGACCGGATCGTCAACGTCGGTTCGATGGCGTTCACGGTCATCGCGTACGGGACCATGCTCTACGAGCGGGGTCGAGTGCCGCTCGAGGTCTGGGCCGACACGACGTGGATCTTCCTCGGCATGGCCGTCTTCTACTTCGCCGTGCGCATTCTGGGCCGCTGGCGAGCAGGGGTCGTCCAGCGTCGGGCGGGGTATACTGCGGTCATCCCTCAGGGGAATCCCTTCGCCTTCGTGTTCTTTGGAGAAGAACGAACGCCCGAGCACGTGCGGTTGTGGACGGCCCGGTACGACTTGCTCCGAGGGTCGCTGAGTCCCTCGAGGACCGTCATTGTACCGCTTCACTCCGAAGCTCCCCTCCCGGTCGTCGACGATGTGGCCGCCCTGGCGCGAAGCTTTCCTTCAGCCCAGTCGGCTAGCTTCTGGCTCAGCGAGACCCACCCGTTCGCCGAGGTGCGGGCACTTCCCGACCGATTTGAGGTGTTTTGGTACTCGTTGGAGGTAAACTTCTGGGGTCGTGCAGCGGGCGTGCTGGCCCACGTCGACAGAGCTTCGGGGAAGGTCACGACGCAGAACCGGTGGCGGCCCGCGAGCGCGCCGTTCGGCTAGCCTCGGCTCCCGCTCCGGCCCATCGAGCGAACGAGGAGGTCGTGTGGCTGCGACGGACCGGGTCCGGGCCCCGGCAGACTTCGAGACCGACTCCGCCATCGATCCCACAAGACCCCGTGGACGGCACGTCCTTTGCTGTCCTTGGCAAGCGGCGCTTCATGGCGCGAACCTCACCGCCGCCGATGGTCCATGGGGGCTGCGCGTACCCCGCAGCGCGCGCCACGCATTGGGAGAAATCGCGAGCCGTATGTAGGTCGACGGTCTGCCTTCCGGCATGCCGCTGTACGTGACCCTCTACAAGCTGACCGACCAGGGACGCAGGACGATCAAGGAATCGCCGAAACGGCTCCGCGAGACCACGGCGAACATCGAGAAGACCGCCGGCGTCAAGGTCCACCAGGCGCTCTACACTTCGGGCCGCTACGACCTGGTCGTGATCAGCGAGGCACCGAACGACCACGCCGCGAACATCGCGGCACTCGCGATCATGCGGGCGGGGAACGTCGTCGGCGAGACGCTGCACGCCTACAGCGTCGAGGAAATCGAGGGCGTCGCCGCGAAGCTACCGTAGGCGCGCCCATCTCCTCCCCGCCGGTCGAGGGGCCAGAACGGTCGCAACGATCGCCGCCCCTCGGGAGCCCGAACGCGGTACCGTGCGCACCCCGCGGGCGCGCTAGGATCCGATCCGGGTCGTCACCTCGGACCAGCGAGACGGGTCGACCTTGACGGCGGCCAAGTCCGTCACCGCCTTCGCTACGGGGGCCGGCGCCGTCCGGCGCACCGAACCGACGAAGTCGCTGAGCTCCTCCACGTTCATCGAAGGGAGCATGTAGTTGAGGATCGCCATGACCCGTTCGGGAGGCATCCCTCCGATGATGCGCCCTTGCATGGCGACCATTTCGGGGTCGGAGAAGTGCTGCTGCATGAGCGGGACCAGCTCCGTCTCTTCCCGGTTCATGTGGGCGAGATAAGTGGCGAAGAGCTCGTTCGCCTCTTGGTTCAGGCGAGCTCCGGCCCCCACTCGCTCCTCGGGCGAGACCATCTCCAGGATTCGGTGCGCGGACCGGGTCAGCTCCAACTCCCGCCGCGTCAATTCGTGGTGTTCCGCGATCAGAGAGGCCGTGAGGGCGGTAGCGACCTTCTCCGTGTGGTTGAAAATGGCACCTTCCTCGTCCGTGGCATGATGGCTGAAGATGCACAGGATGCATCCGGCACTCTGGGCCACCGCAAAGTCGTACTCCAGGTCGGTCGCCAGAGCCTTCGTGGTGGCGAGGTTCGCAAAGTCGTGGGTCTGCAGTCGGCCGGAGAGGTTGTAGATCATCGATCGGAGACCCTTGTGAATCGGCGTGAACAAATCCGTCCTTCTCGCCATGACCCATCCAACGGCGGGGGATGGGGTCCCTCTACATGGACCTAGGCTGCCCGATCGTTCGACCGCTACCGCTCGGACCCCACGACCCGCCCTCCGGTCGTCCATCCGGGTCGTGGTTGTCGGGCGCGTCGGGGCTCCGCTCGCACGGGCTTGGGTGGGCGTTGGGCACGGGTCGTCCCGGAGGAAGCTTCATCCAGTCGGGGCCGGTCTAGCGGCGAGGAACATGCGGGCCCACCCAGCCGAACTCGACCGACAAGGGCCCGACCCCTTGCTCTCCGCGGGCGCTCGGCACCTTCGTCTCGGCGAGGGATTCCTGCTCACGGGGTTTGCGATTGTCATCGCCTGCGTCGCCGCCGGACTGCTGATGGGCGGTGCCGCGGGCCTGGGTCCGTCCCGGTTCGCACTCGAGCTGGCTGGGGCCGCCGGCCTCGCGCTCATGTTAGCCGGTGCGGTATTCTTCAAGGAAGCTCGTGCCTTTCTGCGCCGAAACAAGCCGGTCGCCTGATACCCCTCGACCCGGCTCCGCTGCCGTCCGTTCGGCGACGCCTCCCCCCCAAAGAGGCCACCGGAGGACCGTAGGTCCGGCCCGGGGTCCTGGTCAGCAGCGGGCGTGCGGTCCCCCCGCGACGGCGCCGGGGAGGGGGCACGAACGCGAGCTCCCGGCCCCCCTCGGTCCGTGCCTCTGCGCTTATGGTCTTCGCACAGCATGCGCGCGGAGTGACTCCTTCTCGTACCCCGAGCGCGGCGGGCGCCGCGCGGGTTCACGCCTCCGCGGTAGTGGTGGACACTCACGCCGACACTCCGCAGCGCTTCCTGGACGAGGATTATGACCTCGGGGACCCGCTGAACGGCGGGGACCTCAACCTCGCTTCCGCCCGGAAGGGAAACCTCGGGGCGGAGTTCTTCTCCATCTGGGTCGACCCCTCCGAATACAAGGGCCGGTACGCCCGACGGACGCTCGAGTTGATCGACTCCGTGCGGCGACAGGTGGCGAAGCACTCGGACCGGATCGCCTTCGCCGCTAGCGCCGGGGACATCGAGAGCGCCCGACGCGCTCACCGGTTCGCGGCGCTGATGGGCATCGAGGGGGGGCACTCGATCGAGGACTCGCTCGCGCTGCTCCGCCAGTACTACGCGCTGGGCGTCCGGTACATGACCCTCACGTGGTCGAACTCGAACCACTGGGCCGACTCCTCGGGCGACGTGGAGGTTCGGACCTTTCCGCACCTTCGGCAGGGATTGACCCAGTTCGGGAAGGAAGTGGTCCGGGAGATGAATCGGCTCGGCATGATGGTGGACGTCTCGCACGTCTCGGATCGCACCTTCGCTCGCGCCGTCGAGGTGAGCCGGGCCCCGGTCCTCGCCTCCCACTCCTGCGCCCGCGCCCTGTGCGACCATCCTCGCAACATGACCGACGACATGCTCCGCGCCACGGCGAAGTCGGGGGGACCTCGCTCCCGGGGCGGAGTGGTCCAGGTGAACTTCTTCTCCGGATTTGTCGCTCAAGCCTATCGCGACGCGGTGCGGGCGCTCAGGTCCCAAATCGACCGGGCCGTCGTCCGCGCTCGCCGCGAGTCTCGGAAGCGACACCGCGAGTTCGTCTACGCGGACGAAGCGAGAATCCGGCATCGTTTTCTGGACAAGATTCCCCGCCCGCCGCTCTCGGCGCTGATCGACCAGATCGATCACATCGCGGACGTGGCCGGGGTCGAGCATGTCGGTCTGGGGTCCGACTTTGACGGGGTCAGCGGACAATTGCCCCGGGGCATCGACTCCGCGGCCGACCTGCCCAAGATCACGCGGGCGCTGATCGACCGGGGCTACTCGGCCGAAGACTGTCGGAAGATTTTGGGGGGAAACCTGCTGCGAGTCTTCCGTGAGGTGGAGGCCGTCGCGACGGGCCTCGCCCGATAACCGCAGCGGTTCGACGGCCGAGCCGCCGCGACGCCCGGTCGGACCGCAGGGCTACGGGATCGTCGCTACGGACTCGGAGCCCCCTACCGACTCTTCTGGCCGGGAGCGGCGCCGGGGCGGCGCACGCAGGAACACGAGACGCCGGACTCGGCGCCCATCGGGGAGCGCTTAACTGGGGAGAGCCAATCCACCGGCCGTGGCACGAACCAAGCGCCGCCTCGCGGCGATCATGTTCACGGACCTCGTGGGGTACTCCGCGCGCACCCAGGCCAACGAGGCCGACGCGCTCGCGGTCCTGCGCCGCCACAACCGACTGCTGCGGTCGATCTTCCCGAAGTACCACGGGCGCGAGATCAAGACCGTCGGTGACGCCTTTCTGGTGGAGTTCGAGAGCGCGCTGGACGCGACCCGCTGCGCCCTGGAGATCCAGCGGACGCTCCACCAGGACGAACTCACCGTCCCGGGAGCCGAGCCGGTGCGCGTCCGGATCGGGATCCATATCGGAGACGTGGTCGAGGAGGGCGGGGACGTGCTGGGCGACTCGGTGAACGTCGCGTCCCGGATCGAGCCGCTCGCCGAGCCGGGCGGGATCACGATCTCGCAACAGGTCTTCGACCAGGTCCAGAACAAGATCGACTTGCCGATCGTGAAACTGCCACCGGTCCGGCTCAAGAACATTCGCGTCCCGACCAGCGTCTATCGGATCGTGGGACCCTGGCAGGCGCCCGAAGGGCGCCCCGCTGCCGCGGCGACGCAGGACGGTCACAATCTCGCGGTCTTGCCACTGACGAACATCAGCCCCGACCCCAACGACGCGTACTTTGCCGACGGCCTCACGGAGGAACTGATCTCCGCGCTCTCGCAGGTCCGGGGCCTGGGGGTCATCGCTCGAACGTCGGTGGAACAGTACAAGCAGGCGCCGAAACCGATCTCCCAGGTCGGCGCCGAGCTCGGTGTCGACTCGGTGCTCGAAGGAAGTGTGCGCAAGGCCGGGAACCGGATCCGGATCACGCTCCAGCTCGTGGACGTCCCGACGCAGCGTCACATCTGGTCGAGCAGCTACAACCGCGAGATCGACGACGTCTTCGCGGTCCAGGCCGACGTCGCGGCCCGCACGGCGGACGTCCTCCAGCTCGAGCTGGTCAAGTCCGCAACCCCGCCAGCGGAGCGGGCCCCGACCTCCAACATCGAGGCGTACGACCTCTACCTGCGGGGCCTCGTCGCGGCGAATCGGGAGGGTCGCGAGGGCGTAGAGGACGCGATCCGGTACTTCGAGCGGGCGACGCGGCTCGACCCGACGTTCGCCGAGGCCTTCGCGGCGTGGGCGAACCTCTACGTGGCGGTTTCCGGCGACACGTATGCCGTCAAGGAAGTGATGCCGCGGGCGCGGCAGCTCGCGGCGCGGGCGCTCGAACTGAATCCCGACTCTTCGGGAGCGCACGCGACGCTCGCCAACATCGCGATGCAGTTCGATCACGATTGGGTCCTCGCGGAGGCGGAATTCCGCAAGGCGATCGCGCTCAACCCGAACAATCTGCCGGCGTACAGCTTCTACGGATTGCTCCTGATCGCGCTCGAACGTTTCGACGAGGCCAAGGAGATGTTCCGACGGGCGATCCAGCGGGACCCCGCGGCGCACCACACGAGGCACCTCGCGTGGGCAGAGCTCGAGTCCGGGAACTTCGACGCCGCCATCGACTATCAGCTGGAAGAGGTCGCGCGGGCGCCGGACGACCTCGAGGCGCACGTCTTCCTGGGACTCTTCTACTTCTACGCCGGCCGCCGCGAGGAAGCGCTCGAGCAGGCCAAGATCCCCCCGAAGGACCCCCGATCGGTCGTGCGGTTCGACCACGCGCTGCTGAACGCCCTGGTGGGGCGGCCGAAGTGGGCCCGGCAGATCGTTCGGGAGGTGGAGGCCGGGACGCCTCCAATGTACGTCTCGGGGACGGACCTCGCGATGCTTCATGCCGCCCTCGGCGAGAAGGCCACGGCGCTCGACCTCCTCGAGAAGGACACTCGGAACGGCGACGCCACGCTCTGGCTCTACTACCGCGGGGTGTTCTTCGATGCGCTCCGGGACGACCCACGGTTTCTCGGGCTGCTCCGCGAACTTCGGCTGCCGACGAATCCGCCGCGTCGCGGTCCGCCCGCGCCGCCGCGCCCGTCACGCTCTGCGGGGCGATAGCGTCACGGCGAAGGCGACGTCGCGTCGGGGCGGTCGCGCGGGCCGCACCTGTATTCAAAGAAGAGAGCGCCCGCGACCGGGTGCGGCCAGTACGCGGGGATGGGAACGAACCCCATCTCTTGGTAGAACTGGATCGCGGCGGACATGGACGGGAGGGTATCGACGCGCACCCGCTCAAACCCGAGCTCGACGGCTCGGGCGAGGAGAGGGCGCGTCAAACGGGGCCCGAACACGGGGCCCCGGTGGTCGGCTCGCACGTACACCCGCTTGATCTCCGCCACCTGGGGTTCCAATCCGCGAAGGGCGCCGCAGGCGGCGAGGTCGCCGCCCGCGAAGGCGAGAACGATGTCGCCCCGAGGCGGGGCGTACGTTCCGGGCAATCCGGAAATCTGCTCGTCGACCTGCGCGAGGCCGAGACGGACCCGAGCGTCGGCCGAGGCGGCGCTATCTCGGTGAGCGGCCAACCAGTCGCGGTACTCTTGAAAGAGCCGGCGCACCGTCTCGAGGTCCTTCGACCAGTCGACCCGGCGGAGCGTGGTTCCGGGGAGGGCCTCGGCGGACCGGGTCTCCGTTCCCTCGTCGCGCGCCATCCCACGGCCATGGCGGAAGGGGGGAAGACGTTGGAGCACCCTCGACCGAGTCCGTCGAGGGCGGGCCCGAGGTCGCGCACCTTCCCCGGGAGGGTTCAAGTGTTGAGGAACGGGACGGCGAAGTGGCCCGAGTGCGGTCGCGGTCGGCCCCGTGTCGAAGTATACGGGCGGAGGGCCGCGGAGACGAGGCCGCCCGTGCTCGGATAATCGAACCACGGCACCAGGCGACGAGACCCCGGGCGGGGTCGACTCGTCGCTGAGTCCTGGACCGTGCCGCAGTCCGCCCGGCCGGCCGGAGGACGCGTGCCCTCGAACAGGTGCGAACGGTCAGCGACGCCCCGGTCGCGTTCGCCCGGGAGCAGAGCCGACGGCGAGGGCGGCCGCAAACCGCTTTAACCGCCCAGCGGACCGTCCGCCGTGGCTCGAGCGAAAACGCCCCGTGTGGTCTTACCGAGAGTTCCGGCCGGCCGCGGGCGAGAGGTCTACCCGGTTCCCGGCGTGTTTCGGCCGGTCCGGACCACTCCGCCGGGCCGGTTCGAGCTGCTGAAGGTATTCTCCGGGCTGGAGCGGACGGTCCCGTTCCGAAAATACCCCGGGGACGACCGTCGGATCCTCGAGATCGCTCGTCGGACCTTCGCCGAGGTCTCCGACGGCCCGGGGTGGATGTATGTGGCGCCCCCCAAGACTCCTCCCGAGATCCTCGCCGCGGGCTTCCGAATGGTGGAGACGACGAAGGACGTGATCGTGGTCTCGCGTTCGCATCTCGCCTACAGCCCCCGCATGGACGTCTACCTCGACATCATCCACGAATTCCTGCACATCCTTCAGCGCCATCAGGGCCGGGAGATCTGGCCGGACCGAAAGATCCCGTACGCCGACCGCCCCACTGAGGTCGAGGCGTACGCGTTCTCCGTGGCGGAAGCCCGTCGTCTCGGGGTATCGGACCGCTACCTCCGAGAGTATCTCCGCGTCACCTGGCTGCGACGCCCGGAGTATCTCCGTCTGCTTCGGAACGTCGGCGTGACGGCGAGATAGACCGTCCGCGGCCTGGCCGCTCGCCGGTCCCGGGGGGAGTACCCCGCCCCCGACGAAGGCGCTTGACTTGGTGACGCCGCGGTCCTCTGGGACCTCGCGGGCGGGGTCGCCCGTTGGAGATCGGCCGAGCCCGAGGCTTGATGACGGGGGTGCGGGTGGCGACATCCGCTTACCGATGGCCGACGATATCGATCCCCGCACCCGCACGATCCGCTGGCAGGACCCGACCGGGTTCCAAGAGCCGATCCGGGCGAAGAGCGGTCTCGAGTTCATGCGCTCGTTCCTGAACGGGGAGCTCCCTCCGCCGCCGATCTCCCAACTCCTCGGACTCCGGATCGCGTCGGTGGAGCCGTCCTCGGTGGTGTTCGAGTTCGACCCGGCCGAGTACATGTACAGCCCGCTCGGCAACGTCCACGGCGGAGTCATCACCGTAGTGCTGGACTCCGCGATGGGATGTTCGTTCCACACCACGCTAGCGGCCGGGAAGGGATACACTACGCTCGAGCTGAAGGTGAATTTCCTGCGGCCCGTGACCGCCCGTGCGGGCACGCTCCGGGCCGAGGGTCACGTGGTCCACGCGGGTTCTCGAGTGGCGACCGCGGAAGCGCGCCTCCTCGATGGCCGTGAGCGGCTCTACGCGCACGCGACGTCGACCCTGCTCGTCCTGTCGCACGAGCCGGCGTGAGCCGACTCGCACACGTGTGGGAGGCGCCGCACTTCGGCGACGGTGGGGCGCTTCGACCTATCCCTGGGTGACTTCGTGGACCTCGTCGGCGACGAGGCCATGGGCTTCCCGGTGCACTCGGGCCGCCGCTTCCGGGTTCGGCGCTTCGACCAGGCAGAAGATCTTCTCCTGCTTCTCGTCGACCCAGTAGCTGCGATAGTTGACGCCGTACTTGCCCTGGACTTTGAGGTCCTTTTCGTGAGCTTCGGCCACCGCCTTCGCGGTGACCCCCTTCATGTGCTTGTGCTCGTCCATGTAGAGCGGCATCGGGCACGGTCATCGAGGCGGGGGGCTTAAAGCCCGATGTTCGGCGACCGGCGGCCTGAGCGCCTCCAGCCAGAACGCGCGCAGCGGGATCCGCAGCGGGGCGCCGGCCCGCAGCTTCCGTTCGAGTCGTCCGAGTTGGGTCCGGTGCCGCTCGACCGAGAAACCGGGAGCGACCCACGGCACCGCCCGAAGGTACCACGCGAGCGCTCCGACGTCGGCGAACTCCATCTCGTGGTTCGCCTCGCCCGATCGAACGACGGGGAGTCCCGCGGCTCGCAGCTGGGCCCGGGCCAGGTCGAGGTCCCAGGCGGGGCCGTCGTCCGGGGGAGGAGACAGCTCCAGCGCCTCGCCGATCGCGGAGATCTCACCGGCTCCCGACTGCTCGGTGAGAAAGGTGCCCCCCGCGCACAGCACGCGCGAGACCTGGTGGGCGGAGTACGCTTCGTTACGGTCGATGACCAGGTGGAAGCTCTCGTCCCGGAACGGCAGCTCCCCCCGGGGGTCCGCCCGGCCGTGGAGGACGTTGTCCCTCGCACCGGCGGTACGGACCACCTGCCCGCCGAGCGGGGCGAGTCGGCGCGCGGCCATCGGGACGTTCGGTGGGTACGACTCGGTGGCAACCGTTCGAGGGGGCAGCGGCGCGAGCGATGCGAGCCGCTCCCCTCCGCCCGTACCGAGGTCGAGCACGTCCGGGGAAGCCGCGATCCGCTCTCGCACCAGATCGTCGTAGCTCCACGGGAGCGGAGCGATACGGTAGCGGCCCGACGCCCGGAGCCACGTGAAGTCCCAGCCCTCCACCGGGTGCTCCTGCGCTTCGGTGAGGAGCGAGTCGAGCGACCGACTCGTCCGCCCGGCCGCACGCTTCGGAGGGACGGACCCCATCGATCCGCAGGAGCCACGTCGATACTTCAGCGGCGCGTCGTCCCCGCCGTCCGGGCACGCTGGTTCGCCGTTCCCCTGTACGGTCACCTCACGGTTTGTGCGCGGGATGGGAAGTGTCCCGCGCTTCGGCCCCGGCCTATGTTTTTCGCTTCCGGGCCCGGGGTTTGCGGGCGCGGGCCATCGCGCGCCGCTCGGCCGGTGTCGGACGACGCCCCACCGTGATCCAGATGCCGTCCGGGTCCCGGACGCTCGCCATCCAGCCCTCGGTCTCCGCCGGGGAGTACGCCGTCGGTCGGGCCCCGGCCGCGAGGAGTCGACGATACGTCGACTCGAGGGCGGCGCGGGGCGCGGCGCCGAGGCTGAAATCCAGGTGGTCGATCGCTTCGCCCGGAGTGTACCGACGATAGAACATCGATCCCCGCGGGTACCAGTTGAGCTCCACGTTGTGGCGCGTCTTAGGGTCCTGAAGGCGGACCCAGATCCCCCCTCCCCAGCCGCGGGTGTCGCCACGCGCCACGACCCTGAGACCGAGGGCCTTCGTGTAGAACCGGAGGGAGCGCTCCAACCGCGTGACCCGCAGTCCGACGACCTCGAAACGCATCGGACGGACCATGTCGCCCGTAACCTCGGTGCCCTATCATGGTTGACTCTCCGTCAGTGCCGCGACCGCGAGCACGAGGCGCCTCTTCCCTGCGGTCGAGCGGGGCGCCCCGTGCCGCTGCGGCCAACGGCGGGACGTGGGGAGGACGCCGGGGCGGACCCCAGCAGACGCCGGGAACGAGTCCGGCCTCGGTGAAGTGGACCCACCGACCGCCGGGCGGATGGGGGGGCGCCTCCCGGTGCCGGGTGGCGATGCGTTGCAGGACCCCCCCTCCCGGTTTATGAGTGGCCGCGCCGCTCTCGGTCCGATGAGCGAGACCAGTGCCACTCAGAAACTGGACGTGCCGGGAGGCACGATCTCCTACCAGGATGCGGGGCGCGGCCGACCGATCGTGCTCCTGCACGAGGGAATCGCGGATTCTCGCATGTGGAATCGGGAGTTCCCCGAGCTGGCTCGCGACCATCACGCGGTGCGCTACGACTTTCGCGGCTTCGGAGGTTCGACCCCCGCGACCGCGGAATTCTCTTCCGTCTCGGACCTCGCGACGCTCATCGACCATCTGGGTCTCAAACGGCCGTTGATCGTCGGCCCGAGCATGGGGGGAGGGGTCGCTCTCGACCTCGCCCTGACCCACCCGGAGAAGGTCGGGGCGCTGCTGCTCATCGCCCCCGGGTACTCCGGGATGGACTACGACCACGTTCCGGGCGGGAAGGCGACCTTCGAGCGGGACGAGACGCTGTCGAAGGCGGCCTCGGACGCCTGGGCCGCCGGAAAGCTCGACGAGGCCACCGAGCACCTTCGAGAGCTCTGGGCCTCGGCGCTCACCGGCGCCGCGCTCGACCTCTTCCGGACCATGGTTCGGGACAACGCCAAGGAGATCTTCGAGGAAGGCTCGGGCCGATGGCAGAAGCGCGAGGGCGGACCCGCCGCGGGCCGGCTCGGCGAGATCCACGTCCCCACGAAGATCCTGGTCGGGGACCGCGACAATCCGGCGATGCCGCACCTCGCCCGTTACGTCGCGCAGGGGATCGCGGGCGCCCAGGTGCAGCTCGTTCCGGGAGCGGACCACTTGCTGAATCTCTCCCGCCCCGAGGCGTTCGACCTCGGGCTGCGCGAATTTGAGCATGCTTTTCCGGGCCCGCAGGAATAGTTCGCGGGGACCCTCGGCACCCCCCCGGGTGTACCCGTGGTGGGGCGAGCGATGCTTCACGCGTTCGTCCGGAGGGGCAGCGGCGGCTCCGCGACCTTGAGCAACTGCTTACCGACGTTGGTGCTCTCGAAGAGCCGCGCGAACGCCGCGGGGGCATTCTCGAGGCCGACGACGACGTCTTCCTTCGACTTCAACTGCCCCGAGGCGAGCCACTTCCGCATCGCCGCGACCGCTTCGGGGAATCTCGGGAGGTAGTCTTTGCCGAGGAGTCCCTCCATCCGTCCGTTGATCATGCAGAGTTGAAGGTAGTTCTTCGGCCCCGGCAGGTCGCCCGTCGAGGCGTATCGGGAGGTCCCTCCGCAGACGACGACCCGCCCGTTCGAACGCAATCGGGCGAGAGCCTCGTCGAGGATCGCGCCTCCCACGTTGTCGAAGTAGATGTCGATCCCGTCGGGACAGAGCTCGTCCAGCCGCGGACCGACCTCTTCGGTACGGTGGTCGATCGCGGCGTCGATCCCGATCTCCCGCGTCAGCCAGTCGCACTTCTCCTTCCCGCCGGCGATGCCGATGACCCGCAGCCCCTGGATCTTGGCGATCTGGGCGGCGATGGAGCCGACCCCGCCCGCCGCCGCGGAGATCACGAACGTCTCGCCGGGGCGGGGGCGTGCGACCTCGAGCACCCCGAAGTACGCCACCATCCCCGTCACCCCCAGGGTTCCGACCGCCAGGTTCGGCGGGATGTCCGGGGAGAACTTGCGGGTGGGAATGAATCCCTGACCGTCGATGACCGAGTAGTCCTGCCAGCCCGAGTAGAACCCTTCGACCAGGTCGCCGCGTTCGAAGCCCGGGAGCCGGGAGTCGATGACCTGAGAGGCGACGTTGGCCGGGATCACCTCCCCGAGCGGGATCCCGCCCTGCGACTCCGGTGGGCTCAGGGCGAGTATGGCGGTCGGGTGGAGAGAGATCCAGAGATTGCGGACGAGGGCCTGCCCTTCGGCCGGGGACGGGATCGGTGCCTCGGTCCATCGGAAGTCGGCGCTCTCGATCCGACCCTCCGGGCGCTTCGCGAGGACCCACTGTCGATTGACCGCCGCGGACATCCGTGCACCCCGTCCGCTCTCCCGGGGACGGGGGATAGCCCCGGGGGGATTACAAATAGGTTGAGCGACGCCCGGAGGGGGGCGCCTAGCGGGGCGAAGCGCTCGGCGACACCAGCCGCGGCGCGGGCTCGGTGGGAAGACGAAACCTCTCGATGAGCGCCCGGAACCGAGGTTCGTCGCGGATCGGGTCAAAGCCGAACGACTGGTAGGCGAACGCGAAACTGGTCCCGCCCGAGCGCACGTCCTCCTCGAGCGCCGCCAGCGCTCGTTCCCGGTCGCCGATCGCGAGGTACATCTGCGCGAGCAGCGTTCGACTCACGTATCCCGTCGCCGTCGGTCCCCGGTCCGCCAGGGCTCGCGCCTTCTCGGGAGAGCCGAGCCACGCCTCCACGGTGGCCGCCGCGAGCTCGCCCATCGGTCCCGGGCTCGCCGCGATCCGCTCGGCCTGTTGCCGGGCCTCCTCGACACGGCCCGACTGCATGTAGACGACGGCCAGGAAGGAACGCATCGAGAACTGGTCCGGGTTCCGCTCGAGGACCTCTTCCGCGAGCCGGGTCGCGGTCGGCAGGTTCCCGCGCTGGAACTCGAGCTGGGCAAGTTCGCTGCGAAGGAGGTCCCAGAACGGGTCGACCGCGATCGCGGCCGACACGGTCTCGACCGACTCGTCGTAGCGTTGCAGGACCCCGAGCAAGAGGCTGTACCAGAACCGGGCATCGCTGCTGCTGGGATTGAGCGCGATCGCGCGGCGGAACTCCTGCTCGGCGAGCGGCCAGTCGCGCTCGTGCTGGAACGCGAGGTTACCGCGCGCGGTGTGGGCGTCGGAGGAGTCGGGGTCCAGCTCGAGCGCGCGGACGATGAGCTCCTTCGCCCGAGGGAACGCCACGTCGGGGTCGAGCGTCGCCCCGGCGAATCCGATGTAGGTGTTGGCCAGCGCCGAATACGCCAGCGAGAAGTTCGGGTCGGCGCGGATCGCCGCTTCGAACAGCGGGATCGGGTCGGCCTCTCCTCGGCGCGCGAGACCGGAGAACTGGCGGAAGGCGTGGACTCCCCTCAGGTAGAGTTCGTACGCCTCGAGGTTCGACGTCGGCCGCTTCTCGATCGAGCTCCGCTCGGGGCCCGCGAGCTCGATCCGTAGCGCGGCCGCCGTGCGCTCCGCGACGTCGGCCTGGACCGCGAAGACGTCGTCGAGGGTGCGGTCGTACTGTTCCGCCCAGATGTGCTCCTGCGTACCCGTGTCGATCAGCTGAAGCGAGACCCTCAGTCGGTTGGCGGCCTTCCGTACGCTTCCCTCGAGTACGGTGCCCACCCCGAGCTCGGAGCCGATCTGGGAGACGGGCTTGGTCGTGCCCTTGTACTGCCCGACCGACGTGCGCGCGATGACCCGGAGCTCTCGAAGCTTCGAGAGCGCACCGATGATCTCCTCGGTCAGGCCGTCGGCGAAGTACTCGTCCTTGGGGTCCGGGCTGATGTTCGCGAGCGGCAGGACCGCGAGGCGGCTCCGGGACGCCGCCGACGGCGGGGGTCCGCTCGCTTCGGCTCCGCGCACGACCCGATAGACGTCGATCGGGAGGCGCACGTGCTTGAGCGGGGTCGGAGGGAGCTTCTCGAATCGGTCGGGCAGCTTGTTCCGGACCTGGTCGAACACCGGTCCGCTGATGCAGACCCCTCCCGGCGGAGCGAGCGGCTGGATGCGGGAGGCGATGTTCACCGCGTCCCCGAAGATGTCCCCGTCGCGCTCTTCCACGTCCCCCAGGTGGATCCCGATCCGCAGGAGGATGGCCGCCGACGCGACGCGCGAGTTCCGTTCGTCCAAGGCCGTGAGGATGTCCCGCGCGCACTCCACCGCCCGCAGGGCGCTGTCGAACTCGACCAGGAAGCCGTCCCCCGTGGACTTGACCGCGCGACCTCCCCGGGCGGCGATGAGGGGCCGGACGAGCCCCTCCTGCTCCTCGAGCCGGGCGAGCGCTCCCGCCTCGTCGTCCTGCGCCGAAGAAGTGTACCCGACGACGTCGGTGAACATGATCGCGGCGAGGCGACGGCTCATCGGTGTTGTGCGGGAGTGAGCGGGGCCTGATTAAGACCGCACGCGGGCGGGGGGCCGGTTCGTCCTCGGTCCCCCCGGGGAAGAGCGGGAACGCGGGATCCCCGGGGCCGAAGGGGCGCCGGACCGCGTCGCGATCTACCCCAACGGAACCGACTCGAGCGAGAGCAGTCGCCCCACCGGATACTCGCCGACCCGGTTCGCCGCCCCCCACGGCGAGCGGTCGTAGAAGAACGCGAGGCGGGCCGCCGGCCGCGCGGCAAAGTCGGGGTCGGCGCGTACCCGCTCTGCGAACTCCGCGCGCAGCGCGGGAGAACGGGCGAGCTCGTCCCGGGCGAGTCGTTCGAGCACGTAGGCGTCACCGGACTCCTTCTGTTCGAAGATCGGGTCGAAGAACCCCCAGCGCAGCGCCGAGTCGGGCGCTTCGGGCTCGAGCCAGTGGATCGCCACTTTCGCGAGCCGCTGGTTCAGGGGGACCACGGTCGATCCGACCGGGAACGTCCGGGTTTCGATGTTCCGCACGCACGCGCCGAACTCGCCGACCGCGCTCTCGACGTTCCCTCCGCGCAGGATCGGGTGGCGTCCCTCGAACGGTCGGTCGGGCCACCTCATGCCGGAGCACCGGTAGCACTCGAGCGACCCGGTCCACTCACGGGACGTCCGGTGGAGGGCCACCCCGTGCGCCTCCAGCACTTCGACCACGCGAGCCCATCCCGGAGGGACGATGTAGCCGGCGGGGAGCGGGACCGCCACCGACACCTTTGCGCCGGAGGAGACGGGTAGCGAGGCGACCCAGGGCGTTCGTTCGTAGCGGATCGCGACGGCGCCCGAGACCTCACTCGGGCTTCGCACGAACTCGTAGCCCCGAAACTCCACGAGGGTGGTCTCGCCGCTGGCTTCGAGGCACAGTGGGAACGCGGCCCGGGCGACCGGGTCGGAGGCCAGGGCGGCGGCGGCGCGGTCGGCGGCCCGATTCAGGTCGATCAGCGCCGCGTGTTCCTCCTGCAATATCTCGAGCAGCGCGACGACGATCGCGTAGGCTCCCATCACCCGGGTCCGGTACTCCTTGAGCATGTGCAGCTCAACGAGGAGGCCCGGCCGGTTCTCGAGGATCATCTGCCCGGTGGAAAATCGGGGCGGGTTGTCGTGGAACGCGAGGCCCTTCGAGGGGTCGGTCTCGTCGTTCAAGAAGATGGGGCCGGGGAAGGTGAGATGCCCGCTCGCGTCCACCCGGCGCACGAGCTCCGGGGTGACACGGGCGCGCAGCCACCGCGCGGTCGCGGGGAAGACGTCGGCCCGATCGTCGAGAGCGAAGGTGACGTCGTACTGGAAGTCGGCACCGTCGGTCACGTGGTTGTCGACGAAGAAATCGGGCAACCACCGGTGGAACATACGCAAGAACGCGCGGGTCTCGGGGGCGTCGGCCTTCAGGTAGTCGCGGTTCAGATTGAGGTTGGTCGCGTTGGCGCGCCAACCCGCGAGGGCCGGGCCGTTCTGGTTGATGCGGTTGTACGCCGAGCGACGCTCGTGCCCGTCGACGTTGTAGACCGGGACGAACGCGAGCACCGCGTGGTCGAGCAGGGGGGCCCGAGCCGGGTCTCGGACGAGGTCGCGAACCAGGGCGAGGCAGGCGTCCTTCCCGTCCATCTCCCCCGCATGGATCGCGTTCTGGACGAGGAGGATCGCCCGGCCGGCGCCGTGGATCCGCTCCGGCTCGAAGAGACCCCCTTTCGAAACGATGACGAGCTTCAGCTCCCGCCCCTCGCCGCTCTTCCCGAAGTTCTCAATGCGAACGGTGCCGGGGTACGCCTCCGCCACCCTCTCGAGAAATCGGACGGTCGTGGGATAGTCGGGCGTGGAGCGATACTCGTCCGTCTCCGCGGGAGTTCGCCACTCGGTGGTGCCGAACTCGACCGGGGCCATATGTCGCCTCGAGTCGACCGATCCCTCTCATATCAGCTCTCGGGGAGCGGCCGCGCCCTCCGGCCAGGGCGGGCCCGCGCGGTATCGGGACGGGCGCGCTCGCGGCGAGTTCAGGAAGGGCGGGGGACGAACGCGACGTGCGGCTCGCCGGCCGTCGGGTCTCCCGTCACGACGTAGCTCGCGAACGACGGGCGCTGACCCCGGATCACGAGACCGACTTCGTCGCGATGCAGCGCGAACTTCGTGTCGGCCATTCGGCGGATCACCGGCGCGCAGTGCACTCCGGGCGAGAGGAGCCCGATCACCAGGTTGCCGACGCTGCGGGCCCGTTTGACCCCGTAGAGGAACATCCGGCTCGCTTCCTCGCCCCCCGCCAGCGTGTCCGCGACTTCGATCGCGTTCAGTTCGAGAAACGACTTCCGACGGTTCCCTGCAGCGGCCCGCTCCGCCGCCTCCATCTTGGCGAAATCCGCCTTCATCACCTTCGGGCCCTTGGTCCGAAGGCGTTTCGGGTCTCGCTGGAAACCCCTCAGGTTCACGACGTAGGCGGGACCCTCGTCCTCGCCGACGTAGTCGACGATGCGGACCCGGTTGTCGAAGCGCCGTCGGGTGACGAAGCGCGACAGCCGGGCCCGAAAGGCGTGAGGGGAGTCGGCCGACGGGAGCACCGCGATCATCCCTCGAGAGTGGTAGAGCATGTTCAGGATCGGAGGGAACAGCAGTAGGTCCAGGTCCTCCTGCCCGACCGACTCGTCCGACTCGAAGAGCGCGAGACTCCCTCGCTTGAACCCTCCCCCCAAGAGCCGGTCGAAGTCGGGGATGCCGGAGGAGTAGAGTCCTTCGGGGTCGGGGGTCGGTGCCCACTCCCGCGGCCCCTTCGCGGCCACAGCGGGACGGCGCATGGCGAGAGGATGGGCGACGGGGGTTCTTAGACTGATGCCCGCCGCGAACGAGTTTTCTGACGGTAAATCTACCCCATTTCCGCGTACCGAACTCCACGGGTTCGGTGCGGGGCGCGCAAATTTGCGGTGCGGGGGTCGCCGTTCGGGTACACCTGTCAGGCGTCGTCCGGGTCCCGCGCGGCACCGTCCGAGCACGGTCGCGCGCATCGCGTCGGGCCCGAGCGGAAGCCGGAGCGGCTCCGTACGGGAGCGGAAATCGTCGCCCGGTCTCGGGGCGTGGAGAACGAGCCGGCTACGCAACGGGGTCGAGTGGGCGCACGTCGTGCCCGGGTCCAGAGCCGGGGCGCGGCCTCCCGACTCGTCGCACGGTTCGGGACCCGGCGATATCGCCACGGCGGGAAATCGTCGGGGGACGAGACGTGGCTACCTCTTCCCCGTGTTCGCCGCGGCCCACTTCTTCGCCGCTTCCGGGTCGTCCGCGCCCTTCCAGTCCTCGGCCACCTGATGGGTGGCGACATTGACCCGGTTGTAGAGATTGATCACCGAGATACCGAGAACCAGGCCGGCCAGCTCCCGTTCGTTGTAGTGCCGAGCCGCCTCGTTCCACACCGCGTCCGACACCGGGTCGGGCCGATCGCTCAGTCGAGTCATCGCCTCGGAGAGGGCCAGAGCCGCCCGCTCCGCGTCCGTGAACCGGGAGGACTCCCGCCAGACGGAGACCGCGAACAGCCGATCGTCACTCTCCCCGGCCGCGCGCATCGAACGAAGCGCTCCGTCGAGGCATAGGCTGCAGCCGTTGATCTGGCTCGCGCGCACCTGGGCTAGCGCGATCGCCCGAGAGGGCATGCCGCTCGCCTGCGAGAGCTGCCCGATCGCCTGGAGCGGGGCCATCGCCTCGGGCACGACCATTCCGGGGTTCTTCATCCGAGACTTCCGTGTGGCTGGGGTTTCTGTCATGGTTCTTCGGCGCGCTAGCGCACGCCCATGGACAACATATAACAATAATGGTATATAGTGTACTTGTGCCCACACCCCCCGCCGATCGTACGCTTACAATGGGTGGGCGTCCGAGAGGAGGTAAGAGGATCCAAGCGAGGGATGCATTGATTAGCCGCTTCGTTATGGTTCAGCGACCAGCCATGGAGCGAGATGTGTTCTCCGCGCTCGCGGACCCGACCCGACGGGGAGTGCTGGACCTGCTCTCGCGTCGCGAACGGGCGGCGGGAGAGCTCGGCCGAGCATTTCCCCAGATCAGCCAGCCCGGCATGTCGCGGCACTTGCGGGTCCTCCGGGAGGCGGGGCTGGTCCGGGTCCGGCCCGTCCGCCGGCAGCGCCTGTACTCGCTCCGCTCCGAGCGGCTCGCCGAGGTCGACGCCTGGATCTCGAAGTATCGAGGATTCTGGGAGACCGAGCTGGACGCTCTCGAAGCCCACCTCGACGCCCGAGCTCACCCCGCCTCCCGGAGAAAGACGTGACCGCGAGCGATGTCGCCGCACGTCCGGCCCGACCTCCCGGTGATCCGGGAGAGGTCGTGCCCGACGGGGATCGGGCCACCCTGGTCTTCCGCCGCTTCCTGCGGCATCCGCCCGAGCGGGTGTGGGACGCGCTCACGGACCCGGCTCAGATCCGCGTCTGGTTCATGACCGAGGCCAAGATCGACGGACGGAAGGGCGGAACGGTGGAGATGGTGACCGGGCCGAATCGGGTCCGGTCGAACGGCCGGATCCTGGAGTGGGACCCTCCCCGACTCTACGAGTACGAGTGGAACACCAGCCCGACAGCGTACGTCCCGACCGGGGAGTCTTCCGTGGTCCGATGGGAACTGACCCCGGCGAACCAAGGGACCCTGCTGGTGCTGACCCATCGCAAGCTGAGCCGGGCGACGGCCGCGACCTTCTCGCGGGGGCTCCGGGCGTTCCTCGACCGGCTGGACGCCCAGCTGGACGGCGCCGCGCTTCCCGACTGGCAGGCTCGCGCCGCGGCCGGAACGTAGCGGTACTGCCCCGCCCAGGGCCGCTGGGCGTCGCCGGACCGCGGCGGGCGGGCAGCAGCGCGTCGGAGCGCACGTCTCGCACCCGGCCGCGCGGTTCTCCGGCCCCGCTCAGGCGGGGTAACCGGGGGGGCCGCCGATCGCGTAGGTGACCCCTTGGTCGGCGAATGTGCCCGGCGCGTTCGTCGCGACCCACTCATACACGCCGCCGACCGGGCGGGAGTCGGACCGGCGGTTCGCCGACCGGCCGGGGCGAGACCGGGTCCGGAGGCGGCGGACGCGGCCGTGTATCCATGGGTAGAAGAGGGGGTTCCCGCGCTTTCTCCCGTATGGCGGTCCGGCTCTGCCCGGTCTGCGGGACCTCGATCCCGGGGGACAGTGCCTTCTGCCCGGCGTGCGGCTCCCGGATCCCCGCCCGGTGGAAGTATCGGTTCGTCCG
>Ga0335075_10003773_pt1 | contig 23856 bp, 26 predicted proteins | sample Lox_Sample_24_FD_206723 | JGI IMG/M metagenome (GOLD analysis project Ga0335075, IMG submission 206723) | Soil microbial communities from Loxahatchee National Wildlife Refuge, Florida, United States - Lox_Sample_2.4 | ecosystem: Environmental > Terrestrial > Soil > Wetlands | place: USA...
GCGCAACTCCTCTTCGTCTTCCGCGCGCAGTCGATTCTCTCAGTCCTTCGCGACCAGGTGAATTTGGAGATGCTAACGTCGCTCGGACAGCAGGAGGTCGGCAAGGTTGTGACGTTGCTCAACGACTACATGTGCTACGGAACGCGCCCGCTGATGAGCCAGCGCCTGGAGCTGTGGATCGACATGGGCGTCGAGCGGCGGCTCGACCGAGCGCGCGGGCAGGCCTCGCTCGGCCGGGTACCGGTTTCCGGGTTGGAGATCGTGCGCTCGTCAGCAGTCGCCAATCATCCGGACCCGAACTTCCACATCCCCGGTAGCCACGTCTTCCTTCTTCACCCTGACTCGGGCGCGTCCTTCGGCCTCAGTGCCGATGCGCTGAACCTTCTCCACAGTGGCCGCTCCTTCCGCATCTCCGATCGTCCGCACACCGACATGGAGTGGCGGATCACGGACTTCTACGCCGCGATCGCCCGCAAGAGGAGTGCCGACGAGCTCTCCGTGCTCCAGCTTCAGTTCGACGCGATGAGCGGCGACGTCCGCACCTATATGGTTGCGCCGAGCACCCGCACGATCGAGCTTTCGGCGGACTGACGATGAGTGCTACTGGCCTTCGGCTCCTTCTCGCTGACAGTGCGCCGATCCTCTTCGGCCAGAATTCCGACCGCCCTGCGCCGGCGCATGTCCTCAACAGCTTCATCGCCGCCTCACTTGGCGTGTCGTCCATGGAGCGAGCAATTCGTGCTCTGCTCGTTCCCGAGGCAGAAGTTCCCGCCGAGTTCGCATTTCTCAACGAGGCGGACTGGGCTCGTGACGAGGGCGCATTCACGCGCTTTCGGGACGACCTCTCTGCTGTCTTCAATCCCGATCGACGTCTCTGGGAGAAGTTCGGCTCGCCGGTGCCTGTCCATGCGCTCCTCGCAAGCGCCGATGCCTCGGACGACGGCTATGGCACTCTAATGTGGGAGTTGGTGCGGCGTCATGTCGATGAGGCGGAATACGTTGGGCAGCTACGCGGCCTGCTCGAACCTGCCGAACCGGACGATCCGATCTCCGCTGTTGCGCAGGTGCTTGTCAGTGGGGCGTCAGTCTTGCGGAAGCGTGAACGAGGCGTGCCAAACTCCGCCTGGTTCGCGGCGAACGGCAGCCACTGCGGCGGCTATCTCGCCGAGCGCCTTGCCGAGATCGTCAGGGCACTCAGCTGCAATCACGAGCGCTTGCACCGGCTAATCCAGGTTCAGCACCTCGCACGCGGCGTCTACTTCGGCGCCTTCCTGAGTCTCCTGCTCGGCCCACTGGCCGCGGCGCGGCAGGACGAGGTTTCCTCGGCCGCCGATATCGCGCCGATCGTCGCCTGGGGCGGCACGCCTCCTGGGCCGCCAGAGCACCCGATGGTGGTGGCCTCCTCGCGGTCGTTCCAGATTGTCGTTGAGAAGAATCGGCAGGCGCTCCTAGGTCTCCTGCTGGCGAAGTTCTCCAAGGTCCAGATCGCATCAAGGACGCCTAGTACACAATGGCGGCGATCGGCGCTTCGCCAGGCACTGATTGACGGGGGCGCGAACGACGCGCGGGCCGACCGCGAGGTGGGTCAGTTCGAGAAAGGCGGCCTCGACCTCGGCCGCGGCGCCTACGCAGAGCTCACATGGCTGAAGAAGCTTCTCGACCTTGGCTACTCGACCGCGGCCCTCACAAGAGCATTCCGCACCACCGGACGCAAAGTCGGTATTGTCGCTCCAGATCGCGGTGCTGGAAAACCGCGGTTTGTGCTTGAGACGCCGCTGCTCGGGACCGTCGTAGTGGCGATTTGCGGGGACAAGACCCAGCCGTTCGAGGACTTCGTCGATGCTGCGCGAGATAAGCTCGCCCTTGTCCTTGGCCCCGGTACGCTGACTGAGGTACCGAGCCGCGATCTCTGGGAGAGTCCCGGGATCGCCCGTCAGCAGTTGCGTGACAACCAGGAGTTGCTGCGGGTGCGGCTTGTCCGCGCCGGACTGGCAACCGAATATTCCGATGGCCATACCGAGGTCGGCATTGCCTGAACTGAGCCCAACACTGACCGCCGCGCTTGCTGCCGAATTGGCAGAGGGTCTGGAAGCGACGGCGGATTCGTGGATCCGTGCCGAACTGCCACACGACTGGCCGGTCGGAAATGCTCTGCAGGATTTGGTGCCATATCTTCGACGAGTGCGGGTCGGCGTGCTGAGCCCGTTCCGTCTCGATCACGTAGCGAATATGCCCCAGGCGACTGTCTCCGCTGATCCCTCTGAGATCACACGGTGGCGCGGCCAGCCGCTGGACGAGCGAAGCGCCTGGCATACGATCGTCCTTGGCGACGCGCGCGGGAGGCTCGAAGCGGGGCTGCAGTCGGTTCTTCGGGTGGTCACGCATGTCGACGTTCTCCAACGCTGGGATGGGATGCTGCTCACCTGGCTACGTGAGGAGATCCATACGCGCACAGCGCAAGACCTCTTCAAACAGCTGATCAACCTTGCGATCGAGGGCCAGATCGATGCCAATGCGTTCGACGAATACGTTGCGGCCGCGGCGGCTGGCGAGGAAGAGGAATACCTCGAACACCTGCGGTCACTGCTCTGGTACATGGACCTCTTCCCCGACCGTCACGTGCTCGATGCGGGCCGAGCGCAGTCGCGCCTGGAGCGGAGCTTCTTCGTCAAGACCTTCCTCCTCGCGGCGACCGACACGCCAGTTGAGCTGACGAGGCTGCGGCGGCTTGAGACCGCAGCCGAGCAGGGCAATCGGGCTGCGTGGGGGGCCCTTGAGTACCGCGCAACCCACGACCGTAGAGCCCTTGAAGGGGTCGAGCTGGAAGCGGTGCGGCATATCATCGAGCCGGCACGTCCCCGGTCGGTCGACCCGCCGTCACCTCGGCCGCTCGACCTTTTCGGCTTCCTCGACGCGGCTGCGGGGGTCGGGACATCACAGATCCAGCCGGTGCTCGACGCGCTGCGGGACGAGTGGGATCTAGATGCGCGCGAAGAGGTGGAGTTGTTCGCGGCGTTCGGCGATCGGAACGTCAGGGTTCTTGTGACGCCGATTCCGCCTGAGGGCAATCAATGGACGGGAACCGGAGAGTTCGCTGAACAGTCGGTTGCCTTCATGGGGGGTTCCGACGCCGATCGCGACTGGCTGCGCTTCGTGGGGAAACCGGTCAGCGGCGACATGCTTCTTGAGCGCGCCCGCGACCAGGATGAGTTCCTCAGCGGCACGCTCTTCGAGACGCTTGCAACCAAATATCTGGAAGCGCGTGAAGTTCTTGTTCGCTACGAGCGCTGGTTGCGCGAGTCGGCTTTCGAACTGCTGCTCGTTTTCGAGGATGCTCGGGTAGCAGTGCGCCGCTTTCTCGATACCTGGCACGAGTTGGTCGATGCTGCGAGCGAGGCGGCTGGTGAAGCCGAAATGCTGAGGAAAGAACTGGCGCTCCTCGAAGCCATCTGGGGCGCTCCAGCTAATTCTCCCGAGGACTTCGCGTGGTGTGCCTTCGGGCCCCTGCATCCTTATCTGCTTGAGCCGCTTGCATCACTTGTAGAGACGGCTCTCGTCGATCTAGGCGCCCCTGAACTTGGTGCAAAGCTCGAATGGGCACTCGAGCGCGCTATTCCCGCCTTCTCCGTTACCTGGGCGATCGGAAAGACCTACTTCCTCGCTCGCCGAGGCGACGTGCATGTCTTCGAAGCGGTGCCATCTGCGACGCGTCCGGCGGTTCGTTCCGGCGATGGTCTCTATCAGCTCGCAAGAGCGTTCGTCGGCTATCACCCCTATACCGAGCAAGGGCTGGTGATTACGCTCGTCGATCCGCCGAAGGGTGGAGCCGTGCAGAAGAGCCTGCGGCGGATTGCCGATCTGACTCAGAACCTGCGGATCTATCTCGTCACGACGCGCGCTGACTCGGCGCAACTCGATGAGGTTGGCGAGACCGTGCAGAACCTAGGACGCTTCGAGAATCTCGAAGAATGGCTTCGGCGTGCTCCAGTCACAAGCCATCTGCTCGTCTACTTTGCCACGCGCCCGGCCGCGGCAGCCACCCCGGCACCCGCCGATTGGGGACCAACAAGCGGCGCCCACATCGCATTGCAGGTTCAACTGCGGAGCGGCGGGCTTTTCGATTCAGGGCTCTCGCCGTCGGTGACCTTCGAACCGCGAGAGAGCAACCGCGCCGTCGTCTCACTCCAGCAACTTGCCGCCCCTGAGATCGGAACGCCAGATCTCTTCCAGATCCATCCGATGCTCTCCAGCGAGGCCTCGGAGGCGCTCGGTGATGTCGCCGAGAGTACAGACTGGTTGGTCGTCGCAGCGCCGAGTCCGCTTGGGCTTGTCGCCCCACGTGAGCTAGGCAGCGGTCTCACATACCTCGGCCGCGAGTCCATCGGAGCTTACGGTCTCTTCGCGTACGCAACTGGCCTCTTTCCCCTGCGGAAGTACATCACCGAGAAGTTCCGCGATCTCCCGCTGCTTCCGAACGCCGACGAGGTCGAAGCGCGGCTCATGGATCTTGCAATCCGTTCGCCGAACGGAGTCCTGCGGATCGGCGGCACACAAGGGAAGACGCTGTGGGAACAGGTCGGCGTGATGGTAGCAACGACGATGAGTGAGGCGCTCGACAGCTGATGGCTACCAACGACGCCTACGCCACCTTCGTTCTCGCCGTTGACGATCTCGACTGGACGCGCCATTGGCTCGGTCGACTTCGGTGTGACCTGCTCAGCGTCTCAGTTGCCCGCTCGGCAGGGCAGCATCCTCAAGTGAAGATCCGCGCTGTCGAAAGCAAATCGGCAAGCGCTGCGGACGAGGTAGAAATGCGGATCGACGTTGAGCCTTTCCGTGAAGGGGTCGCACAGGTCGTGGCGACCCTCGACGCTCTTCGAAGCGTGATGTTCCCTGCGCAGCCCGACAATCTCATCAGCGGGCTCCGCTTCGCGTCCTTCATAGAGCATCTCGCTTCGGTCGCGCTCTCTGACCTGCATCCGTTCAAACGCAACGACATCCCGATCGTGAAAGCGATCTCGAACCTTTCCGACGGCACACTCTGCCCTGACGATGTTGAGATGGATGGAGTGGTCGTCGTCACGCAATACCGAGCCGCCGTCAGCCGCGATGCCATGCGGTTCGAGAGCGTCGGAGGCGAATTGCGCCAGTGGCCGGTGACGCTTGTCAGAGCGGGTTCGGACGAACTGGACTCGCTCGTCGGCTTCGACGTCGGCTCGGTCAGCCTCGACCCGCGCACCATCGCGCCCGCAGGGGAGCCCGAGCCAGAGATTCCGGCCGCTTCCGCGCAGGAAGCCGGAGGAGAGCCCGCTGTCCCACGGGAGCCCGAAACAGATGCCGAACAGGAGGAAGCCGCCTCGACTCGTCCTGGGGAAGCGGAGACCACCGTACAGGAGGCGGTGCGCGTTGCTCGTGTGGAGCCAACCGACCAGGACATCGCCCTGAGTCGCGACCTCTACGCTGCTTGTCGACAGCGCTCATTCCCAGTCGAGGAGCCCGACCCCGCCAATGTGCTCGTCGGCCCCTCGCTCCTTGCCGTCTCAATGGCTCTTCGCGCCGGAGCGGCGCTGCGTCCGATCGAGGCGGCACTCGACGATCTCGCTCGCGAAGTCGGCGTGAGCAGTATCTCAGTCGAGAACGATCCAATCCGCCCGTTCCACGTTCGCTTCCTCGTGGAGCGACGTGAACGCGAGTTCCCCGAGTTGCCCCCGGAGTCTGCTCCCATGGTCTCGTCGGACGGCGACAGCTACCTCGGCTTTCATCTCGGCAAGACACTTGAGGGCAAGGACTTCGTCAGCTTCGCGTCCGACTGGCCGCACATGTTGATCGGGGGAACGACGGGCAGCGGCAAGACGACGTTCATAAAGTCGCTGCTCAGGCAGATCAACAGCCGCGATCCACAGTTCGTCAAGGTCGCCATCATCGACGGCAAGGGCGAGATCGACTACTTCAACGTCGTCGATAGCGCCTTCTTCGCACCGCAGTTCCCGGAGGTGAGGCTTGGACACCAGGAGGTGAACGCTGTCTTCGAGTGGCTCGTGGAGGAAGAGATCCCGCGCCGGCGGGACGTCATCCTGACGCGTGCTCGCCAGAGTGGCGGCGCGCCCCAGGCGGCCAAGCAGCAGTTCGTCGACGGCTGGGACCGGCAGAAGGCGGATCCATTTCCAGCACTGGTTATCTTTGTCGACGAGTTCGCCGAGATCATGCTCGCCGGTGGCTCTGGGGCACAGCAGTTCGAGCAGCGAGTCCAGCAGGCGGCCCAGACCGGGCGCTCGGTGCTCGTGCACATCGTCCTTGCTACGCAGCGGCCGGACGCGACTGTCGTTCGCGGCGCAATCAAGACGAACCTCGATGCGCGGATCGCGCTACGCGTGCCGACCCACCACGACTCGATGACGATCCTTGGCCGTGCCGGAGCGGAGCGTCTTCTCGGCCGGGGCGACCTGCTGCTGCAGGGAGCTGGAGGCCCTGCGGTCCGTCTGCAGGGATACCGTGCATAACCCCGGGGACGGGACTGGCGCGGCAGGGCGGGCTACGCTGCTTGACCTGCCGAATGACAGCCATCAGCTACTCTGCCCGTGCTACAGGTCAGCATGGCGAACTCAGTCAGTTCCAGGCTGAGAAGGGGTCGCCACGTAACGCCCGATCTTCGACGTCCGCTGGCTGCCGCAGACATGCACATGCCGCTGCCAGGTGCAGCATGTCCAGGCCAAGCAGTCATGGTACTCACAAACGTGTGGCTTAGGTCTCCGTGTCCTTATGTCAGTCGTCCCGGTCGACGCCCTCGGTCATGGCCCCTATTCGCCTTCGACGGCGAGGTAGGCTATTGGGCGGTGGTCGAGACATCGGATCTCCGGGCCACTAGTAAGAAAGTTGCCAGATCCGCAGAAGAGCCTGGCAGGCTAACACCCCCAGGTAACCGCCTCGGGGGGGTCGCCCGGCCGGGGGCCTGCGGGGATGGCCGCCTTCCTCCAACCTTCGCGGGCGGGGGAAGCGCGCTCCAATTATCATTGCGGCATGCTGCTCACGTTACGCATCCCAGTGGCGGATCTGCGGCCATTCGGCCGATCCGACTATCCGAGGGGTATAAGGTTGCCCGAGACCTGGACTGAGGGCGCAGATTTTGTTAGGTACTTCGGTGCGGTGCGAAAGCGACTGCGAGGACCTGTCGAGCCCTGGGCTTCCGAGCGGGCTTTCTGCCAATATGACCGTGTTGTGAGGTTTCCCGCTTCCTATTCGTCATTGCTCAGGTCAGCCGTTCCAGGGCTTAACTTCTTCGGAATAGAACGTCGCATGTACCCAGCGAACACCCGAAATGATCTTTACCACGTTGACTTGCTGATGGCCGGGCGAAGCCGATGGTCAACATTGCCTCCTGGAGCACCGGGGCGACACTACACTCCGACTCACTTCGATCTCGTCACAACGGTTAGGGCAGTTCTGAATATGCCGACGACTATGTGGTGGCCTGGTGGCGGTGTAACGAGACAGCCTGTCGGTCTTCTCGGCAAACCCATTGCCCGGGCACTCGATGCTGCGACCACCGTCGGCGGCCCGAGCGGGAACGTCCTGGCCGGCGCGCTGGTGATCGCTATCGAGGTGGACGAACGAGATAGCATTTCGGTGAAATGGCACAGCCAGTGGGACGTGGGCGAAGGGCTCAGCCTGCTGGCGAAACCTGTGGTGTTCGCCGGGCGCGCCGTAAATGTGTTCTTAGTCTCAAGGCCTGGAAGCGTTCATCGCGACCGAGCGCGTGCACTTCGCATGCATCTGCTACGACTCCACGCCGAGCGGGAATACCTGCGAAAAATGGCGCAGCTGCTAGCAGCCGCTGATTTTCTCGGCACATGCGATCACGAGCGGTTGGAACGTATCCAAGATGCGCTGAACCAGTGCCTGACAGCACTGACCCGAGCCAGGAGCTCCATTTTCCGCACGGCAGAGATAACTACCGCGTTCGTAGCTGATCGGACACTTACGGGCTCAGATCTCGACGTTCTCGAAGAGAGAGTTCGGGCATTTAGGCCAGTCATAGCCAGGCGACTTCAAAAACTTCGCGAACAAGACAACACAGCAGAAGAGCGATGGCGCGAATTTCTCGACCGCCATCCAACTGCGAGGAATGTAACCTATGTTAGGGAACTCAAAATGTCACATTACGATCAGCGAAATTCCCAGATCGGCGCGGCCGGAAATCAAGCCTCAGCTAGTGACTTCAGCTTCGGCGGACAATTGAACATCCAAACCATGTCAGCGGCGGACTCCGAAGCTCTACAAGCGTCGCTGCGCACGCTCCGCAAGCATCTCGCCGATCACCTGGTCGCCGACTCCGTCATAGACGTTGACTCTGAGGAGGTATCTCCCACGCAGATCGGGAACGCGATAGGTGCACTCTCAGAGGCTGAGGAGGCAATAGCCTCCAAGGACGAACAGAGCGCTCAGAGCGCTCTTCGGCGATGCGGTGTTTGGGTCGCGTCGTTCGCCCAGCAGGTTGGGGTCGCACTCGCTGCATCAGCGATACAGAGCGCACTGCACTTGCCGTAAGAGTCCAACCGAGCCTCCGGCCTGCCGGCGAGGAATGCCAGCCTTCCCCGGCGATGACCGCATCGAAGAACGGCGCGCCCGCGAACCGCGCGGCCGGTGATCATCGGCCGCCCCCGGGTGCGCCGAGGACCTGGAGCGGAGCCAAGCGTGACAGACGACTGATGAGAATTACCACCGGCCCTCGCTGTGGTGGCCGTCGCCGCCGTGGCCGCTGGGACGTCCTGCCGTCATACCTGCGAACTGGTCAGCGCCCGCGGCGAGACTGGCCCGGCCAGGGGCAATGGGTGTTTGATCTGCCGCCACCCCGGGTTTATCCAGCGCCCCTACGCTCACGTGCGTCACGACGAAAGGTGATCAGGTGAGAACCGGAGCACGGTTGAGGTACCTATCCGCCGCTGTCGGCCTGGCCGCCGGGCTGGCTGCGCTGCTGGCGGGGACGGCGGCGTTGCCGGCCGGGGCCGCCACAACCCCGGCGGCACATCACTCGGTGTCCCGCTCCAGCAGCGCAGCCGGGAGCGCGGCGGCACCGCACGTGATGTACATCATGATGGAGAACACCGACTACAGTCAGGCGGCCGGGTCACCGGCGATGCCGTACCTCAGCGAGCTGGCCCGTCAGTACGCGCAGTTCCCCCAGTCCTACAGGTGGACCTACCCAGCCTGCCCAACTACATGGAGTTCCTGGCCGGATCGACGCTGTCTCCCGGCATCCGGGCCGAGTGCGATCCAGGTCAGCCGGAATGCACGAAGCCGCTGCACGCACGCCGAGACGCTTGTCGACCAGATGGAAGCGGCGGGCATCTCCTGGCACGCCTACTTCCAGGATGACGTGTCGGGCTGCAACGACAACCCGGCTGATTTCTTCCACGGGAACTAGGATAGGACGTCGAGCACAACGCTTTCGCCTACCTGGCCGACTTCCCCACCCAGTGCCGCCACCTGTCGAACTTCGGCCCGCTGCTGTCCAACCTCTCGTCATCCCGGCCGGACGACTTCAACTGGGTCATTCCCGACCTGGACAACGACGGCGGCGACAACGGCACCATGTCCTCGGGCGACACGTGGCTCAGCGCAGAACTGCCCAAGATCCTGAACACACCCTGGTACCGGCAGGGCGGCCAGATCGTGATCTCCTACGACACCGGTTACGAAGACGGCCAGGGGGTTCAACGGATCCGACGGCGGACCGGATCCCGTGCGTGGTGGTCTCGGCCCGCACCAAGGGGATGGGGCTGGTCACCCTGCCGCACAACACCGCCGGGCTGCTGCGCTCGGTCGAGCACGTCTACGGGCTGCCTTACCTGGGCGACGCCGCTGACCCCAATAACGGCAGCCTGGGCGGCGTGCTGGTGCCCGGCCGACCAGCGGGCCGGCCCGCCGCGCAGCTATTCCAGGGGGCCGTCGTCGACACGGGCACCGGGGGCAAAGGCGAAATCAGCGGCGTGAGAGGGCAGTCGCTCGCCTTCAACGGCGTCTACCGCGACCCGTCCGGCAACACAGTCGAGGTCGGTCAGAACGCCGACGGCCAGGGAGTCGTCGCCACCTCCGCACTGGGCAGCGTCGCCGTGCCGGGCACGAGCAACCTGGAATCGGTCTCCTGCACATCGCCGTCACGCTGCTACGCCGTCGGGCTGGCCACGGCCAACTCCGACGAAGGGGTGCTGGTGACGATCGTCGACGGGCAGCCCACCACGGTCAAGGCGCTGCCGGCCTGGTACGGGCTGTACGGCATCTCCTGCCCGACGGCCACGACCTGCGAGGCGGTCGGCTATGACACCGCCGATATCGCCGATGCCGTCACCACCATCACCAACGGAGTACCGACGGCGCCAGCGCCGGTGACCGGCGGTGGCGAGTGGCTCAACGCCATCTCCTGCCCCACCGCCACCGACTGCTACGCGGCCGGGCTCGTCAACTACATCCCATCCATCGTGCCAATCGTGAACGGGACGCCCGGTGCTCCGGTCACCGTACCCGGCGCATGGTACGTCAACGGGATCGACTGCACCTCGGCTGGCAACTGCCTGGTGGTCGGCGAGAACAGCACCCAGGAAGGCATCGTCAGCACGCTGGCCGGCGGGAAAGCGGGAACCACCCGCAACGTCGCCGGCACCGAGTATCTCTACGGCGTGGGCTGCACCCGGGAAGCCGGCTGCGTCCTGGCCGGCGCCAGCCAGGTCGGCGCCACCGGCTACAGCCACGGCGTGCTGGCCCAGGACATCAACGGCACCGTCAGCGGCCTGCGCGGCCTAGCTGACACCAACGGCCTCGGACAGGCCGCCTGCGGAGCCACCCTCGACAGCTGCACCACTATCGGGTCCGCCATCAAGCCATAACCCAAACCACCCGCCCAGACTCCCCGGCCAGCCCCAGCATGCGGATCTGCACCCCGATCACGTACGCGCAGACAGCAGTGCCGCGGACCGGCCAGCCCAGCAACTGGCCGGCCCCGCGGCACCCGTTCCGGCCTCGTAGGCTACTATTAGCTATTACTACTTAGGTACTCTGTCTGGACGCTGGGAGGTCGGCCGATGGCGAGCCAGTCACCGATCAAGGTAAGCGAACAGACCAAAGAACGCATCCGCTACCTTGCCGCCCTGGCCGACGTCACTCAAGCAGAGATAGTCGACCGGGCCGTCGAGGAGTATGCCGCCCGCCACGCAGATGCCATCGCTGAGAGGATCGAGCGGGCACGGCTCGTGCTCGCCGGAGGCGACGTGGCGATTGCGTCACACCTTCTGGATGTGCCCGCCGAGGACATCCGGCGCGTAGCCGGTTCGTCAGACGGGACACCGGCTAGCGAAGGCCCATCCTGACCGTCTCCCACCACCCAGTAAGGCCCGTCGGCCAGTCACCGCGTACCTCGAAGATCGCATCCGGAAAGTGCATCTCCAACGCCGCGAAAAGGATGTCCCTCAGGCCATCGCGGATGTGGGCACCGTCCGCAGCCAGGACACTCAGCGCACACCAAATCTCTTCCAGGCCACCGCCGCGCAAAGCGAGTACCCGGCACGGCAGGTATCGGCCCAGTTCGGTTCTCAGCTCCGTGCCTGCCCGCAGCAAAGCCTGGTCGTCGAGCTGCAACAGCTCGGATGTCAGCCGTCGCTGCAGCCTGATAGCCGCCTCTGCACGGTCGCGGAGCCGATCGTCATCGCAGGGAAGCAGTTGGCCGGCCGTGTGGAGACCGGCGAACCACGCGTAGGCGTCATCGTCTGAGCCTTCCTCCCGACGGTGCACCGCACACAGCCACACGATGCCGTGTTCCTCGTCCACCCAAGTGGCAGCGCGGTGAGACGAGGCCCGAAGCCGATAGACCAGAGGCTGACCGATCGAAAGGATGCGCTTCTGGCCCAGCGGCGAGGTCGGCGCGATCCTGCGCAGCTCATCTAGCCAGGGATGATCAAGCTCACCCAGATCGCTTTCCAGCGGCGGGATGCTGCGGGCGAGATCGTCGGTTAAGCATCGGAGCGTCGGACGGGAACGGCGATTGCCTGCCATAGCGTCGGCATCATAGCGACCTATCCGGACATTCTTCCCTGGCTGCATGAGCCCGAGCGCAGGGAAGGACACGGTCCGGCCTGTGGCAGGGATGCCGGCGAACGGAGCCCGGTAGGTCCAGCGGGCGACATAGCGGACCGTGGCCCAATCTCCGGCCTGATGAGTTCTCAATGATTCGGTCTTTTACCAGCTATCGCTCTTGGCGATGTTCCCTGTGCTTAGACAAAGCGGTAAAACTGAATCTGGTCAAAGGGGCTCGGTGTCATGGCGATAGGAGACGCAAGCCGTTCAGGTCCGACCGGCGCAGCTCAAGAGATCTTAAGCCAACCGGGCCAGCGATGGGACCGGCTCGGGCGCCTGATACGCAGTGCTGCCACCGAAATGCCGGTGGTTCACCAGGAACGACGCTGCCAGGCACAACAGCGTCTCCACCGGAAGGAACGTGACCTGCCTGCCCTGCTGCACCCGTCGGCGCTCCACCAGCATTCGGAACTGAGCCTGCGCTTCGTCCGCCGTCAGCTCCAGATAACCCGCGAGGGCGGCCACGCGCCGAGGGTACTCCTGCGGTGACCCGCCGTGCCGCGGTAGGACACTGGCTTATTCGTCTAGTTGCTCCGCCAGATCGAACCATGTGACCGTGCCTGCGGCATCGCGGTAGTAGCCCAATTCGCTGAAAGGATCTCGACTAACCGGAGGCCACGGCCGCCTTCGGACAGTTCCGGGGATTCAAGTTCGCTGAGGCGCGCCGCTGGCTCGCTCTCACTGCCATCGTCAATGACCTCAACTCTGATGCCATCGGGAACGGATATCAGCGTGATGGTGACTGTCCCGCCCGAACGGCCGGACTCGCTGTGCCGCACGGAGTTGGTAACAAGTTCGCTGGTCAGCAGCACTGCGCTATCCAGCCAGGCATGGTCGGCGCCGAGATTCCGGGCTATGAATTCGCGGGCAGCGTGAAGGCAGGCCTGATGACCGGGAATCGTCAGGCTGCCCAGCAGCACTGCTTGGGTCCGCATTCGGGCAGGATGACATCGGCGGTCCGGCTTGGCGGAGGGCCAGCGCGGGGGCCACTATGGGGGCCACAGCCTTTTATCAGGACAGCGAGAGGACATGGCGGACTGGTGGCGAGACGAGGAAACGGTCGGCGAGTTAATCAGCCGCGCGCGTCTCAGGCTGGGGAAATCTCAGTACGCGCTCGCTGAGGCGCTGCGACGAGTCTCCGAGCGCAGCGACGGTGTGCCTGACCGGACCATGGTGGCGCGGTGGGAGACCGGGCGCCGGATACCGACGCCTTACTGGCGAGCGCACCTTGCGACGGTCCTCCAGCTACCGGCTACGCAGCTCGACAAGGCAGCCAGTATTGCCAGAGCTCGCCGGGGCGATGGCGATGGATTTGCAGAATCGCCGTCCTCTGATGACCGGCTGCGTCATGTCCTCGAGCATCCAGACAGTGTTGACCTGGCAAGTGTCGGCCACCTGCGCGAGCGGGTGCGCCGCCTCGATGAGCAATACAACCGGGCGCCTTCCACCGCCTTGATCCCGGAGGCAAGGCAGTACCTCGGCCAGATCTCCTTCCTTGGCGCGCACGCCAGGCGCAGCTATGTCCGGCGCGAACTGCACGCTGCCGAGGCTGAGGCAGGGACGCTGATGGGCCAGCTCGTCTGGGATGCTTCGCAGCGCCGCGACCACGGCACGGCGGTTGCGTATTTCGACCAAGCCGTCCAGGCCGCGCAAGAACGTGACGACAAGGCGGCTGAAGGCCTCGCCCTGCTCCGCAAGAGCTTCGTCGCGCTGTATGGATGGCACGACCCGCAGGCAGGCCTCACGCTGACCGCGCGCACTGCAGAAACAACCGCCCACGCCAGCCATGTCCTGACCGGCCTGGCGGTGCTCCACATGGCCGAGTCGCATGCCATGATCGGCAACCGACTAGTGCCGCATCAGGCAACGTTTGCCCGGGTGACGACACGGCGTAGCCGTTCATCGTAGGCGTGGTTGTTGCGCCAGATGATGTAGCGCGGATCATGCTGGCTTGCCGTGCCGGGGCCAAGATTCGGGCGTCGCCGGCAGTCATGCTTCCCGGATGGTGTACTCGTCTCCTTCCGGCACCGTGTAGTCGTCGCTGAACAGCGTGTTCTTGGGGTCGGGCGGATGCTCGTCGCGCGGCAGGTCAGTGGCAAGAACAAAGAACCCGGCCGCGCGCCACGGCCCCGCCGGCGCGCCACCTATACCCGCACCGCCGGGGTGCGGCACCTGTTCGCCGCCTACGAGCTGGGCGAGGACAAGCTGTTCGGGCACATCAAGCCACGCAAGACCCGCGGCCGATTCCTGGAATTCTGCCGCTACCTGCGCTCCCTCCACTCGCCCGAGGTCCGCATCGCGATCATCTGCGACAACTTCAGCCCGCACCTGACCACCGTCAAAGACGGCCGGGTCGGGGCGTGGGCGGCGGCGAACAACGCCGAGATCGCCTACACCCCGACGAATTCGTCCTGGTTAAACCGCGTCGAGGCCCAGTTCACCGCGCTGCGGTACTTCGCCCTCGACGGCACCGACCATCCCAGCCACAAGGAGCAAGCCAGCATGATCCGCCGCTACATCATCTGGCGCAACAACCACGCCTACGACGAACGGCTCCGCCGTGTCGTCACACGGGCAAACGTTGCCTGATGCGGCACTAGATTGCGAAAAGGCACTGGCACGGGCCCAGGTTGAGTTCGCTCGGATCCAGCCCAGCGATCCAGCCATCGAGTTGTTCTCAGCGTCACAGCTGGGACGGCTAACGGGCTCCTGCTACCTGTTCCTGCAGGACGCCAGGACCGCCGCGCGCATCCTCGAAGCGACCGCCCAGGAACTACGGGACCAGTCAAAGGCGCAAGCCGTGGTGCTCGGCAATCTGGCCCTCGCCTACATCCGCCTGGGAGCGCTCGACGCGGCGGTTGCCAAGCTGAACCTGGCGATCGATGTGACCGAACGGAACCGGGGCGGGGGCGGCATGAACATCATCTGCACCGCTGGCCGCCAGCTGCGCCGGTGGCGAGGCAGTATCGAAGTGCAGGACGTCTATGACCGGATCATGATGCTGATGGCGGCGTAGGAAGACGGCTGTGAGCGCTGAAGGTGACGTGGCCAAGCAGCAGATCCGCAAGCGGATATGGGATCTGCTGGAGCGCGGGCGAGCCGTCGAGCCCGGCGTACACGGCTATATACCTGCCTTCCAGGGAGCGGACGCCGCTGCAGACCGGCTCGCCTCCCTGCCCGTATGGCAAGCCGCAAAGGTCATCAAGTCGGTTCCGGACCGTGCCCAGCAACCTGTCCGCGAGCGAGCCTTGAACGACGGGAAGCTCCTCTACATGGCCGTTCCCATGCTCGCCGACGAGCTGCCGTTCTATCTCCTCGATCCACGCCGCATCACGGTGACGCCCGCCGAAGCAGCATCACGGAGGAAGGCGGCCGAGGTCGCCCGGAAGGTCGGCGTGGATGAGATGCAGCCGGTCGACATCGTGGTCTGCGGCAGCGTCGCCGTGAACCGCGACGGTGCCCGTCTCGGCAAGGGCGCCGGCTACTCGGACATCGAGGTTGCCCTGCTCCAAGAGGCCGGGCTGATCAGCCCCAGCACGGTCATCGTGACGGCCGTCCACTCGATGCAAATCGTCGACGAGTCACTGCCGGAAACCGAGCACGACTTCAGCGTCGATCTCATCATCACCCCCGGTGAAGTGATCAAATGCGGACCACCCCGCCGGCCCGGCGGCCTCTACTGGGACCACCTAACCGAAGAAAAGATCGCAGCCATCCCGGTCCTCGCCATGCGCGCCGCTGCCAGACGCGGCTGACGGCTGTCGCCAGGCCTCGCTGCAGAACCTGTAGATGTTGAGAACGAACCGTTCCACCCGGCATCCTCTCGTCAGCCGCCCCCGAGACGCCCGTGACACGTCGGGGAACTGCCGAATGGCACCGATTTCATGCGTCACCTGTGGGCGCCTCGATCGTCCTCCGCCAGGGAGGCCAGCAACGCGAGCTTGGGCGGGCGGCGCTTTGGCCGCCCGGTCCATACCCTACGTGTTACCCTACATATATGAAGAAGACCAGCGTCTATCTCGATGATTCCGACGTGGAGCGGCTCAGCCGCCTGGCCGCGGCGGAGGGCCGCAGCCAGGCAGACGTGATCCGATCGGCCCTGGCGGCATACGAGAAGGCGCACACCGCTCTTCGAGAATTCGCCCTCGACGGCGCGTGGGCAGGAGACGGATCGTCCGTCGCAGACATCCCCGAAGAAGAGCTACTCGCCGGGTTTGGCGCGTGACCCTCATCATCGACGCCGCTCCCCTGGTCGCCCTTGGCGACTCCCGCGATCCGCTTCATGCCCAGGTCGGCGACGTGCTGCGGGCCGAGAACGGGGAGCTGGTCGTGCCGGCCCCTGTGTCGGCCGAGGCAGACTACCTCATCCGACATCGCGGCACGGCGCAGGCGGCCAGAGAGTTCCTGCGCGACGTGGCTGCTGGACGATTCCTGGTTGAGGGACTGACTGCTGAGGAACACGGCATGGCCGCGCGGCTGGATGAGCAGTACTCCGATCTTGAGCTAGGACTGGCAGACGCTTCCGTAGTGATCCTTGCAAAGCGGTTCCGAACCACGCGCTTGCTGTCTTTCGACGAGCGTGACTTCCGGGCAGTCACGCCGCTGGGCGGTGGCCATTTCACGCTTCTGCCACGTGACGAAGCTCGTCGCTGAACTGATGATTCCATCGGCGCCCTGCCGGCCCGGCGAGCGGCGCCTGACCGCGGCCGGCGTTATGTTCAATCTGTTCCCGAAGCCTCTCCCCCAGCACCGACAGATCGAGCTCGTCCTGGCCCAGCAAGGTCAGCTCGCCGCCCCGCTCCAGGCCAAGGAAGTCCGGCAGGCGCCGCGGCCCGACCCCTCGACGCGCCGCGTGCAGCTCGTCTCACTCCAGCTCCTTGACGTGCCGTTCAAGGAAATGGCCGAGAAGTTCTACGAGCTGCTCGAGCAGTTCCGGCTGAACGCCGCAGGGCTGCAGTCGCTCGCGCCTGGCCTGCATGATGCCACGATGAGGCAGTGGCGAGATCACACGGTGATGAACCTGGGCTAGCCACTGCTGCGGGCTTTGCCGAGCGACTGCTTGAGGTCATCGACTCGGGCCGCCGGACAGCAAGCGCGATCTCCTGCCGGCCTCCCCGCTGGTCGACTCCTGGGCCGACCGGAATCTCCGACACGAAGACACGTTGGCGCAGCTCGCCAGCGCCTGCGGCTGGGACTCCGACGCTCCGGGAACCCTCGCGGTCGCCCGGTCGATCTACCGCCATCTCCCGCGGGGCCCAGCTGCGTTCTGGCTCGGCGCCGGGCGGGTGGACATAACACACGTCCGCCCCGGCATCGTCATCGAGATGACGTGAGCAGCTGCCAGCTGGACCGACACGCCGACCTCTGTAATGCAGCGAGGTCAGGAGTTGAGGCTGCCGCACCAGACGATTCGCTCGGTGAAGCTGCCCCGGTCGGCGGCCTTGGCCGCGCGCAGCTTCTCCAGCCGACCCGGATCCAGACCGAGGTCCGCGGCGCCACCACACCACGACCCCGCCGACGCACGGCACGCGGTCAAACGAGGATGTCCGCTGTGGAGCTGCCGGAAGTATTTGTCTGGCGTCCGCGCGCTCCGCGCGGCTACAACTAGACGATGCCTGTGCGTCTGCCGGGGCCGGTCGCTGGCTCCACGATGTTGCCTGCCGGGTTCGGGCATCCGCATGCTTCGGAGGAAGCTCGCAAGATCGCCGATGAGGGCATGATCTTGCGGGTTCAGGTGGGGTCCGGCGTGCACGGCACCTCGATCAGCGGCCAGGACGACCGGGACGAGATGGGCCTGTGCCTGGAGCCGCCGCAGTTCGTCACCGGCCTGGCCCGCGTGCCCAACGGCGTCCGCGGCCTGGGACCATCGGTGCGCTTCGAGCAGTACGAACGGCACACAGCCTGGGACCGGCCCGGCGGGGTCGCCAACCGGTCCGGGGCTGGCGACCTGGATGTGATCATCTACTCCGCGCGCAAGTGGGCGCGGCTGGCCCTGGCCGGGAACCCGACCGTGCTGCTGGTGCTGTTCGTGCCCGACGAGGAGGTCGTCTTCCGCGACCAGGCCGGCGCGGAACTGGTGGGCAACGCCCACCGGTTTGTGTCCCGGCTCGCCGCTGCCCGCTTCCTGGGCTACCTGCAGGCCCAGAAGGCCGCCATGACAAGCCAGACAGAGGCGCACACCAACCGGCCCGAACTGGTCGCGGTCCACGGCTACGACACCAAATACGCGGCGCACGCCCTGCGGCTCGGCCTGCAGGGCATCGAGTTCCTCACCACCGGCCGCATCACCCTGCCGGTACCCGAACCCCACCGCGCCCGCCTGCGATCCATCCGCCAGGGGAAGGTGCCACTCGCCGACGTCCTCGATTCCATTACGGGCGCCGAAACCAAACTCACGCAACTGCAGCAGACCTCGGCGGTCCCCGACCAGCCCGACCGCGACTGGGTCGACAGGTGGCTGCACCGAAGCTACCTGAACTTCTGGGCCAGCCACCGCTAACTTTCGCCCCAACGCGGCAGATGCCGATGGTCGTCCGAAGCGCGCCGATGCATAAATGCCGCGCCGATACGATTTTTGCATGCCCAGGTATCCGGATATCGAGCCGTATGAGACCGGCCTGCTGGACACCGGCGACGGGAACCTCGTGTACTGGGAGACCTGCGGGAACCCCGATGGCGTGCCGGTGCTGGTCGTGCACGGCGGCCCGGGGTCGGGGTGCACGGCGGGAAACCGGAGGTCGTTCGACCCGGCGAAGTTCCGGATCATCCTGTTCGATCAGCGCAACTGCGGCCGGAGTCTGCCGCACGCCAGCGACCCCGCGGCCGACATGAGCCTGAACACGACCGGGCACCTGCTCGCCGACATGGAGCAGCTGCGCGAGCACCTGGCCGTGGACAAGTGGCTGCTGCGCGGCGGGTCCTGGGGGGTGACGCTGTCGCTGGCGTACGCGCAGCGGCATCCGGAACGGGTCAGCGGAATGCTCATGCTCAGCGTGACAGCGGGCAGGCGGCTGGAACTTGACTGGCTGTACCGGGGCGTCGGCCGGTTCTTCCCCGAGGCCTGGGCCCGGTTCCGCGACTTCGCCGGCCTGGCCGACTCTTACCGGCTGCCGACCGACGGCACGCCGCCGATCTCGGGTCTGCTCCAGGCGTACTCGCAGATGATGGAGGACCCCGACATCGGTGTCCGGTCGCGGGCCGCGGCCGAGTGGACGGCCTGGGAGGACGCGGTCATCTCGCAGGAAGCCAACGGGAGCCCTGGCTCCTACGGAAACCGGCCCGACGACGCGAAGCTGGCGTTCGTGCGCATCTGCTCGCACTACTTCGCGCACGAGGGCTTCCTCGAGGACGGCGTGCTGATCCGCGAGGCCGGCAAGCTCGCCGGCATCCCCGGCGTCTTGATCCACGGCCGCAACGACCTCGGTGGCGGCGCCTGCACTGCATGGGAGCTCGCCCGCGCCTGGCCCGGTGCCGAACTCGTCATCGTCGAAGACTCCGGCCACACCGGCAGCACCACCATGACCGACCAGATGCACGCCGCCGCTGGCCGCCTCTACGAGCAGATCACCAACCCCGCCTAGCCGCGCGTGCCCCCGCCGGCTGCTGTATGACGCGCTCGGCACCGGCCAGCCCGAGGAACCTCGCACCGACGCCGGCCTGCTGTGACCCGAAGGCGGGCCGCCCCTCGGTTGAGACCTCGTGAAGCGATTCAGCGGGCGGCGATACCCTCCACAGGTGAGCATCCCAGTCCAGGTCACTTTCGACTGCGCCAACCCCGACGCGCTGGCCAGGTTCTGGTGTGAGGCGCTGGGCTACCAGCTCCAGGAACCGCCAGCGGGCTACGCATCCTGGCCTGAGTGGCTGCGCGACAAAGGCGTTCCGCAAGAACAGTGGAACGACGCATCGGCGGCTATCGACCCGGACGGGCATGGCCCTCGCCTGTACTTCCAGCGGGTACCGGAGGGCAAGACCGCCAAGAACCGCGTCCACCTGGACGTGAACGTCGGCCGCGACGCGGTCGAGGCGACGCTGCGGCGGCTGGTGGACCATGGCGCCACCGTCTTGCGGCCGCCGCAGACCGGCGAACGGCTCGGAGAGTTCTGGGCGGTGCTGGCCGATCCGGAGGGTAACGAGTTCTGCCTGCAGTGACTCCCAGGTAGCCGTGCCCATTGCGCAGTCCCGCATCACTGGCCTACGGCTACACTGCTGCCATCTGCTGTCTGGGATGGCCCTTGGGTGCGCCGAGAAGCACTGTGCCGATGACCAACAGATCCGCTGCCGTTACCGTGGAGTGCGTTGCTGGCCGGTGAGCCGCTCGACGGTGCGCGTCCGGTCCCGCGCCGATATCGCCCGCCAGCGTCGTTCCCGCTCGCATGGCTGCTGGGACCATCTCATCGCGGCGCCGTTGTGGCCGATGCACGGCGCGAACCTAGGCACGCTGCTACGCACCTGCGACGCGGTTGGCGCCTGCATGGCCGTGCCGCGGCTGCCCTGGGTGCCGGACGCCCTCGCTCGCGGGAACACGCTGCGCCGTCGCGCCTGCGTGCACTGGACCGGCCATGACGTGACCGGCTGGCTGGCCGCCCAGCGGGCAGCCGGGTCATGGATTGTCGGCGTGGAACTTGCTGACGAAGCAGTCCGGCTCGCCGATTTGCCCACAGCGCGGCGGCGGACCGTGGCGGTCCTGGGCCACGAGCAGTCCGGAATCCCGCCCGAGGCGACCGAGCTTCTCGACCTCGCCGTCGAGATTCCAATGATCGGAACCGGCGCCAGCCTCAACGTCGCCGTCGCTGGATCACTCGTCCTGTACCGCCTCGCCGGCTTCCTCTAGCACCTCCGTCCGGTTCTCTCGGGTACCTCGCGGCGGCAGATGAGTGCGGTCGTTGGGAACGCTAGCCGCTGCGGGTTCCCGCGTTACCGGCATGGCGTACCTGCGGCGGGAATGATTGAACGACCTGTGCAGGGAATAAGTAGCCAGCGTGCCGAGCACCCACAGCAGCGCGAACCCGAGTATGAGACCCCAGCCAGGGGCCGTGTCCCGCCAGGCATATGCGGCCGCAAGCGCAGCAGTCAGCAGGGCAAGCCACGCTACCCCTTCGAATGCCAGCCGAGTGGGATGCAGCAGATTCCACCCGGTCACCGTTCGCCAGCGCCAGTGCAGATCAGGCGGTATCTGGCTGGCTTTCCAGCTCTCCCACGCCAGGTAGCCCCGGAGCCGTCCTGACAGCGAATCACGGATATACCTGCTGATGAGCTTCATCTGAAAGTCATGAAGTATACAACGGCTGCCGAGAATGTAAGAGGACAGCGGAATGACCAGAAGCAGAGCTATATCTGAGACGTGCGAGATCGCGAGACTCGCTATTACGCCTGTCGAGGTGAGCTGGAGCGCGAGGACATTCCACTGGACGTTGGCCCGCCGGTCGAACTCGGCGCGCAATGCGGCGTACTCGGCCAGCATGACCTGACCCGCGAGCTGCGCCTCCGCGTCGGCAGCCTGAGGGGAACTGCTCGCCTTCCCATCTCCGCTGCCCAGATCGGGGTCCATCGCCCAATTGTGCCGCTGAGGCGGCCGGAACAGAAGAACACCGCGGTACCCGCCCGTAGGCCATAGCTGCCCGCCGTCTGCGGCGAGCACTCGGGCGGCTGACCTTCCGCATCGAAGGCAGAGGCATACCCGCCGCGAAGACGCCGGACGCGAATTTCCGTCCACAGCGGCGACGATGTCGGCGCAGAGGTCCTCACCGCAGATGTCGACGTCGCACCGACAGCTTGTCACATCGACACAGCCTAGGCAGCCCGATCCCGGTGCCTCATGGCAAGCCGTCCTCTAGCACATGCTCGCCCAGTGAATGACGCCGAATGCATGGTCTGTTCATCCTGGGCGGAGATGAATGGGTGAACCACCGCCATGCGCAGGTGACCACCCGGGCGCAGTATCCGGCCAATCTCACGAACCGCTCCCGGGAAATCGTCCAGGTCCAGCAACGACATGCAGGCCACAACAAGGTCGGTGCTGCGATCGCCGAACGGCAGCGCGGCCGCGTCGGCGAGCACCACTGGCATGGCCGGGCGAACTGCGGCCGCCGCGCGCGCCAGCGTGGCCGACCGGTCGGCACCGATGACCCGGTAGCCGAGGTTAAGCAGTTCCCGGCCTGCTCGCGATTCCCCGCAACCGAGATCGAGCGCCGCCCCGCCCGTTGGCGCGGGCAGCAACTGGCGCAGGGCAGGCCACGTTCCATTCCAGAACCCGTCGTGCTCGGAGGTGCGCGCCCATGCGATCCACTCGGCCGCGTGCTGCTCCCAGGACTCCGCTAGGCTCACCCAGCAACACTACCGACCCGCCCCGAAGGCCTCTCCAACCTCGCGAACTCTCGGCGGCATAACAGCGCGTCTCCGCGGAAACGCCCGGCTCTTTGGCGCGGAGCGTTCCGGTGAGACGCCGAGACTCGGCCTGCCGGTGACACGATCAGGCGCACTCCCGCTCCGCGGCAAGACAGGTCGGAAACGATCTTGGGGCCCGGTCGACGGATATCTCTTTATGGGACCATCAGGTCATGGCCACCGAGAAGACGCTCGAGTCCGAGCTGCCCTGGCTGCTTGACGAGCTATGCGTTGAACTCGGTTTCTGCCTGCCGCCGACTGTCCGCGAAGCGCTGATGAACGCCGCGCCTCGCGACATAGATGTATTCACTGACGCGGTCTTTACCGCGGAAGGCATGGATCCAAGCCGCCACAAACAACTGCGCAGCGCGGTACACGACAAGATCGAACGACGGGTCGGCCATCTGATGGATAGCCCGGCCAGCCAACAGGTGACCGCCACTCCAGGTGCCCAAGACCGTGATGAGGCTAGCCAAAGGCCAGCCCGGCCATAGAGCCAGCCATCGGAGAGCGGGCGAGCGACGGAACGCTCATTCGCTCCATCAGCGGCATGAGAGTGCGACTAGGACTGGTCAGATAGACGCAGCGTGACGCGTATTTGCCCGTTCGGCATAATGCCCTGAACTAGTCCCGACATCCGGCTGCCAAGCGCGGGCCAGCGGTGGGGATCACCCCAGACGGTCACCTCGTCATCGATAAACCGAAGGTCAACCGTGACCGAAACGCCGTCATCGAGCAGGGCTTCCAAGCCCCAAGGGCGATGAGCCGCGACCGTTCCCGCGACGCGGGTACCAGGTAGTAGCTGAGCGTCGGCCACAGGCAAATCTTACGCACGACGATCAAGCAGTGCTCGGACGGACATCCAGGTCCGACCACCTCGCGGCATAGACGGTGCGTTGTGCAGGGGTACGTGCCCCTGCTGCTCCACGCCGGGCGAACCACGTCAACGTTTTGGCGGCCTCAAACGTCTGTCTCACAGAGCAGGACACCGGCTTGGCTGTCTTCTTTGCAGAAGGGCAGATCATGACGAGTTCAGCTGCTCTGCTGTCGATGGCACAACTATCTGACCCCATATCGTGACCGGCGCATTTCGCGTTCTACAACGCCTTCGCGCCATTGCTGGCGCTAGTCGTTGGCGTGATCAGATGTATTTCGGAGGGAGCAGCGATCGAAGATGAGCGGTGGCCTTCTGGAGGCGGCAGGCGATCATGGTTATAGGCAGCTGGCTTCGTATCGGCGCTGCGCTGGCCGGATAGAGATGTTAGCGGCCACGTTGTCTGTTCATGATTTGGCAGCATTCGTTGTTCACGTTCTGGCAGGTCTTGGTGGTGACGAAGGTGCGCGGCCGGT
>Ga0335075_10003774_pt1 | contig 23853 bp, 36 predicted proteins | sample Lox_Sample_24_FD_206723 | JGI IMG/M metagenome (GOLD analysis project Ga0335075, IMG submission 206723) | Soil microbial communities from Loxahatchee National Wildlife Refuge, Florida, United States - Lox_Sample_2.4 | ecosystem: Environmental > Terrestrial > Soil > Wetlands | place: USA...
GTTTCATCCTGCATTTCCTGCAGAACACACTCGTAGCGCGGATGGACCTCCCAGTTTGATCCGCCTTCAGTAGCTCCATAGCCACAGCGTTCAAAACAACGCTCTGCAACAAATGACTACGCGCCACGCTGAAGTGCAGTGGTCTCAGCGGACGCTTACCCCACGGACGCTCGACCCCCGAAAGGGAAGTATGGCCGACTTTACGTCCGACTCCGGAATCGCTGCAGATTTCCGTGACGCCGTCGTCTCGCCGCGTCGCGCTATACCCAGCGCCGGACTCGGCCGCAGTAGGCCACATAGTCTGCCCCGAACACCTCCCGGAGCCGTGACTCTTCCAGCGGAACCACCGTCCACTGCAGATACGCAAGCACCAGCACCAGCAGGGGCACGGGCCACAGTTGCCGCAGCAGCGCGGCCTCGCCCAGATAGGCCAGCGTCAGCCCCACATACATGGGGTTGCGGGTGAACCGGTACGGCCCCCACGTCACCAGCCTGTCCGAACATTGCCCCGGAACCGTCGTCGTGCCTATGCGATGGAAGATCATCAGTCCCCATCCGGCAATCACCGCACCCGCAGCGAACAGCACCACGCCCGCCGTCAGGCTCGCCGCTCGCGGCGCAACCACGCTGACGCCCAACCGCAGCCAGTGCTCCAGCGCCGTACCCATCAGATACACGAGTACGAACACCCATGGCACCGGAAGCCGCAGCAGCCACCGCTTCAGATTCTTCATCGTCCCCTCATCGGCAGGACCGCCTGCCGCGCCCGGTTGTTCCCTGGCCTCTACCATAGGCGGGGGGCTCCCGGTCCACCAGTGACAAGTGTCATCTCGCGCGTGCCTTCGTCCTCTGTTTGCTCCAAAACGGCAACCCCACGCTTCGACCCGGGGGCGACCCGATCCGTGCGCGAGTATTGCAGAGTAGCAAGTGGACTCGCTGTTTCGGCTGGTTGACCGGCGATACGGAGATTTCGAGGGCTGGGACCTGGCTGAATCGCGAGACTTCCCCGCCGCCCCCACCCGAGCTTTCGGGGAACTTAATGGACGGTGCGATCGATTTCCGTGTTCTGAGCGGCGGCGATCAACCATCCGCCGTGCTGCTGCGTGAGCACGAACGTGGCTGTAGTATGCCGTGGATTGGGGGTGCGCGTGTCGCCAACCAATTCCATGCTGACGTGGACCACAGCCACATCTTTTCGAAGGAAGCGCACATCCGTTCGCGTGAACCGCAGTGTGCTGGTTTTGAAGATTCCGTAATAACGAACCTGATCCCCAGGCGTTTCGGCCGGGATCGTTCCATGCGCATACGCATGACGCTCCTGGATGAGCTGCCTACCTTTCCACCAGTCCCCCGCCACGTTGACAAAATCGGCGTCTGGCGCGAACAGTTTTCCGAAAGCTACCATGTCATGGCGATTCCAGGCGTCCACAAACCCGCTCACAACCCGTCGCACAGCAGCGTTGTCGTCTGGTTGTGCATGAACGCGGGCCGTAATGGGAAGAGCCACCGCAACGAGAGGTATAGCGAAGCGCACAATTCGATTCATGGAAGTCGTCACCTCCACGCAACCTAAATAGAGCTGATTCTACACCGAAACCGCAGAGAAGACGGTCTGCCATTTCCCTTCTAGGCAAAGCCAATCGGTCACATCGAGCGTGTCACTGGCATATCGGAAGCTTGCCGAAGGAGCGCCCGGGGCTAACCCGGATCAGCGCCCGGAAGGCGAACAACCGGCAAAGTTCCGAGATGCCGACTTTCCGCCCAAAACATGAGAGTGGGGCTACTGTTAGCCCTTCGATGAGTGCTTCTAACCTCCGTGGGCAGCAAGACATGAATGCTGCGACTTCGAGGTTCGCCGCGTGCCACTGCCGATGACTGTTTATCGTTGAGCTTGACAGGCTGCAAAGGGAAACACCTAACCTTCCACCTTTCCGCATTCGCCAAAAGGTTTGGATTGTCCGAGGGAGCCGCGTCTCTGCGAAATGGGGTATATGGAGAAGGCGTGGCCGTTCTTTCATTGAACGGCCACGCTCAGACCGCTGGACAGAGTAAGTGTTAGTGATTGCTCTGGTCCGGCACCGGAGGCGCAGGCAGCGGCGTCGTCAACCAGGGAATGAAGCGGATTCCCGACCCGCTGGTGGTGGAGCAGTTGCCGCTGCCGGGACCAACGCGGCAGCCCCAGAAATTTTGCGTGGCATCGGCGGTGCCGGTGCAGACAGACGCCGACGCTCCGTTGTCGAGGGTGCAGACGTTCGCCACGCCGATTTCGCTGCCGAGCAGGTTGTTCAGGTGCGCGTCGACTTCGGACGGGGTATTGACGGCGATGTCCTCGTTCTCGTCGGTGATGACGTTTCCGGTGATGATGGTGCCGTAGACAGGGGAGCCACCAGCGCCGCTGTTGATGTTGATGCCGGTGGGCCCATCGGTCGCGGTGTCCGCAGTGTCCGCCCCGTTACCCGAGATGAAGTTGCCCATGATCATGTTGCCGTCCATGTTGTCGGCGGGAAGGCCAAAAGCCGGACCAACGTGGGTGTGGAGAGCGACACCGGGGATTCCGTTGCCCGTGAGCACATTGTTGATGACAACATTTTGCGAGACGCGGCCCTGCCCTTCTCCATCGGAAAAGAGACCCACGCCCGCGCCGCCGACAACGACGCCATTGAGGGAGGAGATATTCTGCGCGACGGTGTTGTGGTAGACGCCGTAGTGGGTTGCATATGCCGGTGCGCTGGAACCGAATGGCGGATGCGACGCCAGCACAATGCCACATTCGGGTGGGTTATTGACGGCCAGGTTCCCGATGAGGAGATTGTCATGGGTGGGACCCGTGTCATCGCTGAGCAGGATGCCGTCACCGTTCTGGGTGGAATAGTTGCCGGAGACGACGGAGTGGGTGACGCCGATGAGGTGAATGCCGCCGCCGCAGTCGCCGCTTTCGTCAGTTTCAAAAGAGGCCTGGCCTTTGCAGGCGGGGCCCGAGCCGAAGACGGGGCCGATCTGATCATTGTGGATGGTGCGGTTGTCACGGATGGTGGCATCGGAGGTGTTGACGACCACGATGGCTTCGTACAGGGCGTTCTTCACGGTGAAACCGGCGATGGTGACGTTGGCGAGACCTTTGTTGTCGAGTCCGTCAACTAAGATGCCGTTGGCGAGGCCGGTGGCGTCAATGACGGTGACGTCGGTGTAGGTGGTGGAGTCGCCGAGGAGCGAAAGGGGCTTGCCGATGGTGACGTCCTCCTTGTAGACACCGGGCGAGACGTAGATGACGTCCCAGTTGGCGGCGGCATTCACCGCTGCCTGGATGGTGTGGTAACAGCCCGGAGCGCCACTGTGAGCGACGCAAAGCGTTGCGGCTGAGGCCGCGCAGGGAACGGCGGCGAGCAGGATGGCGAGGCCGACGAACCGGCCGGGGATGGCGGGGCGCATAGCAACCTCCTGAGATGGATGGGGCCTGGTTCCGGGGTCTGTGACAGGCAGGGGGCAGGGCGGTTAGCGATTATGCGCCGGGTGGATGAGGGTGTCCAGTTAAAAATGGCTCAGATTGGATTTCGTTAGGTTCCCGGGTGCAGCGAACGCTGACAGCGACAGTGGAATCGACGTGGCTGGCGGAGTTCTTCGAGCATGGCGTATTACCGGCTTTGCGGAAATGGCGGGCGGGCGTATCGGGAGCGCGTCCAAATGTCCGGATTCGCCAGTCTCGCACCGGCAGGGTGATTGAGTCTTAACTCCGGACCGCTTGCAGCTAGCAGTTCATTCCTTCACAAATCGAATTCGCTGTACTGGGCTCTCTTGCGTCCCAAGGGCTGGCCCCCACAACGACATATTACAGAAGGTCAGACATTGGACGACGAACTCTGTAGGTGAAGAACTCTTTGCCACCCAGGCACAAGCGTCCGATTTGCAATTTGCGAGAAGAACCTTCAACTCAGGGGGGACTTCAGACGGCGATATGCTGATGTCTATTTCGCTATTCACTTTCTCATCGTAAGGTAGAGTTCGTTCCTCAATCCTGACGTGGCTATCGTCGTCTTCCGAATAGCAGTACTCGCTCTTTCCATTGAGTGACCCGGCAAGATGACCGACCATCTTAGGAGACGAGCTAACGTCGAGCACATAAGCTTCCTCCCAGTTCCACTCGCAATGGTCAGTGTAGCCGGGGACATTTTGAAGATCGCGATTGGAAATCCGTTCAACCGTTGCTCGCCACCTTCCGACAATCCAATCGCAACATGAAGCCGCACGCTCTGTGTGTACCTCTGTGCTCGGTCGGAGTGAAGACTGCGTTTTCGGCTGTGACCGTATAGGTGGGTCTAACACCTTTCGGCATTCCTCCATCCCCCTTGATGTCCATGTCTGCTCGAATTTGGTAGCAAGAGCGTGTTCCGTCGCTCGGTCAACGGTTACCGAGCCACTGCCTTTCATTACCACGCCACTGCCCGAGCCTTGCACATTGACACCCGTGTTACCCGCATTGGCGTTTGTTACCTCTGTCGCAATGCGTTCTGAATTTCCGCCCGATGCTTCGACGCAACTGATGTAGTCCGCCATGCGTTGACTGATGCATCGGTTGGCGTAAGGCTGGAAGCCTTTGGGACATGTCGGCTGAGATTGGCCCAGAGCGATTGACGACAGGGACCAACCACATGTCGCGGCGAAGAGCAGGAGTCGAAAGCTCATATTGGGTGAGTATCGTATCGCTAAACGAGCTTCCGTGTCATCATAGAATTCACTCTTGCCAAATGTTGTGTAATCAGACGATTACACTCAACACCCATTGTCGAAAACCCTGGGGGTCGAAGATTTCGCCGAATTGGAACGGTACGGAAGTCCGGCAACGGGGGGCCTTATCGCGATCAAAACGCAGCCAAGAAACCCGAAGGTTGGGTAATGGGTCAGTTTGATTTTACGTCTCTGGCGACAGCTTGGGAGAGCTTGATTCCGAGCTCATAGGCTTTTCGGAAGTGAACCAGGGATCGCTCGGCGATGTCGAGGTCGGTTGCAATGTCATTCAACGCGGACTGGGATTTATCCGGCTCGTAGAGCTCTTCTTGAGCGTCTCAATTATCCGTTCGAGGTAGTCGAGGTGTTCGCGTAGGGTCCGCTGCATTGCTCTTTCATTTTAGCCGAGCAGTGCCATCAATTCCTCGATACTCCAAATGTGATTCGTCAGTCCAGCTTCCAGCGCTGGCGTCAGACGGAGCGTCTGATGCACCCGGCAAGAGTTGTAGCACCTGAAATACAGCGCAAACGCGTGCGCGTGGTTCTCCAGCTTCTTTGAGAAAGCATTGCAGCCAGACCCACGAGCCGCAACCAGTAGGAAAGGGAGCGTCGGGTTGTGCTGATGGACGATCATCGCCCGTGGGGCTGGCGCATCGTCAGCAACCTCCGGTACCGGGACATCCAGGACGAAGAGACCCGCCGGTTGCAGAATAGGGACAACAAACGCCGCCAGCGGAAGCGGAAGCGGGAACGGGGTGCGAGAGGTGCTGACGGTCAGCGCCTGTCATCACCTGCCATCAACAGTCATCAGCGTCAGCAGATGTCGGAGCAAACCGTTCGTACCGGGAAGAGCAACGCCAAGCACCGAGACCGAAGGTCTCTGGTCTCTAGCTTTACGCTGGTTTTGTCCGGGCGTAAGATGGGCGGACGATGACGACATCCCCAGCTACCACTGCTATGCAGGAACCCGCAGACCACGGTCCATGGACCTGGCTGTCGACCTTATGGCTCGTACTCTGCATCGGCCCGCTGGTCCTTTGCACCGCGTTCCTCGCGCGGGCCTGGCACGAAGTATACGTCCTGGCCAAGCAGAATCCGGGGACCGCATATCAGCAGGTCAGCAACTTCGGGTGCTATCTGGGGCTGACCATCGCCGGGGCCTTTATGGCTTTCGTCCATATCCTTTACTTCTCCCTACGGAAGTTCAAAGATGAGTACACCGGCAAACGTCCGGCGGGCTTACTGGAAGTCTGCCTGTTTATTTGGATTCTGGGGCCGCCGCTTTTTTTCATTTTCGAGTGGGGAATACTCTACTTGGGGCCTTTCGACGGTCCGGTCTACGAGATGTATAAGACGGGCCAGGACTTGGCGACGAAGCTCTGGGGCGCTATCCTCGTGATCCTCATTGGGCTCTACAAGGACTGGAGTTCGTAGTCGGCACACCCGAGTAGCCTCTGAGAACGCGCTGTATGGCGAGATGGCAATGGCCCCAGCTAACGGCCTCCGCAAAATGCGAGCCTCGTATACTCAGGTACTGACCTTTGGGAAACATGACCAGCCGGAGGAGGAGAATAAGCCCCCCTTGGTCATCGAAGCGGCTTGTGCGTCCCCGGACAGTTCCAGTTGGAACACCGGGTTGAGCTATTTGAAGGCGGTGGATTCTCTGCGCCGAAGCTCCACGTTCGTGTAGAATCAGCGAGCTAAGGTCAACGGGGCATTGGACTTCTCTGGTTCCTGCCATATGGCTATGCTGTGTTGAACCCACAGTTGGCGAGTATACTTATGCATCCGTATGACCCTTTGGGAGCAAAGGAGGCAAAGGTGATGGCTCGTTCGCTGCTCCTCTGCATAGGTCTGATTACCGTCTGTTTTGCTCCTGTGTCCGCCCAAACGACGTTCAAAGTCGAAGTCAAGCAGGCCGTCCGATCAAACCTGATTGCGCCAGCGGTCGGCCCCACCCTCTTTCGAGCACGTCTGGTTCTTCCAGATGGGTCGCACGCGAGGGCGAGTTGCTTATCAAGTTCTCCCGACTGCGGCATCATCGAGTCATTCCATCCCGAACACATGAAGCCGGATGCCGAGAAGTGTGGCATTGAAGTGGACAAGGGGCTGACCTTCAATACCTGCACAATTTCTGACCTCGGTGTATATGACGCGACGCGGGAAGGAGATGATCTCGTCATAGTCGTACCCGCTGGTACCGTTCGATATCACATTGATGGATCGTGGTAGAGCCGTCAGAGCGGTGATCGCGGCGGGACGATATGCGCGGACAAATCGATCCACAGGCAGGTCGTAGTCCTACCAGACCGGCGGATCAGGACGCGGATTTGCTTGCGGCATCCAGGTCTGTCTGATAGCTGCGGATGTTCTGCGCGACTTGCCTGCCGAGATTCGTCATGAGAGGGATACTCCCGCCGACGGCACCGGATTCTTTGGTCAACTGGAGGTCGCGCAGCCGCGCTTCGCTCAGGATCACCAACTCGCTGAGGCCCAACCCAGAAAGTTCCGCTGCTCGCTGGTGCCACTGATTCCCCGGTGTACCATCCAAATTCTGAATGTTCTCGAACATAGTCTTGAGCAAAATCACGTCGCCGGACTTCAGTTCCTTCGCGATCTGCCACAGTTGATATGCTCTGTTCCGTTCGGCGTCCGTCGAATTGATCTTATTCACCGCGTAGAACGCCGCCTTCAACGCCTCCAGGCGCTCGGCGTCTGGTGGATCGTCGTCGATGATCTTCATGAGTTCAGCCCAGGTGTGCAGCCCGTGCTTTGTCTCGCCGAGATTGTTGGGCAGCTTGCCTGCCTCTCTCAGACGTCGAATCTCATCCGCCAGTACCTCGTAATTCTGACCCTTCACCAGGCCCTGGGCGATCCGCCCGGCGGAGACGAGCAGACCTTTGCCTCCTCCCGCGAACGCGCCGGTGATCGCCTCCAGGCTGGCGGTCAGGGGATGCTCCAGGAACTGATCGAGGACATTCTCCTCGCCCAGCTTCACGATGTCGGAGTAGTCGCGGGGTGGCAGGACGAGGGACTGGGCGTCGGCTTCGTCTGGCATGATGCTGCTGATTTTCTCACCTTCGCGTCTTCGTATCTGCTGCCGCATCGCCAGCACCATGTTGGTCACGTTACGTCACGGATGTCACGCTGTAGTCACGCGCGTCACGCGTGACGCTGCTAAATTCGGGCGATAATCCCGGTTGAAATCCGGGCCACAATCCGGCCTGAAATCGGGGAGTCGGTGCGCCGCTGCTCTGTAACTGATCGTCTCGTCAGGGTGTTCCGGGAGATTTCAAATCGGGGCAGGATCGGCAGGATATCGACGCACCTGCGATCCCTACAACGCTTGCTCCGTCGCTGTTATGTCGTTCAGGCGTCGCAGACTAATCTCCGCTAACGCGCTGAAACCACAGCTACTTCTCCCTGCGGCGCCCTTGAACATGTCGATGTCGTGTCGCAGTGGTGTCGCAGCGGTGTCGCTCAGGTGTCGCTCTGAGCCTTCATCCCGAACCCTGCTTAAGCAGGACCGGAGCAGGCGGCGGGGGGGCGGGGGCGGCGGCGGGGGGCGGGGGCGGCGGCGGGGGGTCATCATATCTTTTCGCTGCGCGTCGGGGGACAGGACGGGATTGTTTGCCTCCACCGTTCGGTCCAAGAGGTCTTCGAGCCGCCAGGCGAGGAGACCACGGCTCCCTCCCTGCGCACCGCCCTTGATGCGGGGGACGTTAGTCCCCCTGCACCCCCTTCACCCTCTGGCTTTAGCTCTTGTTCTTGCTTTTCGAGAGCGTAAGCGATCTGAGCCAGCCTCATCTCACCTCTCCGCGCGAGAGCGCGGGAGTTGATTTGACTGGAGGCTTGGCTTTTCCTCCTTCCTTCCCTCAAAACCTGACTCATTAATCCCTATGCTCAATTTGTGTGTCTCCCAGACGCGCCTGGATGTGTCTCCCAGACACCCCACAGCGGTGTCTTCCAGACACGCCTAGATGTGTCTCCCAGACATCCCACAGATGTGTCTCCCAGACACCCCACAGCGTTCCGTTCGTTCTGTTTTTTTTTGTTTGGATAATTGGGATTCCGGGCACGGCTCTGTATCTACCCTTAGAGACTCTCAGCGCTGACTGAGACGAGGGAGCCGAAAATGAACATTCGCATTGAAGCCCCGCCTGCCGACGCAGACTACGGCAGCCGGTATAAGGCGCTCATTCATGCCGCGCAAGTGGCTGGGGGCGCATGGGTTGCGGTCAATCGCAACGAAATGAAGGACAGTCCGGCGCAACTGCGCCAGCGGATCATCCAGGCGGCAGGCCGGGCGGGAGTCGAGGTGGAGATCAAAGTCGCCGCCCGCACCGCTCACGTCCGCACCATTTTCGCCGCCGCGCAACCGGCCTCACCGTCGGACACAGAACCAACGGAACGTGACGACGATGAGATGGTGATCTCCTCGCGGAACTGGGACGGATTCTGGGCCGTCGTCACCGGCATGGACGACTCTGTAATGAAATATAAGACCGTAGCGGAACTTGCGGAGTTCCACACCCTCATGCGGGAAGCCATGGCCGCTGGACCGGATGCTGCATGGACCCCTGAGCGTCGCGCACTTTCCAAACGTCAGCTCGCCCTGGTGGAACGTGCCTTTCGCCGGATGCAGCACGACCCAATCGACGATCCTCACCCAGGGGAGATGACACAGATTCTCGACGCCCTCGACGCACTGGAGACCTGGCTCTGGGGTCATCCCATCGTCTGGTCCAGCGCGGATCGCTATCGGGTTGCGCGGAAGCTGGGTTGTGAATGGGAGCCCGAAGCGGTGTACAACGCCATCCAGAAGCTGGCCGATACGCCGTGCGAACCGAATGCGGCCCATGACGCGGCGGCGAAGGCTTTGCGCGATGCCATCAGCACCCCTGGCGGACTCACCACCGCTCTCGAACGCATCCTGAAGCAGCAGGGGGAGTGACGTGGCCGACTCCACAAAGTTCGTCGCGACCCGAGAAACCTATCGGGGCCGGTGGGAGATTATCTACGAAGTGCGCTTGCCCACCGTTGCTGTCACACGCCGGGACAAGAATGGGAAAACGGTGGTCGAGAACCTCTGCACTTTCGTGCGCCACAAAAAAGACGGGAGCGACGAGACGGTGAACGTCGCGCCCCACATCGTGAAGGCAGTTCTGCTCGGGCTCGCGCAGTATGACTTTCCAGGCAGCGAGGTCTACAAAGGCGTCCGCAACATCGTCCACGCCACCGATGTCCCGAAGCCGAGTGTTGATAAGGCCATTCGCGTCCTTCGGGACGCCGGACTGCTGAAGCGCACTCCGCGCGGGTGGCATGAGACCAGCCTGTCAGTGCTCGACTGGGATGCGTTGGAAAAGCTCCGCGTGCCGTTCAGGAGCACGTTTTCCGCGTCCGCCCCGAAAGGGCCACTGCCCGATCTGACCGAGGATGAACAGGAAGTGCTCAACGACCTTGGCCCTGCGGCGAAACCGGTTGCGGCGGTCCGGCCAACGCCAGCGCCGGAGGTCGAACCGTCCACCGCTCTGATGACACAGATTCGCGCACTGCCTCACATCGGCGAGAAGCTCCCAAACACAGATGGCCGTTGGGTCGCGGCCAGGCTCACGGAAGCTTTAGGCGAGGACGGAGCGACGCAGGCGCTGAGCCTTCTTGCCGAGAATCCCGCTGCATTGATTCGTGCCGCCGGTGCCAACAAAAGCAAAAGCGGCTATTTGCGCACCTGCGCCATCAAGGCCTTCCGGGACGACGCCGTCAGTCAGGCGATGGACGTCGCGGACGAAATCCGCGCGGGCGAAGTCAATTGCTCCCGCCCAGAAGGTAGCGAAGCCTACGCGCGTGCCATCCACGGCGCTCTCCTGAGTTCGCCTTTCGCTCAGGAATTCGAGGTCCATGAGGTTGCGCAAGGTGATGCGGGGTGGTGGGTCCCGCTTTCACCGCTTGCCGCCGACAAGACGACGGAGCCGGACCGCAACGATTACAGCGAGCCCGAGCCGGACCTCAGCGAGGAGCCGAACGTGGAAGCGGACCTCGATGCCAAATATGCCGAATACCGCCGGTGAGAGCTATCGAAGATGGCCGCCACACAGTAGCGGCGCATCGTGCTGTCGAGACCTGCTTCTTCAATGCCGGGCAGTACAAGCCGAGTGGTCGGGCGGCGGGTGCGTTAGAGCCTGACGGTTACACGTGGCGGTATGTGATTTGGCTGCTGCGCCTTGATCTCGTGACACGGGCAGCGGCGAAGGGGATCAGTTGCGGGACGCGGTGGGCGCTGCAGGAATGACCGGGGCCGTCACTCCTTCGGCGACCTGCAAGTAGTGTGCCTGTCGAATGTCCTCCAGGTGAGGAAATTCTTCGATCACGTCTGGCCGGATCGTCTCCGCCTGGATGTAGTCGAGCAGTTCCCGCGTCGGTCTGAACCACTCAGCGCCGACGGTACCCGCCTTGCGAAGCTGCGCGGCAGCGAACCGCTTGTGTAGTTCGCTCTCGCGTGTCTGGGCAGCGAGCATCGGCATCTCGCCTGTGTCGAACAGCATGATCCCGAGAAGACGCGGGTCGAGGTGGTTTGTGCAATGGATAGCGCGGAGCCGTCGGAACAACGAGGTCTGCTGCGTGACGCCAATCTTGATCGCCTGGGCAGGAGAACCTGCGGCGACGAAGTAGACCACCCCGGGCTGACGCCACCAGGGGCTTAGATATTTCGGCTCTGCGGGAGAGGGCATCGTTTAACCATAGAGGGGATGAATGAGCACTGCCATTACCTATTCGAGCCATCCGTTCGGCTTGTGGAAACCCGCGATCGCGGCGAACGAAGACGGAGACTACTGGTTCTACTGTGCTGACAACTGCCCCTGCGGAGCCGTGGCGCACACCAAAGAGCACGACGGCCTCAGTTGGGGGGACGTGGACATGCTGATGGGAAACGACCCCGTGGCACGGACTGCGGCGGACGCCGTCTGGGTGTCAGAGCGCGATCAGTCGCGGGACGCCGTGCAAGCCGAAGCCCGGACCGTCACCATCGCCGGACGAGACGGTGCAGATATGTTCAGTCAGGCTTGCGCCTTCATCATGCAGCGAAGCTCGACAGGTCGTGTTCAGGCGAATCACGACTCGGTCGCCACTCTGGAGCGGCTGGCGAAGTTGCGTGACACCGGCGTGGTTTCTTCCGCCGAGTCCGAGCAGACGAAGACACAAGATAATCTCGCGGCCGTAATGCCCCGGACAAACCGGCCACCCTCATATCCAGTGGCGTTCCCCGGTGGTTCAGAAATCCCGATTCCTAGGCCCCCATTTGCGGGGCTTTTTGCAGCCGAATCGCCGGGATGCGGGTGGTTCACATGGTTTAGTCAGTGGACTGGTTCAATGCTCACGCGGCAGGAGGGATGCGGGTTAAAGGATGCTGTTGACTTTGGCGGCTTTGACCCGCGCCTTATGCTCCGTGACACCGCTTGAACTTCTTGCCCGAACCGCAAGGGCATGGCTTGTTCCGTCCGACCTTCCCGTATTGGGGTTCATGCGACAGAACCGCGGACCCCAACTCGACCTTCTGCGAGTTGATGTCCATGAGTTCCCATTGCTCCTCCCCGGTGAGTTCCACGAAAGGTGGCGCACCGGCTCTCAGTCGGCCTTTGTTCATTATGTCCGTCTGCCGTTCGCACAACTTAAAGAACTCCTGCATCCGTGAATCGTTCACGAGGGCAACTCGGACATTGTGGTTCATGAGGCCGGTGGTCAAGTCATAGGTAGCGGAAGGGTCGGGAATGAAGGTGACGGCGCTCTCCTGAGGCGTCTGCGGGGTGATACACACCACGTCGCCTGTCGCCTTCCTCCATACGGCATGGTGTTCAGCCTCCACGAAGTATTTCCCGTGCTGTCATACGAGCCATCCGTAGACAAGTTCACCGCCCTGTTCTTCGACAACAGCGGTGACATTCTGGAAACAAAACCCCTCTCGGGCATGGGCTACGGCCTCATAGGGAATGCTGACGGCGACGTGGGGCAGTCTCAGTCGCTGTTCAATCAGACTCGCGGGCTGACTGTCAGGGTCGGGTGGAAAGATGCGAATCTCGACCTGCACGACCTACACCATCCTTAGACATCTCTCCGGTCAATTGGCGGGTCTGTTAAGGCCGATACGCCACTGCTCATCGAAGGGGAGCCGATAATACGTCATTCCGCCAGCCCTGAGCAGAAGTTCAAAGGTCTGTTTGAGCGGTTCGAAGACTTCGATTCCGCTCCATGCGCCATAGCTTTTCTGCAAGACTCTGACGTTCGCTTCATACCGCTCAAAAATAGGCGTGAACCATGTGGCCTCGTTCACCAGCTTCAGGAATTCTGGAGCCGACTCTTCGACCGATTTCCCAAGTCCGTGGACATGCCCGACCAGATACGATACCCGAACGAGGAACTCTCCATAGGCTTCGATAACCCCTCTTTCGACTCTCCCGATGTCCTTGTCCTGCTGGTAACCGTCGAGTGCGGCGTTGCCCCGTTGCCTGGCCGTTGAGAGCATCGAACACAGCATTTCGGAGTATTCCTTGCAATAGCTGTCAGTGCCCCACCGAGAACTCAAGTGAGATGCGATGTACTCTGCCCAGCACCTGTGAGCCAGAAGAAACAGACGGCGCTCCCTGTAATCGGGGGGGAAGTTGCTGTACCAGCCAGGAAGATTGCGGTTCTCAATTTCGTGGTCATGAGCATGTCCTGCCTCATGCGCGATGAGATGAACAGCAAGCCCGGACAGCTTCTTCTCGGTAGACACGAGTCCCTGAGCGATGCCGGAGTGCAGAACGATATGAGTCTTCAGCGTCCCGCCGCGAAGCACGGGTACGGCCATTGCGGAGCCGCTCCCAAATACATCCTCGGACGGGGAAAGCGCGGGCGCGTCTCCGAACCCCCGCTCGACACCAGCAACTGCTGCCTTATAGTCGGCGGCGATTGTCACCGCTTCAATACCCTCCAGGTTGAGGAAGGCTCCGAATAGCTGAAGGAAGGAATAAACGGGAGATGCTATCTCATTGACCTTTTCTTGCGAATCGTAGTTGCCCTCAATCAACCACTTCACGTTATCCGGGAATGTGGATTTCTCCAGCAATATGGCGATTTCCTCTTCTGACAAGCCGCTTTCCGCTGAACCGTCCTCGACGTCGGTCATATCAAACACTCCCGTTCAAAATATAACCACCGATTCCGCCCGAGCCGCTCGTGTCTATGACTGTCACCGGCATTTCGCGAGGGACTTCGAAGCCTTCCATCAACATCCACACCCTGAGCGTAAGGCGCATCCGGTTGATTACCTGAATTGGAGTTCCAGCGCGGAACCACTCTCCCATCGCGGTCATTGGAATATCCGACTGAAAGTTTAGAAAGGTAGGGTCGCCGATACGCACACAAGAAAAATGAGCCGAACGACGTGCCATGTTCGTTGCACAGTTCCACATGCGTGAGCGACAAATTTGACGGCTTCGGCCCCCGGACGAAAAGCTGGAGCGGAAAGGGAACTGTTCCTGCCATATTTCCCGACGCGACAATCGAGACCCGGTTGGCGCGAATGCGTATGGCCGCAGCATCCTCCTGCTTCTTCAGACGGCTATCGACGCTGGAGATTGTGGTTCGGACTTCCTCAAGGTGAGCCGTATTCTGTTCTACCTTCGCCAAGTCGTCTGCCGTGGGAGCCTTCTTCGAGTAATAGGCAGCATAGATAGCGGCCATTGCGGCGACGATGCCGACTACGACTCCGATGATGGCGACGACCAAGCCCCACACAGCTATAGGGTCGTAGATGAGGACGGCGGGCGAGAGCACGTCAATCCTCCCTCCTACTTCGCAGCCTTCTTCTGTTTCGCCCAACGCTTCCGCTGTGCGGCTGCAATCCTCTCACGGGCCTCGGCGCTCATGACGCGCTTCTTCGCGACGCGCCGACCGTTACCTACACCAGCGCCACCACCTGACAACAGGCTCCTGACCTGTTGCAGTCTGGCAATCTCCTCGTCAATCCCCGCGACTATCCGACTCGTTTCCATTCGTACTATTTCCTCCAGGGCAATTGTAGCCGATACTCTGCATCGCGTCGTTGGTATCGCCGCCGTCTGCTCCGGTGGAATTTCATTCATCGCATGGCTGCTGAAGGGTTAACCTCACCTTCGCCGTTGCGTGGATTTGCCGGTCTGGAGAGGGCTTTCTTTATGCCCAGCGAATAGACGCTCTTCAATAGCGGTAAGCGCACGCTCACTGAAACCAAGCAGCATCGGAACTCCCAAGAGCAACAACATATCAACACCGCTGCAAATGGAAGTGGTACAGGCACGAACCGCATCAGTAAAGGTCTGCCCCTGAATCGAAACTGGCAGAACACCCCATCCCAACAGAGCACTGCCTATAAGACTTGCCGCTATGCCTATACCCATCCGGCTTAGAATTCTTCGGAGGTATGCATTAAGTTCGTTGGAAAGTCTGACCTCAAACTCGGGCATTCGTCTCATTATGCTCACACTGCTTCCTGCGATTCCTGCTCCAAGCACACCCAAGACGAGTAGGAAACGGAAATGGGGATGGAAAGCATAGCGAAAACACACTGCGGATACTAAAGGAAGAAATGTAAGGCCGAAGAGCACAAACGTAAACGTTTCCATTGTGTCTTCGTAATCAGTCGTGTAGTCGTCCCATGAATCTCTCTCTGCGAAGAGAAAATGCAAGGCGGCTCTCGCTTCGGCTGGACTCTTCTCAAGGTCGCCGCGAATGCGCCCGAGGTCATCCGCAACTGATTTGGGAAGTCCCCATTCAGTTGTGACAATACTTATGACCGACTCTCCTTCGCGCAGGACATCTCCAGCAGGACAGAAATACGCTCGATATTGCCCGTGAGTCTCTGCGTCATCCATCAGGTCTCCGAGGCGGTCAAAGTCGGGTTCTGATTTGGCACGTCCCTCAATCTCCTTAGTGCAGAGGATGACCTTGTCAAACAGGTCCTTATCTTCCTGAGTAAAAGGGTCAGCCGCCAGTCGCGGTCGCTGCACCATCTCTTCGACTAGTAGTCGCTCGTTGTCGATGAACCTCAAGGCTCTAACACGCCGCTTTTCCAGTTTTGATGGCAAGGGCTAGTCTCCTGTCGCGCCGATTCTGAAGAGTTTTAAGGATTCGGAGCCTTGGCTGGATATGCCTCGGGAACACAACTGAATCTGTCGCTGCCGCGTGTGCATTTCCACTGGTCGGCGACCGGGCGCTGGTTGCCGTTGATGTCCACTGGGTCTATGACGCCCTTGAATGTGACGGTCAGATTATGTGGCTCAACCTTCTCGAAGCCAACAGGGCACTGGAGATTGTCCAGCTTTCGCGTTGGCTTTCCGTTGGCGTCAACCTGCAAGTTGAGCGAACAGGTACGGTTCTCCCCAACCATCCAGTTGCTACTCATGTACACGTCAATCGTCTGGTCGTGTGTAATCGTGCCGTTCTCCTCCAGCCACTGGTAGCCACTCAACGCTACTGCGGCAATCACAATGAAGCCGCCGACCCAAGCCACGATTTTCCATATCCCCTTGAATAACCCCTTCGCTGTCTGGCTCCAAGGTTCAGAGGGGTATGTCGGCTTTCTGGACGTGCTGGACATGATGCCGCGATTGTAGCGCACACGCTATGCGGCGAGGCAGCGAAAACCGGGACCGTAAGCTCGGCCTCCTCCCTTTCCTCAGAACGCCGGATGGTCGGCGCAGACGATGACGTGTTCGAACTCTCCGACCTGTTCAACCGTAAAGTGACACTCATGCTCCGGCCACTTTACGGAACTTATTTCCGCGTGGTTCAGTTCCCCGCAGACCGCGTGTGCTTCCGTGTAATTCAACTTCCAGTGGTCAGGGGACGCACTGAACTGAACCACGCATTGGTCATCGCGAATAGAGTCATCCCGAACTGTCTCCCTCGCACGTGCGCCGTCCCCGTCGTAGTAGTTGACGTATGCCGTCATTGACGCATTCTCCGCTGCCTCACCACGCTCTATACGGAACTCTGGACATTCGTACTCCGGCCCGCCCAAGCCCACGTGCAGCAAGGAGCCTCGTCACACCACGCATGGCAAGGTCATCACTCGGGCACGGACCAACGACGACCTCCTTTATGAAATTCAGACTGTAGTTCGTCTTCACATCGACTTTGATGAACGGGACGACGGTCGAACCCCACGCTCGGAAATGCCTTTGGGGAACATCGTCGTAGTAGCAATTGATGACTAACCGCCATTCCCGCTCTTCCTTAAAACTGGCGTGCTTAAACAACGGGCTGCACATTTCCACTACGCTCCTTAGGATTCGCCCGGCTCTGGCGGTGCCCAAGGTGGGATGCTTACCTCGCACCATATCCAGATAGCTGTCGAGGTTCTCGCCAATCAGCTTCTCCTTGTCCTTGGCTGTGTACGCGCTTTTCACAAGGGATTTGTCCGTTACCGGGTCGTCATCCGGCCTCGGGCTGAAATCCTGCTCGATTTCGAGCCCCCCGGCTCTCAGCGCGTAGGGGTTGAAACCCACGGCTACGCCATGTCCGTCTGAGCAATAGCCACGCCACTGTGGTAGCGAGTCTCCATCCGTGCTGAAAGAAGCGATGAAGACTTCGTGTTCATCGACTTGAGCATCGACCGTCTTCAAATCCTCATTCACCAGATTCGCAAGCGCATTATCACCGGCAATGCGCTCCCTCAGCAACTCTTCTATGTATAGTCTCGCATGAAGGTATTCGGTGCGGTCATTTAGAAATCGCGCCTCGCTAGCCCATATTTGACCGGTTTCCGTAATTTTCTCCAAAACGCCAATCGACGTGTAGTGAAAGAGAACAGGCGGGGGCGATTGATTCAGATGCTTCAAAAGGGGGTCTTTCATCGTTCCTCTTGGCTCAAGTGAGTGACTAAAGGCTCAGCAATTTTCTGTGCAGAGCTTGTTGTACAAAGGCCGGATGTCGAAGTTGGTCGGCAGACCCGTGCGGCAAGCATCGGCGATACGTCGCTTGTCCGAATGGCGATAGTAGCGGCCACCCATTCCGGTTACCTCATTCCGTTGGTGTCACTCTTCGAATGCCGAATCTCACTAACCGTTTCGTAGATGAAGCCGATGAACTAGCCAACTCCGATTAGAAACGCTAGGCCGATGCTCAGGTGTTCTATGAGGTGCCGGTCAAATTGCAAACCGAAAACGAGGAGCAGGAATGTTTCGATTCCAGTGACCCAGTTCTTGCTGGTGGACGTTACTCGCTGATGATAACAACGTCGGCAGATGACTCCGGGCTCGTCATTTCGCTGATAGTACCGCCCGGCCACGAATGGACTCTTTAGCTCCGCGTGACAATCGAGGCAAAGCCACGGTTCCGTTCCCGCAGGTATGACTCTTCGCCATGGCATGATTCGCCCTCCGCAACTAGGCCAGCACCCGCTTCAGAATCAACTTCGCCAGCGAAATGCCGTCGGCGACTGCGCACAGCACCTTGGGTGAAGGTGTGGCGATGTCGTCTCTCGCGAGACGCACGGCACAGATAATTGACGCGGCGATGACCAGTGTGGAGGCAAAACGGTCGCGCTGGAACTGTTCGGTCTCTCGGGCAATGGCTCTTTTCATTTCGCCCATGCCGGATAGTCTAGGCGAATACGAGGCGAAAGTCTTCCACAGCGAGAAGGAGCGTTTGCAGGCTTTGCGACTCACTGTTCAATGCTTCTGTCTGTTCGATTCGAATTGCCCACCCTGAAGAGTGCCCGGCTATGAACACGCGGATGCCCTTGCAACTGTCGTCGGCGGTCTCCGCGCCGGAATAGTCGATGCCGATGTAGTGGTGGAAGTGGGGCATTGGGACTCTGCTCCCCCGATTTCTCAGAGTGTCCACCTGTTCCACATGTCGCGCCAGCGTTGGTTCTTCTCTTCATCGCCAAGGCTTGCACAGAGAGAAAAATTGTCTGAACGTTGCCCCTTGGCCGCATAGTAGGCCATGTATCTCTCCAACTCAGATTTCATTTCCTCTCCGGTAAGCATGAACCCTTCGAAGCTGACATTGTCCTTCGTGCGCCGGAGCAAAACGTAGAAGTCGTTTGGAGAAGTCTTGACGTTCGCAACGCCGCTGCAAATAGGCCAATATCCCGGACGAGACGAGGATGTCTTCACCTGTATGTTGGCGTGCTTGAGGCCATCCGGGCTGGTCACGATGATGTCGTATCCCGCCGTGTTCTTGATGGTGGGGAGCGCAATGAGACCCCGCATCGACAAAACAGACGCGGCGTGGAACACGCCTCCTGCTCCGATAATCGCGTTACTGATACGTGGCATTTCCCCTCCAGCACATCGCGCATGCCTTCCGAAGCGACCTGCGCTTTGGTTGCAAAATTTGATGTCGCGATTCTACGGCGACATGCGACTCGTAGGCACCACCCGCAAATTCACCTGCCGCTTCCTCGCCAGCCGGAGACGGCTCTCGTCAACGCAGTCGTTCCAGCTTCCGCAGTCTCCCGAGGCCGATGAACTCGACTTTGCGCCTTGGCGGCAGGTCGCGGACCTCCCCGTTGAACCCTATTTTCCGGCGAATCGCTGGGCGATAGTGAACGATGAATCGCCCGACGCTGCCGAAGTTGATGAAATAGCCCTCCTCGGCCAGATGCTCAATGACCGTGTCCTCCAAGCAGGATTCGAAGACCCTGACGAGGGCTACCACTTCCTTCCTCGTGCTCATCCACTCCCGCACTTCTTCCTCAGCACGGCGGTCGCGTTAGCCACGGCACCTTCAAGCTTTCGCCACTCCCTATCCTCGGCGGGCGCTGAGCGAGATTCCACGGCACCGGGAAGGGTCCTTTGCCAGCGCTCTCTCCCTTCTCTGTGACGCCCTCGGTCACCGCGACCCGGATCATTTTGGGTTGAAACGAAATGGATGATGGAGCGCCGGGTGTGAAATACCTGTGGACGAGCAGTGGAAACTGGCTTCTAACCAGCAGATGTTTAAGGAGTTACCCGATCTTCTCCAGTCAGCGTGCCAGATAGGCAGAACCGAGGTGGGAGGGGGCAGCAAACCAGCAATGAAAAGGAAGCGAAAATTTTCGCCTCGGAATTCCTGGTAGATGGTCACCCCCGGTATTAGCCAATAGACACCCTGCGCGAGGAGGCGCAACAAATGGCAAAGCGGAAGGCAGCACAGACGGCGACGGCGGAGTCTCAGGCCGCCGCAGGTCACACCGACGCAGAACTTGAGGCATGGGCCGAAGAGCAGCGGCGACTCTATAAGGCTGGTCTGCTTGTGAAGTGGCAGATCGAGCGGCTGGAGCGCATCCCCGGGTGGACCTGGGGTGTCGCGTGAGCAGACCACGCTATCAGGTCTTCGCATCGCGCGAGTGGAAGCAGGATGGATGGGATGAGCCCGGCAAATACGAGTGGGTCGTCGGACTCTGTCGCGGCGACGAGGGCATTTACAGCGTCACCGACTGCACGCTGCAGCGGGGGTTGCGGGATATCCTCGACTACGCCTACATCCAGTGCCGTGTTCGCGTCCTGCGGATCGACCAGGAGGGACAGCCGTTGCGAATCGTGCGCCTGCGCTCCAGCGCCCAGCGCCGCGCGAAGATGGCGGAGCGTACGGCGAGTCTGGCCGCCGAGCGAGCGCGTCGGAGTCGGCTGAGTGCCGCGCGTCGAGCCGCGCATAGAAGCACGATCGAGATGGTAAAGCGCATCCAGACGGCTCCGACACCGGAGGATATCGAGAAATTCGCCGAGCTATGGAAGTCGGTGACCGGGTACGGACCACGGAATACCGTCCTCCGAGGTTTCCTCGCCCCGGCGAAGAGTGCGCTGATAACGCGATCGCTCGCTGCCGCCAAGGCACACGGCTGGTCGTATGGACATCGATATGACGATCACCAGCGGAACGGCTACAGCGACGTCATTTACATCGATACCCCAAGAGGGCAGATGTCATTCCATGCGCGGCCCGGCGCTCATGGTCCGCTGCCCGAGTACCCAGCGGAGTGGAGCGGCAAGCGCGACACGATGACGATCCTCGCGTCGCTGACCAGCGAGGGTCTCATCTAGCTCCGCGTCAGCGCGAAACAGGAAAGCCGCCCAAGTTGAGCAGCTTTTTCTTTGCGAGATAATCCGGGCCGGAGCGGCCAGTTTGTATTCACTCACATAAGTCTTTTTGTGATTTGCGGAGAAAAGGTATGGCAACCAAAGACATCCCAAGCTGGCAACGGAAGGAGCCGATGACGATCACCGAGGCTCGCCGAAAGACCATGAATTGGCTACGAAACTCGACACAGTGCTGCTACTCCGGTCCGGAGGGACCCCGCCCCCCCGAGCCGTGCAAATTACATAATCCTGCCTGGATCGAAGCTGAGGCGAAGAAGAGGATGGAGGTCGCAAACCAGTGGATGGGTTGGACGAACCGGCTCGGGGACCTTGTGCGCGGCATGTCAGCAGTTCGAGTTGGTCGGATGCTGGCCGATGCGGGTTATCGTGACGAAAAAGGTCAGCCATCACAAAGGGCCCTCAATGAAGAATTGGCGGCGTGGGTTGAGTTCCACGGCTACCCAGTCCCCATCTGGAACCCGGAGCGCGTTCGCGAAACTCTGGCTGCCGACCCAGTTTTGACTGCCTGATGTTCCCGCCGGAAATTCAAGCCGGAGAGGCGGGGTCGGTATTACCTCCCATGGATACCAAGTCGAACATTCGGACATCCTGGGAACCGCTGCTGACGCCGTCACGAGCCGGGGCATACCTGCAGGTTCATGAGAAAACGGTGATTCGGTTCGGCCGCCGAGGTATCTTTCCTGGGCTGCGCCTCGGCGAGGGAGTCACCATCGGGTTCGTGTGGGGTGATCTGGCCAAGATGCTCGCAACCGATCCGCTGGCGCGGGCGGCTGCTAAGCGGGTATGGGTCGAAGCCATCCCGCCCAAGAAGAGCGAAAATTCTTTGCCGGAATAATCAGGTCGGGACGGCGAGTCGGTATTACCTACCATGAGCCCCGCCGATGAACAATGTGGAGTGGCAGCACTGGGTACCGAAGACACCAAAGTCGGTTGGAGAACGGATAAGTCTTACGTTTCGGCGATAGAGCGTGACGGAAGATTGCAAGGCGGCTCGATGAGAGCGGGAACGAAGTGAATTGAAAATCAGTGGCCGCACGCCTTTGCGAGCCACGGGGGATGGAGTCGTGACCAGAGGCAGAGTTCTCTGTGTGATGTTGCCCCTAAGTATTTTATTGCGCGAGGCGGTCACGAGCAGTCGCGCAAATCGACCTGCACACTGGTTCTGTTCCAGCAGAGGGCGGCGTTTCTGACCGCGTGGCGGGTTGATGCCCAGATTGCGTAGTCGTCAATCCGGGGCAACTCCGAGGTGGCTTCAAAGGCAATCCAGACGGGCGGTGACGCGCCCAAAGGGATTGCTTTCGTGCAAGCACAAGGGAGAAGAGGGCGCTCATCCGATAATCCGCACCCTTCACTGGTAAAATTCCGGGCAGAGTCGTCGAGCCAACAACCGAATCAGCGGATTGGATATTCATCCGTGGCTCGAAGGAGGTACCAGAAGGGCAGCATTCAGTACGTCCGGGGAAAATTCATCGGCAGGTGGCGCGAAGATGTAGTTTTAGCCGGAGGGGAGGTTAAACGGGTAAATCGCAAGAAGATTCTCGGAACTAAGGCTGATTTTGCCACGAAGCGCGAGGCGCAAAGGGCACTGGACGTGCTGCTTGCCCCCGTCAACTCCCTAACATATAGACCCGTTCACCGGATTAGCTTTTCAGAATTCGCTGAACGATGGATTGCCAACGTGTTGCCGACGTACAAGGTGGGCGGTTCGCAAAGCACCACACGCAAACAGGTGCGTAATCGTCTCGTCCCCGCACTCGGCAATTTCACTTTGCAAGAAGTAACCACTGAGGTGATTCAGGGCTATGTGGCCGGGCTCCAGAAACAAAACTATAGCCCCAAGTACATTCGCAACCTCATTTCCACCCTCTCGGCAATGTGGGAGATTGCCGTTGCATGGAGCTACGTTATGCACAAGCCTGTGCAAGGCGTTATCCTCCCGCAAGCTGTGAAGCCTGAAGCTGAGCAGTACACCGTGGAAGAAACCATGAGAATGTTCGCGGAGGCGACAGAACCGCTGCGAACCTTTTTGTGGATTGCCGGGGAGACGGGTATGCGCCCTGCAGAAGTCTGCGGCCTTGATGCAAAGGCCATTGATTTGGAGAACCGGGTCATCTCAGTCCGGCAATCAGTCAGCATGGGTCATATCGTCGCCCCCAAGACTGCGGCTGGGTATCGGGACTTCGCAATCTCCGAAGAATTGGCTGAGCACATTCGTGAGTTCCTGAATGGGAAACGCGAAGGGCTTCTTTTTCAGACTCCGGAGGGAGGGCCGTGGCGTGAAAGCAAGGTGGTCGAGCGAAAGCTGAACCCACTGCTCGACCGGCTCGGAATTGAACATTTCGGCAAAGGGCTCAAAGCCCTGCGTCATTGGAATTCGACCGAGATGGACAGGGCTGGGGCTCCAATCAAAGTTCGACAGACCCGGCTCGGCCACGATGACCCAAGGACAACGCTCGGGATGCGTAACCGTGGCGGCTACACCCATATCGTGAGCGCGGATGATCGAGCAGTAGCCGCGCAATTTGGCTCCATGTTCGGACGAGTTTTGCGTCCAGATGCGTCCTCAGAGCAGCCGTTCCCAAGCGAAGCTGGCTGAGAAGCGCTGATAATAAACGGGTTGTGGGACATCCGCGAGAATAACCCGGTCGTCGGTCGGAGGTTCAAATCCTCTCTCCCCGACCATTTTCAAGCCGCCGATTAGCCCTCGGCCTGCGGCGGTTTACCTCACATCACAGACAGCGCGGCAGATTAGAGGGACTGCGCCTGGATAAACAGTGTCCCGGAGTAAGTGCCCGCGGGAAGCTGGGGCAGATTGGCCAGGTTGATCTCGAGGTCGAGTGCGTCTGTGCGCGACCCTCCGCCGGCAAAGATAAACCAGGATTGCGAGAAGAGTTCAAGGCCGCTCGCGCCGCCGAAAGGGCTGGACTGCGTAAACGGCGTAAAGCTGGTGGGAGTACCGGTAGGAACCTGGCCCAGGACCGCGGAGGAAGGAATGTCGGCGATGGGTGAGCCCCCGGAGAGCGCCGCCGTG
>Ga0335075_10003775_pt1 | contig 23853 bp, 16 predicted proteins | sample Lox_Sample_24_FD_206723 | JGI IMG/M metagenome (GOLD analysis project Ga0335075, IMG submission 206723) | Soil microbial communities from Loxahatchee National Wildlife Refuge, Florida, United States - Lox_Sample_2.4 | ecosystem: Environmental > Terrestrial > Soil > Wetlands | place: USA...
AGCGCGAAGTACGGCAAGGCGCGCAGCTTCAACTTCGAAGCGCCGCTCACCTCGCTGGTGTGGATCACCTCCATCGTAACCATCGCCGTCACCTATCCGGTGACCTACGCGCTGCTTTCGAGGCTGGGCGGCGATCCCTCGCTCTGGTGGAAGCTGGCGACCATCACCTCCTGCGGAACTGTGGCGGGCGCCCTGATTCCTGAACTGGTGAAGGTATTTACCTCCACCGAAGCGCGGCATGTGAAAGAGGTTGTGGCATCGGCAAGAGAAGGCGGATCCGCTCTCGGTCTGCTCTCCGGATTCGTTTCCGGAAACTTCTCCTCCTACTATCTGGGGCTGGCGGTCATTATTCTGATGTCCATCGGATACGGCGTCAGCACGCTGGGATTCGACAGCATCATCCTGGCGTCGCCGATGTTTGCCTTCGGCCTGGTAGCCTTCGGCTTCCTGGGCATGGGGCCGGTAACCATCGCCGTCGACTCCTTCGGGCCGGTCACGGATAACGCGCAATCCATCTACGAGCTGTCGCTGATCGAAAACGAGCCAGGCGTCCGCGAGGACGTGAAGAAGCAGTACGGGGTCGAGGTCGATTTCGAGCACGCCAAGAAGATGCTGGAAGCTGCGGACGGCGCGGGCAATACGTTCAAGGCCAGCGCCAAGCCGGTGCTGATCGGCACGGCGGTGGTGGGCGCCACAACCCTGATCTTCGCCACCATCATGGCACTGACGAATTCGCTCACCGCGAACGTCGACAAGCTGTCGCTACTGCACGCGCCCTTCCTGCTCGGCCTGATCACGGGCGGCGCGGTGGTTTTCTGGTTCAGCGGGGCTGCCACCCAGGCGGTGACCACCGGTGCTTACCGTGCCGTGGAATTTATCAAGAGAAATATGAAGATCGAAGGAGCCGAGAAGGCTTCCACGGCGGACAGCAAGAAGGTGGTGGCCATTTGCACGCGCTACGCGCAAAGCGGCATGCTGACGATCTTCATGGCGATTTTCTTTGCGGCGCTGGCGTTCGCGTTCCTCGATCCCTTCTTCTTCATCGGGTATCTGGTTTCGATCGCCATGTTCGGGCTCTACCAGGCCATCTTCATGGCCAATGCCGGAGGAGCCTGGGATAACGCCAAGAAAATTGTCGAAGTGGAACTGCATGAGAAGGGAACGCCACTGCACGAGGCGACCGTGGTGGGCGACCTGGTGGGCGATCCGTTCAAGGACACTGCCTCCGTGGCGCTCAACCCGGTGATCAAGTTCACCACGCTGTTCGGTCTCCTCGCTGTCGAGTTGGCGGTCAAGCTGTCGAAGACCAGCGCGACGTTGACTCACGTGCTCGCATTGGTCTTCTTTCTTCTGTCGTTCTTCTTTGTCTACCGCTCGTTCTACGGCATGAGCATCCGAAGCAACGAGCCGCCGGAAGCGTCTCAACCGAAGTCGGAATTGGGTGTGACCACCGCCGGCGCTGCGCGATAACGAAGAAGCGAAGTACACGGAGGGCAGGGACGCAGATTCCCTGCCCTTTTTGCTGTTTCTTTCTGTCGGCATTCCTGCGCCGAAGGCGCTTCCGCCTGGACGGCGAGTCCCTGATACCCTCAAATCATGATTAAAGGCATTACTTTCATTCGCCCGGTGGAGTCTTCCGGTGCGCTGGAGGCGCTGTCGAGTTTCTTCTCGGCAGTGGGATTCGAGCCCGGCAAAGGCTGGGACGACCCGCAATCGGAGGGCTGCGGACGGCCATTCCTGGCGCCGCTGGGCAATGTGGAGTTTGTCACGGGCAAGCCGCCGGCGCAGGGCGCGCCTCTGCTGATTGAGGTGACGCAACTGGACGCTGTGCACCAGTTGGCGCAGCGCTGGCTGGAGACGCGCGGCGCATCGGGCAATGTGGGCGCCATCGAGGAGACGCACTGGAAGTCGCGGATGTTTACCGCCGAGCCGGTAGTGGGATCTCCGCTGGCGTTCTGGGAGTGGAGCGATCCGCTGCGCGGCAGGCCGGCGGCGATGGAAGGCGATCTGAGCGCCGAGGGAATGCGGTTTGCGATCGTGGTCGCGCGGTGGAACGCCGTGATCACCGATCGGCTGTTGCAGGGCGCGACCGACGGATTGATGCGAAGCGGGACGAAACGAACCGACATTGAGATTGCACGCGTGCCGGGATCGTGGGAGATCCCGGCGGCAGCGCGCAAGCTGGCGGAGACCGGAACGTTCGACGCGGTGATTGCGCTGGGCTGCCTGCTGCGCGGCGAGACGGCGCACTACGAAGCCATCTATAACGAGGTGGCGCGAGGAATCGGACAGTCGCAGCAGGAAACGGGTGTGCCCCACTCCTTCGGCGTGCTGACCTGCGAGACGCTGGAGCAGGCGCTGGATCGCGCCGGGCTGAAGGGCGGCAACAAGGGCTTCGAAGCGGCCGTAGCGGCGATTGAAATGGTGTCGCTCCACCGGAAGATCGCGGCGGGGACGCGCTCATGACGCTGGTGGGCAAGCGGAGAAAAGCGCGCGAACTGGCGATGCAGATGCTCTTCCAGGCGGACGTGGGAAAACAGACGCCCGACGAGGTGCGGAAGACGTTCTGGCAGGCCCGCGATGAGGTTGATGCCGGAACGCGGAGCTTTGCCGAAGATTTATTTCGCGTGGCGACGGCGCGGGGCGACGAGATCGACGCACTGATCGAGCAGTACTCGAAAAACTGGCGTCTGACGCGAATGGCGGCTGTCGACCGCAACCTGCTGCGGATGGCGGTTGGAGAACTGATCGGATTTCCCGGGAACCCGTCGCCAATCGTCATTGACGAGGCGCTGGAGATCGCGCGCCGCTACTCGGCTCCGGAGTCGGTGGATTTCCTGAACGGGGTGCTCGACGCGGTAGCGCGCAGCAGAAAGTAGTTCGCGATGAAAGTTCTGGCGTGGCTGACTGAAATTTTTCTGAACACGTTCGGGATCACGCGGCCCCGGCCTGAGCAGGAGCGGACCGCACAGATCGTGATTGGGGGATTTCTGCTGGCGGTTCTGCTGGTGATTGCGTCGCTGGTGGGATTTTTCGTTCTGCACGAGCACGCCGGCGCGGCCCGGTGAAAGGCCGATCGGATCGCCCTTTCTGCCGGCGAACGATGCACACAGTACAATGGTGACCGTATTTGTGGAAAGGTTTACCCGTGCCAGGAAAATTTCCCGTCTGCCTCCTCACCGCCGCCGCTCTCGCACTTCCCTTCCCCGCCGCGCTCGCCCAGTCAGGGCCTGCTGTGCTGACCATCCAGGTCGACCATCCGGTCGCGAAAGTCAGCCCCACGCTGTATGGGTTGATGACGGAAGAGATTAACCACTCATACGACGGAGGCCTGTACGCGGAGATGGTGCAAAACCGTACATTCCGCGCGGACTGGTCCGGAATTCGCGACTGGGTCCTTGTGGAGCGCGGCCAGGCCAGCGCGAAGATGGATATCGACACCGCGACCGGGCCGAGCACGGCGCTTCCGCACAGCCTGCGCCTGGAGGTGACCGCAGCCGATGCAACGAGCCAGGCCGGATTGCTGAATACCGGCTACTGGGGCATGGCCCTGGAGCCGAACACCACCTATCAGGGGTCCTTCTACGCAAAGGAAGACACGCCGCAGGCCGGCCCGGTGAGCGTAAGCCTGGTGACCAACCAGGGCGGGAAAACGCTCGCTTCCGCAACCGTTTCCGGCATCGGCACGGCATGGCAGCAATACCATTTCACGCTGAAGACGGGTGCGATCGAGCCTTCAGCGGCAAATCACCTCGAACTAACCGTCGCGCATCCGGGAACGCTGTGGCTCAACCTGGTGTCGCTGTTTCCGCCCACCTATCACGACCGGCCCAATGGCAATCGCATCGACCTGATGGAGAAACTTGCGGCGATGCACCCTGCGTTCCTGCGATTCCCGGGCGGCAACTATCTTGAGGGATACGATATCCGCACCCGGTACGACTGGACGAAGACCATCGGGCCGCTGGTCGATCGCCCAGGCCATCCCAGTCCCTGGAATTATTTCTCCACCGACGGCATGGGGCTGCTGGAGTTTCTGGAGTGGTGCGAAGACCTGCACATGCAGCCCGTGCTCGCGGTTTATGCCGGGTACTCGCTCAACGGGGATCATGTCAATCCAGGGCCGGACCTGGAGCCGTATGTTCAGAGCGCTCTCGATGAAATCCAGTATGTGACAGGCGGCGCCGACACGGAGTGGGGAGCGAAGCGCGCGGCCGACGGGCATCCGAAGCCGTTCGACCTGCAGTACGTGGAGATCGGCAACGAGGATTTCTTCGACCGTTCGGGGAGTTATGACGGGCGTTACGCGCAGTTCTATCACGCCATCAAGGCGAAGTATCCGAACCTGCAGCTGATCGCCACCACGCCGGTAAAGAGCGTGCGGCCCGATGTGCTCGACGAGCACTACTATCTGCACGCCACGGCGTTCTTCCACGATGCAAACCACTACGACAAGACCGATCGCAGCGGCCCGAAGATCTTCGTGGGCGAGTGGGCCACGATGGAAGGGACGCCGACGCCCGATTTCGGCGCGGCTCTCGGCGATGCCGCCTGGATGACCGGCCTCGAGCGCAACAGCGACATCGTGATCATGGCGTCGTACGCGCCGCTGTTTGTTAACGTCAACCCGATGGCCATGCAGTGGACCCCCGACCTGATCGGCTACGATGCCCAGCACAGCTATGGCTCGCCCGGCTACTACGCGCAGGTGATGTTTGCTTCGCATCTCGGTACGGAACGTCCGGCCGCAACCATCGCGGGCGCGGGCGCGCGCTTCTTCTACGCCGTAACCGAGGATCGCGCGGCGAAGCGGATCTACCTGAAACTGGTGAACGCGTCGTCCGATGCGCAGGCTCTCGACATCGACTTCAGCGGAGTACGACTGGACGGGCAGGCACAGGTGACCACGCTGTCCGCGCCGGGCACGCAGGCGACAAACACCATCGAACACCCTGATGCCATTGTGCCGGTGGAAAGCGCGATGGCGGTTCGGGGAGACAGTTTGCACTACCGTGTGCCGGGCTATTCGATCCAGGTGCTGCAGATCGAGTGGCACTGAGGCTGCCCGGAACGATGCCACTTCCGGTCGCTCCAGCTCGAAGACGCGCTCGGCTGACCCCGTCGGGATAGCCGAACGCCCGATAAGCCTGGAATGTTTGCTTTATTGTGCAGTCCAGGCGCCGTCGATCGGCAGGCATGCCCCGTTCATGTTGGCTGCGGCCGGAGAACAAAGAAAAAGTGCCATGGCCGCGATCTCTTCCACGGTGGTGAATCGGCCGGAGGGCTGCTTTTCTCTCAGAAGCTCTTCGGTGGCTTCTTCCGCGGAGATGCCCTTCTCGGCGGCCCGTGCGTCGATCTGCGCCTGAACCAGCGGGGTGAGAACGAATCCAGGGCAGATGGCGTTGCAGGTGATCCCACGCGCAGCGTTCTCGAGCGCGGCCACCCGGGTCAGGCCGACGAGCCCATGCTTCGCGGCCACGTAGGCGGCTTTGTGGATTGACGCCACCAAACCGTGGACGGAAGCGATGTTGACGATCCGTCCCGCACCTCGCCGCTGCATAGCGGGCAGAGCGGCGCGCGTGGTGTGAAAGGCCGCGGAGAGATTCACAGCCAGGATCCGGTCCCACTGCTCGACCGGAAACGACTCGATGGGCGCGACGTGCTGGATGCCGGCATTGTTGACCAGCACGTTGACGGCACCGAAGCGGCTTTCGGTATCGCGCACAAGCGCCTCGCACTGGGCTGGGTCCGCCAGGTCTGCCGGATGGTAGATGACCTCGACGGAATAGCGATGGCGCAGCCGCTCGACCAGCGCATCCGGTTCGCCGGGCGCGGCAAAACCATTCACCGCCAGACGGTAGCCGGCCGCGGCAAAGCCTTCCGCCAGGCCCAGACCGATGCCTGAAGTCGAACCGGTGATGACTGCAACCTCGCCGCGCGCCATGGTCAACCCCCTCCGGAGGAAAATTCTTTCACGTCCCCTTGACAATCGAATCCCGACGAGCATACAACACGCTCGTTTGTTTTTGGAACAAACGTTCGTTTTATGCCCAAACTGCGAGAACGCCGCATGGATGAGAACCGCCAGCTGATCGAGCAGGCGGCTCTGAGCCTCTTTACCCGGCAGGGCTTCAACGGCACGAACATCCGCGACATCGCGGACGCGGCCGGGGTCTCAACGGGCGCAATCTACACCTACTACCCGTCCAAGGTCGCGCTCTTTACCAGCGTCGTGCACAGCCGCGAGGCGGCGATGAGCGGAGCGCGGGCAGAGATGTTCCGCGACCTGGACCGGCCGCTCTCCGAGAAGGGCCTGATGCGGCTGGCGGAGTCGCTGCGCACGATTATTTACGAGAACTCCGACTATTGGCGGCTGATGTACATCGACGTCGTCGAGTTCGACAACCGCCACTTTGCCGAGAGCTTTCACGATCTGCCGGAACAGTTCCGCCAGCGCCTCGGCGACGCGCTGAGTGGAGTGAAGAAGGATCCAAACTGGTGCGGAGAAGATCCGGGCTTCGCCTACGCGTCCATCTATCTCCACCTGGTGACGTATTTCCTCGTTGAGAAGCTGTTCTGCGGCAATCAGCACATGGGCGTGCCGGATGAACAGGCCATGCGGCGCACCGTGCAGATGCTTTGTGGCGGCCTGTGGCGCGGCCAGCCGGAATCGGGGGCGGCAGAAGCCGCAAAAGCGAAGACCACAGGATCAGAAAAACGGCAGCCTTTGCCGCAGGCGGCTCGCGCCAGTCGAACAGAGGCAAAGACGCAACGCGGCCGGCAAGGCGAACGAAAGGTACGGGACAGGCGATGATCAAACGGACATGCACCCTGCTGTTGCTTTGGAGTGCGGGCATTGCGGGAATGGCGCAGACGGCGACGACAGGAGAAATCGCGGGGACGGTCCGGGATGCCTCGGGCGCAGTGATCGCCGGCGCAACGATCTCCGTGCAGTCGCCAACCGGACAGACACAGGCAGTTACCACCGATGCCGCGGGCTACTATCGTGTCTCGAGTCTCGACCCAGGCCGCTACACGGTCACCGTTCAGGCGAAGGGTTTCACAAGATTCCAGGCGGAAGACGTCATCGTGAATGTCACGGCCACGACCGATGTTTCCCCGCGGCTGGCTGCCGCGGGCTCGACGACCACAGTTGAGGTAACCGCCGAGGCGCCGTTGCTGGATTCGCAAAACGCCACCACCGGGCGCGTGATCGACGAACGGGCAGTCCACGATCTGCCGCTGCCCACCCGCAATTTCCAGCAACTGCTCGCGCTTTCGCCGGGAACGAACGCGCCGCTCACCGTGAATACGGAACTGGGCCGTGGCGACATCGACTTCAACGTCAACGGGCAGGTTGGCACCTCCAACAACGTCATCATCGATGGCATCTACGCCGATTCGATCGGCACCAATTCGACCCCTAACCTCGCGGTGCCATCCCCCGACGCGATCCAGGAATTCATTGTGCAGACCTCGCTCTACGATGCGACCACCGGCCGAAACACCGGCGGCAATGTCGCCCTGGTCACACGCTCGGGAAGCAATCGGTTTCATGGCAGCGCCTTCGGCTTTTTTCGAGATACGGGACTGAATGCCAACGATTACCTCTTCAAGCGCGAGGGAGAGCCGCGCGGCACCGATAATCGCAATGTCTTTGGAGGCACGCTGGGCGGACCCCTCCTGAAAGACCGCACCTTCTTCTTCCTGTCCTATCAGGGGCAGCGCGAGCATAACGCCATCTGCCTGAGCAGCTGCATTTTCTCGGATGACATTCCGGCGGAGCTCACCGACGACCGCAGTACGGGCGCGCTGGAGGCGATGGCGGCAGATTACGGCGCGCCGTTGCTGAATCCATCCTCGCTGGCGCTGCTGCAGGCTAAGCTGCCCAGTGGGCAGTATGCGATCCCCAGCGCGGCCAGTCTGGCGCCGAATGCCGACGGCACCGTGACGACGCTGCTTCGCTCGCTGTCGCTCTATCGCGACGACCAGTTCGACATCAATCTCGATCAGAACATCTCCGCGGGAGATCATCTGAGTACGAAGTTCTTCGCGGAAAACTCGCCCTCCTTCGAGGCGGACTTCAGCTTCCTCGGAGCCAACGCCAACCAGGCGCCGGGCTACGGAGGCGATCTCAACTTCCGCAACCGGCTGTTGTCGATCGACGAGATGCATGTCTTCGGGGCAAGCCTGGTCAATGACGCCCGCTTTGGGTTCACGCGCATCCGCGGCATCACTTATCCGCAGGAGCCCTTCACGAACGCGCAGTTCGGCATCGCAAATCCGCTGGCCGCGCAGTTCCCGGGAATGGCCACCATCGGAGTCACCGGCGAGTTCACCATCGGTTCCGCGCCGCTGGCCGACGAGAAAAGCGTGACGGAGACCTTCCAGGGATCGGACATGCTCAGCTGGACGCACGGCGGCAACACCCTGCGCATGGGTGGAGATGTATTTCGCAATCACACGGACTTCTTCTTCAACTTTTTCTCCCGGGGAGAGATCATCACCGATCAGACCAGTTGCCTGGCCTACGGTCCGGGGTGCACATCGAGCGCGATCGCAAACTTCGATCAATTCCTGGATGGAGGGCTGGATATCAGTCCCACGTTCGGCCCGCTCGACCCGGTGATCGGGCTGCTTGGCAACGGCGTGCGCAGCCGCCACGTACGCAGCCTCGACAGCGACATCTTCGTGCAGGACGACTGGCGTCTGAGCGACAATCTGACGCTGAATGGCGGCGTGCGCACTTCGGAGTTCGGCGGCTTCAGCGAAATCCACGGGCAGCTCGCCAATTTCAACGAGGCTACATTCCTGACCAATAACTCGTCCGCCTGCCTGCCCGCGGCACCGTGCACGGCGCCGGATGACGGTCTCGTGATGCTGCACGGCAACCAGACGCTCAACCCGACGGTGTGGAACGCTGCGCCGCGCGTGGGCTTCTCGTGGCGGCCTGCGGCGGTTACGCGCGCGGTGGTGCGCGGCGGCTACGGGCTCTTCTACGACCGATTCTCCAGCCGCATCGCCAATTTGCAGATTCTCAGTTACCCCTACGACATCGTGGGGCTCGGCCTGGGCGCCATCAACGCGCCGTTCCCCGACCTCGCCGGCCTGAGTTTCCCGCTGCCCGCGCAGGTGCCGTCGCCGATTCCCTACTACTATTATGGAGTTCCCCTCACCGGCATCTCGCAGACACCGATCTCCGGCTACTACATTGCTCCCGATCTCACAGCGCCGTACGACCAGCAGTACAACTTCGGCGTGGAATACGAGCTCATTCACAACTGGCTGCTCGAGGTGGGCTACGTCGGCAGCAAGGGCACGAAAAACCTGAACGTCTATACGATGAACCAGGTCGGCTCACCCAATTCCGCGCTGCTCACCGCTTCCGGCTTCTCCGGCAACAAGGCCTTCAACGGCATGGAGGAGGCGGTCAACAGCGGCATTTCGCATTTCGACTCGCTGCAGGCCAGCCTCACGAAGCGGATGGACAAGCATCTGCAGTTCCTGGCGTCGTACACGTGGGGACACTCGCTCGATAACGGCTCGGAAGCTGAAGAAACGGAGCTGGCCGCCGAGCCAGGCGACCAGCAGAACTTCCGCTCGCAGTATGGATCTTCCGATTTCGACCGCAAGCAACGGTTCGTGTTCAGCGGCCTGTACGATCTGGGGCAGGTCTACAAGGGCGGCACCGGCCCGGCGCGGCAGGTGGTCAACGGATGGCAGGCAGCCAGCATCATGACCTTTCAGACAGGAACGCCGTTCTCGGTGCTGTGCGCCTCGGGATCAGCCCTGAACAGCCGAGCCAACCTGGTGAGCAGCGATATGACCGAACCGGGCGGCACCGAGTCGAAGCTGAACGAATACTTCAACCTCGCCGCGTTCAGCTGCCCGCTCTCCACGGTGCCGGGATCGGGCATCGGTCCGGCGGTCGATCTGCCGCCCTTCGGCACTTCCGGGCGCAATATCCTGCGCGGGCCGGGACAGAAGAACATCGATCTGAGCCTGGTGAAGCATTTTCCCCTCCGCCAGGAAGCGAACCTCGAATTCCGCGGGGAGTTCTTCAACGCATTCAACTGGGCGAACTTCGGTCTGCCGAATAACAATCTCTTTGGGGCTTCGCCGGGAGCGATTGCCGTGCCAGGGTCCGGCCCCCGCATCATTCAGCTTGCTTTGAAACTGAACTACTGAAGGGCACCGAGTGAAGATGCCGCCTGTGCCGGCGGTTCCCGGAGGAAGCGCGCCGATGGACGACATGTTGCACTACGCCAGCCCGCAGGAAGCCGGCTTCCACCCGGCGCGGCTCGAGCGTATCGGCCGTCTGCTCACCGCGGATATCGACGCTGGCAGGATCCCCGGCGCCGTGGTGCTGATCGCGCGCGGCGGAGGAATCGTGTGGTGGAAGGCCTTCGGCTATCGTGATCGGGAGGCCGGCATCCCCATGAAGCGCGACGATCTGTTCCGCATCGCCTCCATGACCAAACCGGTCACCTCGGTTGCCGCCATGATCCTGGCCGAACGCGGCGAGCTGTTTCTGCCGGACACAGTGGCGCGCTATCTTCCCGAATTTGCGGAAACCCAGGTCGGCGTGGAGGAGAGCGGCAACTCATCGCTGCGGCTCGTGCCCCAGGAGCGGCCCATGACGGTGCACGACCTGCTGCGGCACACCGCGGGTCTGACTTACGGGCTGTTCGGATCGTCGATGGTGAAGACTGCCTATAACGAAGCGGGGGTTTTCGACCTGCGCAATACGAACGAACAAATGGTCGCAAAGCTGGCCGCTCTGCCCCTGGCCCACCAGCCGGGCCGCGTCTGGGATTACAGCATGGCCACCGATGTGCTCGGGTGCATCGTGGAAGTCCTCTCGGGTCGCTCGCTCGAGGAGTTTTTGCGCGACGAAATCTTCCAGCCTCTGGGGATGACGGACACGGGGTTCCTGCTATCCACCGAAAAGGCCACGCGCATGGCGCAGCCGCAGGTGAATCCGCAGACCGGCCAGCGTGTTCCCATGTCCGATCACACCGTTCCCTGGCCCTGGCAATCCGGCGGAGCAGGTCTGTACGGCACGGCTCCGGATTATCTCCGCTTTTGCGCAATGCTGCTGAAACGTGGCGCCTGGAGGGATGGGCGGCTGCTCGGCGGCAGCACGGTTGACCTGATGACCAGCGATCATCTGCCGGCGGAGATCGTCTGGGATAAGCAAACCGCCCCGCTCTTCGAGGCCGAGGCCCCGGCACGCAACGTCGGCCAGAGCTTCGGGCTGGGATTCGCCGTGCGCACGCAAGCCGGCGTTAACCCGCTGCCCGGATCGGTGGGAGACTACTTCTGGGCGGGGGCGCTCGGAACCTATTTCTGGATCGACCCTGCCAGGGACCTGATCGTCATCTTCATGTCACAGGCTCCCGAATCTCGCCTGCACTATCGCTACCTGATGCGGCAGCTCGTATATCAGGCGCTGGAGTAATGGAAAGACGTACATCGTTCAGGAGGCCGGCGTTCGATGCCGGATAGCCGGCGCAGGCGCGCTCCTGGGGGGAGTGGCGGAACCTGGCGTTCGCCTGGCCGTGCCCCATTCTTTACGCGGCCTTCGCGGGCTGGTAGACTGTGCCCGTCATCAGGCAAATCGAAAGGGCTCATTAGGGTATGCAGCTGCTGATCGTGGAAGATCACGCCAATGACCTCCACATGGCCGCCAGGGCCGCGGAAGCGGCGGGGTTTTCACAGGTGAATGCAAGGGCTTCTGCGGAAACGGCCAAAGAATATCTGGAGACGGCTCTCCGGAAAGGCGAGCCGCTGCCGGACGCGATCATACTGGATCTCGACCTTGGCTACGACAGCGGATTTGAGCTGCTCCGCTTCTGGCACGGCAACCCCAGACTGGCAAGAATTCCGGTGATCGTTTGGACGATTCTCGGAGATCAGTATCGGGAAGTCTGCCGAATGTTTAAGGTTAGCGCCTACGTCTATAAGGGAGAAGATATTTCCGTTCTCCGCCAGGTCCTCAGCGGGTTATCCGGTCTGGTTGCCTGATCTACCATCCCCCTCCTGCCATTCCCGGCCGGTTCGCCCTGCGATCTCCGGGCCTTTTGTAGTAAAAGGATTAAGGTTATCAGGACATCAACTGCTTCTTGCCCGGGAGCATATTCCCACAACAAAGGGGACTCGATGAGCGACTTAGCCGACATTATTTCTCGCAACGAAGAGCAAATCCGCGCCGACTGGATTCGGGATATGCGGCAGACGGTGCAGCGTGCCGATCTGATGAGCAAGACCGAACTGGATGAGCAGTGTGCAACCTTCCTGAACGCGGTCGTTGCCGGGGTGCGCGGCACCGGATCGACGGACGTGACGACGGCGGGATGGACACCGGCACGGGAGTTCCTGGAAGGGATTTCGGCTTCGCGCGCTCGCCAGGGATTTTCGCCCACGGAAGTGGCTACTTTCGTGCTGTCTCTCAAGCAGCCCTTGTTCGCGGCGATTCGGCACGATATGAGCAAATCGCAGGACAAGGCCTTCGATGCAATATGGTCTGCCACCGAATTGGTGGACCGGCTGGCCCTGATCACCACAGAGGCGTACATCGCAACGCGGGAAGAGCTGATCCTGCGCCAGCAGCAGGAGCTGATGGAGCTTTCCACGCCGGTGGTCAAGCTGTGGGAGGGCATTCTCGCGCTGCCCATCATCGGCACCCTCGACAGCGCCCGCACCCAGGTGGTCATGGAGAACCTGCTCCAGGCGGTCGTCTCCACGAACTCTAAATACGCCATCATCGACATCACCGGCGTGCCCACCGTCGATACCCTCGTTGCCCAGCACCTGCTCAAGACGATCACGGCCGCTCGGCTCATGGGCGCCGAGTGCATCATCAGCGGAGTGCGTCCGCAGATCGCGCAGACCATCGTGCACCTGGGCATCAATCTGGAGGACGTCACCACCCGCGCCAAGCTTGCCGATGCCCTGGCCCTGGCGCTCCAGATGAGCGGGCGCACGGTCGTCCGGACTACCGCCGCCGCGGCCGCACCAAAGGCCATTCTGGCCGGGCCGCTGGCCAAACAGGAGGGCTGAGTGGAACGGATACCTGTCCTTCGCATGGGCAGCCTGCTGCTGATCACCATCCAGGTGGACATGCACGACAAGCTCGCCCTCCAGTTGCAGGATGACGTGACCAGCCGTATTGCCGAATGGGGCTCCACAGGCGTCCTCATCGACATCTCCTCTCTGGAAATCGTCGATTCCTTCATCGGCCGCATGCTGGCCAATATCGCAGCCATGTCCCGGGTTCTCGGGGCCGAAACGATCGTTGTCGGAATGCAGCCGGCCGTCGCCATTACCCTGGTCGAACTGGGCATGTCGCTGCCGGGTGTGCGCACGGCACTGAGCGTGGAAGCCGGCATGGAGCTGCTCTACGGAGCGGGAGCGGGTTTCCGCACGGGGAGCGACGATGAGCGAGACCAGGCGTGAAACCCTCCCGCTGAAGAACTCCAACGATGTCGTGCTGGCGCGGCAAAGGGTGCGCCAGTGGGCGACCGAGCTGCGCTTTACCCTGGTCGATCAGACAAAACTCGTTACCGCGGCAAGCGAACTGGCCCGCAATACGCTGGACCATGGCAAGGGAGGCGCCATGACCATCGAACAGGTGGGTGCCGGCGCCCGCGTAGGCCTGAAATTGCTCTTTGAAGATCATGGCCCAGGCATCCCGAACCTCGAAATGGCCCTCAAAGATGGATTCACCACCGGCAACGGTATGGGTCTGGGACTCGGCGGCAGTAAGCGCCTGGTGAACGAGTTCTCGATCGAATCGGCAGTGGGGAAGGGCACACGGGTCACAGTTATCCGATGGAAATAGCGCTTTCTGAATGGGTTTCGATCACCGACGAAAGCTCGGTGGGTGAAGCGCGCCGAAAGGCTCTTTTGGCCGCGCAGCGCCTGGGCTTCGATGAAACCCGCTCCGGTGAGGTCGCGCTTCTGGCCACTGAATCCTCCCGGAATGTGCTGGTTCATGGCGGGGGCGGGCAACTGGTGATCTCGGCGATAAACGACGAGGGCCATCCGTTGGCCCGCATTCTGGCCATGGATCAGGGCGCCGGTATAGCCAATATTGCCAGGGCAATGGCAGACGGATACTCCACCGCCGGCACTATGGGCGGCGGCATGGGAGCCATGAAGCGGATTGCCAGCACCCTGGAAGTATTCACGGGCAAGCACGGAACGATCGTTCTGCTGGAAGTGGGGGATTCGCCGGAGCCGAATCAGCTGCGGATCGCCGGCATTGCCGTACCCTATCCCGGCGAGCGCTTTTGCGGCGATGCGTGGACCTTCCACCACACCCCCGAACGCATGGTGGTGCTCCTCACCGATGGGCTCGGCCACGGCCGGGACGCGTCGGAGGCCGCTCAGGAAGCCGTTACTACCTTCCGCAAGCGCCAGAACCTTGCGCCCGCCGAAATTTTGGGCTACCTTCACGATTCACTAAAGAAGACCCGCGGCGCCGTGGCCGCAGTCGCGGAGATTCGCCGGAATGAAGGCTTTCTCGCCTACGCGGGAGTCGGCAATATCTCGGCCAGCGTCGTCACCGGCGATGCTTCGCGCAGCCTCGTTTCGCACAACGGCACGCTGGGCATGGTCACCGCGCGCATCCAGGAGTTCCGAACTCCCTGGACTCGCGACTCCATCCTGGTTCTGCATTCTGACGGCCTGCAGTCGAGATGGGATCTGTCCTCCTATGCAGGTCTCGCGGCCCGTCACCCAGCCATCATCGGCGCGGCGCTGCTGCGGGATTTCCGGCGCCAGCGGGACGACGCCAGCGTGGTCGTCGTCAAGGCGGCGTAAATCGTGTCCATCCCCGTCTTCGACCTTTCCCTGCGCACCGAGCGCGATGTGGTGCAGGCGCGTCAGCGGGCGCGCGAGGTTGCAGCGGAACTGGGACTGGATAACCAGGATCAAATCCGGATTGCCACGGCGACTTCTGAGATTGCTCGCAACGCCTTCCGCTACGCCCGTAACGGCCGGGTTCAGTTTGCCGTTGGCCTCGACGAGCCTCAGCACCTCGAAGTGACGGTTTCCGATTCCGGCCCCGGGATCGCCAATCTCGACGAGGTTCTGGAGGGACGCTACAAATCCACCACCGGCATGGGGATGGGCATCCTCGGCACGCGCCGCCTCATGGACGATTTTGACATCGCGGCAACGCCTACGGGCACCACCGTGCGCATGATCAAGCACCTCCCGCCGCATCAGGCGATGCTCACCCAGCGCACCGCACGCGAGCTGAACGAGAAGCTGCTGGAGCGAACCCCGGAGAGCCCGTATGAGGAGATCGAGCAGCAGAACCAGGAACTGCTGAAAACGCTGCAGGAGCTGCGCGCCCGCCACGAAGAGCTGGAGCTGCTGAACCGGGAACTGGAGGACACGAATCGAGGCGTCGTCGCCCTGTACGCGGAGCTCGATGAGCGCGCCGATTATCTTCGCCGCGCCTCGGAATTAAAGACTAAGTTCCTGTCGAATGTCTCCCACGAATTCCGCACTCCCCTGAATTCCATCATTTCTCTGTCGCGGCTGCTGCTGGATCGCATGGATGGCGACCTGACCCCCGAACAGACGAAACAGGTGAGGTTCATCGAGAGTTCAGCCCGCGATCTTCAGGAACTGGTGAACGATCTGCTGGATCTGGCCAAAGTTGAGGCGGGTAAGATCCGCATTCGGCCAAAGCAGTTCGAGGTTCACGAATTGTTCAGCGCGCTGAAGGGAATGCTCAAGCCGCTGCTGGCCGACAACAATTCCGTGGAGCTTATCTTTGACGACGCAACCGCCCTGCCAAAGCTCTATACCGACGATGGCAAGGTCTCGCAGATCCTCAGGAATCTCATCTCCAATGCGCTGAAATTCACGCCCTCCGGCCAAGTTCGCGTTACCGCGGAGTCCGCAGACGAGCATCTGATTCTCTTTTCGGTGGCCGATACCGGCATCGGCATCCCGTCCGAACATCACGAGGACATCTTTCGCGAGTTCAGCCAGGTGGAAAATCCGCTTCAGGAGCGGCATCGCGGCACCGGGCTGGGCCTTCCCCTCTGCCGCAACCTCGCTCTTCTGCTGGGAGGGAGGATATGGCTGGAAAGCGAACCGGGGAGAGGTTCCACATTCTACGTGGCAATACCTGCCGTGTACGTGGGCGAGGCGGTCGAGGCGCAGGAAGCCGATAACCTGCCGGCCCCGGATTTCCATCGCGCTCCGGTCCTCTTTCTGGAAGACAATCCGGAGACGGCACGGATCTTCGAGAGCTATTTGCGAAACACCGAGTTTCAGCCCATCCTCGCCTCCAGCGTGGCGCAGGCAGAAGTGTGGACCGCCCGGCATTCGCCGGTCGCTGTCGTTTCGGACGTGTATCTGGGGGACGATACGGCCTGGGGATTTCTCGCGCGGCTGCGGGAGCGCCTGCCCCCCCTGGCTGTGATCGCAACCAGCATCTATGAGGAGTGCCGCAGAGCGGCGGACAGAGGAGCCAGCCTCTTTCTGCCCAAGCCTCTCGAACGCGAGACCCTGCTGCGCGAGCTTCGGCGGCTGACGGCGCGGAGCGGGACGCGGCGGCTCCTGCTGGTGGACGACAATGACGTCTCCCGATACATCCTGCGCGAGCTCCTGCAACTGCCCTGGCTGGAATTCGAGGAGGCCAGAAACGGCAGGGAGGCGCTGGCGGCGCTGGGTGCGAGGCTGCCGGACGCGTTAATTCTGGATTTGCTCATGCCGGATATCGGCGGGATGGAAATTCTGCGGCAATTGCGCTCGAGCCCGGCAACCGAAGACCTGCCCGTCCTGATCTATACCTCCAAAGTTCTGAGTGAACCGGACCGCGCCCAGCTGGAATCGTGGCGGGTCCGCGTGGTTCGCAAGGAAGACGTTTCAACCCGGCTGTCGGCTCAGCCGTTTATCGACTGGCTGAACGCTGCCGGACTTTCGCCCACACCTCCAGTCCCGGATTCCCATGCCTGAACGGCGTCCCCGCATCCTCGTTGTCGACGACCGGGAACAAAATCGGTATGTGCTGTGCCGCGTTCTGCGCGAGGCAAATTACGAATGTCTGGAGGCAACCCGGGGCAGCGAAGCGCTGGCCCAGGCGACCATGCTGCCCGACGTCATCGTTCTCGACGTCAATCTCCCGGATATCTCCGGTCTCGAGGTATGCCGGCGCCTCAAGAGCGATCCCGTCACCTCTCAGATTTCTGTGCTGCAGATTTCGGCCTCCATGAACTCCAGCGAGAACAAGACGCGCGCGCTGGATGCGGGAGCCGACGGATACCTGATCCACCCCATCGACGGCACAGTACTGGTGGCTACCGTGCGATCGCTGCTGCGGCTGCGTGCCGCCGAGGGCGTGGCGCGGTACGCTGCAGAGCAATGGCAGGCGACCTTCGACGCGCTTTCCGAGGGGCTTGCCGTGATCAGCGCGGATGGCAGGCTGGTCCGCTGGAATGCGGCTTTCGGCGCGCTCTGCGCAGGCAACTCACTCTCGCCCGGCGATGACGCGGCCGCTTTGCTGGAACGCCTGATCGGCACCAGCGATCCGCTGTTTCAGGATCCGCGCGAGCGCGCACCCTCCGAATACGCCCTCGGCGACAAGACCGTTCACCTCGCGGTGAGAAATGTCGGCGGCGACGCGGGAGCGCCCTCTGCGGTTCTCGTGATTTCCGATGTGACCGACCGGCGGCTGGCCGAATATGCCGTGCGTACGGCCGAAAAAATCGCAGCGACCGGCAAACTGGCCAATGCCATCGCGCATGAGATCAACAATCCGCTGGAATCCCTGACGAATCTTCTCTACCTCGCTCAGAGTGCATCCAGCGTGGAAACCATTCGTCATTTCCTCGCCGGCGCAAACGACGAGCTTGCCCGCATCTCGCGCATTGCCCGGCAGACGCTCTCGTTTCACCGCGACACACTCACGCCGGTTGCCATCGACATCGGCAGCCTCGTCGCCGATGTCGTCAGCCTCTTCGAGAAGTCCGCGACGTCGCGCCGGATTCGGGTGGTGTTCGACCGTCAGCCGACGCTGACGATCTACGGCTATCCCGGACAGCTGCGTCAGGTTTTCGGCAATCTGGTCAGGAACGCGGTTGAAGCGGCCAGACCCGGCACCGACATCTGTATCCGCGTTCGTCCCTTCCGCCGTGCGAATCGGGAAGGCGCGCGGGTCACAATCCAGGACCGTGGAGCCGGCATCCCCCGCAACGTTCAGAAGATGATGTTCGATCCCTTCTTCACCACCAAAGAATTGCGGGGCTCAGGGCTGGGTTTGTGGGTGTCGAGAAACCTGATCATGGCACACCAGGGGAGCATCCGCTTCCGTTCGTCAACCCGGCTCGAGCACAGCGGCACAACCTTCCAGGTGTTTCTCCCGGTCGGCGGAACAATCGCTGAGAATCATCAACGGCACGAAATCTCAGCTGCATAGCACCTGCTTTCCACGGCCGTGCTCGCTCCCCCAACAGCGGTTGCAGATGAGGAAGCGGAAGCAAGCGCAGAGTTCACCCCTCATCGATGCAGCGCGGGATGTTCCCGTCCTCCCCTCGGTCGCCGGCTTTGCGTGGTCTGAGTGTTAATCTCTCGCCATGTGTCCTGACTCGGAGATTGCCAGGGCGACCGACCGGTTGTTGAGGAAGTGCAGCATCAGCCGGCCCGGTCGTGGGCCAGAGGTGAACCGCGCAGGTTTTGAGACAACGGCTGACGCTCCCGGCTCCGGCGTGTCAGTACAGCGGTCAGGCATTGGTCACAGGCATTCCGACCGCGCAGTTATTTCGTTTGGGTGACCAACGGAGGTTACTCTGCGGAAACCACCGACTCCTGGGCAACTTACGCTCTGCCAGTGCACGAATTAGAAGAGTTTTCCTTGACTCACTTCTTTTGCGGTGGTTATGATGCACCATCAATCTCTTCCCTGAAAACGCACGCGTCGATTGGTTTACTTAGGGCGAGCCAATTTCCTCCCTCTGGCTCCGTCAATCTGAGCCGTTCTAACTCGCTTTTGCGCCGGGAAGCTCCGGGGAGCTCCGGGAGGAATACCCATGGCACTTTCCAGTTTCAGGCAGCGCCTGCTGATCGCAGCGCTCTCCACGCTAGCCGTGTCGGTCTTCGCTGCAATTCCTGCGTCGGCTCAGGAAATCACCTACTACAACTTCGACACACCGGCCACAGCGAGCCCGGCACAATATACGTACGCCTGTTCGGCCAGCAATCCTGCGTCGAATCCGCTGTTCTGCTTCAACTACGCGGGATCGAATCAGGACCCGCTGTTCATCCAGGATCCGGCCAACAGCGGACCCTGGGCAACGCAGATGACTTATTCCGAGCCAAGCCAGGCGGCGAGCATGTGGTTCTCGATTCCGCAGAAGGTGGCGGAAGGCTTCAACGTCTGGTTCCAGTTCAAAATTACCCCCTCCAGCAATTCGGGAAATACCGCCGATGGCATTGCTTTCGTCATTCACAATGCGCAGGGGGTCAGCGGCACGGATCCGTCCGGCAGTTGTTCCGAAACCGGTTACGGCCCCACTGTCGTCGGCAGCGCCGGCGGCTGCATGGGCTATGGAGGCATCGACAACAGCCTTGCTCTCGAATTCGACACGTACTACAACTCAAATTTTGGCGATCCGCAGGCCCATACCTCGCCGACCGAACCGACGTACAACGACAATCACATCGCGCTCCAGGACTGCGGAGCCGGAAACATTAATTCTCCGGATCACAATATCTGCCTGGTGACGCTGGCCGCTACACAATCGACGCCGGCCGTTTCCACGCTCATCCCCAACCCCGCATCTTCGTCGACCGGCAACGTGGTGACGCTGGCCGATGGGAACGTACACGACGTGGTGATCGTCTATAACGGTCCCCTGGATACCCCGGCAAACACGATTTCCGTTTACCTCGATCCGCAGTACAACCAGGGCACGCACACGCCGGTGGCTGGCTCGACACCGATCTTTACGGGACCCTTCGACATCACCCAGGCGATCAATCTGCTCAACAGCGGGTCCGCCAACGACAGCGCCTACGTAGGATTTACTGCCGGGACAGGGGCGGCTTTTGAAACTCACGAAATTATGGCGTGGACCTTTACGCCGCACACGACGGTGACCCAACAGCAGCCTCTCAATTCTCCCGGGACGCCGACCACCTTTAATTTTGGCACGCACACGTACAGCGTGAACTACCCGAGTGGCGCGCAGACTTCCGGGGTCTCCATGGGCGTTATCGCCACCACCATTTCTCCCGGCAATTTCGCGAGCCTGATCGGCCTGGGGCCGACGCAGTATACGGGTTCCGCGTGCCAGGTATACGACGACACCGGCGGCAACTGCATCATCTACTCGGAGTACTGCTTTGAAACCGGGAGCCCCAGCGACGTCCAGGCGTGTCCGGCCCCGCAAACGCTGCCCAGCGACTGCCAGTCGAACCCGGACGCGACCGACTGCATCGACCTCACATCTACGTATAACAACTCGGTGCAGCCGACCTCACCCGGCTATCTGCAGGGCGATCCGCTGTTCAGCCCGGTTACGTCCATCACGGGCAACGGAACGACAGCAACGGTCACCTGCACGGGTGAATGCGCTGTAACGGGAGGCGAGACGATCAGCATTCTCGACACCAACGACAATCCGGAATTCACAGGCATCACTGTCAACAGCGCGGGCCTGACCACGAACACGTTCACGTTCAGCAGCACCTTCAACGGCACAGACAATGGCGGATTCCTGACTTCCAACAACGTCCAGGACATCTTTACGTCGTATTCACCGCAGAGTCTGGACGGATCGACTACCGGCAAGACGACCAACCTCGGTTCTGACTTTGTGGTGACCGGCACGACGACAATCGGAACTCAGACGGCGCTGTCGGCACCGAACAACAACAACGCAGTCGAGAATGAGGCGGAGGAACTGACGGCCACAATCTCGGCGCCAACCACCGGACCGACGGGTCTCAACCTGCTCTCGCTCGAAAGCATCGCCAACACGATCTACCCCGGCAACACGGTTGGCGGTACGGTCACCTTCAGCGACAGCAACGCCAGCAACAATTACGTCGCCACCCCGCTCGCCGCCTGCGAGAATCTTGCGCTGACGGCCGTCACGACGAACAACGTGACGACCTATCAGGCGCAATGCAACTACCAGCCGCCGGCGACCGGCACCGATACGATCACCGCGCAGTACTCGGGCGATCCCTACCACGGGCCAAGTTCCAGCCAACTCGCTCTGAACGTGAGCCCGCAAACCGTGGTGGTCACCGTGGGCACGTCGCCCGCGGGACTGACCTACGACGTCAACGGCGCGCCGTTTACGACGGCGCAGATGCCCAGCTGGGACGTCGGCACGAACTACTCGCTGTACGTTCCCAATACGACGCAGACCCTGACCGGCACGCCCAACACGCAGTATGTGTTCACCGGGTGGAGCAATGGCGTCACAAGCACCAGCAGCCCCACGGACAACGTGCTGGGGCCGGCGACGGCAACCACGTACACGGCGAATTTCACCACACAATACCTGCTCGATGCGATCGCGGGGACGGGCGGCAGCGTAGCTGTGCCGGCAGGAAACGACCTGTATTACAACGCCAGCTCTATCCAGGCTGTTACTGCGACACCCAACTCAGGCTATGTTTTCAGCAACTGGTCGGGCACCGGCAGCAATCAGGTTTCCGCGGCCTCCGGCGCCAACACGTATAACGTCGCGATGAGCGGGCCGGCGCTCATCACCGCCAACTTCACCGCGGTACCGGTGGCCAGCGTCTCGCCAACCAGCATCAACCTCGGAACGCTGTATCTGGGCTCGATCGTTGTCAAAACCATCACGATCAGCAATACCGGCGCGGCAACGATGACCATCAGCGATCCGCTCATCGCCATTCTGCCCGGCACAGTCTTCGGCGATCTGTCGGAGTACGTCACCCTCAACCTCTGCCCGAAGACCCTGGCTGCCGGCAAGAGCTGCACGATGGTGGTGACATTTATTGCGGGGCCGTTTTACGGCACGCAGGCAGCGGCGCTGACGATCAACACCAACGCTTCGGGCCAGCAGCCGACGGTGAACTTCACGGCCACGGTCATCGATCCGCAGGCGTCGTTCAGCGCGGGCAGCCTGAGCTTTGGAACAGTGAAAACAGGCAGCAGTTCCACCAAATCCTTCGTTCTCACGAGTTCCGGCGGCACGGCGCTGTCGATTGGCAGCATTTCGATCAGCGGCGACACCACGGATTTCAAGGAATCCAACAACTGCCCCGCCAGCGTGGCTCCCAGGGGCACCTGCACCATCAGCGTGACGTTCGCGCCGGGTTCGAAGGGGGCACACAGCGCCAGCGTTGTGGTTACAGACAATACGCAGAGCGGTTCGCAGAGCGTGGCCCTGAGCGGGACGGGCGGGAGCTAATCGACAAGACTCGACGGCGTCCTGTTCCGAGCCGGCTCCCGGCTTTTTGACGGCGTTCGGGCAAACCGATACCCGACCCGGCGAGGCGCCTGTCCCGCAGCCACCCGATTTCAGCGGCTGCTCTGAAGCGCCTCTTGCGAGTTGGCGTACAGGTTCTTCAGATCGGCTCGGGTGGTAATGCTCGCGGAGTTGTCTTCCTTGCGGACGGTATCCAGAATGGTCACCACCTGGCGGTAGTGAATGACGGCTTCACCGCTCTTGCCGCCGGCGGCAAGAAGCGACGCCTGCAGAAACTCCGCCCTGGCCTGCAGCACGCGCAAGCCCAGGTTTTCCGCGCGCGCCAGAGTCACGCCGAGCTGCTGCTGGGCCGCGGCTGAGTTCCTCACGGCGACCTCCGCCTGAACCTGATCGACGGCACACTCCACGGAAAGCGCCTTCAATCCCAGCGAGTCGGCATCCTGCGCGAAGGCCCTGAACTGCGGGATCACCTGCGCAGCGTGCCCCAGAGCCAAATCGGCCTTGGCGCGGTTCACCCTGGAGAGAAGGATGGTTTCCTTATCCTGGGTCGTCGCGGCAGTCGCCAGGGCGCGGTCGTACTGGTCGCGCGCGGCCGCATAATTTCCCTGGTAATACGCCGCATCGCCGATCCAGTTCATCGCCAGCGCGGCCGCCCAGTTGTTGCCGATCTGCTGGGCCACATGCAGGGCCTGCTCGAGGCTGGCCTGCCCCTCGGAGCCGCGCCCCACTTGCGCCAGCAGATCGCCCCAGCCGCCGATCACTTCCACGGTCAGCGAGGTCATCTCCTTCGACTGCTGCAGGATGGTGAGCGCGTCCTTCATGGAACCGAGCGCAGCCCCATAGCGGCCTTGTGCCGCAAAGATCTTCGCCATGCCGTTCGACTCGATGGCCACACCGCGCGGGTCGTTCGCGGCCCGGTAGGCGTTGATGGCCTGCAGGTAGTCGTTCAGCGCCGTATCCAGTTGCCCCAGCCGCATGTTCACTTCGGCAAGATTGTGCAGAGATTCGCCGAGGTCCGCCGGGACGTTCAGTTTCTGGCGCAGTTCGTACCCCTGCTCCAGGTAGGTGAGGGAATCCTGATACGCGCCCTGGTCCATCCGGATGGCGCCAATGTTGTTGAGGCACAGCGCCTGATTGGTCTGGTCGCCGAGCTGGCGCTCAATCTGAAGGGCGTCGGTGAAGTGCTGCAGGGCCTGAGCGACCTGGCCGTGGTCGTGATAGAAGCTGCCGATATCGATGAGGGAGCCGCCGATGCCGGCCTGATCCCCGATCTCGCGCCGCAGCGCCAGTGCCTGGTTATAGGTGGCCAGCGCGTCGGCCGGTTTGCCCTGCTGGTCGAGCAGGTCGGCGATCTGTTCCAGACTGGCCGCCTCGCCGTGCTTGTTGCCGATCTGCTTCTTGATCGCCAGCGACTGCT
>Ga0335075_10003776_pt1 | contig 23845 bp, 10 predicted proteins | sample Lox_Sample_24_FD_206723 | JGI IMG/M metagenome (GOLD analysis project Ga0335075, IMG submission 206723) | Soil microbial communities from Loxahatchee National Wildlife Refuge, Florida, United States - Lox_Sample_2.4 | ecosystem: Environmental > Terrestrial > Soil > Wetlands | place: USA...
CAGGCCTTCCGGGCTGGAACTCATCTGCCGCGTTTCGCACAGCATCATCATGCCCAGCCGGTCGCAGGCTTCCACCCACTCAGGAGTAGGCATGTTGTGCGAGGTACGGACAGCGTTGCAACCCATTTCCTTGAGCACCGCAACGCGGAAGTATTGCAGACGATCGGGAAGGGCAGCGCCGACGCCGGCGTGGTCCTGATGGTTGCAGGTGCCCTGTACCTTGACGGGCTCGCCGTTGAGGAAGAAGCCATTGTCCGCGTCAAAACGAATGGTGCGCACGCCGAACGTCACCTGCTCACCGTCAATCGTCTTGCCGTCTGACTCGACAGTGACGATTGCGGAGTAGAGCTTCGGGTTGTCGGGTGTCCACAGAGTTGGATTGGTGAAGCGGGCGTCTGCTGTGAAGGTTGCCGAGCCATCCGGGTTGACGGTTTGCGCCGGGGAAGATGCGGTGGTTACGGCGTTTCCGTCGGGATCAAGAATCTGCCAGCGGACGCGCGCGTTTTCGGGATTAGCGCCCGCGTTTTGAACGACTGTGCCAAGATCGAGCGTAACAGTGCGGCCTTCAACACCTGTGCGGACGTAGCTTTCCCACGGGCCGAGATGCAGCGGGTCGTGCTTGATGAGCCATAAATGCCGGTAAAGTCCAGCGCCCTCGTAAAACCAGCCGTCACCGAAGGCAGCGTCCATGCGAACGACGACGTAGTTTGTTTCGCCGTAATGCAGGAAGTCAGTGATGTCGAAGCGGAAGGGGGTGTAGCCGTTGTCGTGGCGGCCGATAAAGCAACCGTTTACAAAAACGAGCGCATCACGGAATCCTCCGTCAAAATCCAGTACGATCCTGCGGCCATTGTCGCTGGCGGGAATGTCGAACGCGCGGCGATACCAGCCCACGCTGGTTGCAGGGTAACGGCGTCCGAGCGGTTTGTAGCCGTGCGACTTTTGTTCTTCATCCCATACAAAGGGCAGCTCCACGGCCCAGTCATGGGGCAGGTTTAGCGACCGCCATTTTGAGTCGTCGAACTTAGCTGTAGCAAATTTGAAGTCGCCTGTCTTGGCAAAGTCGCCCTGGCCCATTCCAAAGCCGAGGTCTTTGGACGGGTCGTTTCCATTGCCGAAGGTGAACTTCCAATCGAAGTCAAACAGGAGTTTCTCGCGTGGAGAAACAGCAGCGCTTGGCTGCCCGGCGAAGTGTGCGAGCACGGCGTTGGCCTTGGCGAAGGCATTGGATGTGACTGCGGTTGATGCGGAAAGGGCCAGCCCGGAGAGGATCAGTTCACGGCGATTGAGAGTCGGCATTGTTCAACCTTTAGATAGTTTAGTGGAGTGCTTTTGGAACCCACCGCAGTATAGTGCATGGCAGCTTTCGTCTGTAAAGTGCGCGTGCGTGCGCGGCGTTGTAAGGTAGGAGTGTGCGTTTGAACGGTTGTGTATGAAGTCACTTCTCCTCTCTGAATATAGCCATCTTGAAATTGCCGATCTGCCGGTCCCAACAGTGGGACCGAATGAAGTTCTGGTGAAGGTGGAGGCTTGCGGCATCTGCGGCAGCGACGTGCACGGATACGATGGCACGTCGGGGAGAAGGATTCCTCCTATTGTGATGGGGCATGAGGCGGCGGGGACGATTGCCGCGCAGGGCTCAGATGTGTCTGGGTTCACGCAAGGCGATCGTGTCACGTTCGACTCCACTGTCTACTGCGGGCGCTGCGAATACTGCGGGCGCGGCGAGGTGAACTTGTGCGAGAGCCGGCAAGTGGTGGGCGTGTCGTGCGGAGACTACAGACGGCATGGAGCGTTTGCAGAATTCGTCGCGGTGCCGCAGCACATTTTGTACCGTCTTCCGGAAACGATTTCGTTTGCGGAAGCGTCCATGCTGGAGGCTGTTTCTGTCGCGCTGCACGCAGTGCGGCTTACACCGATAGACGGCGCCAGGACGGTGCTGGTGATCGGCGCGGGGATGATTGGCCTGCTCGTCATGCAGGCGGCGAAGGCCGCCAGGTGCGAGCGGGTTCTGATTGCCGATGTGGATGCATCGCGACTGAAGCTGGCGGAACAGGTGGGCGCAGACCAGGTGCTACATGCCAGTGGCGCTGCATTGATTTCCGATATGTTGCGGCTTACAGCGGGACGCGGCGCGGATATAGTGTTCGAGGCAGTCGGAAGGAATGAGACTGTGGCGGCCGCAATTGATTGCGCGCGCAAGGGCGGGGTAGTGACACTGATTGGAAATATTGCGGCTGAAGTTAATCTGCCTTTGCAGAAGGTTGTGACGCGACAGGTGCGATTGCAGGGATCGTGCGCTTCGGCGGGGGAATATCCTGAAGCGATTGCGCTTGTAGCGAGCGGGAAGATCAGAGTAAAGCCGCTGATTACGGCGGTTGCGCCGCTCGAAGAAGGGCCGCGATGGTTTGAGCGACTGCATGCGCGCGAGCCAAATGTTATGAAAGTGATTCTGACTCCGAACCAGGCATGAGCGATTCTCTTTTCGATCTCACAGGGCAGGTAGCGATTGTTACCGGCACAAGCCGCGGACTGGGGCAGCATTTTGCACGGGCACTGGCAAGGGCTGGAGCGAATCTGGTATTGACGAGCCGGAAGCGTGAAACGCTGGCTGCGTTTGCAGACGAGATCAAGGCGCTCGGACGCCGCGTTGTCTCACTTGAATTGGATGTACGCGACCACGAAAGCATTGAACGCATGGCTGCTGAAGCGGAGGCGGCGTTTGGGCCGATTCACATACTAGTGAACAACGCAGGTTGTAACGTGCGCAAGCCGGCGCTGGATGTGACGTGGGACGACTGGAACCTGGTGCTGGATACGAACCTGCGCGGCACGTTTTTTACTGCGCAGGCGGTGGCGCGCGGCATGATTGCGCGGGGGTATGGGCGCATTATCAACGTCGGATCGGTCACGAGCGTGTTTGGCTACGCAGGTCTTGCCCCGTACGGCGCGAGCCGCGGCGGCGTGCGCCAGTTGACGATGAGCCTCGCCGACGACTGGGGCAAACATGGCATAACAGTGAACTGCCTTGCGCCGGGATGGTTCAAGACCGACCAGAACAAAGTGCTGTACGAGAACGAGGAGTGGGTGCAGTACCTTGTCGACCGGATTCCGGTGAAGCGTCCGGGTGAGCCGCGCGATCTGGAGAGCGCAATAGTTTTTCTCGCGGCTGAATCGAGCCGCTATATTACCGGTCAGACGCTGCTCGTGGACGGTGGCATATCGACTGGCGCGACTCGCGCAACGGTGGCGCAGCCTGACAAGCAGAAGTAAAGCGCTGGCGGATTCGGTCTACTAACGCAGGACGTGTGGAACATTCGTCCTGCGTCGGGATTGATTTGCGCGATTACTGCGCCTTCTTCAGCAGAAACAACGCAGCCTGGAAGTCTCCGCGAAGGTCGGGGCTGAGTCCCTTCGACATCCAGTAGGCGCCGCTGGCGGAAGCCGGTGTGCCGGGCCAGGCTTTGCCGTCGAGCGCCTGCATGCTATACGTTGCGTTCGGATCGAGTCCGCGCAGATAAACCTGCGGGAACGGATAGCCCATCTGGCTGGAGTGGAGAAACGCGAAGACCACCGCCTGGCTGCGGTCCTGCGAAACTGTCTCCGTAACCGAGCAATCGCTGCCGTGGAGCGGCGAGATGAGCCGGTAGAGGTCGCCGCGCTGCACGATTGGCCGGATCAGTTTGTACTGCGCGATCATTTTCTTTGCGGTTGCGAAGTCCTGAGGTGCCCACTTGCTGAGGTTTGCGCCGACACCGAGCGAGCCCTGCATGGATGAGAGGAAGCGATACTCAAGCGAAGTGGTGCGGTCGTTGACCCAGTTGGGCGAATCCGTAACCCAGGCCATCATCACTCCGGGGGTGTAGGCATAGGTGAATCCGTTCTGGATGCTGAGGCGGTCGAACGGATCGGTGTTGTCGGAGGTCCAGACCTCATCGGTATAGCGGAGGATGCCGAGGTCGACGCGGCCACCGCCGCCGGAGCAGTCTTCGATTTCGACGTTGGGATGACGTGCGCGCAACTCGGCAAGGATGGAGTAGAGGTTGTCAATGAATTTGACATAGACCTCTTTTTCCTCGTCGGGAGCGACGGCTGGCCAGCCGGGCTCTGACCAGTTACGGTTATAGTCCCACTTGAGGAAGTCGATTTGATTGTCGGTAAGCAGCTTGTCGAGGAAGTTGAAGACGAAAGCGCGCACATCAGGGCGGGCGAGGTTGAGGACGAGCTGGTTGCGGCCTTCGGTGCGCGGCCGTCCGGGGAAGTTGAGCACCCAGTCAGGATGTTTGCGGTAGAGATCGCTGTTGGGGTTCACCATTTCTGGTTCGACCCACAGCCCGAACTGCATGCCGAGTGAATGGACCTTGTCGATGAGTGGCTTGAGCCCGTGCGGAAACTTTTTGGGATTGACGTACCAGTCGCCAAGGCCCGCGTGATCGTCGTTGCGTTCGCCGAACCAGCCGTCGTCCATGATGAAGCGCTCGACGCCGATGCTGGCTGCCTTCTCAGCGAGCGCTTCCTGACCTGTTTCATCGACGTTGAAGCCGGTTGCCTCCCAGGAGTCATACACGACGGGCCGCAGTTTGGGATGCGGTGCATGAGGGAGGATAGTGCTGATTTCGTAGCGGTGCAGAAGCCTTGAAGCGCCGCCGATGCCGTGGTGCGAAAAGCCGCCGTAGAAATATGGTGTTTGCAGCTTTTCTCCGGGGGCAAGGACGTAGCCGAAGTCGAACGGGTTGTAGCCGCCGGTGACGCGCACCTGCTGGACTTCGTTCTGCTCGACGGCGATCTGCCAGGAGCCGCTCCAGCCGAGCGCACCGAACCATACGTCGCCATCGTCCTGGTCCGGCTGGGCACCACGCTCGATGGCAAACCAGGGGTTGTTCTGATGGCCGGTTGAACCGCGACGGCTCTCCAGAGCGATCCTGTCTTCCTGAATGGGCTGATCCTGCACGTGAAATTCTCCTGCCCATCTTCCGGCGAGCGAGATGAGATGGTAGTCAGTTCCGCGCGGAAGGTTCCAGGTGCCGGAGAAGGCTTCTTCGATGGTGAATGGCTTTTGGGTTTTGTTTTCGATGATGGCGCGTCGGCGGAGAATGCCGGTTGCGGGATCGATGGTGTATTCGAGCGTAACGTAGACATTCAGCGAGATGTCCTTCATCACGATCGTCAATGTGTCGCCGTTGATGGTGTGCGAGACATAGCGCAGGACGAGGTCACGATTGCCGTCAGGAAAGGTGATTTTGAGATCCGGAGTGTAGTAGAGTCCGGAACCCCAGCCGACATACTCCGCTGGGGTGGTATTCACAGGCAGCTCGAATGATGCGACAGGGCGCTCCTGTTGCGGCTGTGGGAATGGATCGGTTGCGGCCAATTGGCGCCCCCAGTAGATGGACTGCAATGCGCCTTTGTTGTTGACGCCAAAGATGTATGAAACACCTCCTCCGTCGATGCGGAAGATGTGCGTCTGCGCGTCATAACGAATTGCAGGAGCCGCATCCGCTGCCCGCGCGAGGCAAGGCGCAAGCAGACCAAGCGTGGCGATGAGTGCAAGCGGTTCCACGAACATGCCGAAAAAGCCGCTTCCGGCGCGGTTACGGATGCGTTTCCTGAAGGTGTGTGTATATGTCATGGCTTAGCCCCAAAAAACATTACCACAACCGGAGGAGGGCTGAGCCTTAACGGCTTTTGAGTCAGGTCCGCACAGGCCGAAGCTTCAGAGGGTCCTGTCCGCGAGAGCCAAAGCGAGATGCAGCAGGTTCTCACGCATCTGTACGGGCATTGGACCGATGTTTACAGGAGTTGTTGCCGGGGCCTCATCGAGGACCTGCTCGATTCGCTGAATGTTGAGGACGCCGCGCGCGTTCGAGTTGCTGAAACGCTCGAGGACTTCCTTCGCCTTAGCGATTTGCCCGGTCTGGAAGTAAAAAACGCCGAGCATCGAGTAACTGCCGGGCCATTCCGGAAGAAGATCAAGTGCGCGCACAAATTGCTTGCCGGCTTGCACGGTCTGGCCTTCCATGATGGAGGTGACGCCCAGGCCCCAGAGGATTTTTCCGGACGCGGGAACGCGGGCCTGACCCTGGAGCAGTGTTTGTTCTGCGTCGTCGACGTTGCCTGTGCGTAGATCAAGCAGCGCCAGGGAGAGATAGTTCTGGTCGTTGTCGGGACTGCGCGTAATCGCACTGCGATACATCTGCTCGGCACGGGCAACATCTCCGAGATGGGCATAGGTATCGGCGAGGAGCGCGAGATAGGCGTCGTCGTGTCCCTGCTCTGAGATTTGCTGCATCGCGTTGAGCGCGTCGTTATAGAGACGCTTCCGGAAGTATGCATTGGCAAGGTCGAACTTCACATCGTCGGAGTCCGGATTGACCTGCAGCGCCGCCTGGAATTGCTGAATGGCGTCATCGTACAGGTCGTAACGCGCGAACAGAACACCGGCTCCAGTCAACGTCCGGTAATCGCCTGCCTTCACCTTGTCGAGCTGCGCAATGGTGTTGCGGGCGCTGTCGATCTGGCCGGAGCGCAGGTACGCCTGTGCAAGGAGGTACAAAGCCTCAGTTTGATTGGGGTGCTTCTCAAGCTGCTCCTGAAGGTCGGATACGTCCTGCTCGTTGCGCGCGTGCGCGGAGAGCTTCGAACGATTGTCAAGGTAGTCAAACAGATCCTCGTAGGCGAAGGTTTCAGGTTTTGCATCTTTCGAGAGAGTTTGAAACGTAGCCAGGTCGCTCCTGGCGGCGTCGGGCTCGTGCAGCTCTCGCTCGACCATCGCGAGCTTGTAGTATCCGGTGGCGGGGTTGCGGGCCACGTGGATATATCGCTTGAGCAGGACTTCGGCTTCCGGGAACTGTCTGGCCTGGATGCGCAGGGTTGCCAACTGCAGAAGAGCGTTCGGGAAATTTGGATCGTCCTTCAGGACTTTCTCATAGATAGTCGTGGCCGTGGCGTTGTCGCCCTGCTGCTGCGCGATGTAGCCAAGATTGAAGAGGCAAAAGCTGTTGCCGGGGTCGAGGTTCAACCCATTCTGGAAGTCCTGCCGGGCTTGATCGAATCTGCCGAGATACGCGTGGGACAGTCCGAGATAAGCATAGGCGCGGGCAGACGGTTGCAGAGCGATGACCTGCTGAAAGGTTGCAATCGCTTTGTCGACGTTGTCGGCCTTGAAGTAGCTCTCGCCGAGCGCGGAAAGCAGGCCGGTGTTCTGCGGAGCGATGGCAACGCCCTTTTGCAGAAGGGGAATTGCGTCCTCGTAGTATCCTTCCGCAATGCTGATCTGCGCCATGAGGAGGATGATGTCGGTATTTTTCGGCGCGATTGCGTGCGCGCGAACCAGGCTGTTGAGGGCGTCCAGCGGGCGCGACTCCTTCCAATAGGTTTCGCCCATCAGATACAGGGTTTCCGTCGACTTGGGATTCTTCGCCAGCGCCTGCGACAGTTCAAGTTCGGCTTTCGGATAATTGCCGTCGAGCAGATAGGTCTGTCCAAGGCTGTAGAGAATGTCGAAGGTTCCCGGCGCGAGGACGTCGGCCCTTTCGAGCTCGAGTTCCGCGGGCTTGTATTGGCCCGCTGATGCGAGCAGGACTCCAAGAGAGAAGTGCAGTTTGACGTCGTTCTTTTTTTCGGCGGAGATCTGTGAAGCAAGATGGAGCGCTTCTGCGGTGCGTTTGGCTCCAAGATAAGCGCGGACCAGATTGATCTCGGTCGCTGTGTCGCGCGGGCGCACGCGCTCGAAATATGGAATCGCTTTGGCGGGCTGATGCCTGACCATCAGCAGCAGGCCGAGATTATAGTTGCCGTCCCTGCTGGCAGGGTCAAGACGCAGGGCAGAGCGGAACTGCTGCTCGGCGAGGCCGGGTTTGTTCTGTGCCAAATAAAGATTGCCCAGATTGATATGCGTTTTCGCAGAGTTGGGCGCAAGCTGCACGGCTTTCTGAAAGGCAGCCAAAGCACTTGCATAGTCTCCCTGCTGGCTCTCCACTATGCCGAGCAAGTTGTAACCATCCACGCTGGAGGGGTGTTGCCTGAGCTGCTCGATGAGGTTTGCTCTGGCTTCCGCTAACTTTCCTTGCTGGGCGAGTTTTTCGGCTGCAGCGAAATAGTCCGGGCCTGTGTGATGCTGCTGTGGCGCAACGGCCGCAAGAAATGGAGTAAAAGTTGCGAACAGGCTGCATAGCACGGCTATGCGCAAAGAGAACGCAATCCCCCCGGTACGGCCTTGATGCAAGATGCGATGCTTCAACTCTGAAAACCTTTCGCGCGCGGTACAGCGCGGTCATTTTAGCATCTGCAATGCCTGCGCCGCGGCAGGGTTGCCTGGATCGATGCGCAGAAGTTTCTGTATGACTTCTCTGGCCTGCGCCATCTTGCCCTGCATGGCGTAGAGGCTGGCGAGATTGAGATAGGACTGGTCGAAATTCGGCGCGCGCCGGATGCAGATTTTAAACTGCGCTTCTGCATTTTGGAAGTCCTGCATGTGGACATAAAGCACGCCGAGATTGTTCAAAGCTTCAGCGTAGTCGGGTTTAAGTGAAATTGCCTTCTGGAGATATTGCTCCGCGATCTGCGTCTGGCCTATCTGCGCGCCAAGCATGCCGACGCTGTAGTTGACTTCAGGATCGTTGGGATGGAGATGCAGTGCCTGTTCGAGAGACTGCTCCGCTTTTTGAAAGTCACCCTGACGGCGATAGAGATTGCCGAGGTTCAGCAGGGCCGTTGCGTAGTCAGGCTGAAGGGTCAATGCCTGCCGAAAATTGCGAACCGCGTCATCCGTGCGTCCCTGCTGGGCTGCAATCATCCCCAGGTTATTCCACGCTTCGGGGTAGTCCGGCCGCAGTTTCACGGTTTTTTCGAGGTAGGTGCGCGCCTGATCGAGGTCACCTCTGCGAAGACTGAGCGTGCCGAGGTTGTAGTAGCCTTCGGCGCTGCCGGGCTTTGCGGCAACGACCTGTTGGAATGACTCTTCAGCCTGATCGAAGTAGCCGTGCTGAAACAGCGCGACGCCGTAAGTGAAGTCGTTGCGCACGAACTCGTCCTGAACAAGCTGCCCCTTGAATGGCAGTGCCTTGCTCATTCGCTCGGCCGGTGTCGCAGGGATGTATCGCGCGTCATCGAGAAGTTGTTGCGGCGCGGCCAGGCCTTGATAAATTTTGACGATCATGCCGTTCTTATCGAGGAGGAACGATGCAGGGATAGGCAAGTCGCGGCGCCGGTCAAAGAGGTAGCGGTAGATGATGTTGTAGACTCCGGCGATCTCTTCGGTGGCAAACAGTACCGGAAACGGGAGGTCCGCTTGAGTTGCGAACGAACGCGCCGAAGCGAGCGCGCCGGGTTCGTCGACATTTACGGCAAGGACCTGAAGGTTTGCCTGCTTGAACGCCGGCAGCTGCCGTCGAAGGTCGCGCAGTTGATCGAGGCTCGCCGGCGACGTCGTGGTCCAGAAGTTGAGCAGCACCAAACTGCCCTGAGATTTCTGTAGCTCATGGAGTTTGCCGTTGAGATCAGGAAGCGAGAACGCGGGCGCTTTGAGCGGCTCGATCAGCCAGGTTTCGACTTGCAACGGCAGCGGTTTCGGTTTGAAGGCGGGGCCTGACTTTTCGTAGGACGACGGCGGAGAAGCAAAGGGCCTAGCTGTGAAAGTGTCGTGTCCTTCCTCCAGTTGAATGCGATGATTTTCGGGGAGGTTGGTAAAGTGTTGGACAAGGCCGTTGGGCCAGCGCACAGTAGCGCGGATGTTGGAAGAATCAGTGCCGAGCCCGAAGAAGAGCTCTTTGGAGTGTTGCGACAGGAATCCTGAACCGGCCTGGAGGTATTTTGTCTGGCGCAGCGAGTCAGTTTCAATGGTGATCGCAGTTCCGATCGCATCGCGGTTGCTGGTGTGTCCACGCAAGCGGAATACGATGGAGTTGCCGATGTCCGGCATGACATTGTGCAGAACGCGGAGTTGAGGTGCGTTCCTGTTTTTCAAGATGATTTCGAGCCGCCCGTCGTGATCGATATCGGCGAGCGCGAAGGCGCGCCCATCATCGTCAAAGTCCAGACCTGAGGGGCCGGAGGCCTCGGCGAAGCTGCCGTCGCGGTTGTTAACGAACATGACGTGACGCGCATAGCCGTGCCATGTGCTGTCGGAGCGGATGAGCTCGTTGATGGCATTCCATCCGCGTTCGTAAGCCGGCGATGAGCTGGCATCGTCCGGTGACTTTGCAACTACCTGCCGCCAGAAGAAGCTCGCGACATCGTTGCGGTCCGAGCCGGAGATGTATCCGTTTGTGACGTAGAGGTCGGGATAGCCGTCGTGATCGAAGTCCAAGAAGTCCGCGCTCCATGACCAACGGCCCATCTCGACACCGGCTTTTCGTCCGATGTTCTCGAACGCACCATTGCCCAGGTTCCGATAGAGGGCGTTTCCTTTTGCGTGACGCTGGTAAAGGGCACGTATCGACGGTGTGGCCTCGGGATGGAACTGCTTCTGCCCGGAGACGCGCTGACCGGCTGCTTCCCACATGCTGGGGACGTAGACGTCCTGAAGCCCGTCGTTGTCAAAATCCGCCCAACTACAACCCATTCCTGCGCCGACGTCTTCAACATGCGCGTCTTTTGAGACCGCGGTGAAGGTCCCGTCGCCGTTGTTGCGGAAAAGCTGAGAACTGCCGAAATCGTTCGCGACAAACAGATCGGGATGGCCGTTAGAGTTGTAGTCACCCCAGGCGCAGGCGAAGCTGTAGCGATTGTTGTCAGCGTTCATGCCCGCCGCTTGTGTGGTTTCGACGAAGGTGGCGTTTCCCTCGTTGTGGAAGAGACAATTTGGCGGGCCGTTCTGCGCATCGTAGTAAGGGACAGGGTAGTGATACTGATCGAGGCCCAGATAGTACATGTACGTGCAGAAGTAGATATCGAGCCGCCCATCACGATCGTAGTCGGCCACGGCGGCGTGCGTAAAAGAGCCTTGCGGCTGCTGCCTGAAGCGGAACGCGTCCGGTTTACGAACGAATGTTCCGTTGCCCTGGTTGAGAAACAGCAGCGGGCCGGTGCTGCACACGACAAGCAGGTCCTGAAGCCCGACGTTGCGAAGGTCCGCAAACAGCGCGCATGCCGTATTGTCCAGAACGGCGACGCCGGCTGTTTCTGTGACGTCCTCGAAGGTTCCGTCGCCGCGGTTGCGGTAGAGCCGATTGGGAAGGCCGGCGGGCTGACAGATGTAGAGGTCATCGACGCCGTCGTTGTCGAAGTCTCCTGCAGCGACACCGGTGTTGTTGTAGAGATCGATACCGCAGGCTCCGTCGAGTACGGTGCGCCAATAGTCTGCGCCGTAGATGATCTGGTCTTTGTACGAAGGTATGGCGCCCAGGGCCTGCTCGGAGACATCGATGAAAACTGGGCCGTGCGAGACAGCAACAGTTTCCTCGTCCGCCTCCCACCGGTGCGCAGTCCAGGAGCCAGAGCTGTCGCGCGTCCAGTTGGACTTCCATGCGCCGACGCGCTCCTCACGGCGGCCATCGCTGCGGTGAATGACGACGTCGTATCGGGTCTGAGTGCGAACGGCGAGAGGCGAGTCTCCGGTTTGCTCAATGCCGTAAATCTCGAACTCGGCAGTCTCGATGTGCGCGGCGTGCCCGAGCCATGTTTGGACTTCGTGGAGAAAGCGGTTACGACCCGACACCGTCGCGGAGTCGAAATGCCGCATCACGACCTCGACTCCGTAGCCCTTCCGCAGAGCAGTCTCTCTGAACTGAGAGATCGGAGAGACGACGACCGATGGGCTGAGAAATTTCTCCAGCGCCAGTGTATTGCGGACTGAAGTCGTGAGGCTCTGACCCCACTCTCGGAGAAGCGCTTCGATTTCAAAGGCGTACTTTTCCGTCGGGTAATCGTCCGAGCCGGGAGCGACGAGGCGCAGGATGTCTGCAAGTGGAGATTCTTCCGGGTAATGGGGCGTCAGGCGGGCATCAGGAAGCGTGAGGGCGGAACTTCTTCTCGCGGGGATTTCGGGTTGGCCGAACAGCAAGGTAGCCCGAAAGAGCGGCGCCGGGGTGAAGAGAACGGGCGCCAACCCCATGGTCTTGAGGAGTGTCCGGCGAGAAATGCTTTTGTTTTTGCTACCGGGCATCATCCCCAGAAAGATAGAGCCTGCACAGTGAAATAGCTTGCGGAGCCGGTGCGGTGCCTGAAGGATAGCAGATGGACCGCAGGGAGCGGGGAGCCCAGCTAAGGCCACTGCAGATCAGGGTGTTGGAGAGGCCAACCGATAGTAGCGAAGGGATGTACAACTTTTGGTTGACAAGGCCTCCACTGGTGTACTAATGTGTTCCCGCTTGGAATGTAACCGTTTACGTGGTCGTCAGAGCGAGGCTGGTTCCTGGCGATAGGCTCTTGAAGGGGTGATGAGGGCGCGCCATGTAAACGGTTTCGACGATTCCTTGCTGTTGTCCCTGTGGTTGGGGGTAACTGGAGTTAACAAATAAGTTGCCGGACCAAAACAGAATGAAGAGTAGTCGGAGGATTTCAAGAATGGCCAGTAATCGCAATTCCTTCGTTTGGATGAAAACAGCCAGCTGCATCGCGATAGTCTGCTTGAGTATTGTCGCCATGACATCGCGCGCGTTTGGCCAGGTCGATGAAGGCACAATCACCGGAACAGTGGAGGACAGCACGGGTGCGGTTATTCCGGGTGCGCGGGTGACACTGCTTAACACAGATGTAGGCCTGCAGCTCCAGACCACGACCAGCAGCTCGGGTGCCTACACCTTTTCTCCTATCCGGATCGGGCATTACACGGTGACTGTAACGGCGAATGGCTTTGCCACGACCACGCAGTCAAACATCACCCTTAATGTTTCGCAGGTGTTGCAGGTCAACGTTCTACTGAAGCCGGGCACAGCCAGTCAAACGGTAGAAGTGACCGCCGCACCGCCGCTGCTGCAAACTCAAAGTGCCTCTGTGGGCCAGGTTATTGGAGCAAGAACGGTCAATGACCTGCCACTGAACGGGCGCAATTTTACGTTCCTGGCGCAATTGGCTCCAGGCGCACAGAGCCCTCAGGCTGACACGCGCGGCAACGCAGCCAGTGGTGCGTTCTCCGCGAATGGTCTGCGCCCCGCGCAGAACAACTATCTGCTGGACGGCATCGACAACAACTCGGACAACGTGGACTTCCTGAACGGAACGAATTTCGTCGTTCTGCCACCGTTGGATGCGATCCAGGAATTCAAGGTGGAGACTGCCGACTTCAGCGCTCAGTACGGCCGCGCTGGCGGAGCGGTTTTGAATGCCACCATCAAGTCTGGCACGAACCAGATTCACGGCGCGATCTGGGAGTTCTTTCGCAATCGCGTTCTGGATGCGGCGGACTGGTTTGAAGACTATCACGGCATCCCGAAAGGGGCCCTGCAGCAGAACCAGTTCGGCGTTTCGATCGGCGGTCCCTTCATAAAAAACAAGCTCTTCTTCTTTGGCGACTATGAGGGCCTGCGCCGCGTGCTGGGCAGTCCGCAGACGGGATCTGTTCCGAGCACGCTGGAAGCCAACAGCGGCTTTACGAACATGTCTGACCTGATTGCCGCGCAGACGAGTTCCGCTCCGCTGACCGATGCCCTGGGCCGTACGATTCCCCAAGGCACGATCCTCGATCCGGCCACAACGCGTCCAGTCACGGCAGGCGAAGTTGACCCGGTTTCAGGCATGACCGCGACGACGACTGGCTACGTTCGTGATCCGTTTACCACGACCTGCGGCGCCACTCCTCCGGGTGGGACCTATTCGATTGCATTGTGTCCGGATCTTAACCAGATTCCGGCGGATCGCCTTGATCCGAACGCGGTAAAGCTATTGAAGCTGTACCCTGCGCCAAGTACGTCCAACCTCAGCTCGCTGTTTTCCAACTTTGGATCTAACCCCAACCTGTTCGAGCATCGCAACGCATTTGATATCCGCACTGACTACGATGCATCGAGCAAGGATCAGGTCTTCTTCCGCGTAAGCTACGTGGATGATCCTGAATATATCCCGGGCATCTTTGGTGGCATAGCGGATGGCGGCGCGTTCCAACAGGGTATTCAGACTGCAAAGGCGTATCAGTACGCATTTGGGTGGACCCACGTGTTCAATCCGTCGACGATCAACGTGGCGCATGTGGGCCTGAATCACCTGCATGCTACACGCTTTGGTCCCGAGGGCTCGAACCTCGGCATTCCGGAGCAATACGGAATTCTGGGAATTCCGCAAGTGGCTGAGAACGGTGGACTACCTGAGTACGATATTGCCGGACTGTCTACCCTGGGCAGCAACTCCTTCCTGCCGTCGGACGAAATCAGTCAGACGCTCCAGCTCACGGACGATTTCACCAAGATCTGGGGGCAGCACAGCTTCAAGATGGGCATCGAGTCGCAGCACATTAAGTTCGATACGCTGCAACCGGCTTTCTCCCGTGGCAACTTCGACTACAACGGAACGTTTGTGGATGTTCCAAACAGTACGAGCGGAAACGTCGGACGCGGTCAGTTTCTCCTGACGCCGGAAACAGCAAGTGTGCCCAACGGTGTTGATTACTCGGGCGGTTCAGACTCGATCAACGCCTCCAACATCAACACGACGTATGACTACAAGACTTATACAGCCCTATATTTCGAAGATGACTGGAAGGTCACATCGAAACTGACGCTGAACCTTGGCCTGCGGTGGGATTACTTTGGGCCGATTCAGGAAACTAATGGCGGACAGGCAAACTTCGTTCCGACCGCTCTGAACAATGGAACTGCTACATACCTGCTTCCTGCTACTGGAAAGGATGATCGAACACTCTCGTCAACAGCGAATAATCCGGCGCTCAACGGCAATGGGTTTCTTGACCTGCTGGCCAAGGATGGAATTGATCTGGAGGAGACCAACAGATACGGCCGGGGCCTGATGAAGGTCCAGAAGGACAACTTTGGGCCGCGTTTGGGTGCCTCCTACCAGATGACACCCAATCTAGTTCTGCGAGGCGGGTTCGGACTTTCGTACAACTCGTTCGAGAACCAGGGCTATGGACCGAACATCGGTGAAAACTATCCCTTTGTGTATAACTTCTCGTATAGTCCGCAGGTGCCGGCCGGTAGTCCAAACGGGCTGCAGAACGTGGTTCCGATCGGGTACAACACGCCATGGCAGGGATGCGCGAACGCGACCCCTGGCGGGACGTATACGCTGGAGTCAGGGCTGTCCTGCATTGTGTTTTCGCCAGCTGACGTGAATGCGCAGGGCCTGGGTCTACAGGGCGCCGAGTTCAACTGGCAGACACCACGCACCTTGAGCGCGAACTTCACGGTGCAATATGCAATCAATCGCAACCTGACGGCGCAGGCGGCCTATGTGTTGACGCACGTGGACAACCTGCAAATTGGCACGAGCACCAACAACGTAAGCACGATCCTGCCTGCCACTGCAAGCACCACAAATGCAGTTCCATGGCCTGATTTCTCGCACGGTATGAGTTATCAGGAGACGGTAGGCACGAGCACCTACAACGGTCTGCAGACGAAACTCGAACAGCAATACTCGAACGGCTTGAGTTTTCTGTTCACCTATACCTATTCAAAGACGCTCTCCGATGCGGGCGATCTCTTGAACGGAGGCAGTACGGGCGGGTTCCGTGCGCCATCGGTGCCCGGACTTGGTCCGCAATTTGATCGTGCGTTGGCGGACTTCGACATCCGCAATGTGTTCCACTTCAGCGGTGGATATGACCTGCCATTCGGGCGAGGCAAGACGTTCGCATCGAATGTCGGCAGGACTGAGAACTACCTGGTTGGAGGTTGGGCGATAAACTGGATTCTTACTCTCCAAGGTGGACAACCGCTCAACTTCGGCTGCCCGGACACAACCGCTGCAGGATTGAGCTGCAACGATCTGTTAACCGGCGATCCGAAGCTCGGTCTGCACAAAGACTCCAATGGCGCTCTCAACTGGATCGGGAACGCAGCGGCCTTCAACCAGCCCTGCGAACTCGGGGTATCTCCTCCGACGCCGACTGGCTGCATACCGTTGACCGGCTCTGCAGCTCTGGGGCAGGCTCCGGGACAGGTTCCTGGTCCGGGCTACCACCGGCTTGATTTCTCGACATTCAAAAATGTCAAAATCAATGAACGATGGTCGGCTCAGTTCCGAGCTGAATTCTTCAACATCACGAACCACCCGAACTTCAACGCTCCGAACTTTGGCGGCAATGGTGTTGTAGCAATCGGCGGTTCCGGAAATTATCTGAGCTCAACCTTCGGTGAGATCGGATCTACTCGCGACAGTCCCTACGATCCGCGACAGATTCAGTTCGCACTGAAGTTGTATTACTGATATCACGCGGTAAAGCTCGGGGAATGCACATTTCGCCGTGCATTTCCCGAGTGTGTTTTGTTAGGCTAATGCTCACACGGCGGATCTGGAGGTGGTAGTGAGCAGCGGAAATCGGCTCCCGGTGGCACTGGTATGTGCCTTTCTGGCCTGCACAGCCAGACCGGCCGTCGCCGAGAGTCAACAGCAAAAGCTGAATCAGGAATTTCAGGCAGCGGTTGCGCAATATAGCGCGGGACACTATGCAGAGGCCGCATCTGAACTTGAGGCTCTCCTACCCCAAGTACCCAAGAGCTTTGAAGCGCATGAACTGCTGGGAATGGTCTATGCCGCGCAATCTCGCGATGCGGAGGCCATTCAGCAGCTCGGCATTGCAGTTCGCCTGAAGCCGGATTCAGCAGCAGCGAGGACCAATCTGGCGGCAAGTCTCTTCCATGCGCACAAGAACGATCTGGCCGGCGTGCAGTTCAGGAAAGCGCTCGCGCTGGAGCCGAATGACTACAGCGCCAACCATAATCTTGCCGAGTTCTATATTCAGTCGGGGAAGGTTGCCGAGGCCCAGCCGTTGCTTGCACGCGCACAGCAGATCAAGCCGGATGCGTACGACAACGGATACGACCTTGCGATGGCGGATTTTATGCTGGGGCATCTGGATGCGGCGCGCCAGGTTGTCCAGGCCCTGCTGCAGGAGCGGAACACCGGCGAACTGCATAACCTGCTTGCGCAGATTGACGAGAAGGATGGGAAGTATGTAGCAGCGGCGAATGAATTTGAAACAGCCGCCCACATCGACCCGAGCGAAGAGAACCTGTTTTCGTGGGGAAGCGAGCTATTGCTTCATCGCACGTATGAGCCTGCTGTTGAAGTCTTTCAGACGGCGACTCAGAGGTTCCCGGATTCGGTCAGGCTACAGATTGGACTGGGAATGGCTCTCTACGCCCGCGGATTGTACGAAGGCGCGATCGGCGCTCTTATGCGGGCGGTCGATCTCAGCCCGACAAACCCACACGGGTATGCGTTTCTGTCGAAGGCATATGAAAGCTCTCCGAAGCAGGCGAGTGAGGTCATACAACGATTCCAGCGCTATGCGGAATTGGAACCGAACAATGCCAAGGCGCAATACTATTACGCGATGAGCCTGTGGAAGGGAAAGCAGCTGGAAGACTCAAGCCTGAATGTTCCACAAGTTGAAGGGCTGCTGCAGAAGGCGATTGCTCTGGACGGATCGTTTGCGGATGCGCACCTGCAGCTGGGAAATCTGTATGCGAACCAGCACGAGTATCAAAAGTCCATTCCGGAGTATCAGCGCGCACTGGAACTGGATCCGAGTCTTTCTGATGCGCATTACAGGCTGGGAACTGATTATGTGCACGTTGGGCAGAAGGACCTCGCGCGCAAGGAGTTTGCGATCTACCAGACACTGCGGTCGCAGCACATGGCGGAAAGTGACAAGGAGAGGGCTGCGATCAAGCAGTTTGTAATATCGGCAAATGGCGCTCCGGCTGCCAAGCCGTGAATGTAATGAGTTGTAGGTGATGTTTCATCAGGAGAGAGTTGAACTGATGGGTCAATCTTCATTCAGTCGAGCTGCTAACGCTTACGGAAAGCAGGCGTCGAGCCCACAGGAGTTTGCAGCACATCTTTGCCGAACGCGGCGGGATTTTCTGCGCAGTGCAGCAGGGCTGACTCTGGGAAGCGCACTTGTGGGCAGAGGGCCTCTGCTGCACGCAGAGTCTGTGCGGAAGAAGCGGAAGGTGATTGTGATTACCTTCGGCGGAGGCGCTCGCGACCAGGAGACGTTCGCCCCGGAAGGTCAGGGTAATATTCCGCATCTGCTGCACGAGCTGATTCCGCAATCCACCTTTTATACGCGGATGACGAACCACGGGATACTCGGACACTACGTAGCAACGGCAAGCCTTGCTACTGGGGTGTACGAAACGCTGAACAACTTTGCGGCGGTGCCCCCGGACCATCCCACCGTATTCGAGTATTTCCGCAAGGACCTGAAGCGTCCGCCATCGGACGCATGGGTGGTTGCGCCGAGCAACGGGTTCAATCGCATTGGAGAGAGCGATTGCCGCCATTACGGTGACGGACTGGGCGCCACCGTGATTCTGCCAAAACGATTGCTGGTTGCGGCCAGCGCCGGCAAGACGGATGATTATGCGAACCTGATTCATGACAACTATGAAACTCCGTACTACACGCCCAAGGTTGAAGGCAACGAATTTGACTTGCAGCAGTTGCAGACGATCCTGAAGCTTTCGGTTGAAGACTTCATGGCCCATGCCCGCACATTGTCAAGCCCGGATGAGCTTTCCGTGTTCATCGCGAAGCGGCTAATGCAACAGGAAGCTCCCAGCCTGCTCTGGATCACAATGCACGACATGGACATTGCTCATTCCGGAGCTTATTCGCTTTATGTTGAGGGCATCCGGCGGACAGATCGTCTGTGCGGGGAGATATGGAAGGCTGTTCAGAGTGAGCCGGAGTATGCAGGCAACACAACGCTTCTGATTCTTCCGGACTTCGGGCGGGACTCCGATGAAGATGCCGGAGGGAACGGGTTTCAGCACCACCGCACTGGAGACATTGCTTCACGCACGACCTGGTTGATGGCGCTGGGGCCGCACATCCGACAGGGAGTGGTGTACGACAACCCAGTGCAATCCATTGATCTTGTGCCCACGATAGGGGCAATGTTCGGATTCTCCCCGCAAGAGGCACAAGGTAATCCGATCCGTGAAATTGTGTAACGCCAATGCTGCCACGCGATCTCAAAGACGATAGCTTTACCGAATACCCACCGCAGGCGAGGAAGCTGGCTGTTGCGCATCTCGCTGTGCTGCAAGAGCTGCCGCTCAGTTTTTTGCCCAGCTTTCTCCGGCAACTGATCGATTATGATTACAAATTTCCCGCTGAGCGCTCCGCGATTGATGCGGAGGTCAAGGCAATCGGCTCTCTTTCTCCAAAACAGTTGGATGAATGGTTCAACGGATTCGCGCACATCTCGCTCTCGTCGAAGATGGAACGAATCGATTGGGTGAATAGGCCTACTGAGTTCTTAGAACAGGAATCGGCATACCTCTGGACGACAGGGCAGCTCGACGCATTTCGACGAGCGGCGATCGCATATGGCAATCGCCTTCAGGCAGTGGCTCCTGCCGAGCATATTCCAACGCGCAGGCTGGGCATCGCCATTATCGGACAGGGAGTAACGTCTTACGATGGGCCTTTGTTCCGTGACCTGCGCGCGAATGGCACCTACTTCGAACACATCGAGCCGGAGAACGGACTGCAGATGCTTCTGGCGGCGGCCGAGGCGCGTGCGCAAGCGCATTCCATTCCGTACGGGCACTGGTATGTTGATGGCGGAGAGGAGGCAAAACACAGCTCGCTGGTAACGGGCGTGTCGTATGCGTCGCTGAAGCCGGTGCGCTCCGCTCTTCTGAAATTTATTGATAAGCAGATCGCACAGCCCGGAATGGGACCGGAGGAGCTGCGCACCAGAATGGCCCGGCTGCAACCGTCGGAGCTGGGAATGGATAAGGACGGCGATCCGGTGCTGGACCGCTTCGAGGTGAAGCTGTTTACGGAGGGGTCGGGGACGCAGATATTCAGCACCACGTTCGCAATGTGGACAGCGCGCGAGGCCTTGCGGCGCGCGCAGCCGCTCACTTTGCTGGTGCGCTATGCGCCCCGGCAAACTCAGCGGCCGATGAATGCGCTGCTGACGAACAGCGACAAGAGTCCTGAGCTGGACTATCTCGGCTCACTGGTTGACGCTGATATGGGCTCTTATTACCACTGGATCAACCAGCAGAGGCTGACGGGAGCGGAGCAGTCGACGTTTCTGGCGTGGTTTGAAGGGCACAGACAGGCGGTTGTAGTTTCGCCGACGCTTCCGCGCGGAGTTGAGTCCAGCTCGGCCATGAACCTGGGAGAACTGCTTAAACTGGCTATGAGCTAGGATTGTTCAGGAAGATGCAGAAGAATCCACGTAAAAATTTTGCATCAGTGAGCAGGATGGCTTGCTTGGATGGTTCACAAACAGCTGATTTCGCGGCGGTATTCGCAGAGCCCCGAAATCTTCGGAATGCAAGGGCCGTCATCGGGCTCCTGATGCTCCTTTTGACTCTACCGGTCTACGCTCAGAAGGCGTCAGCTTCGCAGGCAAAGGGATGCACAGTGCGGGGCGTTGTACTCGCGAACCAGAAGCCGGTAGAGAATGCTCTTGTGACACTTGAAAGACAAGGCACTGGCGGTGCGAGCAAGATTGTGAGTACGGCAAAGACAGATACTGCGGGTTCCTTTGGTTTTTCCGGGCTGCAGGCAGGGTCCTATCGACTGGTTGCCGAGAAGGCCGGTCTTCAAAGCAACTCTGCCGATATTGCTGCATCGCCTGCGGCAGGCCCACTGCGTGTAGATTTGATCTTGCAAGACCCGGCTGCGCAGCGCACGGCAACGGGTGAGAAACCATCTGCAATCCTGCCGATGCAGTTTGCAGATAAGCCGAATTTTACCGTCGCAGGAATTACGGATTGGACCGCGGTGGGCGGGCATGGATCCGATTCGATTTTGCGGACCAGCGAGGCCCTTGCGCGCGAAACGCTTACCTTGAAGCCACAGGGGGGAGTAGCGGTTGTGCCTGAGCCGCACGAGTCGGAAGCTGCGCTCCGGGCAGCGCTCGCGAGTGATCCGAATGGCTTTGAGGCGAACCATAATCTAGGTGCGTTCCTTCTGAACGAGGGACAGTATCGCAACTCTGTTCCGTTGCTCGAGAAAGCGAATCGCGTCCGTCCCGACGATTATGACAATGCATACGATCTTGCGCGGGCTTATGACGGAAGCGGCGACCTCAAACTGGCTCGGGAAGAGGTGAATCAACTGCTCGTGCACAATCAACGGGCCGAGCTTCACCGGCTGGCCGGCGAGATTGACGAAAAGCTTGGCAATCCGCTGGCGGCGGTGCACGAATATGAGGAGGCGACGCGGCTGGACCCCAGCGAGGAAAACTATTTCGAGTGGGGATCGGAACTACTGTACCACCGCGCGGTCTGGCAGGCGCTGGAGGTATTCCGTCAAGGGGTTGCTGCATATCCGAAGTCGAGCAGAATGCTGACCGCACTGGGATCAGCGCAGTTCGCGGGGGCGCTTTACGACGAGGCTGCGATGAGCTATTGCAGAGCGTCCGATCTGGATCCGGAATCTCCCATTTCTTACTCTTTTATGGGCAAGGTTGAGGTGGCATCGCCTGATCCGTTGCCATGCGTAGAAACAAGGCTCGCTCGATTTGTTCGCGAGCACCCTGATAGTTCGCTGGCGAATTATCTTTACGCGATGGCCATTCTGAAGCGTCACCAGTTGTCGACGGACAAGCAGGCAGTTCAGGATGCGCAGGCGCTGCTGGAAAAGTCGGCGCAACTGGACCACTCGCGCGGCGAGGCTTATCTGCAACTCGGAATCATTGCATATTCCAGGCGCGACGTCGAGCTGGCGATTGCTTATTACCGGCAGGCCATCGCGGCCAAGCCGCAACTGGCTGAGTCATATTACCGTTTAGGCGTCGCTTACGACCGGCAAGGAAAGGCCGATGAGGCGCGGCGGGAATTCCAGCTTCACAACGAGATTGAGAAGAAGCAGGCTGCTGCCGTTGACGCGCGCCGCCGGGACATCAAGCAGTTCATGATTGTTCAGGACAGGGCACCGGCAGCCCCGGCGAAGCAGTGACCAGCAGGCTGCTAGGCGAGCTTTGGCTTATAGGTTGAGATGATCCCGGCTCCTTCCCGGATGGTGAGGATTTGGTTTGCCGCAACTTTCGTGAACCGCTCAACCTTGTGCGTCGTGGGCCACTTGATTTCAATTACGTCGGCATCATCAAGTTTTCCCAGGCCGAAATGCAGGCGCAGGTCGCTTTGCGACATCACGCTTGTGCCGCTGTGGACTTCATCCATTTGAATATGCTTGCCCGTGATCACGCGGGCGCGCGCGCCGATCGCTGTACGGTTGCATTGGGTGCCGATCAGTTTGAGCTTGATCCAGTTCTGGCGGTTGCCGCCCTCGTTACGAAGCAGTGACGGAAGATCATTGAGGTTTAATACCAACACGTCCATACCGCCATTATTGAGGTAGTCGCCGAATGCTGCGCCGCGGCTGGAAAAGCGTTCACTGATGCCAGGTCCCATCTGGGCAGATACATCCTTGAAGTGACCGTTGCCGAGGTTCCTGTATACGATGCGCGGATTCTTGAAGGTCTCGCCGAAGTTGTACTGATCGACTTCGGGATAAACGTGTCCGTTGACCTGAACAATGTCTTTCCAGCCGTCGTTGTCATAGTCGATAAAGCCACATCCCCACGCCACGTATTGATTATTCACGCCGATGCCCGCAGTCATACCGACATCGGTAAAGGTTCCGTCGCCGTTATTGTGGTAGAGATTGCAGGTGTCGTCGGCAAAATTGGTCTTGAAGATGTCAAACCACCCATCGCAATCGTAGTCGGCTACGGCGACACCCATGCCGGCCTGCTCGTGGCCGTCGTTGTTATAGCCGCATCCGGCCATTACAGCCACATCGGTAAATGTGCCGTCATGATTGTTCTGGAGCATGATGCTGGGTTCGGAATCAACTGCAACGTAAATATCCGGCCAGCCGTCGTTATCAAAATCGTAGGACACGGCAGTGATGGAATAGCGCGGGCCTGGCTTCAATATGCCGGATTTTTCCGAGACGTCAGTAAAGGTGCCGTTTCCATTGTTGTGGTACAAGATGTTGGTGTCGGCCGGCAGGCCGCGCGGACCGCACAAAACAGGGATGCCTTTCCATTGGCAGAAGCTGGTCTTGTCCACCGGCTCGATATTGTCAGAACTGAGCTTGATGTAGTTGCAGACAAATAGATCGAGGAATCCGTCCCGGTCGTAATCGAGAAATGTGCAGCCTGCTCCCCAGCGGACATAGTCATGGTAGAGGCCGGCCTCGTGGGTCACGTCGGTAAACGTGCCATTGCCGTTGTTGCGGAACAGGATGTTGCGGCCCCAGAAGCAGCAGAAGAGGTCATCCCAGCCATCGTTGTTGTAATCGCCGATACATACGCCGGTTTGCCAACCGGTGCGTGCAAGTCCTGACTTCGCCGTGACATCCGTGAACGTGCCATCGCGGTTGTTCTTATAAAGGTGCGAAATGGGAGCTTTTCCAGGGGGCCAGTGCGCGTCGAGCCGGTTTCCGTTGGTGAGATAGATGTCGATCCATCCGTCATTGTCGTAGTCGAAGAAGGCGACGCCGCTGCCTTTCGTCTCGATGATGGAGCGCTTGTGCTTTACACCGCCCCAGACGTTGGCGACCGTCAGACCAGCCTGCTGGGCGACATCAAAAAACTGAACTCCGGGATGCTGAGGGTCTATGGCAGCTTCAACCTGAAGCGGAGCGGTCCATTTCCAGACAGGGGTTGCGAGTGCCTCCAGAAGGGTTGAGCCGACTACAAAGAGAGAGGAGCCCAGAAAGCGCCGACGTGGAAATGCCATATCTG
>Ga0335075_10003777_pt1 | contig 23845 bp, 26 predicted proteins | sample Lox_Sample_24_FD_206723 | JGI IMG/M metagenome (GOLD analysis project Ga0335075, IMG submission 206723) | Soil microbial communities from Loxahatchee National Wildlife Refuge, Florida, United States - Lox_Sample_2.4 | ecosystem: Environmental > Terrestrial > Soil > Wetlands | place: USA...
TGGCGGGTCGTACACCGCGTTATTCGCGGGTAAGGGCCCGCGATCATGACTTCAGCCTTCCCCGGATACTCCCGGAGGGTATGCAAAGGGGAGAAGCCGGGAACCTGGTCGTATTACGCCGGTAAGTGCGAAACACCAGGGTTGCTATAGCGCCGCAAACTGCAATCAAATCATGGGCGACCCGCAGCTACATGCCGGGCACCCCCGGGCACCCGGGCCCGGGTGGCTGACGTGGAGCGGTCAGAGACGTCGTCCCGGGTTGTTAGTGTTCGTATGTGCGAAGCTCTGGCGCGTGGGTGGCGGCGCGCCATGCGCGGGTCACGGTGTCGCTGTGCTTCATGATCATGGGGCTCACCAACGGGGTCTGGGTAGCGCGGATCCCCGGCGGTCAAGGCGCAGGCGCCGCGGGAGGCCGCGCCGACCCGGAACGTCCCGGGTCCGGGCTCGCCAAGGTGGTCGGCTTCGGCTACGCGGGCATGGCGGGCGGCCCGGCGATGATCGGGGCGGTGGCGAGCCAGGTGGGGCTTCCCCTGGCGCTCGGTATCCCCGTGGTGCTGGCGCTGTGGATCGCGGTCGCCGCGCCGATACTGGCCGAGACCAGCGGGCAGCAGCGCGTGGCCGTTGGGGGCGTAGCGACCCGGCGATCAGGAGAATGATCGACCCCGCGCCGCAGCGGGAGCCGCGGCGGCTTACGGTAGGCACATGGACGACATGGACATCCTCTCCCGCATCAACGAGCTGATCCAGACCGAGCACGAGTTGCGTGATCAGCTCACCGAGGGGAAGCTCAGCTCGGAACAGGAGCGGGAGCGGCTGCGTTCCGCAGAAGAAGCGCTCGACCAGTGCTGGGACCTGCTGCGCCAGCGGCGGGCGCGGCGCCAGTATGGGGAGAACCCGGACAGTGCCGCGGCCCGTCCGGTGGCGGAAGTCGAGGGGTACCAGCAATAACGGCCGACGCGAGATGGCCCGGGCTTGCGGGGTCCGGGCTGGCGCGAGCGAAGGAGAGTCGTGCGTATCGCGAGGTTCGCCAAGGGCGACGGTGTCGCCTACGGCGTCGTTGAAGGTGAGACCGGGCAGACGATCGCGGAACTGTACGGCCACCCGTTCGGCATCGACCCTGGGAGCGTGCGGTTTACCGGGCAGCGCTATCCGCTGGCGGAGGTACGGCTGCTCGCACCCGTGCTGCCCAGCAAGGTGGTGGCTGTTGGCAAGAACTACGCGGCACACGCGCGGGAGATGGGCGGCGAGCCGCCCGCCGAGCCCGCGCTGTTCCTCAAGCCGTCCACTTCGGTGACCGGACCGGGTGACGGGATCGCCTACCCGGTCAAGCTCACCGACCGGGTGGACTACGAGGGGGAGCTCGCCGTGATCATCGGCAGGCTCTGCCGTGACGTGCCCAAGGAGCGGGCGGAGGACGTGATCTTCGGCTACACCTGCGCCAACGACGTCACCGCCAGGGATCTGCAGGCGCGGGACGCGCAGTGGACGCGGGCGAAGGGGTTCGACACGTTCTGCCCGCTCGGGCCGTGGATGGAGACCGGCACCAACCCGTCCGACCTCGGCATCACGACGACGGTGAACGGGGACGTCCGGCAGCACGCGCGGACCTCCGAGCTGCTTTACGACGTTCCCTCGTTGGTGGAGTACATCAGCTCAGTGATGACGCTGCTGCCGGGGGACGTGCTGCTCACCGGGACGCCCGAGGGAGTCGGCCCGCTGACCGATGGCGATGAGGTGTCCGTGACGGTCGAGACGATCGGCACGCTGACCAACAAGGTGGTCATCCGCGACTGACGCCGGCGAACGTCAGGCGTCAGCCGGAAACTTCGCGCGCAGGTGCCGGAGCTGGCGTTCAGCATGGGCGTGGGGGACATCGTGGCCGCTGTACGGGTACACCGCGATGTCCTTGGCCGCGACGATCTCGTTGTATGCGGCGAACACCGTGGACGGCGGGCAGATGTCGTCCATCAGCCCGACAGAAAGCAGGCACTGCGCGGTGATCCGGCGCGCGAGCAGCGCGCAATCCACGTACCGCAGCGTCTCCAGGGTCTGCGGGATCAGCGCCACGTTCTGGCTGAGGAACCCCGGGATCTCCGTGTACGGCGCGCGCGGTGCCAGCGTGATCGCCCGCTGGATGTCACAAAGGAACGGAACGTCGGCGTGGCACACCGCCACCTTGTCACGCTGGAGCGCCGCGGCGGCCAGCGCCAGCCCGCCGCCCTGGCTGCCCCCGCTGACCGCGACCTTCCGGCCACCGCTCAGTTGGAGCGCGGCGTCCACCACCAGCGCCGCGTCGGTGAACATCCGGGTGTAGTAGTAATCCTCCGGGGTGGTGATCCCCCGGCTCATCACCTGCGAGTTCTCCGGACCCGCCGCACCGTCGCCGGTGGCGCCGGAGGACCAGCGGCCCCCCTGCCCCCGGCTGTCCATGACGAGCAGCGCGTAGCCGAGCGCGGGCAGCAGCGTGTGGTCGCTTGGCAGTGCCCGGCCGCCGCCGTAACCGATGAACCTGACCACGACCGGCGGGTTCTCGATGGCGGCTGGCTTGATGTACCAGGCCCGGATCCGGTCACCGCCCGCGCCGGAGAATTCGGCGTCGTACACCTCGAGCGGCCGATAGAGGTCTGCCTGCTGGTACGGGTGCAGTTCGAACGGCCGGCCCAGTGCCCGTGCGTCGTCGAGCCGCTTCGCCCACCATTCGTCAAGCCCGGGTGGCTCCGCGGTCTGGGTCCGGTACTCGCGCAGCCGCTCGAGCGGCAGGTCATACCAGGGCATAGACATTTATCTCGAACGGGCTCATAGTGACTGATTCTGCCACTTCGCTCCCTTCGGCGACCAGCCGGTTCCCAGCGAGGGCTGGCTTGAAGGTCAGCGGCTCGCGATCAAAAATGCTTTACCGGTTTAGCGTCTAACGGTCTATCATGGGACGCGTCCCGGGACGCGTCCGGGACGCGTCCCGGACCTAGGGGCGGATATGCTTTCTTGTAGCCGGCTGGCGCGAAGGGGAACCGGATGAAACGTCCGACCATTGCTGATATCGCACAGCGCGCAGGCGTGACTAAAGCCGCGGTCTCCTTCGCCCTCAACGGCCAGCCCGGCGTTTCCGCGGCGACGAGAGAGCGCATCCTCGCGATCGCGGCGGAACTCGGATTCCAGCCCAACAGCGCGGCCCGGGCCCTGACCGCGGGGCGGGCGGAGGCGATCGGCCTGGTCATCGACCGGCCAGCCCGGACGCTCGGAATCGAGCCCTACTTCATGCAGCTGATCTCCGGCATCCAGGCCGAACTCAGCCGCCACCACGTGACGCTGCTGTTCGCCATGGCCGAGGACGTCGGCGCCGAGATCGAGATGTACCGCCGGTGGTGGGCGCAGCGCAGAGTGGACGGAGTGATCCTTGTCGACCTGCAGGTGAACGACAGCCGGATCGGCGTGCTCGAAGAGCTGCACATGCCCGCGGTGGTGGTCGGCACCCCGCGCGGAGCGGGCTCGCTGCCGGCGGTCTGGCAGGACGACCGGGCCGCTGTGGAGACCGTGGTCAGCTTCCTCGTCGGCCTCGGCCATCAGCGGATCGCCCGGGTCGGCGGCTTCGCCGGGTACTGGCACTCGGCGCTGCGGTCGGCGGCGTTCGCCGAGGTCGCGGCCGCCGCCGGTCTCGAGGCGGTGTCCGTGGAGGGCGATTATTCTGCCACCCACGGCGCCGAGGCGACGCGCGGGCTGCTCGAGCGCACCGACCCGCCGACCGCGATCGTGTACGACAACGACGTGATGGCGGCCGCGGGCCTTGGCGCGGCGCAGCGGATGGGGATCAGCGTGCCGCCCGAGGTATCGATCATGTCCTGGGATGACTCCGCGCTTTGCGAGCTGATCCACCCCGCGCTGACCGCGCTGCGCCGCGACATCGTCGCCGCCGGGGCTGCGGCCGCGCGGATGCTGCACGAACTGATCGCCGGCGGCCGGCCACGGAACTTCCAGGAGGCTCGCCCCGAGCTGATGGCCCGGGAAAGCACGGGTCCCGCTACCGTGCCCGCGATCGGCGTCACCCGCCGCGGCCGCCTGTCGGCGTAACGGTCGGTTTCCACAGTTAGCGAAGGTGTCGGCGGGTTAATCTGGTCGACCCGTTAATCCGCCTGACACCTGATCGCGATATGAGCGATACGGAGGCGGCACTTTACTTGCACGCTCCTTTGGGCGACAATTAATACGGTTACTTAACCGGTATAGCCACCTGTTCATCGGGGACTCCGGGGCGGCTCGGGTTATCTGATCCGCCGCGGCGCCGAACCCGGAACGGACAAATACCCCATCGGGGGGTCGTAGGAACGGTTGCGTGCCGTCCCGGCGCGAGCGCTTCCGCAGCCCCACGGCGCCGGAACGCGGGCGTACCAGGGGACTTGCTAGTAGTGAGGAGGCAAGAACAGGTGAGACCCACAACGGACATGACGAGCGGGTGGCGGCGAGCCGCCCGTTACGGTGCCGTCGCCGCGGCCGGCCTGCTCGCGCTGGCCACGGCCAGCGCGTGCACCAGCAACAACAACTCGTCGAGCAACACATCGGCGAAGTCCTCCGCGTCGTCTTCCACGGGCGGCGCGGTTACCAGTTTCCCGCGCAACGAGACGCTTTACACCAGCGGCACGGCGTACGCGCCGCCGTCCAACTGGAACCCTCTTGACGAAGGTAACTTCGCGACAGGCACGCAGGGACTGATCTACGAGCCGCTGTTCCTGTACGACCCGATCAAGAACACTTACGACCCGTGGCTGGCGACCGGCACCATCCTCGGCGGCTGGAACAGCTCGCAGACCGTATACACGATCCACGTGCGCACCGGCGTGAAGTGGACCGACGGCCAGCCGCTCACCGGCGCAGACGTCGCCTACTCGATCAACCTGGCGAGGACCAACGCGACCGACCCCTACTCGGCCAACGTGGCCACGGTCGCGAACGCCGTCGCCAGTGGAAACACGGTCACGGTGACCTTCAAGGGCACGCCGGGCTACACCGAGTGGACGGACTACCTGTGGAAGGCTCCGGTGCTGCCCGAGCACATCTGGTCCAAGTTCCCGGCCAGCCAGATCGCGACCGACGCCAACACTCACCCGGTCGGCACCGGCCCGATGACGCTGGACACCTACAACGCGCAGGAAGTCGCCTACCAAACCCAGCCTAACTGGTGGGCCACCAGCGACCTGGGACTGAACTTCAAGTTCAAGTACCTGGTGGACGTGGTCAACGGCACCAACGACCAGGAACTCGGCGCGCTGACCCAGGGCAACATCGACTGGAGCAACAACTTCCTGCCCGGCATCAACCAGCTGATGAACGCCGTGGGCGGCAACTCGGGCTACACCCTGAAGACCTACTACCCCAAGTCCCCGTACATGCTGTCGGCCAACACGGTGTGGCTTGAGCCGAATGACTCCGTGGCGCCGATGAGCAACGTCAACTTCCGCAAGGCACTGGCGTACGCGGTTAACCCTCAGGCCATTGCGCAGACGGTGTACGGCGGCATCACCAAGGCGGCCAACCCGACCGGGCTGCTGCCCACCCTCAGCGGCTTCGTCAACCAAAGCGTGGTCAGCAAGTACGCGCCTGCCTACAACCCGGGCCTCGCCAAGCAGTACCTGGCGAAGTCCGGTTACCACGGCCAGCCCATCACGCTGCAAGTGCCTGATGGCTGGTCAGACTGGATGGACGCGACAACCGTCATCAAGCAGGAGCTGGATGCGATCGGCATCAACCTTCAGCTCGTCTACCCGCAGCCGAACACACGCACCCAGAACGTGACCAACGGCAACTTCGACCTGCAGCTGGACAACAACGCCGGGCTCGACGCCACACCGTGGAGCTACTACCAGCGAGTCTACGAGCTGCCGATCAACAAGCAGCAGACCTCCCAGCTGAACTGGGAGCGGTTCAGCTCGCCGACCGACTGGAAGCTGGTCCAGGAGGCGGGCACGGTCCCGCTGACCGACACCGCCAAGCTGGACTCACTCTACAGCCAGCTGGAGACGGACTTCTTCCAGCAGGAGCCGGTGATTCCGCTGTGGTACAACGGCGCCTGGTTCCAGGGCAACACCGAGTACTGGCAGGACTACCCGTCAAACGCGGGCTCCGACCAGAACATGCCAGTCATGTGGGCCGGCTACATCGGCGCGATGACCACGGTCTACGCGCTGGCCAGCCTCCAGCCGGCGTCGGCCAAGTCGTGACGCATACGTCCCGACCGGATTAGTCATTACCGCGGTCCTTAACGCGACCCGCCGCCGGTTGGCGGCGGGTCGCGGGATCGCTGATTCAACTCGGGAGACTGCCAGTGCGGCGCTTTCTCATCAGGAAGCTGATTACCTACGTGCTGGCGTTCTTCGTCGGCGTGACCATCGACTGGGGCGTCCCGCACCTGATGCCGGGAGATCCCATCCAGGGCCTGCTGTCAAAGTTCAACTTGGATCCCGCGTCATATGCCGCGCTGTACAAGTCGTTCGCCCAGTCATTCGGCCTCAACGTGCCGCTATGGCAGCAGTACCTGGACTTCTGGAAGGGCGTGCTGACCGGCAACATGGGGATCAGCATCTACGATGCGCCGGCCAAGGTCACCACGCTCGTCTTCGGCGCGATGCCTTACACGCTGGCGCTGCTCGTCCCGGCCATCGTGCTTTCCTACATCGTCGGCAACAGGCTCGGCGCGGCGGCCGCCAGGCGCAAGGCGCTCGACAACACGGTGCTACCCGCCGCTTACATCTCCCAGGGCATCCCCTACCCGTGGCTGGCCCTTGTCGTGCCCTACCTGCTCGGCTACGTCTGGCATCTGTTCCCGACCTCGGGCGGCTACAGCGAGACGCTGCTGCCAGCCTGGAACTGGACGTTCATCGCCTCGCTGCTCGACCACTGGTTCCTGCCGTTCCTGACGTTGTTCATCGTCAGCCTCGGCGGCTGGTCCATCGGCATGCGCAACCTGGTGATCTACGAGCTGGAGAACGACAGCTCCCGGTACCTGCGCGCGCTTGGCGCGAGCGAGCGGGTGGTCCGCAGGTACGCCTACCGCAGCGCGTCGCTGCCGCAGCTTTCCGGCCTGGCGCTGCAGCTTGGCGTGGTCATCGGCGGCAACATCGTCACCGAGATCGCGTTCCAGTACCCCGGGCTCGGGACGCTCATCTACAAGGCGATCACGAGCGAGGACTACTTCCTCTTGCAGGGCATCTTCATCTTCATCGTCGTCGGCGTGCTGATCGCGAACTTCGTCATCGACCTGGTGTACATCAGCGTGGACCCGAGGACCCGCCTGTCCATGCAGGGAGCCTCCGCATGAGCGAGCCGTTGACCGGGACGCCGGACATCCCCGAAGAGCTCGGCCCGGAAGATGCGGTGCCTGCCGGGACGGTCGCCCAGCCGCGCATCCCGGTCGTCGCGCCGGTAGCCGGCGCTCCCGGTGGGCTGGGCGGTGGCCTTGCCGGGCGCAGGCGCAGCGACTTCCTGTACTACGGGCTGCGGAACAAGAAGCTGGTCTTCGGCCTCGGCCTGGAGCTAGTGCTGGCGCTGTTCGCGATCATCGGCCCGATGGTCGCCAACCACAACGACACGAGCTTCTACCTGGAGCTGCAGCGTCCCAGCCGCAACTACTGGCTGGGCACGGACAACCTCGGTCACGATGTCTTCGCGCAGCTCGCCAACGGCCTGCGGGAAAGCTACCTCGTCGGCGCGCTGGGCGCGGCGTGCGCGGCCATTGTCGGCATGGCCCTCGGGTTCACCGCCGGCTGGCGCGGCGGCATCCTCGACGAGGTGCTGCAGATGATCACGAACATCATCGTGATGATCCCGTCGCTGGTGCTGCTGATCGTGATTGGCTCCTACCTCAACTCACGCAGCGTGCTGTTCGAGGGCGTGTTCATCGGGCTGACCACGTGGCCCTGGGTAGCGCGCGCGGTCCGCGCGCAGACGTTCTCGCTGCGGTCGCGCGAGTTCGTGGACATGGCCAAGCTGTCCGGCAAGCGCCCGGTCTCGATCATCGTCAGGGACATCGCACCGAACATGGCATCGTACCTGTTCCTGACCGTGATCCTGCTGTTCGGCGGCTCGATGCTGCTCGCGGCGAGCTATGACTTCCTGGGACTCGGACCCACCAGCACCGTCTCGCTCGGCACGATGATGCAGCAGGCGCAGAATAGTGCGGCCCTGCTGTACCACGAGTGGTGGTGGTTCGTGCCGCCGGGCGTGGTGCTGACCGCGATGGTCGCCGCCCTGTACGTGGCGAACGTCGGTCTCGACGAGGTCTTCAACCCCAAGCTGAGGGAGCAATGAGCGTCAGCGTAGAGAACCTGTCGGTCGCTTACCGCAGCCGGAACGGGGACGTAACCGCGGTCGACAACGTCAGCTTCACCATCGCCGACGGCGAGATCATGGGCCTGGCCGGCGAATCCGGGAGCGGCAAGTCGACGATCGGCAACAGCCTCATCTACCTGGACCCGCGGATGAAGCAGACCGGCGGCAAGGTCACGGTCGACGGCAAGGAACTGCCGATCTCGGACAGCAAGGCCATGCGGCGGCTGCGGATGACCGAGGTATCGCTGGTCCCGCAGTACGCGATGAGCGCGCTGCCCCCCACGCGCCGGATTGGCAGGCTCACCAGCGACCTGCTGAAATCGCACGGCGTGCACGACCGCGACGCCGTGCTCGCCGAGATGAAGCGGCGGATCGAGCTGATCGGCCTGCAGGAAGACGTACTGCGCAAGTACTCCTTCGAACTATCCGGCGGCATGCGCCAGCGGGTCACCATCATCATGTCGACGCTGCTTAACCCGTCGCTGCTCATCGCTGACGAGGTGACCTCGGCGCTCGACGTCTCCACCCAGCGCGCGGTGGGGGAGATGTTGCTGGAGTTCCGCGACCGCGGGTTCGTGAAGAGCATGATGACGATCACCCACGACCTGTCCATCCTGGCGCAGATCGCCGACAGCATCCTGATCATGTACGCGGGCCGGCTGGCGGAGAAGGCGAGCACCGAGACGATCGTCAACAACCCGCTGCATCCTTACACCCAGGCGCTGATCGCATCGCTGCCTGAGGTAGGCGTGCGGCACGACCAGACCACGCTTACCGGCATCCCCGGACGCCCGCCGTCGTTGGCCAATCCGCCCGAGGGCTGCCGGTTCCGTGCGCGGTGCCCCTTCGCGTTCCGCAAATGCGGCGAAACACCGCCGTTCGAAGAGGTCAAGTCCGGCCACTACGTGGCGTGCTGGAAGGTGACCCAGGAGGAGCAGGGCAAATGAGCACGCTGACGGTGGACCACGTCTCCAAGCTCTACCGTGCCAGCGATCTGGGCGGCGGCATCACCCCAGCGCTGCGCAAGGTCAGCTTCGACATCAAGCAGGGCGAGGTCATCTCGCTGATCGGCGAGAGCGGCAGCGGCAAGACCACGATCGGGAAGGTCATCCTCCGCCTGGTGCAGCCGACCAGCGGGACGGTGACCTTCGACGGCAAGGACATCTCCTCCTATAGCCAGCGAGGCCTGCGCGACTACTACCGGCATGTGCAGGGCGTCTTCCAGGACCCGTTCAGCTCCTACAATCCGATCTACCGGGCCGACCGGGTGTTCCAGCTCGTCCGGGGCGTGTACTTCCGCGGCCTCAGCCAGCGGAAATGGGACGCCAAGATCGAGGAGGTGCTGCACGCCGTCTCGCTCAATCCCGGTGACGTGCTGGGCAAGTACCCGCACCAGCTGTCCGGTGGGCAGCAGCAGCGGCTGCTCATCGCCCGCGCGCTGCTGCTGGACGTGAAGGTGCTGGTGGCGGACGAGATCATCAGCATGCTGGACGCGTCCACCCGGGTTGACGTGCTCAACCTGCTGGTGAAGCTGAAGCGCGAGGGGCTGGCGATCCTGTTCGTCACCCACGACCTGTCACTCGGCAACTACGTGAGCGACAGGACGATCATCTTGCGCCGCGGGGCGATCGTGGAGATGGGCGCGACGGAGAAGGTCTTCGGCAATCCCCGGCACGACTACACGAAGATGCTCCTGTCCGCGGTTCCCGAACTGCACAAGAAATGGCATCGGCTCGGACCGGCCGCTGTCCCGGGCAACGGCGCGGCCGCCGCCGCGGACGTCATCACGGATAGCCGGAACGGCGACGCCGCATCCGCCTTGGCGCACGTCAGCATGCTCGATGAGCTGAGCCACGCCCAGGCCGTGATCAGGCGTGACTTCCGGTCGTTCTTCAGCGGCCGGGGGGGAAACCGCCCATCCCCGGTCGCGGTGGCGCTGGAGCCGCCGGCACTCACCGAGTTCGAGCCCGATCACTTGGTCGCCGAGCCAGAGTAGCGGGTGGCCTGAGGGAGTCTGCCGTCGTCGTTCCGGGAAAGTCGTCGTGAACCCGGCTGCCGTGGATTCGCGTTGGCTAGTGGGTTCGCGGTCCGGTAGACTGCTTCGGCGCGGGACGGAAGATCGTCTGTGGCGGTCTCCGCGGCGTACCCATGGGGTATGGGGTAATTGGCAGCCCGACAGGTTCTGGCCCTGTTAGTCTAGGTTCGAGTCCTGGTACCCCAGCCAAAAGCACGTCGGAACCCTGCTCTCTATAGGGCAGGGTTCTTGTGTTTAGTGGTCACAGAGCGAAGAAGTCCATTCCGGCCCCTGGAGCGCGCGCCGTCGGTTGTCCTGTTGTGCAGGACTGTCACAGCGTGTATGCCTTAATGTGGCGTCCGTGTCACGTTCGTTTGGGTGCTTGTCCGCTCATGGCTTTTCCCGGTCTTGTCTGGTTGGCGGAGGTGCTGAGTGCTGATCCAGGCATGCCTGAACGGGGGAACTACGCGCGTCGAGCACTCGGCGGTCCCTTTTGCGCCGGCCGAACTAGCCGCCGATGCCCGCGCCGCCAAGCTCGCCGGGGCGGGAGCCGTTCACGTACATCCCCGTGACAGTTCCGGTGCCCAGACACTGTGGCCGCGGGACGTGCTCGCGGCCGTGGCCGCCGTACGCGCGGCTACCGGGCTGCCGGTCGGAGTGACCACCGGCATCTGGACGGTCGACGGCGATACCGGGCGCCGGATGTCCCTGGTCGCCGGGTGGACCGGTGCCAACCGTCCGGATTTCGCGTCGATCAACATGAACGAGCCGGGTACGGACTCCCTGGCCGACCTGCTGACGCACCTGGGGATCGAGATCGAGGCCGGGGTGTGGACGGCCGAGGACGCCCGGCGGCTGGCGGCGAGCACCTTCGCCAGCCGGGTAATCCGTGTGCTGCTTGAGCCGGTGGAACGATCGTCGGCGGCGGCGGTCGCGACGGCCGCCGAATCAGTGGCTGAACTTACCCGGCTGGGCATCACCGCGCCCCGCATGCACCACGGCTACGGGGTGGCCACGTGGGATGTGCTGCGGGCGGCGGTGGCGATAGGGGAAGACATCCGGATCGGCCTTGAGGACACCACCGTGCTGCCAGACGGGACCGCGGCGGCCGGAAACGCCGAACTGGTGGCCGCCGCGGCCCGGCTGGCCGGCGAGGCCGAGTAAGCCCGCGAGGCTCGGTAGGCGGGCGGGGGTTAGTACCGACGGCGTCCTGGCTCCAGCCCGGTGAGGCGCAACAGGAGGAGCAGCACCACGGCCCCGATGACCGACCCGATCAGGCCCGTGGCGTGAAACTGGTGGACCGAGAACGTGTGGTACTGCACCAGGTTCTCCAGGAAGCCGCCGACGAACGAGCCGACGATGCCGAGCACGATGGTGCCGAACACCCCGATCGGATCACGGCCCGGTACGAGCAAGCGAGCGATAGCACCAACGATCAGTCCCGCTATGAGAAGCACGATGATGTATGCGACCATAATCCCGGTGTGTTCCCGCTTCTGAAGCGTTTAGTCCAGCCCTCGTGTTGGCCGCACTGCTCCGGAGGCTGTAGTCTGTTGACCGCTGGACGAACGGTTCACCTCGCCAGCGAAGCCTGTGCGCGGCCGGTGAAAAGCCGCCCGGGAGTGCACGGCCCCGTCGTCTAGAGGCCTAGGACGCCGCCCTCTCAAGGCGGTAACGCCGGTTCGAATCCGGTCGGGGCTACCAGGTTTACCGCAGGTTCCTTTGAAACTTCCGGCGAAACGCCGACCGGTGCGGACGGAGTGTCCGCACCGGCCGACGGTGATTAGCGAAGGACCAGCTGTCCGCTCAGTCGGCGCCTTCCCAGGTGACCGAGAAGCCGTTGCCGCTGCTGTTCAGCGAGCCGGGCTGAGCCGTGACCGCCCCGGTTTCGCTGCCGACCATGGTGATCTCGTCGTCGGTGAAGGAGGAGATCACGCCGGAGGTGGAGCCCTCCGTCACGGCCGCACTAGAGGCCGTCCAGGTGCTGAAGTGAGCCAGCGGGTAGACACCTGATGAGCCGCTCGGCGCCTCGGCGATCCACTCGGCGCTTGAGTTCGCACAGCTCGAGCACGACTGCGTGGTGCTGAAGCTGTTGGCGGAATGAGTGGAGTCGGTGACCGCGAGTGTGTAATCGCTCCCGCTCCTGACCACCGACGCGCTGATGCTGTCGCCCGCCGCCAGCGTCTCGCCGACCACCTGGATGTCGTTCGTCGGGTACATCTCCCACCACGTGTACTGGTAGGCAGTCCCCTCGTAGCACTCGATGAGCGTGCCGTCCTGCTCAACCGAGTCGCTGCTGTAGCCGTCGATGCCGACCCAGAAGGCGGCCAGCGATGTCGTGCGGCGGCTGCAGCTGGCGGATGGCTCCGTCCAGTGTCCGGAGACATTGCTGAACGAGCTGCCGGTGTCCGCGTAACCGGACCAGTTGGTGCTCTCGACCTGCGTCAGGCCCTTGACCTGCGGGGCATACCCCGAGACCCGGTGAATGCTGGAATGCTGTCCGATCATGAGCTGCTTGATCGCCGCCTTGGCGGTGGCGGCAGCCTGTGCCGACGGGGAACTGCTCGCGGAGTGCGTCGTGCTAGCGCCCGCGGCTGCGCCAAGGCCCATAAGTAGGCCTAGTGCAAGCAGCACGGAAGCGAGTGGGTACACGACAAACTTAGGTAGCCGGTGGGTCATGCGCGGGAGCCTCTCGTCCGAGCGGTTTGGTTTACCGCTTGTGCCGAGATGGTAACTTTTGGATGCTTTGCCGATCAATCTGTCTAAAGGGATACATTTCTGATCCGTTCGATGTTGTGTAGCAGTGAATCGCTCCGTACCTTGTGCCTGCCGCCTAAACCCGTGGCCCAGCCGCACGCGGTGCGATCCTTGAGACGAGTTAAGGCGGCGTCAATGACCCGCCGTGGCCTCGCAGCGCGCCAAGGGTGGCGAGCCCTTGCAGGAACACCTCCACGCCGACGGCGGCGAACAGCAGGCCGACCAGCCGGGACAATAGCTCGAAGGCGATGGCGAGCGTGCGCCGGAACAGGGGGGTGAACATCAGCAGACAGGCCAGGTCGAGCGCGGCGACGACCGCGTACGTGCCCGCCACGGTCAGCCGGCTGTGCCAGCCGTCCGCGCTCTGCGACCATTCCAGGACGGAGGCCACGGCGAGCGGGTTCACCACGAACGGCAGCAGCATCTCGCGGAAACCGTTGATCACCGTGAGCTTCGTGATGGATTCCTGATCGTGATCGTCCGCGTTGTGGGCCTCCGAAGTCCCCAATGAGTCGAGGCGCACCCCGACCACCAGCCCCACCGCGTAGACGAAGTACACGATCCCCGCGGCCAGTTTCAGCGCGGACGTGCCGATGCGGAAGTAGATAACCACCCACGGCGCGATCAACGCGATCACCGCGCCGACGCCCGCCGCCGCCAGGGCAACGAAGACCGCCGTCAGGTGCGCGGTCCGCCGGTCCATCGCCCGGGTGGCACGGGCGAAGGACAGCACCATCTCCTCCGGGCCGAGCAGCGCGAAGAAGGTCACGAATGTGTCGGCCAGACCGAGGCTTTTCACGCGCACGATCATGTCAGTGCCGGCCCGGCGCGGCCGTGTATGATGGCCGCGTGTCACGGTGGTATTGGCGCTTTACGTCGGCTCCGGGTGGAGCCAGGCGTGCTTTCGCGCGCTGACCACCATTCGGAGCCAGCCAAGGGCGGGGATATCCCGTCCGCGTTCAGGGTGAGCTGGCTCCCAAAACTCGGGTGCGGCCCGCCCGGGAGGAGAAAAACCCCGATGTCACGCGTCAGGGACACCCGGATCGTCGGCTACGAGCCGTTGTTGTCGCCGGCCGCGCTGCTCGACGAGCTTCCGCTCGGTAACGCCGAAGCGGAGACGGTGGAACGCACGCGCGCCGAAGTGCGTGCCGTGCTGAACGGTGCCGACGACCGGCTGCTTGTCATCGTCGGCCCGTGCTCTGTCCACGACCCGAAGGCAGCGCTCGACTACGCCGCCCGCCTTGTCGCGCTCCGCGACCGCTATGCCAGCGACCTGCTGGTCGTGATGCGCGTGTACTTCGAGAAGCCGCGCACGGTCACGGGGTGGAAGGGCCTGATCAACGACCCCGGCATGAACGACACCTACGATGTGCACCGCGGGCTGCGCACCGCGCGCCGGCTGCTGATCGACATCCTGGCGCTTGGCATGCCGGTGGGCTGTGAGTGGCTCGACCCGATCACACCGCAGTACATCGCCGACACCGTGACCTGGGGTGCTATCGGTGCGCGCACGACGGAGAGCCAGGTACACCGGCAGCTCGCATCCGGGCTGTCGATGCCGGTCGGATTCAAGAACGGCACCGACGGCGACGTCCAGGTGGCCGTGGACGCCTGCCGCGCGTCCGCGACCGGGCACACGTTCTTCGGCGTCACCGCGGCGGGTGCGGCGGCGGTGGTGACGACCAGCGGCAACCCGGACACGCACGTGATCCTGCGCGGCGGCCGCAGCGGCCCGAACTACTCAGCGCCACACGTGGCCAAGGCGCTGGACCTGATCACGGCCGCAGGGCTGCCGCGCCGCCTGATGGTGGACGCCAGCCACGGCAACAGCGGCAAGGACTACCGCCGCCAGCCTACGGTGGCCGGCTCGCTCGCCGGGCAGCTCGCGGCGGGAGAGCGCGGCATCGCCGGCGTGATGCTGGAGAGCTTCCTCGTGGCCGGCCGCCAGGAGCCGGGCGACCCCGCGACGCTCACCTACGGCCAGAGCGTCACCGACGCCTGCATGGACATTGACATGACGGCCGCCACACTGGAGACGCTCGCGGCGTCGATAGCGCGCCGCCGCCAGCTCCTGTCCGCTTAAATCCCGACGAACTCACGGTGTCACCACTGAAGTCCGATGTGGCACCATTAACCGGTGGCATGGAGAGCACCGGAAATTACCCGGATCGATGATCTGACGAGTGCCCCCGAGCGGAAGGCGCTGGAGAGCTGGCTGGCGTGGCACCGGTCCACGCTGCTGCTCAAGTGCCAGGGACTGACCGGCGAGCAACTCTGCGAGCGCTCGGTCCCGCCGTCGGCACTGTCGCTGCTCGGGCTGGTGCGGCACATGGCGCATGTCGAGCGCGCGTGGTTCCGCATCAGGTTCGGCGGGCAGGACCTGGAACTGCTCTTCGATAAGAAGCAGAACCAGGACGCGGACTTCGACGACACCGACCCGGACCAGGCTCCGGCCGATTTCGACACCTATCGGGCGGAATGCGACCTCGCCGACGAAGCGGCTCGCGGGCATTCACTTGACGAGACGTTCGAGCTGCGCGGCGAGACGCTGGACCTGCGGTGGATCTACCTCCACATGATCGAGGAGTACGCGCGGCACAACGGGCACGCCGACCTGCTGCGCGAGCGGATCGACGGCGTCACCGGCGACTGACGTCAGGATCACGGGCCATAGGTGTCAAATAGGTCACCGATGGCCTACGATCATGGAACAGCCGGCCGCGCCGGCGCCGGCCTGCCGCTTTGGCTGCCGGACGGTGCGGTGATCCGTGAGGAACTGCAGCGCCTCGCCAAGGACCTCGCGCGCGCCGACGGATGCCAGAGCGTCTATTTCCCGGTGCTCGGGAAGCGGGCGTTGTTCGTACGGTCCATAGGCTTCCAACTTCCGTCCCAAGCGTAAAACCCGGTGATTTCGGTTACGCGCCGGGGACCGCGGGGAGGTTGGCCAGGGCGGCGTCGATCCGGTCCTGGGGAAGCTCGAAGTCGGTCATATCGCCGGACAGGTAGCGCTCGTACGCGGTCATGTCGAAGTGCCCGTGGCCGCACAGCGCGGTGAGGATCACCTTCTCCTCGCCGGTTTCCGCGCACCGTTTGGCTTCCTCGACGACGGCCGCGATCGCGTGCGAGGGCTCGGGCGCGGGCAGGATGCCTTCTGTCCGGGCGAAGGTGACCGCGGCGCCGAAGCATTCCCGCTGCGGCTTGGCGACGGCTTCGAACAGCCCGAGCTCATAGGCGTGCGACAGCAGCGGCGACATGCCGTGGTACCGCAGGCCGCCGGCATGCACCGGGTCGGGGATGAAGTCATGGCCCAGCGTGTGCATCTTCATCAGCGGCGTCATCCCTGCCGTGTCGCCGAAGTCGTACGCGTACTTCCCCCTGGTGAACGACGGGCACGCGGACGGCTCGACCGCGCGGATCACGGGGTTGACGCGGCCCGCCAGCTTCTCCCGCAGGAACGGCAGGAACAGCCCGGCGAAGTTGGACCCGCCGCCTGTGCAGCCGACGATCAGGTCCGGCCCCGCCTCCCCGGCCAGCGCGAACTGCTTGAGAGCCTCTTCGCCGATGACCGTCTGGTGCATCAGCACGTGGTTCAGCACGCTGCCGAGCGCGTACCTGGTCTCCGCGCCGCCCGCCGCCGCCTCGACGGCCTCGCTGATCGCGATGCCCAGGCTGCCGGGCGAGCCGGGGTCGTCCGCGAGGACCTTGAGGCCGGCGTTGGTCGCGGTAGACGGGCTCGGGTGCACGGTCGCGCCCCAGGTCTGCATGAGCGTGCGGCGATGCGGCTTCTGGTCGTAGGACGCGCGCACCATCCAGACCTCACAGTCCAGGCCGAACTGCGCGCAGGCGAACGCCAGCGCGCTCCCCCACTGCCCGGCGCCGGTTTCTGTCGTGAGCCGCTTGGTCCCCTCGCGCGAGTTGTAGAACGCCTGCGGCACCGCGGTGTTCGGCTTGTGCGACCCGGCGGGGGAGACGCCCTCGTACTTGTAGTAGATCCTGGCCGGAGTGTGCAGCGCCTTCTCCAGCCGCCGCGCGCGGATCAGCGGGGTGGGCCGCCACAGCCGGTACACGTCCAGGACCTCGCCGGGGATGTCGACGTAGCTGTCGCCGGTGACTTCCTGGCGGATGAGTTCCATCGGGAACAACGACGCGAGATCGTCCGGCCCGACCGGCTGAAGCGTGGCCGGGTGCAGCGGCGGAGGCGGCGGCGCGGGCAGGTCGGGGATCACGTTGTACCACTGAGTCGGGATCTCGGACTCGTCAAGGATGATCTTGGTCCGCTCGGTCACGAAGGCCTCCTTGGGAACTCAAGCGTTTCGCACCTTTCGCACCTTACGCTGCCGGCCTCATGGCCAACAGCCGTAATCGGCGGCCTATGCGCTCGCCTGCCCGCGGCAGAAGGCGTTTCGCGCCGGGTAGCACCCCTGTCCGTTCGGCTGTATGGTCCGGAATTGGGGAGATCCGCTATCCGGAGGTCCGCCTGATGACCACTGCCCGCCACGAGGGAGACCGTATGACCTGGCGAGTTCGGGTCGATGCCGGCCGGTGCATCAGCTCCGGGATGTGCGTCGGTATCGCGCCGGAACGGTTCAGCTTCGACGACGAGCGGCATTCACGCCCGGTCAGCGAGCTGATCGACAACGACGAGATGGTGCTTGACGCCGCGGCGTCCTGCCCCGTGGAGGCGATCAGCGTGACCGACGCCGAAACGGGCGCATCCGTCGAGCTGGATTAGCTCGCCGCGGACCGGGTCGCCGCGGACCGGCGCCGTGCGGCACGTCCGACATATCGGATATGTCCGACGTGGTGCTCGTGGGTCACCATGATCACGGCGGGTAGGGTCAGGCTCATGCCCTTGATGCCTGAGTTGTCGCCCCAGGTCCAGGCGGCGCTGGACACCGGACGCCCCGTTGTGGCGCTTGAGTCGACGATTATTTCCCACGGTTTGCCACGGCCCGCCAACCTGGAGGCGGCCCGTTCGTTCGAGGCGATGCTCGCCGACGCCGGGATCGTCCCGGCGACGATCGCCGTCGTCGACGGGGTGCCGAAGGCAGGCCTGGATTCCTCCAGCCTGGAACGTATCGCGCTCGACGAGTCGGTGATAAAGGTCAGCAGCCGCGATCTCGGGATGGCGATGGCCGGGAAGCGGACGGCGGGCACCACGGTGGCGGCCACGTCCGTGCTCGCCGCGAAGGCCGGCATCCGGGTGTTCGCGACCGGGGGGCTGGGCGGCGTACACCGCGGATATGCCGAGTCGCTGGACGAATCGGCGGACCTCACCGTGCTGTCCCGGACGCGGATCACCGTGGTATCGGCGGGCGTGAAGTCGATCCTGGACATCCCCGCGACGCTGGAGCGCCTGGAGACACTGGGCATCGCGGTCGTGGGGTTCCGCACCAGCAGGTTCCCGGCGTTTTACCTGTCGGACTCCGGACAGGACCTGGACTGGCGCGCCGACACGCCTGAGGAGATCGCCGCCATCATGGCCGCGCGTGACCTGCTCGGCGACACGTCGGCGCTGCTCGTTGGCAATCCGCTGCCGCCAGATAAGCAACTCGACCCGGCGCTGCACGACAGGGTACTGAACGAGGCGCTGGCCGCCGTGGATGCGGCAGGTGTCTCGGGCAAGGCGGTGACGCCATTCCTGCTTGACTACATGCGGCGCGCCACCGAAGGCGCGAGCGTGGACGTCAACCTGGACGTCGCGCGCGGCAACATCGCTCTCGCCAGCCGGATCGCCACGGCCTGGTCGGAGCACAGCAGCGTGCGGAACTGACACGGAGCTGACACGGAGCCGGCGCGAGACCGATGGAGACCAGGCCACCACGGGTGCTGGTGTGCGGGGACGTAGTCAACGACGTTCTCGTCGAGACACCCGCGCCGCTCGTCTACGGGGACGACAACCCGGCGGCGATCAAGGCGCGACCAGGCGGATCCGCGGCCAACCAGGCCGTGTGGATGGCCTATCGCGGGCTCGACGTGGTGTTCGCCGGACGGGCGGGCGCCGGTGATGCCGAGTTTCACCGGCGGGAACTCGCCAGGTTCGGGGTCCAGCCATGGCTGGCCACTGACCAAGCCGCGGCCACCGGGTCGATCGTCGTCCTGGTGGGTCAGGACGGCGAGCGGACCATGATCACGGATCGGGGCGCCAACCTGCGGCTGCGCGCGGCCGACGCCCCTGCCGCGCTGCTTGAGGGGGTGGCGCTGCTGCACCTCACCGGCTACACCTTCTTCCATCCCGAACCGCGGAGGGTGGCTCTCTCGCTCATCGCCGAAGCCACTCGCCGGGGCATTCCATTTACCGTGGATCCCGGCTCGGCCGCGTTTTTGGCGATGCTCGAGCCCGGCGCGTTCCTGGACTGGACGCGCGGAGCGGCGATCTGCTTTCCGAACCGGGATGAAGCCGCCGTACTGACCGGCGAGCCCGACCCGCCCGTCTCCGATCCCGCCATGATGGCGGTCACCCTCGCCCGCGACTACGGCGTGGTCGCGCTCACGCTCGGCGCGGACGGCGCGGTACTGGCCGCGGGATCCGGGCGGCCGACCCGGATCCCGGCGAAACCGGCCGCCGTCCGCGACACGACGGGCGCCGGGGACGCGTTCTGTGCCGGGTTCCTCGCCGCGTGGCTGACCGGAAGCGACCTCGCCTCCGCGGCACGCGCGGCCGCGGAGGCGGCCGCCGTGGCCGTGTCGGCTATCGGCGGCCGACCGGTGGTTTTACCGGAAGGGAATTCAAGCGCTAACGGGGTACATGCCTCCGTCGAGGGAGATCACCTGGTTGGTCAGGTACGGGTTGCTGAGGATGGCGACCGCCAGGTCCGCCACCTCGCCCGGCTGGCCGAGCCTGCCGACCGGCACCTGCTGGCGTAGCTCTTCCGGGTCTCCGGGGAGCATTCCGGTCTCGGTGATGAGGGCCGGTGCCAGCGCGTTGACGGTGATTCCCGAGCGGGCCAGTCGCGGGGCCAGGAAGTGCGTGAGGCCATGCAGTCCGGCCTTCGAGGCCGCGTAGTGCGGCCCGACGATCCCGCCGGTGAACGCCGCCACCGAGGAGATGAACAAGATCCTGCCGAAGCCTCGCTCGCGCATCGCGGGTACCGCGCGCTGCGCGAGCAGGAACGGCGCGCGCAGGTTGACCGCGAGCATCTCGTCGAAGTCCTCGGCGTTGGCTCCGTAGCCGAGCGCGAGGTTCGCCCCCTCGGCCGCCAGCCGTCGCGTTATCGCCTGTCCGATACCGCCGCTCGCGCCCGTGACCAGTGCCGCCCGCCCGGTGAGCGCGGTCCCCACTGTCATAATCCGCACCTTTCCGCGAGCGCCTCGGGGAAACGGAGTACAAGCTTACGGATCTTTTGCCGACCGGTTTGCCTTGGTCTGAGGATGCGGGTTTCCTGCGCTACTGGCCAGGCGCGCCGGGTGCGTCGGCCGCAGCGCGGACCAGGGGCAGGAAGATGCCGTCGACGATCTCGGCGAGGTCGCTGTCCGGAATCGGTGCCTGCTTCATGATCAGGTCGTGGCGGACGAGGTCGACGGCCACGTTGGCGATCCGCGGGCTGACCACGCCCGGGCCGATCTCGCCGCGGGCGGCCGCCCGGCGCAGCATTTCGGGGACCGCGCTTGGCTCCCCGGCGGTTGCGCGTTCGCGCAGCAATGCCGGGGTGATCCCGGCCTCATCGAAGGACGCGGAGATCAGGAAGCTGAGCACGCCGGCGATCTCGCCAACCCGCGTCGACATCTGACGCAGCAGTGCCAGCATGTCGCCGCGCAGCGAGCCCGTGTCGAAGCTTCCCGGCGTGGTGAAATCGGTGCGGTGCTTCAGCGCCGCGACTACCAGGTCCGGCCGGGTCGGCCAGCGGCGGTACAGCACCGCGCGGCTGGTCTTCGCGCGCGCGGCGACGCCCTCCATTGTCAGCGCTGCATAGCCGACTTCGGCCAGTTCTTCCCAGGCGGCTTCCAGGATCGCCGCCTCTAGCTCGGCGCCGCGGCGCCGTGTCGCCGGGCCGGGCGCCGTGTCGGGCGGCTGCTGGTTCCTTCCGCCGGGGAACGTCATCCGTCCTCCATAAGATCCATTTGTGTTTCTTATTGCTCTCGCATACCCTGAGCTTTGTTAGATACATTCACGTACCTTAAAAGAGAGGCGGCGCATCGTGGCTGATGCTCCAGTCATCTGGGCGCAGGGCCTAACCAAACGCTACGGGGACAACATCGCACTGGCAGGCATCGACCTGGAAGTTCCCGCCGGAACCATCTTCGGCCTGCTCGGGCCGAACGGGGCGGGCAAGAGCACGACCATCCGCATCCTCACGACGCTAGCGGTCCCGGACGGCGGGCGCGCCACGGTCGCCGGGCACGACGTGGTTACCTCCGCGATGGAGGTGCGGCGGGGCATCGGCGTCACGGCCCAGGACGCGACCGTCGACGAACTGCTCACGGGGCGGCAGAACCTCGTCATGATTGGCCGGCTCGCCGGCCTCGGGCGGCGGGATGCCAGAACCGTCGCGGCGGATCTGCTGACGTGGTTCGGCCTGGACGACGCGGCCGACCGGGTGCTGAAGGGGTACTCGGGCGGCATGCGGCGGCGGCTCGACCTCGCCGCCGGGATCGTCACCCGTCCGCCCGTGCTGTTCCTCGACGAGCCCACCACCGGACTCGACCCGGCAAGCCGCCAGGCCATCTGGGACGTCGTGCGTTCCCTTGTCGCCGACGGCACCACGGTGCTGCTGACCACCCAGTACCTGGAGGAGGCCGACAAGCTCGCCGACCGCATCGCGGTCATCGACCACGGGCGCGTCATCGCCGAAGGCACCGCCCGCGACCTCAAGTCGCGGGTCGGCGGCGCGCGCATGGAAGTCAGCCTGAGCCAGCCGGCCCCTGATGCCGCAGGACTGCTGGCGCCGTTCGCCGCCGGGGTCGTCAGCGTGTCCGACGACGGGAGACGGCTACGGGCGGGTGTGGGTGGCGCTTCCGGGACGGGCGGGCTCGCGACCGCGGTCGTGCGGGCCTTCGACACGGTCGGCGTCGCCGTCGATGACATCGAGGTGCGCCAGCCGTCGCTTGACGACGTGTTCTTCGCTCTCACCGGCCAGGGTCCGGCTTTGCCGGCCGCCTCGGCCGGCGTGCCCGCCGGAGCCGTCCGATGAGCGCGATCACCGTTCCTGGCGGAAGCCTTCCGCGTGCCCGCGTCCGTCCCGCGCCGCGAGCCCACCACGTCTCCGACGTGCTCGTGCTGACCGCGCGGAACCTCGCCCATATCGCCCGTCAGCCGCTCCGGCTGTCCGAATTCACCATCCAGCCGCTGGTGTTCACGGCGCTGTTCGTCTACGTCTTCGGCTCTGGGGTCGCGATCCGCGGCAGTTACGTTCAGTTCGCCATCGCCGGGCTGCTGGGCATGAACCTCGTCACCTCGGCCACCGGCACGGCCATCGGGCTGAGCACCGACCTGTCGACGGGTGTCATCGACAGGTTCCGCGCCATGCCTGTGTGGCGGCCCGCGATCCTCGTCGGCCGCAGCCTGTGCGACCTGCTTGGCGCCATCCTGTGCAGCGCTGTCGTCGCGGCGGTGGGTCTCATCATGGGCTGGAGGCCCGATGGCGGCGTGCCGGACGCGATCGCGGGATTCGCGCTTTTCTTGTTCTTCAGCTACGGGCTTGCGTGGGGCTGCGCGTGCCTCGCCCTCGTCACGGAAGGCCCCGAGTCCGCCCAGGGCATCAGCCTGGTCATCCTCTTCCCGGCGGCGTTCATCTCGAACGCCCTGGTGCCGACCGGCCACATGCCGCTCGTCATCCGCGCGGTCGCCGACTGGAACCCGGTCAGCGCCGTGACGGCGGCGGCGCGGCACCTGTGGGGCAACCCGAATCCTTCGGCCCACGTCGGGGCGTGGCCCATGCAGCATCCGGTCTGGGCCTCGCTGGCGTGGTCCGCGCTGCTGCTTGTCATCTTCGCCCCGGCCGCCGCCGGGCTCTACCGTCGCCGCACCGTCGGCTGACTGACTGACTGACTGACTGCCTGCCTGGCGGATGGACGGGTTTCCGGAATAGTATCTTGATACCAAGATACTTATGGAGGTCGCCATGGCACGCGTATCAGGCCTGCATCACGTCCAGCTCGCCGCCCCGGCGGGCAGCGAGCCTAAGATGCGGGAGTTCTTCGGCGAGGTTCTCGGGCTGACCGAAACAGACAAGCCGGCCGACCTCGCCGCGCGCGGGGGCGTCTGGTTCCGCGGTCCGGGTTTTGAGTTGCACGTCGGGATCGAGAAGGATTTCGTGCCCGCGAAGAAGGCGCACCCCGGCTTGCTCGTCGATGACCTGGAGGGACTCGCCGCCCGGATCACCGGAGTCGGCCACGAGATCCGGCGCGATGACCCGCTGCTCGTTCCAGGCGGCGGAGAGTTCGCGCGGTTCTACGCCACCGACCCCGTCGGCAACCGGCTGGAATTCCTGCAGCGCGTCCGCTGAGGACGGTTCCCAGGGCTAGTCAGGCCGTGCCAGTCACACCTGTCACTGCTGTTGACTTTGTATGCGTGCCGACCACTTTCGCGCCCGGTTTGTCCTGGTATGGGGATGCGGGGAGCATACAAAGATGGTGATGGGCGCTGCGCGGCCGTTCTCGGGGATGAGAGTGGTGGTGCGCATGTGGCCCGCTGACGCCGGTTCGGCTTGGTTTTGCGGGAGCGTTACAAAGATTGGCGCTGGAGTCCTGGGTTACGGGTGTCCCCGGTTGCGTTGCGGACGCGTGTGTCAGTCTTTTGCTTTGGAGGGGCTCCGCGGG
>Ga0335075_10003778_pt1 | contig 23845 bp, 16 predicted proteins | sample Lox_Sample_24_FD_206723 | JGI IMG/M metagenome (GOLD analysis project Ga0335075, IMG submission 206723) | Soil microbial communities from Loxahatchee National Wildlife Refuge, Florida, United States - Lox_Sample_2.4 | ecosystem: Environmental > Terrestrial > Soil > Wetlands | place: USA...
TCTATTAAGGGGATGGCATTGTGGCCGAGACTGGGAATGGGATAGGGCGCGCACAGCTCAGTCGGCGCAGCGTCCTGAAGTACGGCTCGATCGGCGCGGCGGCCCTCGGCCTGGCCGCGTGCAGCAGCACTACGCCGAGCACGAAGGGCAGTTCCGGCTCTGGTGCCGGGAAGTCAGACACTCTGACCATCTGGACGTGGGCTGGCGCAAGCGTCCTGCAGGCGGGGTTCAACGCGGTGAAGGCCACCTCCAAGGACTTCGCCGGTTTCAAGGCGAACATCCAGACGGTTGCGGCCAATGACTACGCCACCGCCGAGAAGTTCAGCCTGGCCCTGTCCGGGGGAACCACCTTGCCGGACATCCTGCAGCTCAACTACACCGAGATGCCGGAGTTCGCGGCACACGGCGTCCTGGAGGAGCTGAGTGCGGCTTACGCGCCCTACTCGGCCGACTTGTATGCCGGCGCTCTGCAGGTGGCCAAGTACAACGGCGGCTTCTACGCAATACCTGAGTCGCTGAACCCCAAGCTCTTCTACTACCGGTCCGACCTGTTCGCTGAGGCCAAGATCGACCCGTCGTCAATCCAGACGACCGACGACTACATCGCCGCAGGCATGCAGTTCCACCGGAAGTTCCCCGGCCAGTACATCATGAACCTCAACACCGAGCCGCAGCCCTACGTGTTCGGCGAGATGATCTCGGCCTATGCGCCGATCAGCTTTGCCTCGCCCGCCGGCAAATACGAGATCACGTCCAATCCGGGATTCGAGCATGTGTTCAGTTTCCTGCGTCAGATCCGTGACTCGAAGATCGCCTACCCGGTGGACGACTTCACCACTGACTGGCCGAGCGCCATCAAGAACGAGAAGATCTGCGGGTACCTCGGCGCCGACTGGGTCGACGAATTCATCCCTGGCTACGCCACGCTCAGCCAGTACGGGAAATGGAAGGCGATTCCGTGGCCGACGCTCTCGCCGATGGCAGACGAGCAGTACGGGTCGGACGCCGGGGGCTCGCTGTTCGTCGTTCCCAAGGGAGCCCCCAACAGCCAGGCGGCCATCGAGTTCCTGAAGCAGTGGAGGCTGTCGCCCGAGGGATCCCTCGCGTCCTTCAACGCCAACGGCATCCTGCCGCTCAACAAGACGACGGCATCGAGCGTGATCAGCTCGCTGACCACCGCGAAGCGGCCGTCGGCAACGTCACAGACCGACTGGCTGGAACTGCCGCAGCACTACTTCGGTCCTGACTACATTGCCACCAAGCTCGAGGCCATGAACCGGGTGAAGGTCTTCGGCTACGACCCGGCGGCGGTGAAGGAGTGGAGCTCGATCGTGTCCGACTGGCTGACCAAGCTGCTAACCGGGACGTCAGTCAGCGCCGCACTGGCCGGCATGCAGCAGGACATGCAGACCCAGGTCGGCAACCCCTACTCCAACTCATAGGCACTCCAGCGCCTGGAGTGCAGAAGCTAAGAGCCCTAACAGGAGGTGCTTTCCATCGCCGGGACACGCATGCGCAGCGGCCCGATTATCGGCGCCTCCTCGCAGGGCCAGACCGGGCGGCGCCCTTCAGGCTCGCGTCCCCACCGGGGCACGAGCCTGAAGGGCTACGTATTCATTGCCCCGTTCCTTCTCCTGTTCATATTCTTCAGCGCCTTCCCCGACGTCTACACGCTCATCCTCAGCTTCCAGCACTACGCCGGGTACGGGTCGGCTACCGCGGCCGGCTTCCAGAATTACGACGCGCTCCTTCACTACCCTGTCTTCTGGGCCGAGCTGGAAAACACTCTCGAATACTGGCTGCTGCATGCGGTCATCCTGATACCGCTCGCGTTCGTCCTTGCACTCGTCGTCCGGTCCAGGTCGATCCGCGGTAAGTCGGCATGGCGGGCGATCATCTTCCTGCCCCAGGTCATGAGCATCGTCGCTGTCACCCTCGCATTCCAAGTGATGTTCGCTAGCCCTTACGGCGCGATCAACCACCTGTTCGGCCTGCATGTCGACTGGCTGACGGACTTCGCCATCACGAAATGGGTGGTGGTCGCGCTGCTGGTGTGGCAGGGACTGGGCTTCTGGTTCGTGGTGTTCCTGTCGGGCCTGACCAGTATCGATCCGGCAGTGGAGGAGGCCGCGATGATCGACGGAGCGGGAGTGGTCCGCCGCGCGATCTCGATTGTCGCTCCCATGATGAAGAACGTATTCCTGTTCGCCGTGGTCATCGACGCGATCACGTCGATGGCCCTGTACACCCAGCCAACCGTCCTGGCCGCGACCCAGGGAGTCCTCGACCCGTCAGTCGCGCCGCTGTCCAGCCTCGTCGTCATCAACCTGCAGTCGAGCAGCTTCGGGCAGAGCGCCGCCGCAGGGTGGCTGCTCTTCCTCCTCACAATCGTCGTGTCGGTCGCGGTATTCGGCTCGTTCCGGCTGTTCGGCCGATCCGGCCCCGCCAGATGGAGGAGCGCCATCGGCGGCCGGCGAGCCGGGGTGGCCCGGTGACGGCGGCAGCCGGGCGCGGCCCGGTGACGGCGGTAGCCGGGCGGGGAACGCCTGCAGGCAAAATCCGTACCAGGGCGGTGCTGGCCCGGTGCGTCTCCTACGCGCTGCTTGTTCTCATCGCTGTGATCGCCCTGTACCCGCTGTACCTGGTGATCGCGAACTCGCTGAAGACCAATACCGCAGTGGCCCTGAGCCCGTCCGCGTTCCCGGCACCGCCGACGCTGTCCAGCTACTCACAGCTCGTCGCGGCAGGACAACTGCACAGCTTCGTCAACTCGCTGATCGTCGCCAGCTCAACGACAGTGGGCGCGGTCTTCATCTCCGCGCTGGCCGGGTACGCGTTCACTAAACTGCGCTTCCCCGGCCGTGCCATCCTCTTTGCCGGGCTGATCGCTACCATCATGGTTCCGATCCAGACTGGCATTCCCGGGTTCTACGTCGAGTTCGCCAAGCTCCACTGGCTCAATACCTACCAGGTACAGATCGTGCCTTTCCTCGCGCCCGTATTCGGGCTTTTCATGGTGCGTCAGTACCTGCTGTCAGTGCCCGACGAGATCGTCGAGGCCGCGCGCATGGACGGAGCCGGCGAGTGGTCGATCTACTGGCGCATCATCGTTCCGATCCTTCGCCCGGTGCTCGCGGCACTCGGCGTCCTGGAGTTCCTGATGATGTGGAACAGCTTTGTCTGGCCGCAAGTGATGGCCGATGCCAGCAACGTCGCGCCGCTTTCGGTGACACTGCCGACGCTAACCGACCGCACGCTCGGCATCGTCCCGCTCTACGGTGAGATTATGGCGGGAAGCGTCCTCGCAATCGTGCCGTTGATCATCGTCTTCCTTCGGTACCAGCGCGCGTTCGTGAGCGGAGTGACCTATGGCAACACGTAGCCGAGCCGCTGATCGTCAGCCGCCGGATCGAACCGATGCGCTCGCGGTAGCCCCTGCTGATCTGCTGAGCGCTTCGCCCGGTAACGGCGGAGTGGCACAAGGAGGTGAACCGATGGCTGAGCCCCCTACGACATCGGTCAAGCACGGCAGTGCTGCACCTCGGACGCTGAGCAGATCCACCGAGCGCGCCGTGGCGCTGCTGACGTGCTTCACGCCGGAGGCTCCGCGGCACCGGGTCGCCGACCTGGCAGAGCAGCTGGGCATGCATCCCAGCAGCGTGTACCGCTACGTGATGGCGCTTGAGGCCGCCCAGCTGCTCGAGCGGGACGTCGACTATGGCGGCTATCGCCTCGGTCTCGGCGTGCTCGAGCTGTCATCTATCGTTCTCCGCGATCTCGATGTCCGGCGCTTCGCGCTCGACGAACTCGACCGGCTTAGCGACGAGACAGGCCTTCTGGCCAACCTCGGCCTGCTTAAGGCAGGGAAGGTGATCCATGTCGCCCACGCCTTTCCTCCCGGGTGGCCGCGCTGGAACATGGACCTCGGTCATGCCGCTATCGCGCACTGCACCTCTCTCGGCAAGGTGCTCCTCGCCGCGCTGCCATGGGAGGAAGCGCTCCAGCATGTCGAGCAGGTCGGATGGCGCGGGTACACGGCAAACTCGCTGCGAGACGGCGCCGCCCTGAAAGCAGAGCTGCAAGAGGTCGCCCGCCGCGGGTACGCGGTCGACAACGAGGAGCGGTCGGCAGGAGCAATGTGCGTGGGCGTCCCGATCTTCGGGCAGAACGGCGATGTCCGTGCGGCGATGAGCATCAGCGGCACGACGATCCGCATAAATGAACTTGGCGTCGATAAGTGCGCCGCGACCCTCCTGATCGCCGCGCGCCGGGTGTCCTCCCACTTCGGCTCACCCGACCGTTTCACCGCATACCTTTAGCGATCGCCGTCACTGGGCCGTCCGGGCAGCCGGTCTCTTCATATCGTTGCAAATATTGCAATTACTAGCGCGGTCGTTGCGGATAACGCGACTATTGGCATCCTCGTTGTGAATAGTGCGATTACTAGCACGGTATTGACCGTATAAGATAATGATACTACGGTTGAATTAAGAAATGACCCAAGCGGTATACGCGTATCGGGAGCCACGATGAAGTCAGCCCTCGTCACCGGAGCAAACGGGGACGTCGGGCGTGCCTTGATCGGGTCGCTCGCTCCCCATTACGAATTGCATCTGGCTACGTGGCACCTGGCACGCGACATGTCACCCGCGGCCTTGCTTGCCGGTTCCAGCACCACCTGCGTTGACATCCAGGATCTGGATGCGCTCACCGCGGCTATGAAGGGCATCACGGCCGTCGTTCATCTGGCCGGCCAGCGCGAGTACTCGGCCGACTGGGCAGAGCTGCGCGGTCCGAACATCGACGGCGTCTACAACCTGTTCGAGGCGGCGAGGCGCAACAACGTGGCGAAGGTCGTGTTCGCAAGCTCCAACCACGCAACGGGCTACTTCGATGAGCACCGCCTGTGGCCCATATCAGGAGCCGAGCCGCCTCGCCCCGACAGCCTCTACGGTGTCACCAAGGCCTTCGGCGAGGTGTTCGGCAGGTACGCCTCGGACTACTACGGCATGAGCGTCATCTGCCTGCGGCTCGGCTGGGTGCTGGAGCGGCCGCATAACGAGATGGCTCTGCGGATGTGGCTTAGCCAAGGTGACCTTGGCCGCCTGGTCATCGGCGCGATCGAGTCCACATGCCGCTACGGCGTGTATTTCGGTGTGTCCGCGAACCGCCGGAGCCAGTGGGATATCACCGACGCCGAACGGGACCTTGGCTACGTTCCGCGGGACGACTCGGAGCAGTTCGCCGCGGAGCTAGGGCTGTGAGACCCCGTGCCGTACGGGCAACGAGACCCCAGGCAAGGAAGGAAGCAGGCTCTGCAATGACAGCCACGACCGACCGGTCCGACAGTGGCCGCCGGCAGACGGGAGTTCCCCCCTGAGATTGCTGCTAAAACGATGAAATTCTCGGCGACGTGGGCGCCCTGGTAGGCGGCGCCGAACCGCAGCCTTAACGGCAGCAAGACAGCCTTTGTCCAAGTGGGCCCTGGGTCCATTTTAGGCTGCCCGTCACCATGGCCTCGTTGATGTGCGGTAGTTCCCTATCGGAACCCGCCAGAAGGCAGGAATGCGTGTATTGTTTTCGGCTCTTGAGACGCTATTCGTTATTGGCCGGTCCGCTGCTGCTCGGCCTGGCTCTGGGATCGCCGTCAGCACTCGCTGGTACCAACGCCGGGAGTCAGGCGACAGCATTACGGTCTCAGTCAGATCCGACGGCTGAGGCTCCGCCCGGTCACTGGGTGACCACGTGGGCCGCAGCCCCCGTGGACATGGGCAACTACGACTTCACCGGCACGGTGCGCAACATCGTCTTTTCCTCCGTGGGAGGGAACACTGTTCGCGTTCGCCTGAGCAATACATTCGGTTCGCAGCCGTATGAGTTCGGAGCCGTTTCGATCGGCGTCTCCGATGCCCAGGGGAACATCACTGGCCCTCTCGTGCCGCTGACTTTCAACGGCCAGCCGTCAGTCACGGTCCCGCAAGGCGCCGAAGTCGTGAGTGACCCGGCCCGCCTGACAGTCCCCCCGCTGCACGATCTCGCGGTGAGCGTGTACGTGCCCTATGCCGATGGCGAGCAGACCGGGCACGCGGATTCGCAGCAGGTGAACTACGTGACCGGTGGCACCGACAACGTCATGGACAGAACCACGGCCGCCTACGGCCAGCTGTGCTGCCAGTCGTATTACGTGGACAGTGTCGACGTGACGACCACACCGCGGGTCGTGGGCACTGTGGTCACACTCGGCGACTCGATCACCGACGGCTACCAGTCGACGATAAACGCGAACACGCGATGGCCGAACGACCTGGCCCGGCGCCTGGATGCGCTGCCCGGCGCGACGATGAGCGTCGCGGACGAAGGCATCAGCTCTAACCAGCTGCTGGCAGGCGGAGGCCAGGCCGGCGTCAGCGCAGTGAGCAGGTTCAACCGCGACGTCGCGGAGCGGGCTGGCGTGAAAGACGTGATCGTCCTGGAGGGAATTAACGACATCGGCCTCAGCAACGCCTCGGCCAGCCAGGTCATCGGCGCCTACAAGCAGCTCATCGCCGACGCGCATGCTGCAGGACTGAAGATCTTCGGCGGCACGCTGACCCCGTTCAAGGGATCCGTCTACTGGACGCCGGCGCGGCAGCACACCGTTGACGTCATCAACAGATGGATACTCACCAGCGGAGCTTTCGACGGGGTCATCAACTTCAACAAGGCGGTCGCTGATCCCAGCGATCCGGAGCAGTACAACCCGGCCTATGACAGCGGTGACCACCTGCACCCCAACGACGCGGGCTACCAGGCGATGGCCAACGCAGTGAACCTCACGATGCTCCTGCACCCCACGCCCCCGCCGCCAGCCATCGGCTACCTCCCCAGCGACCACGCCACGGTAGCGCCCGGCGGCAGAACCACCGTGCAGGTCGCGGCCTCGAACACCACCAGCCAGCCCCAGGTCGCTCACGTCAGCCTGAGCCCTCCGGCGGGACTGGCGGTCACCCCGGCGTCGGTGAACATCATGGTCCCGCCCAACGGGCGTGCTACCGCCTCGGTGTCGGTGAGCGCGACAGCGTCGGCACCGCAGACCTTCTATCCGGTGCCTGTTGCGTTCAGCGGCAACGCCGAGGCCGAAACCGGGGGGCCGTCCGACCTGACTGTGCTGGTGGCCCGGCCGGGCAGCCTGCTGCGGGCCTTCGACAACACCGGGATTTCCGACGACAACGACATCTCGGCCGCCGACTTCGATCAAGTCGGCCACAGCTACTCGGCCCAGGCCCTAGCCGCGGCCGGACTGAGCCCAAGGAAGCCGGTAACCGTGAACGGTGTCACCTTCACCTGGCCGGCGGCTGACTCCGTCTATCCAGACAACGCCATTGCCCAGGGACAGCAGGTCACGGTCAACGCCCCAGCCGGAACCCGGACACTCGGGTTCCTCGGATCGGCAGAGGGCGACGGTCCCAGCGAGGGCATCGCAACCCTGCACTACTCCGACGGCAGCACCGCACAGTTTGAGCTGGGGATGTCCGACTGGGCTCTCAACGAAGGAGCATCGACGCCGTCGTACGGCAACCAGGTGGCCGCCACGATGCCGTACGCCAACTGCGACACGTGCAGCAGCGACCAGGACCCGGTCAAGACATATGTCTTCTACGCCGGGCTCCCAGTCGACCCTGGCAAGAGACTTGCCAGCGTGACGCTTCCCGCCACGGTTTCCGGTGGTGGTGAGATGCACATCTTCGCGATCGGGACCGGCACCCAGGTAGCACCGCCCGCAGTGCAATCGGTGCGCCCGGCGACGGCCTCCCCAGGGCAGGAGGTGACGCTGACGGGGACCGGCTTCGGAGCCACGCAGGGAAGCGGCTACGTGGAATTCTCCAACAACGGGAACAACTGGGGCGGCTCGGGCAACCCAGCGGTCCAGATCGACTCCTGGAGTGACACGGCGATCACCTTCACCGTCCCTGCCGTGAGCGGGACTAGCGGCGAGCCGGGCGCTTACCCCGGGACCTCCGCCGTGGTGACAGTCGTCAGCTCCAGCGGCGCCACGACCGACAGCCCGGTCATGCAAATCACCCCCACGGCCAAACCCTCCGACTACTACGACAACATCAGCACCTCGCCGGACAGCGACCAGGCCTGCGCCGACTACGACGGCCTCGGGTACAGCTACTCGGCGACGGCCCTTGCCAACGCCGGATTGACGCCGGGCGCCACGGTCACCGCCGACGGCCTCAGCTTCACATGGCCTGACGTCGCCCCCTGCGCGCCTGACAACATCCTCGCGGCCGGACAGACCATGCTCGTGAACGGGACAGCCGGAGCGACCACGCTTGGCCTGATCGGCTCCTCCAGCAGTGGCGGCTCGCAGGGCACGATCGTCATCAATTACACCGACGGCACCTCCTCGACCGAGACCGTTTCGTTCAACGACTGGGCCGGCGGTCCTGGCAACGGGGACACGGCGGTGGCGACCATGCCCTACCGCAACAGCGATAGCGGTTCCTCCCAGGCGATCAACGTGTACGTCTACGCCACCACGGTCCTGGTCAACCCAGCGAAGACGGTCGCGTCTGTCGTCCTGCCTGACGTCAGCAACAACGTGAGCGGGGGCGCGACAGCCATGCACATCTTCGCTCTCGCCCTCGGCTCGTAATGGCCGACCGGATGACTTCTCGCCAGCATCCGTATGCGCTAACCGACACAGTGATGGGAATGCTCTGATGCCATTTCAGCGCGGGATATATAAAAATATAGCTCTGGTAGCAGCAGCATTTGTGCTGTTTTTCATCGGGCTTACCGCGGGCCAGAAGGCAGCTGCGGAGGCTGGATCCTTAACTTCGGCTACTTCCGAGCGTGCTGCCGGTACGGTCGTCGCGTACCCGCTGCTCGATCTCGACAAGTACAGCAACTACACGTCGGACCCCTCACCCGATCCGAACATCTCGATGACGGTCGGCGGCACCGCGGTCAATGTCCAGGACAACCTGGGTTCGGCGCAGACCCGGTTCGAGATGAGCGACAATCCGGAAACCGTTGTGATCACCGACACCGCAGGCGTCACGAGCGCCGCCATCCGGCCGTTGGCCTACGGCATACAGCCTGTTGTCTCGAGCGATACGATCACGTTCACGCTGCCGCGACCGGAGGACTTTGCGGTCGAAATCAACGGCAGTAAGGACGCGCTCCTGGTGTTTGCCGATCCGCTGGAGGTCCACCCGCCGCGGCTCGGGGACTCGAATGTCGTCAACGTGATGAGCTTCGCCGGCGTCAACAACGACGGCGTGACCGAGACCAGTGCGCTGCAAGCCGCCGTCAACTACGTATCAGCGAACAGTTCCACCACTCCCATCTTGTACTTCCCGCCCGGTGTTTATCGCACAGCGACGCTGGAGATCGGCAGCAATGCCCAGATCTATCTGTCTAGCGGGGCGGTACTGCTCGCGGACCCGAACGAGAGCGACTACCCGTTGCTCCCTGGCAGTACCGGCCCAGGCGGGATCGGCGGCACTCCGACGTCGGCGATACTCGCTGTCAGGGGCGCAAGTAACGTCAAGATCTTCGGTCGCGGCGTGGTTGACGGCGACGGCTACAACCTCTACGCGAGCTACGGCCAGGACATGGGGATCTTCGACATCTTCACCGACGATGGCACCAACCACCTCAGCGTCGACGATGTGATGTTCACCAACTCGGTGATGTGGCAGTCGGATATCCAGGGCTCATACGACGTCACCTTCAGCAACGTTAAGTTCAACAACCCGCAGGGCAATGTCGGCAACGAAGACGACGGCTTCAAAGTCAACGGCGCGTACAACGTCACCTTCAGGAACGGGTGGATCAGCTCTCGCGACGACACCATGACGTTCGCGGCCGTCGGCCCCGAGGCGATCTACAACACGTCGAACATCAACATGAGCGGCACGGTCCTCGACTCGTCCGGAACAGCCTCGGCATCGATCCGCTTCGCCGACATCGGCCCCGGCCAGACGATGAGCCACATCAACGTGTCAAATATCTACGACATCAGCTACGGCCGTGGCATGACATTCCGCGGCGACGGCGGGAACTCGCCGTACCAGAACAGCTGGGGCACCGGGATCGTCCTGAACAACTGGGACATTGAAAACCCGGCGCCGCTAGTCTTGTTCGGCTCCCCGGGCTCCGCCGACGTCACGATCTCGGGAATCACGATAAGCAACATCAGCATGCCGGGTGGTGGTGGCGGCATTATCCAGGGCAATGCCACAGATGTATGGCAGAACATCCACTTCGCCAACATCGTGATTGGCGGCGTAGTCGCGTCGGATCTCAACTCGCTCGGCCTGACGATCAATTCCTACGCTACCGGCGTGGACGTCGCAGCTGACTCGGCAAACACCGACCTGGCGATCCCCACTGCATCGCGACCCGAGACGACGACGACCACGAGCATCGCGCCAGGCTACTCGGCGTCGGCCGCGACTGACGGGAATTTCGGCACGTTCTTCAAGAGCACGCAGTCCTCGAGCTTGCCGCAATATCTCGCGGTCACATGGCCGGTCCCGCACGCGTTCTCCGGTGTCACGCTTGTTTGCGATCACTGCCAGGGACAGGCACCGACTAACTGGAACGTTCAGGTCTCGCCGAACGGCACCACGGGCTGGACCACGGTAGGGACATCAGGCAACGTCAGCTGGCAGTACGACAACGGCTCTTACGAGTCCTACCTCGTGTCGTTCCCGGCCCAGACTGCTGAGGGTGTCCGGATCCGGATCAACAGCGCGAACAACGAATACGGTCAGTACCAGATCGACGAGCTGGAGGTCACCCCGGCAAACAGCGGGCCGGCTGCGACCGCGAATACGACGAGCATCGCTCCGGGGTTCTCCGCCTCAGCCGCCAACTCCGGTCTCTGGGGCACCTTTTTCAAGAGCGCGGCCTCGCCGACGTTCCCGCAGTACTTCACGCTTCAGTGGCCAGCCCCCCAGACCGTCGGCGCTGTCACGCTGGTCTGCGACCACTGTAAGAGCCAGGCACCGACCAACTGGGATGTACAGGCTTCGCTCAACGGCTTCTCTGACTGGACCACCGTCGCGACATCCGGCAACGTAATCTGGGCCGGTCCAGACGACGGTACCCGGCAGGCAGACGTGGTCTCGTTCTCGCCAGTCACGGCGATGGCGTTGCGACTGCGTATCAACAACGCGAATCTCTCGGGCGGCCAGTACCAGATAGACCAGGTGGAGACAAGGCCCGCGAGTTCGGCGAGCATTGCGGCGTACCAGAACCGGGCCTCGGACCTATGTCTGAACGACCCGGATGGCAGCACGACGGGGAACACGCTCGCTGACGTCGAGGATTGTGGCGGCGGCGCTGCGCAGCAGTTCACCTACATCCCTGACACGGAGACGCTGACGGCTGAGGGGCTGTGCCTGGCAGCCCACGATGGCGGGTACAGCCCTGGAACGCCAGTGGATTTGTCCGGGTGCTCGGGGGCTGCAAACCCCAGCCAGCGATGGACGGTGAACGCGAACGATCAGTTCGTCAGCTCTGAATCAGGCCTGTGTCTCCAGGAGGATGGCGCAACCAGCGGTGACCAGCTCGAGCTCGAGAATTGCGAAACGTCGACCGCCCAGTATGTGAACCAGGCCTCAGGTCTGTGTCTCGGCGACCCGGATGGGAGCACGACGCCGAGCACGTTCGGTGACGTGGAGAACTGCACTGGTGGCGCGAACCAGCAGCTGACCTACGACGCTGTGCTGCAGACGTTGTCGACTGAGGGGTTGTGCATGGACTCCTACGGTGGCGGGGCTAGCCCCGGAACCCGGGTGGATTGGTATGACTGCAATGATCCCGAGCCAAGCCAGGAATGGACACTGAACTCGAGCGATCAGATCGTCAGCGGCGAATCGGGTCTCTGTCTGCAGGAGGACGGCACGACCAGCGGTGACCAGCTTGAGCTCGAGGACTGTGATGCGAGCAACCAGGCCCAGATATGGGCTCCGAGCAACCAGCCTCAGCAGTGGAGCCCGATAACCGTACAGCCGTATACGAACGGCGCCTCGAGTCTGTGTTTGGACGATCCCGACGGCAGCACGACGCCGAGCACGTTCGGCGACGTGGCGGGCTGCACTGGTGGCTCGAGCCAGCAGTTGACCTACAACTCCGCGACGCAGACGTTGACGGCCGAGGGGTTGTGCATGGACTCCTACGGTGGCGGGGCCAGCCCTGGAACCCGGGTGGATTGGTACACGTGCCATGCGGGATTCCCGAGCCAGCAGTGGGCGCTGAGCGGGAACCAGATTGTCAGCGGCGAATCGGGTCTCTGTCTCCAGGAGGATGGCACGACGAGCGGCGACCAGCTCGAGCTCGAGAACTGTGATGCGACCAACCTGGCCCAGATATGGGCTCCGTCGACTGTCCAGCCGTACGAGAACCGGGCCTCGAGCCTATGTCTCGACGATCCGGGCGGGAGCACAACACCGGGCACGTCTGCTGACGTTGAGGATTGCAGTGGTGGAGCGAGCCAGCAGTTCACCTACAACCCCGAGACGCGCGCCCTGGCAACTGAGAGCTTGTGCCTGGACTCCTACGGTGGCGGGTACAGCCCTGGAACACGGGTGGATTTGGGAACCTGCCTCGGGGCGGGATTCCCGAGCCAGCAGTGGACATTGAACTCCAACGATCAGATTGTCAGCGGCGAATCGGCTCTCTGCGTCCAGGAGGACGGCACGGCGAGCGGTGACGAGCTCAAGCTCGAGAACTGTGATGCGGATAACCAAGCCCAACAGTGGAGCCGACGACATTAGGAAAGGTGCCCCACTGTAGCGCTTGGACCGAGACGTACAGCTGAGCAGGCGGTGCGAACTGAGCGCACTCGTCAACGGCGCACGGGCAGCGGCCGACAACCTCTGGCGGCGGGTCGGCGACAAGCCGGTGCTGTGGCGCTAGCAGCAGCGTGTTAGGCCGGCCGACGCCGTACTCGTCCCAGCCACATTCGCCCGCACGGGCGAATGTGGCTGGGAGTTGGACTAGCCTGGCCCGCACCGCTCGTGCGGCCGGGTGATTAACTACCGTCTCCGGGGTCTTCTAGTTGACCGGGAACTGACTACCCGCGGGGCTTACTGGCGCTGGGCCGTGATCGGTTCTGCGCGATGTGGTCGATGACGCTGTCAGGCTCTGTGCATATAGCCACGTACGCGAGATCACGGTCATCGACTACCAGGTTAGTCGCGATGGACTGCAACACCGGCTGCCAGCCAGCACCGAGAAAGATAAGGTCAGCCGCTATCGGCTCCGTTTGCCGCGCTGCCCAGACGACCGCTGCCTCGGACAATGTGCCTATCCCACCATCGAGCGCCACGACCGCGTCCGCGGCAAGCAAATGGGCTAGGCGCTCGGGGTAGTTCCGCGACCAGCGCAGTTCGTGATTCCAGCGGTTAGGCGTCAGCTCGGACCAGCCGGACATCGGCAGTCCTATGACCTTCCCGCCGGCCCCGGCCGCAGCCCGCGACGCGACCTCCATCAGGCCTCCGTAGCCCCCGGTCATCGTGGCCCAGCCCTGAGTGGCGATCGCCGCCCCGAGTTGCCCCGCAAGCACGCAGCGCGGGTCGGGCGGAGACAGACGCGCGGAGCCGATGACTGCGACAGTCAGTCCAGAAGGCATTGGGTCCGTTTTGGCCTCGGCAGACGCAGCTGCTAGTTCGGAATTCTGGCTGGCAGGCTCAACCGGCAACGAGCTGATAGCCGCGCACCCCCTTCTTGCGGGAGAGCGTGACGATCGCACCACGAAGGACGCCTTCGGAGTACTCGCTGCCCGGATTGATGGCCAGCGTCCGGCCGATCCGGGCCTCGCCGCGCGACTCGTGAATGTGTCCGTGCAGGCTCAGCATCGGCTGGTACTTTTCGAGCGCTTCGCGCACGGCGCTAGAGCCAACCCCGGAAATCACCGGCATGCCGCCCTTCAGAACCGGGCGGAATTCGGGATCTAGCAGTACCGCCTGGTCGATCACGGTGTCTCGTGGCGGCACGTGGAAGTTGAATATCACTCGGTCGGTGTTGCCGAGCGCCTCAGCTTGTCTGGCGATATAGGCAGCGAGCTCGTCTTCGGGAAGTTCCCGCGGCGAGTCCCAGGGGGTCTTGTTGGAGTAACCGACGCTGATCATCGTGATTCCATCGCCCAGATCGACCATCGCCTCCTCCGGATTCACCACGAAAGCTGAGGTCCGCAGGATGTCGTCGATGAATGCCGGGTCGTCGTTGCCGGGCGCGAAATAGCACCGCACTCCCGTCCCGGCAAGCCTCTGCTCGGTCAGCTCCAGCCAGCGCCCGAGCGTCTCGTGCATCAGCTTGCCGAACAGCTGCGTTACCGCTTCGGGATCGGCGGTGAGGCGCTCCATCTCTTCCGGTGTCGTCTCATAGGCATAGAAGCCTGCGTCCGCGATGGTCTTGCGAAGTTTCGCCAGACCCGCGTCGTCGCCGCCGGACACCTCGATCTTCCGCCCGTACAAAGTGGCGGTGTGGATTCCTGCACCTCGCGCGACAATCGGTACGATCATCTTCCCGGTTATGTCGCCGCCCATGATTAGGGTGTCGCAGCCGTAGAACTTGGCCGCGTTCAGGAACTTACGCAGGCAGACTTCGGAGCCGTGAATGTCGGTAGCGAAGTAGATCTTGCGGTCAGCCATTTGCGGTGCCTGCGACTTCCTCGGGGAGTTCGTACCAGGGCGAACGGCGGCCGAGGCGGGCGCGCGTCTTCCAGCGCAGCGACTTCCCCGCCCGGTCGATGGCCTGCTGGATAGCAGCAGCTGGCCCGGTGACCGCGTCCCGGTCGGAATCGGCCAGCGTTTCCGTCGCGAACGCGGTGACCTTGGCAAGGTTGTCGCTGAGGGTCGTGTACCAGCCCCAGTCTGTGCTGGTCACGGCGCAGAGACGGTCCAGCGACAACTCGTCCACGCCGGGCTTGTCGTCCCGGCAGACCGAATGGTTCCGCAACAGCTGCGCGGCGTCGATCAGGTCCTTGGCGTTGATCTCGATGATCTGCAGTTTGGTCAGCAGTAGATCCGCAACCGACAACGTGTCGGGCAGCCAGGCCAGCCGCGACGACAGGTCCAGCGAGTGACACATCGTGAACGTGCCGACGAACACGTCCACCTGCCGCCCGTTCGCCCGGTCATAGAAGAGCAATCGCCGGTCGCCACGCAGCGCGTTGAATTCGTCGTTCGGCACATAGCCAAGCGAGAGCAGCGCGCTCTTCGTCGGTCGGCCCTCCTTACGTCCGATAACGATGTCGATATCGGCGTAAGAACGCTCCAGCGCTGCGGGCGTCGCGCCGTGCAGATGCCCGGCCACCGCCAGCCCGCCGATCAGCCGCGCCGTCGCTCCTGCGCCAGCGCAGCCCGCCAGTATTTGTCGTGCCTCCTCGGCGATGTCACCGAGCGGCACCCTCTGCGCTGTCATGCCGGCTCCCCTTGGGTCGCGCGGTGGATCGTGGCGTAATGCTCAGCCTTGGCCCCGTCGCTGGGGAAGTTGTAACTGTGCTTCCCGACCTCGCGGGCAAGATGGAAGCCGAGCTGCGCCAGCGGAAGCGCTGCAAGCACCGGGCTGAGCTCCTCCGGCGCGCCCGCCGCCAGCCGCAGCTGCCCGGCCTGTCCAGGCGGTTCCAGGTCCGACACAACGGTCGCGTCCGCGCCGATGAACTGGAGCTCGGAGAGGATCTCAAACGCACGGTCCTGCGCTGCTCCAGTCGGTGCCACCAGCACGACCGGATCGCCTGGGCGGGTTATGAAGTACTCCTCGTGCGCCCATTCCTCGGTGTTCGTGGCCAGCGCGATCTGTTGCGATGCCTCGAAGAGCTTGGCGGCGCCGAACCTGGCGCTTGCCTCATTCGGCCCCGCCCCGAGGAACGTCACGAACCGGCCCGACGACAGTCGGCCCGCGATCTCGCCCGCCACGCTGTCGCACCAGTCGAGCGTCTTGGCCGCCTGGCCTGGCAGCTGCTCGCAGGCCTGCCGGATTGACCCGTCAGCGTCTGGCCGCGACGTTTGGAGCGCGAGTTCGGTGAGCGTGCACAACATTGCGATGTAAGTGCTGGTGCCGGGGGAGAAGCCTAGGGTCGGCACCTCGATTGGCAATATGAGGTCAGCAGCCGCGGCGAGCTGGGCGGAGCCGTCACCCGTCAGAGCGATCACCGGATGCCCGAACGCCGCCGCTTGCCGCGCGGCCTCGATCGTGCGGCCGACCTTGCCCGAGAACGAGATCGCCAGCACCGCGCTCGCAGGCGGAAGGTAGCGGACGCGGTACCGGGCAAAGTCCAGCGCGTGCACGGCGTGCAGCCGCAAGCGGCTGTGCCTGCGGAAAGCCAGGGAAGCAGCCTGTCCGGCAAACGCAGAGTCGCCGCACCCAGTCACGTACAGGTGCTGAATATTCTGGCTCGCCAGCCAATCCGCCAGTGCTCGCACGTGCTCGCCGGGATCCCCGAGTTGCTTGGCGATCACGTCCGGGATCATCGCGATCTCGCGCCGCATCACGTCGAGCCCATAGCTCCCGTCCGCGCTGGCGGGCATTTGGACGGGAACGTGCCCTGTGTGACCGGCCCCCGCCGGGACGCTCGCGGCCTCAGCACGGCTCATTCCATGGCCAGTCAGCAAGTGCCGGGCGATCGGCGCTCGGTCCAGTAGCCGCAGGGAGCCAGTGGCGCCGATAGCCGCGGCGGCCGTCGCGCAGCCGCGCCTGGCAGCCTCTATTGCATCGTCACCGAGTGCCAGCCCGGCGGCAAATCCGCCGCAGAAGCTGTCGCCAGCACCGGTTGCGTCGACCGCTGCGACTTGGAAGGCCGGCACCCGCACAAGCGGCAGTCCGGTTCTCGCAACAATTGCGCCGTCGCGCCCCATCTTGACAACAACGCGCGCCACGCCGGCTTGGGTGAGCTCGGCTGCAGCCCGTTCGGGGTCGTCATAGCCCAGCAGCGTAATCAGTTCTTCCCGCGACGGCAGGAACACATCGGCGAGCCGGGCAGCGTCCATCATGTCGATGCCCGCCGGCCAGTCTTCATGAGTATCCAAAGTGATTACCGCATCTGGTGCCCGGTCCCTGACGGACCGGATGACGGCACTGGCCGCGGCCAGCGGCATCGCCGCGACGTGCACGACTGGGGAAGGAGATCGCGTAAGCCACGGATCCGGGATGTCGACTGGACGGGGAGCCACCTGAGCGCTCCGGCCCCGGGGTGTGCGGTAGACCCATTGCCGCGTGCCGTCGGCCTCGTAGATCACCCAGTTCCGGACGGTCGGGCCTTCGATGCGCCTGATCCCGGCGGTGTCGGCACCCGCGTCTCGGAGCCGCCCGATCGCCGCCGCCGGGAAGTCATCTCCGCAGCGGGCCACGATGCCAACCTCGCTGAGCCAGGCTAGGGCGGCCGCAGAGGCGTGCACTGAGTTACCGCCGAGCGTTCCCATCTGGCTGCTGCCGTCGGGCTGGACCACGTCGTCGATTGTGAGGTTGCCGATGACGATGACGGGCCGATGAGCGTCGGCAGAGCCAGCGCACTCCGGGCCGCTGTCACCGGGGACGGCGCCAGCACCGTCCCCGGCTGCCGCCGCCGTCACCGGGCGCTCCTGCATTGCAAGTAGTCCGAGCGCATGCCATTACTCCGGCGGGATTTCCTTGTAGGCCAGGTTCAGGTTGACGCCGCGGCGCCGGTTGTACAAGAGCGCGCCGGCGTACCAGAGGATGCCGGCCGCGACGACGCCGAGCATGAACTCCACCGACAGGTGCGCGGTCACTGCGAACTCAGTGCTGATGGACTTGTTCACGATGAACAGCACCATCAGTGCGCCCAGTGCGATGACGCCACCGGCTCCGGCGAGTGCGACGGCCGGGATGCCGAATACCCGCTTGCCGCCAGCTGCCTCCCAGATCTCCTTGAGCCGGTACGGGAACGCGATTCCCGCAGCTGACACCAGGATGAACGCCGCGATTTGCGCGAGCAGCGCGCCGAGCAGGCTGGCCTGGGCGATGTTGATCAGCGCCAGCAGCGCGAGCTCGCCGGTAATCGTGCAGAAGATGATCGCGGTGACCGGAGTGTGCACACGGTCGTTGACACGGCCGAGCGCTTGCGGACCACTGCGGTCTAGCCCCCATGCCAGCATGTATCGAGTGGCCTGAAGCTCAGACAGGGGCGTTCCCATCAGTGCCCAGATCACGAAACCGATGCCGAGCAGGGCCAGCAGCACCACGTTGTGCGTCATCAGCGCGGTAAGGAAGTTGACTCCGGGCGGGAGCCCGCTCGGCAGGCCAAGCTTGGCCGGGTCGGCCGAGGAGAGGTAGTCGACGCTGCGCAGCCAGCTGGAGCCGACAGCGTGCGTTGCCAGCAGCACGATGATCGCCAGCACCAGCCCGTTGATCAGGACGCCGCCAACCATGGCCAGGTACTGCGACCGCGATGCCCGCTTTACCTCGCCGCCGATCTGAGCAGAGCCCTGCGCGTAGCCGACGACGAAGAATACCCACGGCAGCATCAGCAGCGTGTCGCTGAAGCTGAACCCGGCGTTCGCGCCGGTGAAGCCGGCTTTCTTAGCCGCGGGGATGATCTGGTCGTACCTGAGAGAGTGGTTGCTCGCGGCGAACGTGTTCCAGGACGCGCCGAGGCTCGTGCCGCGCGCGATGAGCAGGCCCACCATGATCAGGATTGCTATGCCCGCGACCAGGAACAGCCACTTCTGGACCCGCCAGTACACCCGGCCGCCAAAAATCAGTAGCAGCGCGAACAGCACGTTCAGCAGCGTGCCAAAGAAGAAGACGTTCCACTGCATGTGGATGCCGAGGAAGTCGTACTTGTTCAGCAGGTCGTTGGCCACAGTGATCCAGCCGTGGTTGCCGGTCACGGTGCCGATAGTAATGAACGCCGTTGGTGCCGCGGATACGAGCGCGAACCAGGCGTTGAAACCGATCCAGAAGAAGATCAGCCAGATGCCCTGGCTCCAGGACAGCAGCCAGCCGAGGAACGGGTGCAGTGCGCGGCTAACGAAAACGTAGTCCCCGCCGGACCGCGGCATCGCGGCGGCGAATTCGGCGTACACCCACAGCAGCGTGAACGCCATGATCAAGGTTCCGATGACGATCGACAGCACCATGTTGCCGCCAGGGAAGATGGCAGGCGCTTGCTGTAGTAGCAAGACCGAGCCAACCGCCACGTTCATGCCCAGCGTGTTCATAATGAGCGCGTCCCACACGGACACCTCGCGGACCAGGCCGGTCGCGTTGCGGGTGAAGTTGAAGTCCTGCGGCGGTCCTGTCGTTGGTGCGATCGACGACATGCTGATCACTTCCTGCGCGCATGCCCGGCCTGCGCCGGCGCTTCGGGGGACATGGCATCATCGGGCCGTGGGCCGATGACGTGCTTGAGCTGACCGCCGACGCGGTAGCTCTCGAGCGAGAACGTGAATCGGTCGGCCCGGTACAGCACGCGCGACACCTCAGTCGCGCGGTCAGCCTGGTCGAATGTGGTGCCCTCCACCTGCAGGGCAGACGCCCCAGGCGGCAGCTGCAGCAGGGCGGCCTCGTCGTCGCGGAGCTGGACGACTTCGATAGTGCTCAGTGCGCGCCCCATCTGCACCTCGTAAAGCCGCTCGAGGGTGGCATAGAGCGAGACCTTGCTGAAGTCCTGCGAACCGAGCTTGGGGAAGCGCGCAGCGTCGAGCCAAGCGGAGAGCAGCGCGAGCGGGCCATCGGCGACAGCTGCCAGCCGGTCGAGGCGGAACAGGCGCCGCGGCTTGCCAGCAAACGCGTCACGTACGTGCGGCGGTGGCGTCATGATCTCGGCGCACGTGACCGTAAAGACGGGCTCGAGGCCCTGGCTCCGCAGCGACTCAGTGAAGCTGCCCAGCAGGCTGATCTTCTCGATGACCTTGTCGTCGCGGACGAATGTGCCCTTGCCGCGGACCCTGACCAGATAGCCCTGGCGCTGCAGGTCGAGTAGCGCCTGCCGGACTGGCGCAAGGCTGATTCCGAGGTGCTCGGCGTACTGCCGCTCGTGCGGGATCTGCTGGCCTGGCCGCAGGCTGCCTCGCTCGATCTGCTCTTTCAGGAGCTGCCTGAGCTGATGATGCAACGGCACAGGCGAGCCGCGGCTAATCGACAGCGACAGCTCGCTCAGCGAGGTGTCTACTTCAGCCTGAGTCGCCATTCTCCACAAATACTAAAGTTATAATTTAATGTCAATGCCCTTCCAGGCGAGGGGGGCAGGGTTTTTGAACGGAGGCTCGCTAGCATGGAGGGCTCGCTCGGCCTTGCGCAGGCGCGGCTCATCGCGGACGAGGCACTCCGCGATGCCGGTCGCCTTCAGGTGCGGATATCCGTCGCCGTCGTTGATGAAGCCGGCTCGTTGCTTGCGTTCGCGCGTATGGACGGCGCGACACGGTTGTCGTCAAGGACAGCAGTCGACAAGACACATACCGTGATCTTGACCGGCAAGGCGACGCTGGATCTCGGCCGGGAGTGGCGGGCGGAGCTAGCCGACGAACCAGAACTCTTCCACGGAATGATCTCCAGGCCGGACGTCGTTCCATTCGGCGGCGGGGTCCCGCTGTATCTGAGCGGCCGTCTGGCTGGCGCCGTAGCAGTCTCGGGGGCAACCAGCATCCAAGATCACGACATAGCGGTGGGCGCGGTGCAAGCAATTATGGGCTAGCAGCGTCCGGCGGGCGGATGATACGGTCGACAATCGACTGCAACGGGAGTAAGAGTGGCGCAGAACGCCGAAACCAGCAAAACCCGCTGGGGGATTATCGGAACCGCCAACATCGCGAGAGCTCAGTTCCTGCCGGGCCTCAGAGAGGCCGGTAACGGCGGCGCGGTGCTCGTAGGCAGCCGGGACGCGGAGCGTGCCCGGGCATTCGCCGCCGAGCAGGGCGTCGGTAGCGGAGTCGCGGGCTATGCCAGCGTCATCGAATCGGACGAAGTCGATGCCGTCTACATCGCACTACCGAACTCACTGCACTCGGAGTGGACGATCCGCGCCTTGCAAGCGGGCAAGGCCGTCCTGTGTGAGAAGCCGCTGGCCGTCGGATCGGCCCAGACTGGTGCAGTCCTGGACGCGGCCGCCGCGATACCGGACGCGCTGCTGTGGGAAGCCTTCGTCTTCCCGTTTCAAGCGCAGCACCGGCGGCTGGTCGAGCTACTAGCTGATGGCGCGATAGGCGAGCCTGCCGAGATTGTCAGCTCTTTTCATTTCCGCCTGTCGAACCCGGCCAACATCCGGCTCTCTGCCGGACTAGGCGGGGGAGCGCTAGCCGACGTGGGCTGCTATCCGATACGCCTGGCCTATGAGCTCTTCGGGGCGTCAGCCGGCTTTGGCGGTGGCCAGGGCTTCGACACTGCCGCCATCGCGGGCTCGGCCGTCCGAGGCAGCGAGGTCGAGGTGGATGCTGCCGCTGTCGTCAGCTGGGGTGTCCGGCGGCTATTGCTGACCTGCGGTTTCCGCCGGAGCTATGACACCTATACCCGAGTGCTGGGCAACGAGGGCCAGCTGCACCTGACCAACCCGTTCCATCCCTCCCCGGCGGACACGCTCACAATCGGACGACCAGGCCGCGAGCCAGTTGTCGAGCTTCCGACAACGGACGCGCACTCGTTCACGGCCGCGATCCGGCACATCCACGCGGTGCTGCACGGCTCGGAACCGCCGCGACTGACCGCGGCGGCTTCCGCACTCGCTAACGCCCGGATGCTCGAAGCTGTGCAGAGCGCTTGCGGGGTGCGGCAGTGACGGCGGGGCTGACGATCGTGATCGGATCGTTCCTTGAGGAGGACCAGGTTGCCCGGATCGCAGCCGCGCAACCGTCCGCGACAGTGGTCTACGAGCCGGGGTTGCTGCCGGTGCCGCGGTATCCGTGCGATCACACCGGCGCCCGCCGTGAGTTGCCGGGCACTGAGCTAGACCGCTGGCGGAAACTGACGGCCAGCGCCGATGTCTTCTTCGACTTCGACTGGCTCGATCCAGCGTCGATGCCGCAACGCGCTCCCAGCCTCCGCTGGATTCAGGCCACCAGCGCGGGGATTGGCGGCTTCATGCGGCGCACTGGGCTGGCCGGTAGCGGCCTGACTGTGACAACCGCCGCCGGCATCCACGCAGTACCTCTTGCGGAGTTCGCGCTTACCGGTGCGCTGCATTTCGTCAAGGGGATACCGGAACTGAGCAGCCGGCAGCGCGCCAGGCACTGGGAGCTCTATACGACCCGGCAACTGGCCGGCCAGCGCGTGCTCGTGGTCGGGCTCGGCGGGATCGGCCGCAAGGTCGCGCAGTCGTTCGCAGCGCTCGGCGTCGATGTCTGGGGGCTTGGCCGGGACGGCAAGGATTACCAGGTCCCTGGGGTGAGCCGCGTTATTTACCGGGCGGACCTGAACGAAGCGCTGCCGCAGGTCGACGTGCTAGTGCTTGCCTGCCCGCTCACCGCCGAGACCGAGGGGGTGATCGGCGCCGCGCAGATTAGCCTGCTGAAGGCAACTGCTGTGGTCGTCAACATCGCTCGCGGGCAGGTGATCGACCAGGCAGCGCTGACAGCCGCGCTGCAGGAGGGCAAGATCGCCGGGGCTTGCCTCGACGTGTTCGCGGTCGAGCCGCTGCCGCCGGATGACCCGCTGTGGGGCCTGGAGAATGTCATCCTGTCGCCGCACTCAGCGTCGACGGTGGTGACCGAGAACGCCGCGCTCACCGACTTGTTCATCGACAACCTGGACAGGTTCAGTTCCGGTGCGTCCCTGCGCAATCTGTACGACCCCGTGCGTGGCTATTAGATATAGAGCCCTCACCCCCGTCCGGTGGCCGCCGGATATGTCGTATTCATGCTGAACATTCGATTGTCGGCGAAACACGCTGGCGTGGCGGCCGGCCAGCAGCTCGCCATTCCGTCGCGGCGGGCTAGGCCACGCCGTGGGCCGCGATCGGTGGCCCGCTGCTGTTCGGCGAACCCCCTGCTGGCACGCGGCTGAACCTGCCCAATTACCAGTTTCGGACCGTCTGAGCGCGATATCGCATCATCTATTGACACTGCTGCGTAGGCAGGGCTGTAATGAGTCACGGTCGGTTGTCGACATTCGACCTTAGGGATCAGTCCGCCGCCCACGGCCTTTCCAGGTCGGCGAGGCCGCGCCACGCGTCACCCCTTAGGCGCGCACTGAGCCCCTGAGCGAGAGGACATAAGCATGGCGAGACGGATTAAGGCATTCCCACGCACCACCGAGCCGCGCCGCAGTCACCTCATGCGCCGCGGTGCCGCTGCCCTAGGAGTGAGCGCGTGCCTCGCACTCGCTGCGTGCGCGAGCTCAGGTAGCCCCAGCAGTACCGGGTCGACCGGCGGCAAGGCCACGAACGGGGGCGTCGTCACCTTCGCTGAGTCGGCCGACTACGCGCCTACCTGGATCTTGCCGTTCTACTCCGGCGCGTTCTTCACGATCCAGGAGCAGGGCTGGTTTGAGAGCCTGATGTGGCCGCCGCTCTACAACCAGAGCAACGGCGAGAGCCCCACGGTCAACTACGCGCAGAGCCTCGGTAATCCGCCGGTCTACTCCGATCACGACACTGTCGTCACGATCACGATCAAGCACTGGAAGTGGTCCAACGGCACCCCGGTGACGACTCGCGACCTGATGTTCTGGCTGAACATCCTCAAGGCGAACAAGACGCAGTGGGCGGACTACACCCCCAAGCAGTTCCCTGACAACGTGACCTCCATCAAGGTCATCAGCCCGTACGAGCTGCAGATGAAGCTGAACAAGTCGTACGCGCCGAGTTTCTTCACCGGCAACGAGCTATCCCAGATCATTCCGATCCCGCAGCAGGCCTGGGACCGCACCAGCGCGACCGGCAAGGTTGGCAACT
>Ga0335075_10003779_pt1 | contig 23839 bp, 19 predicted proteins | sample Lox_Sample_24_FD_206723 | JGI IMG/M metagenome (GOLD analysis project Ga0335075, IMG submission 206723) | Soil microbial communities from Loxahatchee National Wildlife Refuge, Florida, United States - Lox_Sample_2.4 | ecosystem: Environmental > Terrestrial > Soil > Wetlands | place: USA...
CGCAAGTGCTGCGACGTGAGTCTGGCAAGATGCTCCGTCAGCGCTTCGATGTCGCCTGGCTCGAAGACAAAGCCGTGCTCCGCGGGCGTCACCTGCTCGCGCGCCCCGCCCACATCGCTCAGTACCAGCGGCTTGCCGAGCGACATCGACTCGAGAGCCGCCATCGAGAACGTTTCATCGTGTGACACCAGCGTCATGACGTCGCAAGAGGCGATGAAGGGACGCACGTCGTGCTCGAAACCGGTTATCCGCACATGAGGCGCGACTCCGAGCTGCATGGCTTTTCGCTCGATCTGCGGCCGCTCGGGCCCGTCGCCGATGAGCAGTGCCTTCGCCGGTATGCCGCGGGCACGCAGCCTCGAGATGGCGGCCAGCAGGTCTGCGTGCGCCTTCTCCGGGCGCAGTACGGAGCATAATCCGATGAGGTAGTCATCGTCGGCCACGCCGAGTGACCGGCGAAATGCCATCCGCTCCGCTTGCGGGCGCGCGTCGGTGTACCAGGCTGTGTCGATGCCGTTGTACACAACGTCGTCGGCGGCGGCATGCAATCCGCGAGCGCGCCAGTAGCGCCGCTGATTCGCGCACACATACAGCAGAAGATCACAGCGGCTGAAGAGCCGCCGGTACAGGAGCATCTGCGCGCGCTCCTTGTAACTATGGATCAGTGTCGAGTGGAAAACCGCGGCGAGCCGGACGTTCGCGCGCGCGCCCCGGGCGAGATGCCCATACATCGTGGAATATTGGTTCGTGCAGATGACGGCGTCGATCGACCGTGAGGCGACGAGCGAGCGCAGGCGTCCGACGGCACGGTGATCGATCCAGTGGCGCGCGTCGCAGCAGAGGACTTCCTCGAGCCGCTCCTCGTGCAGCTGCGGGCGCAGACTGGCTGCAGGCTTGAGATAGGCGAGATGCATCCGATACCGCCCAGGGTCGAGATGATTCAGCAGCGTGATCAGCTGCTTCTCGGCGCCGCCGAACTCCAGCGAGTTGACGATGAAAAGGAGCCTGGCGGATGACCGGCGGTCCGGGGCGCTGCTCATCGGCGCGGCTCGATCCCGAAGCGGCGATAAATGTCCGTCAGGCGCTCGATCGATGCGTCCAGCGAGTACGAACGCTCGATGGTCCGCCGGGCTGCCGCTCCCAGCTTCTCGCGCAGCGCAGGCTCGCGCATGAGCCGCGCCAGCGCTGCGGCCGTGCCGTCGACGTCTCCGGGACGGACCAGGAGTCCGTTCACCCCGTGCTCGATGACCTGTGGAATGCCGCCGACCGGCGTCGTGATGACCGGTAGCCTCCAGGACATCGCTTCGAGCAGCGCCATGGGCAGGGCTTCAGCATGGGACGGCAGGACGAACACCGTCGCGCACGCGAGCTCATGGTGCTTGCGCTGCGCTTCCAGCCATCCTGGGCAACTGACCCGATCGCTGACCCCGAGCTGCTCGCATAACTGGCGCACCTCTTCCAGTGAGCCGACGCCGCCGCACAGCAGCCGCAGCCCTGGGAACTCCTCGCTCACGCGAGCGAAGGCCCGCACCAGATCGAACACGCCTTTGTCGCGACTGATATCGCCGAGGAAGAGGACGGTCGACGGCGCCGACTCCGAGCGCTGCATCCGGCTGAGCGCCGGCAGCGCGACTGCATTGGGGAGGACTTCTATTCGTGCCGTGGCGCAGATCTCGAGCAGCCAGGCGCGCCACTGTTCCGAAAGGGCGATCAGCAGCGCCGCATCGGCGAATACCCTGCGGATCAGGCGTCGCCCGAGCGGCCCGCTCTGGCGTGCGTAGAACTCGGGGAAGAATCCGCTGTGCACGTGCAGCAGGTAGGGCCGGCCCGCCAGCCGCGCCATGAGACATACGACGGATTTCCGCCAGAAGGAAGCATGCGCCGACAGGTGTACGTGAACCAGCGGCTCGTCCATTCTGAGCAGCATCGCCGCAACGCGGGCCCACCCCTTCAGGGCCGCCCAGACTTTTATCAAGGGAGGACCGTAGCGGTGGGTCGGCACGTATGCGCAGTCGATACGGTCGAAGAGGCCGCCATCGACATACCCCTGGACCACCGCGCGGACGCCGCCCATGCCGCGAAGATCGGTACCCACCATGAGCACCGTGCGACACGGCGGGACGGCGGCGCTCGGTCTGGTCATCCGGTGCTCATCGCGGGCGGTCAGCTGTTGCGGAGCATCCGCGCCACTTGGTTCTGCGCTCCGTTTCGCTCGGACGAGGAGCTGCGCCATCAGGCGCCCAGTGCGACCGACGATGCCGGCGCAGATGCGAGCAGCCCGGAAAGCGCCTCCATGTAGGTGCTGACGATTCGGCTCTCGTTCAATTCCTCGTCGAAGTATCGGCTGCTGCTGCTGCTCGCCGCGCCCCATGCGGTGGGATCGCCGGCCAGCCTGGCAATCGCCGCGTGCAACTGCGCGCTGTCCGTGACCGCGGCACCCATCCCATTGTTGCCGATGACGCGGCCCGGGTCGAGAAAGGTGACCACGGGGGTGCCGCGCGACCAGGCCTGCAGGAAAGTGTTCGGGAATCCGTCCGTGTCGGAGGTGCTGACATGGACACGGGCCCGCTCGAAGAACTCTCCGACGCGGTGCTGCGGCACGAAGCCATGGAACTTGACGTTCGGCAGGGATTCGGCCCGGGCGCGCGCTTGCTCGTAGACCGCCTCTTCGCCCGGTGCGCACGCACCTACCATGTGAAATGTCAAATTCGGCAGCCGCGCCGCGGCCTCGAGGAACAGTTGCGGCCGCTTCAGGGCGCGCAGATTCGCCACCCACAGCGCATCGATGTCGCGTTCGTGGAAGGAGGCGCGCCGGCCGGCCGGCTCGACGATGGGGCCCACGACCCGACTCTGCAGGCCAAAGTTGCGGGCGAGCGCCCGCTGCTGCGGTAGCGTCTGCACCAGCACCAGATCCGTGCGTTTGAGACCCCAACGGTACAACTGCCTGTCGCGCCAATAGCGCACCAGAAGAGCTCGCGGGTCACAGTCGGAGTCGCTGGCGACCCGGAAGGCGACCTTGCCGCCGTGGCGGTGCGCGAACAACACGACCTGCGCGAGCAGCGCACCGGCGCAACTCGTGTAGTAAACGTCGGCACGGGCCCGCTGCAGCGCGTTATGGAGCTTCGTCCAGCGGGGGTGCAGAAAGCGCACGACCGGGAGCCCCTCGTCGGGTCGATACGCTTTGTAAGTCTTTACGCCGTCCCACGTCGCTCCGTCCGTCTGTCCATGATCCGCGACGACCATCGATACCCGCCAGCCGCGCCGCGCGAGCGCACGGGCGAGCAGTGTGTGTTGCAGCTCCTCCCCGCCGGCCGGCAGCCCGGAGTACTCGGGCGCGAGCACGGGAAGATTCCCGAGCCCGACGATGCATATGTGCGGGGATGTCATGGACTTTCGTGCGATCACGACGGCAGTCAAACGCGGGCAGAAGCCAAACGTTCCAGCCGGTTCCGGGCTCCCGGGACCCGAGCTGAGCGGGAACGGAAGTTGCTCAAGGTCTGGCCCAAGTAGGGCATCCCGACGGGGCGGATCCCGCCCGAAAAGAACGAGGAGAGTAGCCGATGCGATCGTCCATTTCCCGCTGGGCATGCGGAGCTTTTTTGGCGCTGGCCGCCACGGCGTTCGCGTCCCCGCCCGATCCGCCTTACACCGTGCAGCCGGGCGACACGCTGCTGGTATCGGTATGGAAGGAGCCGGAGCTGCGGCGCCCGGTGCTCGTGGAGCCGGATGGGACCTTCTCGTTTCCCCTCTGCGGGCAGATCGATGCGCACGACAAGACGGTCGCCGAGCTGCAACAGCAGATCACGCAGCATCTGGCCCGTTTCATCACCGACCCGGTCGTGACGGTGTCGCTGCAGAAGATCAGCGGCAATCGTGTCTACGTGATCGGGCAGGTGCAGAAGCCGGGCGATTTCATCGTCAATCCGCGCGTCAACGTGATGCAGGCGATCAGCATGGCCGGCGGCACGACGCCGTTCGCCTCGCTGGGCAGCATCAAGATCATCCGCCGGACCGACAATGGCAGCCAGGTCGCGCTGCCGTTCAACTACAACGATGTCCTGCATGGCAATGATCTGGCGCAGAACATAACCCTGCAGGCCGGCGATGTCGTCGTCGTACCGTAGGCTGTACGCCGTCCTCGGCGCCGGCGCCCTCATCGGGCTGGCGCCGGCATCGCGTGCGGGCAACTGGGAGCTGCTGCCGCGCCTCGAGGCCGGCGGCATGTGGAACGACAACTACCGCCTGGCCGAGCTCCCGGGTCAGCAGCTGGACGTGTACGGACCGTACCTCGACGCCCAGCTCGCCATGGACCTGCTCACGCCGACATCGAAGCTCGATATCGTGCCGCGCGTGCGCTGGGACAACTTCCCGACCGATCACGCGGATCAGTCGACGGACGGCTTCCTGGATATCGACGGCGACAGCAAGGGGCAGCGGTCCGAGATCCTCGGGGTGCTGCAGTTCTCGGACCAGGAAGTGTTTTATTCCGACTACCTGCCGGCGACCTTTCCCGGCCTGGCGCTCGGCCAGGCGACGACCGCGCCCAGCGGGCGCATCACCGAGACGACCCGGCAGAAGCTCCTGCGCGCCGCGCCGGAGTACAAGTATGACCTCACGCAGCGCGCGCACCTCGACCTCAACGCCGACGTCGAGCACGCAACCTATGAGCAGAGCGTGGTCGAGCAGATCCCGTACACCAGCTACACGGGCAGCGCCGGAATCGGCTTCGATGTCTCGCAGCGCTCGGTCGTCACGGTGACTGGGCTCGGCACCCACTTTGCACCGGGAACCGGCGGCAACAATACGAATGACTACGGCGCTCAGGCGGAATGGGACTTGCGGCAGTCGCAGATCGCGCTCTTCTACGCACGCCTGGGGGTGGAGCGCTCGGAGGCGCAGACGGCGACGGCCGGGACCGTCGGTAACACCGGAGTTACCGGCGGCGTGGGCGTCGATCTGCGCTATCAGGTCACCGAGGTCACCGCGGATCTGGTGCGCTCGCTGATTCCGACCTCCCAGGGCGTCGTGATGACCGATCAGGAGCTGCGGTTCAGGATCCTGCATGCCTTCTATCCGAAGTTCTCGGGCTTCGTCGGGGCGCGCGGCATGCGCTTGAGCGGAGCGGCGGACCAGGCCGTGCTCGCCGTGACGAGCGAGGACTACGTGACAGCCGAGGCGGGCGTCGACTACCAGATCACGGAGAACTACCGGGTCGAGGGTGCTTACGACTACGCCTGGCAGCGATTCCCCGGTACGCCGACGGCAACCTCGAACGCCATCAGGCTCGCGATCATCTATCAACCCTTGAGCCGGTACGAGCCGCTACCCGAATTCACCGGCATTCCACCCCAGGAGCGATGAGCATGGCCGATCACGAAGAGACAGTCAGTCCGGACCTGACGGACTACCTGGGGGCCATCAAGCGGCGGCGCATGCTGCTCGCCAGCATCGGCCTGCCGATCCTGGTGATTGCCCTGGCGCTGGCGGTCGGGCTGCCGAACGTCTACATCTCCACGGGCCTGTTCACCTTCACCGATGCGACGGTGCCGGGCGAGATGCCGGCGAACGCCAACGGCGATGCGATTCAGCGGCTGCAGGAGCAATACCGCGACGCTTACGTCGACAGCCTGTCGAGCAGCGTGATGAGCGATGCGAACATCAAGGCGCTCATCCAGCAGGTCCCCGGAATCGTGGCGCCGGGAACCGATATGGCAACGGCGGTCAAGGAGGTCAAACGCCGGACGCATGTGGAAACGGTGCGTACGCCGGTGCTGGATCCGAACACCGGACGCAATCTCGACATCATCTCCGCCTTCACCGTCTCCTATGAGAGTCGCGATCCGGAAGTGGCGGCGCAGGCCGCCAAATGGCTGACCAATTCCTTCGTGCTGGCGAACCGCCAGGGGCGCCTGGTGACCGCCAGGGCGGCGGAGCAGTTCTACGACACGCAGACGCAGATCTACCGTCAGCAGATCTCAGACATCGAATCGAAGCTCGCCACGTTCAAGGGGAAGAACTACGACCAGCTTCCGGGTCTCACCAACCTCAACATGAACATGCTGCAGACGACGCAGGGCCAGATTGACGCCGTGACGCAGCAGATCGCCGCGCTGCGCCAGAACCACGTCTTCCTGCAGCAGCAGCTCGACGCCGCCAAGAACGCCGGCGGCGACGCGACCCTCCTGGATCAGCTGCAGGCTGAGTACAACACGAAGCTCGCCACCTACGACCCCGATTATCCGGACATGATCGCGCTGCGCCAGCAGATCGATCAGCTGCGGGAGGGTGGCGGCGCGATCAACAGCCTGTCGCTGCCGGCGGAGCTGCGGGCCGAGGAGCAGGCGCTGGCCCAGGCCAGGCTGCGCTACAGCGAGGCCTTCCCGGACGTGAAGCGGCTCGAGCGCCAGATCCAGATCCTGAAGACGCGCATCGCCCACGGTGAGAAATACGCGGGCAATGCGGTGGGCAGTCCGGCCGTGATAGAGCTCGAGACGGAGCTGAAGGCCAACGAGACGCAGACTGCAGCGTTGGAGCGCCAGGCGGCGCAGCAGCGCCAGCAGCTGATGCAGCTGGAAGGCCGCGTCGAGGCCGCGCCCCAGGTGGAGCGGCAGTACAAGGGGCTCGCGCTCAACTTGCAGCTCGCGCAGACCAAGTACAACCAGCTGCTCAAGTACCAGATGGACGCGCAGCTCACCAGCCAGGCCATCGCGAGCGGCCGCAGCGACCGCATCCGCGTCGTGCAGACCCCGGGCGTGCCGCTCACCCCTGGGAAGCCGAGCCGAACCGCGATCGCGGTCGTGGGACTGATGCTTGCGATCCTGCTCAGCCTGACAGCGGTGGTGATTGCCGAGAGTGTCGATCAGAGCGTGCGCGGCAGCCGTGACATCCGTCGTGTGATGGCGCTATCCCCTCTGGGCGTCATCCCGGAAATCCAGGACTCGGCCACGGCGCGGCGGCAGCACCTGCAGGCCGCGATGTTGACAGTTTGCATATTCGTCGGGGCCGCGGTGGTGCTGCTGGCGGCACGAAGTTTCTACTCTTGAGCCGAAGAACTGCGCGAAGACCGAGGTAAAAGCGACCCATGAGCCTGATCGAGGAAGTGATGCGCCGGCAGGCGCACGAGCGCGCCGCGCTGGGAGGAATCGCGGCGAATATGGGCGGCGCGTCGGCCGCGAGGGTCGCGCGACCGATTGCCGCACCCGTGCCCGAAACCGCGCTGCAGCAGTACCGCCCGGCGGCGATCGACGCCGAGGCGCTGGAGCGCAACCGGGTGCTGCTACGGGTGCAGGACGTTGCCGTCTCGCGCGCGTACAAAGTCCTGCGCACCAGGGTGCTGCACCGCATGGCGGAGCACAACTGGTACACGCTCGGCGTGACCGGTACCGGGGCCGGCGAGGGCAAGACCATCACTTCCATCAATCTCGCGATCGCCCTCGCTCAGGACCCGAACGTGTGCGTGTACCTGGTGGACCTCGATCTGCAGCGGCCGCAGCTCGGCGCCTACCTCGGCATGAGCTACGAGCACGGCCTCACCGACTATCTCACCGGGCAGGCGGAGCTCGAGCAGGTCATCTACGACATCGGCCTCAAGCGCCTGGCGGTGGTGCCGAACGCCAGCCCGGTCGAGACTTCGTCGGAGCACCTGCGCTCGGCCAGGATGGCAGAATTCCTCAATGCGCTCGAGGCGCAGACGCCACGGCGGATCATCATCCTCGACATGCCACCGGTGATGGTGAGCGACGACGTGCTGGCCTTCGCACCTCGCGTCGACAGCTTCCTGCTGGTCGCATCGCAGGGGATCACCGCGCGGCGCACGCTCGCCAACGCCAAGGAAGTGCTCTCGGAGCTCAACGTCCTCGGCGTGGTCCTCAACCGCTCCACCGAGCGCAACGACAGCCCGTACTACTGATGCCTCTCGATCTCTCGGTCGTGGTCCCACTCTTCAACGAGGAGGAGAGCGTGCGGCCGCTCTATGCCGCCATCGTCAAAGGCGTCGAGCCGCTCGGCGTCTCCTTCGAGATCGTGCTGGTCGATGACGGCAGCCGCGACGGCACGGTCCGCATCGCGGACGAGATCGCGCGCGCCGATCCGCGCGTCTGCCTGGTGAAATTCCGCCGCAACTACGGCCAGACTCCCGCCATGGCGGCGGGCATCGCCGAGGCCCGCGGCGAGGTCATCGTGACCATGGACGGGGATCTGCAGAACGATCCGGCCGACATCGGCGAGCTGCTGGCGAAGATCGAAGAGGGCAACGATCTGGTGGTCGGCTGGCGTCATCGGCGGCAGGACAAGCTGGTGACGCGCAAGATCCCCTCGCGCATCGCCAATGCGCTGATCGCGCGGGTCACCGGCGTGCCGATCCGCGACAACGGCTGCTCGCTCAAGGCCTATCGCGCCTCGCTCATCAAGCGCATACCGCTCTATTCGGAGATGCACCGCTTCATTCCGGCGATGGCGTCGATCGCCGGGCCGCGCATCGCGGAGATCCGCGTGCGCCACCACGCCCGCGCCTTCGGGCACTCGAAGTATGGCCTGTCCCGCATCTACAAGGTGCTGCTCGACCTGATGGTGATCAAGACGGTCGCCTCGTTCACGGCGCGGCCGATGCTGTGGTTCGCGATGCTGTCGCTGCCGATGCTGGCCCTCGCGGCGGTGGCGCTCGGCTGGACCTGTGTCAACTTCGCGCAGACCGGGACGATCTCGCTGTCGATAGCGGGCACGGGCATCATCTTTCTCACCTCGACGGTGATGCTGTTCGCCGCGGGGGCGCTCGGAGAACTCATTTACGAGCTCGGCGACGTCCGCGAGCACCAGTTCTCGGGTCTGACCCAACATCTGCTCCTCGCACCTGGGAGGCACCAATGACCGAGTCGGCCAGCGCTGACGGCAATGTCGACATCTCCGCCATCATTCCGGTCGGGGAGCGGCACGTCAGCGATCTGCTCGCGCTGTACGCGGACTACAAGTCGGCGCTCGATGCGCTCGGGATGACCTACGAGCTGATCGTGGTGCTGGACGGTCCGCGGCCGCAGCTGGCAGCCGATGTCCAGCGCCTGCTTGCCTCGGGCGAGCGGGTCTCGGTGATCGGCCTGACGCGGCGTTTCGGCGAGGCGACCGCGCTCGTGGCCGGCTTCCAACGCGCACGCGGGCGCATCATCCTGACGCTGCCCGCCTACCACCAGGTCCGCGCGAGTGAGATCGGCAAGCTGGTGCGGGCGCTGGGGGTGGTCGACCTCGCCATCGGCCGGCGTTGGCCGCGGGCCGGAAGCCGCTTCGAGGCGCTGCGCCGGGACCTCTTCCACCGCATGTTGACCTCGGTGACCGGTCAGCGCTTCAACGACCTCGGCTGCAGCGTGCGCGCGATGAAGCGGCGGGTGCTCGAGGAAGTCTCGCTGTACGGCGATCAGCACCGCTTCCTGCCGGTGCTCGCCAGCCGTAACGGCTTCAAGGTGATGGAGATCGACCTGCTGCAGTCGCCGCTCGACCGGTTCCCGGGTGCCTACCCGCCCCGCGTGTATGTCCGGCGGGCGCTCGATGTCTGCACGGTGTTCTTCCTGGTGCGCTTCACCAAGAAGCCGCTGCGCTTCTTCGGCATGGTGGGAGTCAGCACCTTCCTGATCGGTGCCGCGCTCGTGGCGTGGCTCGCGATCGACCGGCTGGTGTTCCTCCATCCGCTGGCCGATCGCCCGGCGCTGCTGCTGTCCTCGCTGCTCGTGGTCCTCGGCCTGCAGCTTTTTGCCCTGGGGCTCCTCGGCGAGCTCATCATCTTCACGCACGCGCGCGACATCAAGGACTACCAAGTGGAAGAGGTGGTGCGCTACCCGGCGCAGACGCGCTCCGAGGAGACGCGCATCGCCGAGAACGCGCTTTGACGGAGAGGCTGCCGTTCGCGCCGGTAACGCTGGCGGGCACGGCGGAGAGTCCGGCGACCGAGTGGGGGCGGGCGGCAACATCGGCTTTTCCGCTCGGCCTGCGCCGCGCCGTGCTGGCTCTGACCATTGGGCTCCTGATCGCCACCTGCGCTTTTGCGGCCGGCCGCCTGGTCTGGCGGGTGATCAGTACCGACGGCGGCTGGTATTCATATCCGGGCTACGCCTTGTCCCAGGGGCGCGACCCCGACGAGAACCTGTTACCCCCGGATCAGCTGCCGCTCGCCACGCCCGGGGTACGCTCGCTCTTCCCCTGGGAGAACCGCAGCTTCCTCGTGACCGGCATCGATTGGGCGTGGTTCGATGTTGCCGGACATGGAGAGGGCAGCATTGTCGTCTTCGGCGTGCTGCAGTGGCTCGTACTCGCCGCCCTCGTCGGTTGGGCCGTCAACCGCGCGACCGGAAACCGTTGGGCGGCAGGCGCGGCCGCGCTGGCGGCCCTGTGCGACGTCAAGCTCATCTACGAGAGTCTGGCTGACCTGCGGCCGGACATTCCCCTGGCCCTGATCGGGGTCGGGAGCCTGTGTTGCTTCATCGACTTCCTGCGGCGGCGCTCGCCGGTGAGCTTCATCGCCAGCGGGGTCCTGATCGCGCTGCTGCCCCTGGTCCACACCACCGGCGTCCTGCCGGCGGCCATGATGCTGACCTGTCTCGCGGCTTCCGCTCTGATCCCGCGCGATGGGCGCCTGTCGAAGCCCTATGTGCTCGCCTGCGCCGTGTTGGCCGCGGCGGTGTTGACCGTCTTCGTCCTGCGCAAGCCCATCGCCGACGTCCTGATTCCGACCAGGGTGTCGCTGGCCGTGCAGCTGACGGGCCGGCACGACCTGCCGGGACTGCTGCTCGGGCTGGCGCATCGGGGGGTGCTGTGGAAGCTCGGCCAGGAAGGCCGCCGCTGGGCGAGTTATTTCCTGCCGGCCAATCTGCCGCAACTCCTCTTCCTGCTGATTGGGCTCGCGGCTCTGCTGCGCGCCGCCTGGCGACGCGGCGCGGCGCACAGGGCAGAGGTGCTGTGGCTGCCGCTCGGCTGGATGGTCGGCATCCTCACGCTGACCGTCACCGATCCTCATTTCACCGACACGCACCTCATTCCACTCATCGCCATGGGGTACGTGATGGCCGGGGTCGGCTGGGCGCTGCCGCTCGAGGGAAGCCGTGAGCTCAGCCGCCAGCCGAGCCGCGAGCCGAGCCAGCAGTTGCTCGCGCGCGTGCACGGGATGCGGCGGGGCATGGCCGTGCTCGCGGCCCTGGCGCTTCTCTGCCTGGCGCTGCGAGCCGGGCAGGCCGCATTCGACGTCTATCAGGGGGTTCACCAGGGGGTGAGCCGCAGCAGCGTGAGGAGGCTGCTGGCGAAGGTCTTCCCGGGTTCGGGCGTGACCTGGGCCGTAGGACCGACATCGATCTGGCTCTATGTTCCGCCGCGGGGTACCCCGGTCATCGTGGACGATCGTTCGGATCCCGGGATCATCCACACGCCGCTGTGGCAGCGGATGACCGTCCTGGTGATCGATTCCGATTTCCTCAACTATGGCTGGGCGAAAGTCGCCCGCGAAGGCGTCGCCGCCGGTTGGTTGCGCCCCATCGGCCATGTGGGCACGCCCGCGGACAAATACTATCTCGCCGCGTATCGCGTCGAGCACGCCGGCGCGGGGCGGAATCCTGGGACCTGAGCGTAGACGGTGCGGGCCTGTTCCTTGCTGAGTGAGCGCTCTGGCGGCGGAGGGCCGTGATGTCCACCCTGCTTCGAGAGCCACAACCCTACGACTATCGTGAGCGCCTTCCCGCGGACGATCGCTCCGCCGAGATCTCGCCCGCGCACCCGTTGCCGCGGCTGGCGATCGTGGTGCCCTGTTATGACGAAGAAGAGGCGCTGCCGCATACGGCACGGCGCCTGATCGCTCTGCTCGAGCGCCTGCGCAAGGACGCTCGAATCGCCGTCGATAGCCGCATCATGTTCGTCGATGACGGCAGTCGGGATCGGACCTGGCAGCTGATCGAGGGCTTGTCACGCGAGGATGGGCGGATAGGCGGCATCAAGCTCTCCCGCAACCGCGGCCACCAGAACGCGTTGCTCGCGGGCCTCTTCACCGCCGACGGTGATGTGCTGGTGAGCATCGATGCCGATCTGCAGGATGACATCGAGATCATCGAGGAGATGCTGAAGCAGCACGCGCAAGGCGCGCAAGTCGTCTATGGCGTGCGGGACGATCGGACGACCGACGGCATGTTCAAGCGAGCCTCAGCATTGGGGTTTTACCGCATGATCCATGCGCTGGGCGTGGAGTCCGTGTACAACCACGCGGACTTCAGGCTGATGAGCCGCAGGGCCGTCGACGCCCTGAAGGATTTCGGCGAGGTGAATCTCTTCCTGCGCGGCATCGTGCCGCTGATCGGCTTCCAGTCATCGGTCGTGTACTACGCGCGCACCGAGCGCGTCGCCGGCGTCTCGAAGTATCCGCTGCGCAAGATGCTGGGATTGGCGCTGGATGCGGTTACCTCGTTCTCGGTCGTGCCGCTGCGGATGATCTCGGCGCTCGGCGTCATCGTCTTCCTGTTCAGCGTCGGGATGGGAATCTGGACGCTTTGGGTGCGCTTATTCACGGAGCGGGCGGTCCCTGGGTGGACCTCGACCCTGTTGCCGATCTACGCCTTGGGCGGCCTGCAGATCCTGTGCGTCGGCATCCTGGGCGAGTACATGGGCAAGGTCTATCAGGAAACCAAGCGCCGGCCCCGGTACATCATCGAGAAGGTGCTTTGATCCGGGTTGCGCATCCCGGCGGCAGCACTCATCTCTCCCGGTTCGTGCGATTCGCCGCGGTGGGCGGGATCGCCACCGCCATCCAATATGCGCTGCTCATTCTCCTGGTGCGCGGCTTCGGGATGGCGCCGACTCCGGCGTCATCGGCCGGCTTCGTGCTCAGCGCCTTCGTCAACTACTTTCTCAACTATCGCTTCACGTTCCGCAGCGACAGGCCGCACGCGCCGGCGATGACCAAATTCGCGCTGTTGGCGGCAGCGGGCCTCCTCATCAACGCGGCGATCATGCAGGTGTTGGTTGCCTCTGGAATTCACTATCTGCTGGCACAGGTTAGTGCAACTGCGGTGGTGCTCTTGTGGAATTTCATCGGCAACAGCCTGTGGACCTTCGGCTCAGGAGCCGTCGAAGAGCAGACGCGTACCTGACGTAGCTCAGTGACGCACTGTTGCATACGCGTGTGCTGACGTCCGGTCGATTTGCAACGGGCGGTTCGTCAGCGAATAATTGCCCAAATCGACCCCATATGGCGGTTCCCTACCGCCGCCTCTTCGTGTTGTAATGCATTTCGCGGTGCACAGGGTGGGGCGGTGAGTCATGTCTGCGGCAATCTCGGAGGGCAATATGGAAGGCGATGCGATGAGACTCGAGCCGCGGGTGGCGGTCCTCGAGGCAAACGTAGGGAGCATCAAAGAGAGCGTCGGCAAGCTGGAAGTCGATGTGCGCGATATGCGCAAGTCCATGGACCAGCGATTCGAATCGCTGCTGGAGATGCTGGAGCGCAAATTCGAGTCTGTGGATCGGAAATTCGAGTTGGTGGATCGGAAGTTCGAGTCCCTGGATCGGAAGTTCGAGTCGCTGGATCGGAAGTTCGAGTCGCTGGATCGCAAATTCGATTCGATGCAGCAGGAGCTCCGCGGACTCCTGCGCTTTCTGGTTGGTGTTGTCATATCTTTCTTCACGACTTTGATCGCCTTCGGTGCCGCGATTCTCGGGGTTCTGGCGAAAGGACTGCACTGGCTCACGTAGGGCTGTCGCCCGCGCGCCATGGACGCGGAGCCTGTCAGCAATGGCCGCGCTCGGCACCGCTGCGCCAGCGGTAATGGCTGAGAGTTTTTGCCGCCGGCAATAGTCGAGGATGCGATCACGTTGGGTGTGTCGTGAGGTCGAGCGTCACTTTTTGCCGACAGCAATTTCCTGCGCGGGTATGGGCTTTGCTCGACAGGATCGAGCATGCGAATCCTGCTCGTCGCCCCACAGCCTTTCTACCAGGAGCGCGGTACGCCCATCGCCGTGCGGATGCTCGTCGAGGCGCTGTGCGGTCAAGGCCATGCCGTCGATCTGCTGACGTACCACGAGGGCGCGGACCTCGATATCGACGGCCTGAAAATCCTGCGCACGCCGGCGCTGCCCGGCTTGCGCCATGTCCCTATCGGCATCTCGTGGAAGAAGCTGGTCTGTGACCTGCTGATCTCGGCAAGATTGCTGGGGCTGGCGCTGTCGCGCCGTTACGATGTGATACACGCCGTCGAGGAAGCGGTGTTCCCGGCGATTCTGCTGCGCTCCTCCGCACATGTGCGAGTCGTCTATGACATGGACTCGATGCTCGGCGAGCAACTCGTCTCCAAATGGCGGCTGTTGCGCCCGATCGAACGTGCGTTGCGCGCGGTGGAGCGGGCCGTGATCCGGCGCACCGACGCGGTCTTCGCGGTTTGCAGCGACCTCGCGCAGCACGTGACGATCGATGCACCGGGCGTGCCGGTCTTCCTGATCGAGGACGTGGCGCTGCCATCGCAGCAGTTCTGCGGTGGTGCGGAGCCGCTGCGGGAGCTGTTGGATATTCGCGGTCCGCTCGCGCTCTATGTCGGCAATCTGCAGCGCTATCAGGGCATCGAACAGATCGTGCGCGCCATGGCTCAGGTGCCGGAGGCGCTCGATCTGACGCTGGTGCTGATCGGTGGCGCGGAGGACGACGTCGCCCGGATGCGCGCGCTGGTGCGCAAGCTCCACCTGGAGGAGCGCGTGTATCTGCTCGGCCCGCGGCCGCTCGGACAGCTCACCGGCTTTCTGGCGCAGGCGGATATCCTGGTGTCGCCGCGCCTGCGCGGCAGCAACACGCCGATGAAGGTCTATTCGTACATGAATTCCGGTACGGCGATTCTCGCGACGCGAATTCTCTCGCACACGCAGGTGCTCGACGACGATAGCGCACTGCTGGTGGAGCCCAATCCGCAAGCGCTGGCGGAGGGGCTCGCCACCCTGGCCACGGACGGGGCTCTGCGGCAGCGGCTCGGAGCAGTGGCGCGCCGCCGTGCCGGCGAAAAGTACTCGATGGACGCCTTTCGGGAGAAAGTGCGGGCGGCGTACCGCACGCTGGAGGCGCTGGGGACCGCCTGACGAGCCGGCTAGTGGCGCGCCGGCCGCGCGACGGCGCTCGGTTGCGGCGACGCTGGCGAGGCTTTTTTCCCGAGATATCCTGCGGACCGATACCACTCCGCGGTGCGCGCGATGCCTTCGGCCGGGCTGACTCGCGGCGCATAGCCGAGCAGCCGCGCGGCCTTGGAGCAATCGAACTCGCGATGATGAGTGAAGAAGGCCACTCGCCGGCGATGCAGCGGCGGGTCGATGCGCAGCGGCACACAGATGGATTCGCACAGCAGGCCCGCAGCCATCACCGGCCATACGGGGATGTGCCAGCGGGGCGGCGCGACGCCGAGGGAATTTGCGATGTGCCCGACGATCTCGTTCAGGGTCGGCGCCTGCGGACCCGCGAGGATGAACACCTCGCCCAACGCCGCCTCGGAGGTGCTGCAAAGGAGGATGCCGTCGATGAGATCGTCGATGTGCACCATGTGCAGCTTCGGCGTGCCGCTGCCGATCATCACGAACGCGCCGCGCGCCACCGCGCGATAAAGCTTGAGGAAGCGCAGGTCGCCCTCGCCGTAGATCGGGCCGGGCCGCACGATGGTGACGCGCTGGCCGCGCTGCGCGGCCGCCGCCGCGGCCAGCTCGCCCTCGAGCTTGGTGCGCTGATAGACATCGCCGGGGCCGAAGCGATACATCTCGCTGGCGGGGGGCTCGGCGATGTGCCCGTGCACTCCGCCGGTCGAGCAATGCACGACTCTCTCGCAGTCGAGCCGGCGCGCGGCCTCGAGCACATTCTCGGTGCCGCCGACGTTGACCTCGCGATAGTAGCTGTCGGAATGGCCCGCGGTACGGAATACCGCCGCAATGTGATGAATCTGGTCGCAGCCGCGCGCTGCGGCGACCACGTCGTTGAGAGACGTCAGTTGCCCTATGCGGACGTCGATCCCGTCTGCAGTCAGAGACTGGGCGCGCCCGCGGTCCCGTACCAGCGCGCGGACGCTATCGCCCTGAGCGAGGAGCCGGCGGGCTAGTTTTCCGCCGGTGAAGCCGGTTGCTCCGGTGACGAGGATGGTACGCGGCATGGGCAGGCCCGTGAGCTGTCGACAGCCGAGACGGAGCAGGGATCGTGCCTTGCCACGCCCCGGGCGGCGCGCTAGGCGGGTTTGCGGCTTGCGTTAAGCGGCTTTGCGGCTTGGCGCGGGCTCGAGAGCGTCGGATTGCGGTACGAGCCCGAGCAGGCGCCAGAGCGGGGCCATATCCTGGAGGAACCACTTCTCCGACAGGCTCTGCCATAAGAGCGTATGCGCGTTGCGGACGATTGCCTCGCGCTCCTGGGGATGGGCGGCGTAATACGCGACCTTTTCCGCGAGGTCGCTCAGGTCCCACTCGATCGGGACGTAGGTCTGATACGGCACGAAGAACGGCCGCGCGAGCCTGACGTAGCTCATGTCCTGCTTGAGGAGGAGCGCGCCGCAGGCCATGGCTTCGAAGTCCCGCCAGCAGACCGGGCCGTATCCAAACGGGCTGAAGCACATCTTCGAGGCCCGCAGCTCCTCGCGGAACTGCCGCTTCGGTACCTGTCCGCGGCAGGCGACGCGGAACTTGCCTTCGAGGCGCAGCGCCTCGTCCTTGCACTCCTGGCGCATCCGCGCGTACCACTCCGTTCCCTGGGTAGCGAAGCGGGCATGCAGATCGATTCCGCGCCGCGCCTCGATGGAGTTGCGGAGGAACTGCCGCGTGTTGGGTGAGCACTCGAAGCCGGGACCGAGCACGAGCTTGCGCTCGAAATCCGCGGGTACCGGAAACCGTCGCTCCGGCAGCGTGAGATCGAAGCGCCGGGCGTAGTAGTCGGTGAGCACCGTATCGCCGATCGTCGGCTTGCCGTAGCCGGAGAAGTCCGCGAGAAGCTGCTTCTTGACGTACGCAGCGATATGTTGGTTCAGAACCTGCGCGTAGCGGAGGTCCGTGGGCGCGAACCAGTCGAGATATGCGATCGGGCGTTGCGGCCATTCGCGGCGGATGCGCAGCAGCAGATCGTGCATCTGCGCGTCGGAGAGATCGAACCGCGTCTGCACGCAGACCGCATCGGCTTCCGCATACCGCTTGCGGCCGGCGAGGAAGGACTGCATGGGCTGCGCCCGCACCTGGATTGCCGACGCCTGCATGAGAGGCAGGACCTGCGCGAAGCCGATGTCGATGCGCTCCGTCAGGACCACGACGCGCGGCCGGGTCCCGGCGAAAGGCAACAGGGAGCCGTGGCGTCCGAAGAGTTTTTGTTTGACTTTGTTCAGCACGGGATCTCGTCCTCGACGAGAGGCCGCGCAAGATATCACGGGCGCCACGTCCTTGTGTTACGCGCGTGTGTCAACTGGTGGCGAGGTCAGGTTGCGGCGTGTCGTCCGCGGCCGCCGATGAAGATGCGCATCGACGCGGAAAGATCGGGGGCCTCGAGAGCGGACATGAGGCGATCGGCGCACTCGTCGGCCATGGTGCGGAAAAGCGCCGGTGACATTTGGCCGAGGCGCGCGGCGTAGTGGCCGAGGGCACCGACGGCATAGACCGGGAGGTCTTCCATGTGGCAACCGAGCGCAGCCCGATGGAGTTGCAGCTCCCGGTGCAGGGCCCGCGCCGACAGGCCGAAGGATCCAGCCGCCCGAACGAGATCGAAGATCGGGAAGCCCTGCGTCTCGGATCCGCGCCAGTCAACGAGCGTGAATGCGGTGGAGGCGACGCCGTGCAGTACGTTGCCCTTCCAGAGGTCCCCGTGCATGGGGGCGCTGCGGGGCACGAACCTGCCGGACCGCAAGCGATTTTCAGCGGTGCCGAGCAGCGCCGCCGTCGGACTGTCTGCCGCGACCGTCGCGCGCAATGCCTGCAGCGACGCTTGGTAACGGGACAACCCGCACGCTGCGCTGCCGCGCTGGGTGACCTGCAGCAGCCATTCCAGCAGATGACGCTTCACCCAGATGCGGTGCAGCCATTTCGTGCCGCGGCGCCGGGAGAACGGCCGCCGGTACGGCAGCACCGCATAGCTGGAAGCCTCGATGCGGCCGGTGTCCAGCGGCTCTAGGATGGGCGCGCCCAGGTCGCCGAGTCGTGAGCGCATCTGCGCGGCCTTGAGACACTCTTCCGCGACCACCTCGGGAAAGCGCGCGGGCGACACCGTCACCACGATGCCGTGCCTGCCCTTGTTCAGATACACCAGCTTGCTGTCAGGGTGGTCTTGCGCATCCTGAGCGAATTTCTGCAGCGTGATCGGCGACCCCAGCAGGCCCTTGGCCATCAAGCGCTCACCGACGAGGTTGGAGATGTAATCGACGTCGGTTATCGTGGCCACGCGGCAAGGATCGCCCATCTGTAACAAATCCGCAATATTTCTGTAATAATCCGGGGATGTCCGCAGCCGCGATGAGCCACTCGTTTCCTTCTTACAAATCTCCGGTCCCGAGGCTGCAAAATGGGGTCTTTGTCGCCGCCGACTCCTGTCATCACGATGACGCGGATGATCGCGCGCAGCTCAATACGTTAAATAGCGTCGCGAGGGAGCAGGGCTGGCGCAGCGGTGTGTCGGCGGCTTACGACAGGGAGTTGTTACACTATGTCGACAATCCCGATCGGCTGATCTTCCTGTCGCTGCTGCCGCTGAATCCGGACGATGCCATCCTCGAGATCGGTCCCGGTCTCGGGCAGATCTCCATTCCGCTCTCGCGGCGGGTCGCGACGGTCGATGCGCTGGAGGTCGTGCTGGGGCAGGCGGAGTTCTGCGCGGAGCGCAGCCGGCAGGAGAGCGCGAGCAATATCCGCATCACGGCCGGCGGTGACAAGTGCGATCTGCCCTATGCCGATGCGTCTTTCAACGGGGTCATTCTCAACCTCGTGTTGGAATGGTGTGGCTGGCGCGCCGGCGGCTCGCATGACGCCATGCATCGCAAGCTCCTTGCCGAGGTCGCCCGGGTCCTCAAGCCGGGCGGCTTCTTCTATCTCGCCACCAAGAACCGCTACAGCCTGCGGCTGCTGACCGGCGGCCTGGACGAGCACATGTTCCAGATGCGCTTCGGCAGCGCGCTGCCACGCTGGCTGAGCCGCGTGGCGCTTCGCGGGCGGCGCGCGCCCGGACATCTGCATTCCTACCGCGAGCTGCGCCGAATGCTGGCCGACGCTGGATTCGATCGCATGGACTCGTACTGGGCCACGCCGGAGATGCGCTGGCCGACGCACATGTTGCGGTTCGAGTCCGGCGACTTCGCGCGCGAGCGCCGCAAGGTTCCCCAGGGTGAGAACGGCCGCACCCGCCGGATCGCCGCCTGTCTGCCGGCCGCCCTGATCAAACACGTGGCGCCGGGGCTGGCGTTCCTCGCCCGCAAGAAGGCCGCGGCGACCGGCTGAGCGTCGCGACGTCGCCGGGAGAGGTCTTGGTCGGCCTGATTCACCAGCTCATCGAGAATAGAGTCGCCGCCGCCGGCGATTCGGTGGCGTTGATCCATGAAGGAGAGTCGCTCACCTACACCGAGCTCAATGCACGCGCGAACCGTCTCGCCCGCCACCTGCGGTTGCAAGGGGTGGGTCCGGACGCCCTGGTCGCCATCTATCTCGAGCGCGGCGTCGCCCTGGTCGTGGGGCTGCTCGCGATCCTCAAGGCGGGTGGGGCCTACGTGCCTCTCGATCCCATGTATCCGCGCGAGCGGCTGGCGCATATGCTCGAGGATGCAGCGCCCTGCGTGGTGCTCACCCAGGAGAAGCTGCGACCGCATTTGCCTCCGTCCGGCGCCGCGGTCATCTCGGTGGATTCGGATGGCGATGACATCGAGGCGCAGGATGCCTCGAACCTCAGCTCCGACGAGTCAGGGCTCACCCCGCAGGATCTGGCCTATGTGATCTACACCTCGGGTTCGACCGGACTTCCCAAGGGGGTGATGATCGAGCACGCGGCGGTAGTGAACTTCCTGCGCTCCATGCAGAGACAGCCCGGGATGGGCGCGGCGGACCGGCTGCTGGCGGTGACCACCATCGCGTTCGACATCGCGGCGCTGGAGATTTATCTGCCGCTCATCACTGGCGCCGTGGTCGTGTTGGCGAGCGCGCGCGCCGCGTCCGACGCCGATGCGCTGGCGCGCCTGCTCGAGAGCCACGACATCACGGTCATGCAGGCCACGCCGGCGACATGGCGTCTGCTTCTGCACGGCGGTTGGCCCGGACGCAGGACGCTGAAGGTCCTCTGCGGAGGGGAAGCGATCGGCACGGAGCTCGCGCGCAAACTGCTCGAGCGCGTGGGCTCCGTCTGGAACATGTACGGACCAACGGAGACGACCATCTGGTCGTGCGCGCGGCAGATTGCCGCCGCGGACGAGACGCAGCACACCGAGCCGATCGGCGGCCCGATCGACAACACGCGAATCCACATTCTCGACGAGCAGCTGCAGCCGGTGCCGGTGGATGTCATCGGCGAGATCTTCATCGGCGGCGCCGGCGTGGCGCGCGGCTACCTCAATCGCACGGAGCTGACTGCCGAGCGCTTTCTGCCGGACCCGTTCGCGTTCGAGACGCGCGCGCGCATGTACAGGACGGGCGACCTCGGCCGCTGGCGCCGCGATGGCGCGATCGACTTCCTCGGCCGAACCGACCACCAGGTGAAGATCCGCGGCTATCGCATCGAGCTCGGCGAGATCGAGGCGCAGCTCGCCCGTCACCCCGGTGTCAGGGAAGCGGCGGTGTTGGCGCGGGAGGACGGGCAGGGCGAGAAGCGGCTCGTGGCCTACCTGGTGCCGCGCGAGGCCGCCGCTCCCCCGGCGGTCGAGAGCCTGCGCGCGCAGCTGGCCGGCGTGTTGCCCGAATACATGGTGCCCGGCGCGTTCGTCGCGCTGGAGCGCTTTCCGCTGACACCCAACGGCAAGCTGGATCGGCGCGCCTTGCCGGCACCCGAGGACGGCGCGCAGCTGCGCGGCCGCTACGAGGTCCCGCAGGGCCAGCTGGAAGCGGCGCTCGCCGCTATCTGGCAGGCGCTGCTGCGCGTCGAGCGGGTCGGACGGAACGACAATTTCTTCGAGCTCGGCGGCTATTCGATGCTGGCCCTGGACCTGCGCGCGCGGATCGAGCGCGAGCTCGGGGTCGCGGTGCCGCTGAGCGCGCTGATCGAGACGCCCACGGTCGCCACACTGGCGCGGCTCATCGAGGGGCGTGCGCCGCGCGATTCCATGGTGCGCATCCGGGAAGGCGGCGGCCGGCCGGCCGTCTTCCTGGTGCACGATGGCGACGGTGAGACTCTCCTTTACCGCAACCTGGCGTTGCGGCTGGACCGCGGGCACGCCGTCTTCGGGCTGAATCCCCGCTCTCTGCCGGGCGTGCCCATGGCGCACACGCGCATCGCCGACATGGCCGCCTACCACATCGGCAAGATCCGCTCGGTGCAGCCGCACGGCCCCTATCTGCTGGGAGGCATGTGCGCGGGCGGCGTGATCGCGTTCGAGATGGCGCTGCAGCTCGAGGCGCAGGGCGAGCGCGTCGCCCTGGTCGCGCTGCTCGATGCCGCCGCTCCGGGTGCCGCCCTCAAACCCTGGCGCGCGGCGAAGGAGCGCCTCGACAGAATGGCGGGGGAGCTGCGCAGCGCCCAGACGACATCCGCCGCCCGCCGCGCGGGGCGCCTCGCCGGCAGCTTCGCGCGCAAGCTGCGCAACTTCATCGCCTGGCAGGTTGGCAAGGCGTGGCGCGAAGCACGAGACAACATCCGCCTGCATTTGCTGCGAGCGGCGCTCGACGGTGGTCGCACGCCGGCGAAGTTCCTGGGCGAGCTGTCGGCGACCGTCACCTACCTGCGCGCGGAACGCGAGTACCGCCCGGACGGCAGGCTGCAGCAGGCGCAGCTCGCGCTCTTCCGGGCAACCGACGGCGAGGGGATCGATGCGCCGTTCGTCGACTTCTACGAGGATGCGCTCCTCGGCTGGAGCAGCCGCGGGCGCCGGCCCGTTCTCGCGCTGGACGTTCCAGGCGGGCATACCAGCATGTTGCAGGAGCCGCACGTCGACGCTCTGGCGCGGCGAATGCAGGAGGCGATGGACGAGAGCCTGGCGGAGGAAGAGCGCCTGGCGGAGGAAGAGCGCAAGGCGCGCTCAGGCACCGTGCGCGCGGTGGGATAGCCGCGCCGGATCCTCGAGGCGCGCGAGGCTCCTGTTCCGTGCGCGCAGGAGGCTGTTGCGCAGGAAATCGCGATAGTAGTGCGGCACGGACGTGGCGCCCTGGCGCAACACGAGGCGCTTCAGCCATCCGAGCGGATAGGCGGCGAGCACGACCAGATCTATCGCGAGCGCGTGCGCGACGCCGAAAGCCTTGATGAAGTAACGGCGGCGGGATTCGAACCAGTAGGCGGGCAGGCGCCGCGGCGCCGTGTTGCGCTCGGTCACTCCGGTGCTCTGGCCGCCGACGTGCATGACCCGGCTCGCCGGCACGTACCAGGTCGCAAAGCCGGCGCGGCGCGCGCGCAGGCAGAAATCGGTTTCCTCGAAGTAGAGGAAATAACCCTCATCGAGTCCGCCGACGGCTTCGAGCACCGCCGCGCGGATCATCATGGAGGCGCCACAGATCCAGTCGACCTGTTGCGGCGCCTCGGCACTCATCTCGCGCGCCACGGCCCAGCGGTCGAGCAGGCGCATCAGGGGACCGAAACCAACGGCCTGCGACAGCTCGCTCAGCAGCGACGGAAAGCGAAAGGCGATCGGCCAGTCGCTGCCATCCTGATTCTCGAAACTGCTGCCGGCGATGCCGATGCGCGGCTCGGCGGCGAGAAAGCGCACCAGGGTCGCGATCGCCCCGGGGCGCACCTGGGTGTCGGGATTGAGCAGGTACAGGTAGTCGGCGGGACCGCTCTCGAGGGCCTGTCGGATTCCAAGATTGTTGCCGTAGGCGAAGCCGCCGTTGCGCGGCGCCAGCACGGTCGTGACCCAGGAGCTCCAGCCGTTCTCGGCCACGGCGCGCGCGATCGGCGGCAAATCACCCGAGGCGTTGTCGACGACGACGGCGCGGATCGCGAGCCCCGCGGTGCCGCGCTCGGCCGCCACCGATCGCAGACTCTCGATCGCGAGCCCGGCCGACCTGTAGCTCACGATGACCACCGCTACCGTCGCATCAGGCATGTGAGCAGGCCAACATGGAGGTGCGCGGAATGTCAACTCGGAAGTTCAAAAGTGTGCTCGAGAGCATGTTTTCACGGGCTGCCGCGCTTGGCGGCCTTTTGTGATTCAGAGCACGGCGGTGGCGGGTTTGGCGCAACATTCTTCCTGCTATAGTACTTGGATGAGTCTGGGCCGCAGCACTCAGCCTGCACAAATAGAACTACTGCCTTGAGTACGTCGCAAGCCGCACCACGGGCGCCGGTGGCCCTCATCATCGCGACTACGCCCTGGCCGCTGTCGGGGCGTCTGGCCGTGCGGCTGATCGCGCACGGCTGTGAGGTTGCGGCGCTGTGTCCGCGCGGGCACGTACTCGGGAACGTCGCCGGCATGGGCCCGCTATTCACCTACCGAGCGCGGAATTCGGTCGCCATGCTGGAGCGGGCCGTCGCCGCGGCCGCGCCGGACATCGTGATTCCCTGCGATGACCGGGCGGTGTGGCAGTTGCACGAGCTGCAGGAGCGGCGGCCGGATCTGCGGGGCCTGATCGAGACTTCGCTCGGCCGCGCGGCGGCCTTCCCCGCCGTGCGCAGCCGCAGCCGCGTGATGGAGGTTGCGCGCGAGTGCGGCATTCGTGTGCCGGAGACGCAGCCGCTGGAATCCGCCGGCGACGTGCGCGCCTGGTTTCGCAC
>Ga0335075_10003780_pt1 | contig 23833 bp, 23 predicted proteins | sample Lox_Sample_24_FD_206723 | JGI IMG/M metagenome (GOLD analysis project Ga0335075, IMG submission 206723) | Soil microbial communities from Loxahatchee National Wildlife Refuge, Florida, United States - Lox_Sample_2.4 | ecosystem: Environmental > Terrestrial > Soil > Wetlands | place: USA...
CGCAATCGGTACGACAAAGCTCCTCGTAACCGCAATGTTGTACGCCGTCAGCACACCCGCTAGCTGGCTCTTCGGCGTTACTTCCCGTATGTGAGTGGCACCCGCAGCAATGATCTTCGCCGGATCTATACCCGTGGTGTATTTCGGAATCTGCTGGATCAAGGTATTGGAGAAGATATTCTGCGCGATTGAGATGGATATCGCGCCGCCAAGAGTGTTAAAGAAGATGGTTATCGCGTTGCCGGAGGGCATGTCTTTCTTACTGAGCACGACTTGGATTGCGACGAAGGGAATCTGAACGCATGCGCCAGCTCCGAAGCCGGACAGGACCTGATACCCGATCCACATCCCAGCCGAAGAGGATGGTTTGAGGGTATAAAGCATCCCGGAGCCGACGGCAAAGATGGCAATGCCAATCCAGATGAAGGGTGTGTACCAGCCCAGGGCAGTGATGCTGCCGCCAACTATGACTGAGGAGATTGTGATGCTAACTAGGTAAGGGATGGTGCGGATACCGGAGCCCTCAGCGGTGGTACCCTTGACGGCTTGGAAGTAGAAAGGCAGGTAGAAGATATGGGTGTACAGTCCCATAGCCAGAAACATGGAGAAGATTGCACAGGCGCCTGCCGTGCGTTGTTTCAAGAGAATACGAGGCGGTATGGTTGCACTGTCGCCGCGGCGGAACTGGAGGGCGATGAAGACTATGGTGATTAGGCCAAAACCCAGCATGCAGCCCCAGACTTTGGAGTTGTGCCATGGGTAGACGGTGCCGCCCCACTGGAGGGCAAGGAGGAGGCAGACAATTGCACAAATCAGGAAAAATGCGCCAAGAAGATCAACCTGTCCGATCTTTTCGCGCGTGGTGAGTTTGCTATGTTTACGCTTGGGATTCTTGAAGAAGAAAAAGACGGTAGCGATGGCACAGCCGCCGATTGGGAGATTGATCCTAGTTAAGATGTTAGCAGCATGACTGCCTAACAGCAATCAAAGACGCCTTACCAGAAGCACCACCGCCACGTTAGGCGATCAGTAAAGGCTCCTCCTAGGATTGGACCGATCACGGATGAGATCCCAAACATGCTGGACAGCAAGCCGATGTATATGGGGCGCCTGCGAAGTGGCACTGAATAGCCAATGATAGTCATACCACCGCTGAAGAGTGCAGCAGCACCAGCTCCGGCTACAGCCCGCCCTACAATGAGCATTGTTGACGACCGGGCAGCCGCACACAGGACCGAGCCAAGCTCGAAGATCGTAAGTGCTAAGATGTAGGTCCATTTCACGTTGAAGTAGGTGTAGATCTTGCCAAACGAGGGTTGCAAAGAGGTTGTAGTGAGTAGATACGAGGAACCGTACCAACCCACGTCATTCAATGAATCGAAGACTGTCGTAATTTTCGGGATGGCTGTTGCGATGATGGTGTTGTCCAGTGCTACCACAAAAGTGGCTAGGCAGAGCCCAAATGTCAAGATCGCGAGGGGTCCGCCTTTGGGGTATTTGGATTCGTCATCCTCACCAGGTTGTCCCGCGTCACTATCGCCGGTTGCTGCAGACATCGAACGTGTCGATTCGGTTGTTGTCTCCTCCTGTGGCGCCATTTTCCCATCCCTCTGAGCGGTGAGAGGCGCCACAGCGCCAGTGACTCCGCCATCAGCGACAACTGTGCCCTCATTCTCATCTTCTATTGCGGGCTTCTCAGAATTGCGTTCGGTCGCTTCGTTTGAGCCGATTGGAGAATCTGAGCTTGAAGCTTTGACATCAAGATCCGCATCCGACGCAGAAAGCTTTGGCACGACGGCACTTTCCGTCTGCAGGGTGCCACTTTTGAAACGCGGCAATCGCATCCTTCCCGGCTGATTGCGCTTATCCCGCAAATGCTCACACACCTTCTGTGCTCCCTTCGGTCACACGGCGAATACGAAAGGGAATGTCGTGGAGTGCTTCGATATTCAGAAAATCGAGGCATTCTCCAATCTTCTACACAAATGGCAAATGGCGAAATGTTTGCACAAATGACTTTCATTCGGAAGACGAGCTTCCGAGCTTGGGGTTTGTCGGCTTTGATTGCCCATTTTGGAATTTTCGCCCTCGCTTAAGGACAGGCCGAGGCTAACATCAAGGAGAGAGCCCACTTAGCACATTGTATATCTGCAGAAGCCAGAAACAGAAGCAAAGAACAAAGAGCAAGTAAGGCCGTGCGCATATGCGAATCCGAGTTCACGTGATTGAAGCGCGGGACAGGAGAACATTCGGGTTGCCAGTTTTCAACAAGTCGCTTAGCCTAAACAACAGGCATTTCTAATCTTACGGTGACATCCCCTTACTAATCAGTTCAAGAACTTCGCCCAGTCATACGCTGTTGTGAGACAAGCTCTGACCGAGCACACTATTCAGTGCCCATAAGGAATGCTAACCTTGGCAGGAGAGCTCATGTTGCGGCATCCCTCAGACACTGATGACAGCTGTTCTCTCCCCCTTCCTTTTCCTTCTCGGATACAGCTGGTTCGTATGAATGCTTGCCGCATGCTCAAGGAGCGCTCCCCGGCCGGTTTCCAGAAGGCTAGGGTCTAGGGTTTAGGACATGAACATGACATACTCAAGTGCAGGCTAACCCTCAAACCCAAGATGGTGGTATAAGTCGAAGGGAGAATTCGTCTTTTTGGAAGTCGCAAGATCGAGGTCGCAACATGCACAGTCTAAGCCAATCAGGTAGGGGGAGACTCGGAAGTCCCATAGCCAAAGACATCACATTTCGAGGGTCTTATTCCTCTGTGCAGTCACCCAATGGCGTTGAGCTGGTGCACGGTACGGGCTAGGGCGCCCGGGCCATTGCTTTCCGGGTCTTCAAGGATGGAGATTCTACCAGGACATCCTCGCTCTCTACAATCACACAATGTCCAGACTGCGGGCGCACCAGATGTACCTGAATGATCTGGCAGCATCAACACTTGTTCCTGGTGCCCGGTTGATATGGGCGAGATGGTTGGGACCGAGCAGATCTTTTTAGTTGGGAGAGCTCTTTGTCGTGCAGGAGAACCGCTAGCTCTTCAATTTGTCTGCGTATAGCGTCCACCCCTAACAAAGGTCGGTCAAGCTTTTCCAACTCGATGGGCACGTCCTTGTCAGCGAAGTCCGGACGGCCTCTCCCGACCGTATAGGTGATGTTGGTCAATTCAACAAGTGCACATCTTCGCGACGGATCAAGTGTCCATCGCGCCTATACACCCCGAATTGCTTCACACTGACGCGCCTGAAAAAGCCTTGATACCTACACTGCCGGCGATTCCTTGGCAGGGTTGGCTGGATACCAGCCTTACGACCGCATCAGGCTCTTCAACGTCTTCCGACTGGATCATAGTGGAATGTAGGAGGAGGTGAAGGGGTAGCTGGGTCACCGGTTTGCTGAGCAAACACGCTTGGTTGACCCATCTCTTCCACTCCCGATGTGGTGTTGAGCAATACGACAGCTGAGCAGGTCTCGGCTTTCCAGTTTTGCGGGACTTGTAGTCAGAGGGCGCCGGGGTATGAAGCTAATATTTGCCAAACATGATGAAGTTGCGTTTGGCTGTTACCAAAGGCAATTGCATATCTGGCTGGGCCCGGTTCTTTCTCGCCACTTTGCTTTTCATCGGCTTAGCAGCGAGACTCCTTCAAACCAAGGTTGACGCAGTCATTAGCTTGGCTAGCTGTGACAAGCTGGTCTTGAGATCCTCGGCTCATGGCAGTTTGACTTGAGCATAGCCAGGGAAGCAACCAGGGCTTGTGGTTAGACCAAAGTGGTACTGATGAAAGACATTTTGATTTCAAATACACTATTCTGTGGTCTATCTCCGAGACAGTAGGGTCATAGTCCTGTGTAGGCTAGGTCATCTATATAAAGGTTTCGTCCTGACCACAATCATGGCGATGGTCATACAACTTAAGTTCGCCTCAGATTCGAGATATATTGAACAGCGTATGCTCGTGGCGGGTGGATTGCTGGTTTAGCTATTCCAATGAAGAAATCTCGAGGACGCTGTGTAGTCTTGTACAAAACAACTCATCGCGTAGGCCGTCTCGCATATTTGCTGAGCAAATAGCTTCCTTTCCACCTCCTTCTAGCATTATACCGAAAACCTGCTGATATGCTAATGTGGCTGGAATCCTCAGGCGGAAAAAGTTCCTTTCGGCCCTCGAGCATGTGAAATGGTTTGCAAAGTGGTCGAGCACTGAATGAAGCAAGTCAACCCAGTGGGCTAAGTTGAGCTCCGCAGTCTCCAAGGTTAGAGATGGCCATGGCCGTTTTGGCGAAGCGTAATAGTCTCGTGGGCTGCTGTATTCGATGTTGCTCCATCCACGGACAAACTGCTGGTATGTTCCTGCATTGACTTTGATATGGCTGGACTGGGTCCAAACAATGATACTCGGATATATCAGGTCAGTCTCTCCGGACGTCACAAATGCGCATAGGCTGGTCTTTGGCAAACAAAATTGCTCAGTCGACCATTTCCGACTTTGTCTCTTCCAGTGATCGCAGTGTGGCCTCGATTTCTTTGGGGTCAGATATAGCCCATACCCCACCTCCTTTGGCACCACTTCTCCCAACCTCCTTACCAACCAGGTTTCTCCCAACCTTGCCTGGTCCAAGGCCAAGCCATCGTTTTGTTCCAGCGTCGTGATCAAGATATTTAATGCTGTCCCACCATCGAACGGTCTCAACAGCCTGGCGTGCCAGTAGATCCTTGAGATCATCTTTCGACTGGAAAGGCAAGGCAGTCACATTGGAGACACAGGGCATTTTTCCAGGGAATGTGACATCTCCGTCCTGTAAAGCCCTCCTCATATAGTCCAGTGCAGGTTTCATGATTGGACTGTGGAACGGACTATTGCTCTTGATCTCGACGGCCCGTGGATCGTGTCCTCCAAATTCACGGATTTGAACCAAAAGAGCTCTGATTCGCTCCAAGCTTCCACTAAGCACTATCTGGTTCTTGGAGTTGATGTTGCCAATGTGCACTTGTTGGATAGCCTGAACTTCGTAGCTTGAGTCATCTTTGGACCCTGGAGCTCCGTGACTGAGGAACTCGTGGATAGTCGTTATCAGCGATTCAAGATGCTCTGGTTCAGTAACGAGTGCTACCATGCCATACGTCTCCCCGGATTCCTGGTGGGCCTTCCGTGTACACTCTCCCATTATCTCTCCTCTTCGCCGAACCATCTTTAATGCGAAAGGATAATCAAGGTAACCGCCAGTAACCAACGCTGCATATTCTCCCAAGCTGTGTCCGAGTGTGACATCGATTACCTCTTCCGTTTTGAATCCAAACTCTTTTTCAAGGACTCGAAGGATCATGACCGACGTGGCCATGATAGCTGGCTGGGCATTTTCGCTCTCATTGAGCAAGGAGTTCGGGCCCTCGATAATGGCTCGGGATAACTTGCATCTCAGGATTTCGTCGGTCTCGTCAAAGAAGGTTCGTGCGGTTGAAGGGAAGGCTTCGAGCCAAGCGTCCGCCATGCCTTTGCGTTGAACGCCATGGCCGGGAAAGAAGAGTGCTGTTCGTAGGTTCTGCTGTGCAGCAGTTGCAAGACATCTTTGATGGATGCGGAGAGGTCCATGCAGCTTGCAGCTGCGCAAAAGGCAAGCTGAGCCCTTCATCTCAGATGCTGCCCCTGAGTGAAAGGCAAGCACCAACGCAGTGACAGCGCCGCAGCGTTGCTTCAGATCAGCACATTGAAGGAGTTTCAAAAGATAGCCTTCACAGCCTTGGTCTTAGAAAGTCAAGTTAACGCTGCCTGGGATGCTGACTCAATGGGGTTCCGAGGTTGAACTGATGAAGATGCAGAGGAGTGGGGCTCCGAACTCCTTCCCGGGTTTCGCGACTTTCCCTGCGGTGAAATAAAATAACATCACACAGGGCATGGGGACACTACATTATCACATCAACATAGCTGGACCCATAAGACGCCGTGGCTTGAAGGACTTCAACAAAACCGCAGCTTATACGGTGAAACTTTCAAATCTAGAAATTACATTTCACGGATTACAACCACAGATCAAGGGAAATAGCTGGCCTTCAAACCGGGTGGCAGGCGATATTCGTTCCAGAACCTTAGATGCTCCACAAGCTAACTTACTCGATATAATCTTCCTCCTCGTAGCTGTCCTCCTGCTGTAGTACGACCGCCAGCTCTTCCTATGACTGATGACTCTGGTATCATCAAAAATGCGGGAGAAGCACCTTTACCTGACAAGTATTTCCGTCAGTATGACCGTCCAACCATCTTCCAAAGGGAATGCAAAAGAGGTTGGCAACAGGGCGAGATCAGATCAAGTGTAACAAATGACATTCAACAAACACCTAGGAAGGTGCTTCAGAATTGCAGAATTCTTTTATTGCTTCATCAAGGGAAAACCGGGAACAATAGGGGAATGAATGAGCAACTTACGATAATCCCCCGCTCGGAGACTCTAGCCGTCTAGCCAGATATTCCGAGTATGCTGTAAGTTCTGGAATTGTCTTTCTCTCCTAGCATCTCCACATGGACTCGACCAGGACAAGACAGTATTCAAATTCCATAATCAAGTTCGAGCACATGGTCGCAACAGTATCAATTCCAAGGTATTACTTGTCATTAGTTGAATCTTCATAAACTCTCAAATCACAAATCTCAAGCCAAAGACCGGCGAGAGCCAATCAACCTTTCATAGCCGCGGAATCCTGTCACCCAACAGTCAGTAACCTCCCGATTCCTACCTGTTCACTCCTTCCACTTACCAAATAAACCTGATAAAACTTGAACTTCCACTTTCCCCCATCATTGATCACCTCCGCCCTCCCGGCCCAGTCCACACTCGTCTCCCGCCCATCCTTAAACCCATACTCCACCTTGCCATACAGCATAAACTCCGTCGCCTTCTCCCCGAATGGAAACACTTTGTAGACCGTATGTTTCCTGCTTGTGACAACCTCCCACATGCCCTGGCGCATCTTCAAGATATCGGCTTTGCCCTTGACCTGCTTAATGCCGATCTGAAATGTGGCGTCGTCGGCGAAGGAGTCGGCATAATCTTCGTGGGCGGGCGGTGTGTCCGAGACTTCGTAAAATTTCTCGAAGAAGGACACGATGCCTGGGTCGACGGAGAGGTTGGGCGGATAGGAGGCTGAATAGGAGTGTGCCATTTTGTTCGATTCAAATGGTGTAAAGGGCGATATGTGCAATCTTCTTCAAAGGCATCTATGTGCAGACGAAGGCGGGGCAGAGCCCGCGAGTTGGAGAAACATGGATTCTGCACGCCGACCTTCCCGCCGCAGGATGACGTGAGGGAGCAATGCTGCCGCTTCAAGTATCTGATGATAAATCCATCCTCGACTAATGATTTCACTTTGCTTGATTCCCACTCGACTAATGAATGACCTGTCATGATGAAGCACATCTGAACCTTGCCAGCAATGACCCTTTCCCTCCGTTCCAGACTTCCTATCTACACATTTCGTCCCTTCACGGCCGCCTTCCTCCCGGATAGCGTTTGCCTTCACACTTGCCCTCTTATCACCACTGATTGCAAGCGTACGCTTATAATCCGATATCCCAGCTGGCTCTTCATCTTGTCTTCTCCGATCTGACATCCAAGTTTGTTGACCTCACTGATTATAAGCAAGATCTCTTGCAGTATCGCCTATCGCTTCCTTCATATTACCTTGTGCACGGCACAGGTAGCTGCGCACTCGCTTCCTCGGAGCGTCACGGAAGCTGTGCCAATGGCACTGCCCACGGGTAGCTCTGTTTAAGAAGCGGCAGGGATAAGGCTACCCTCCTGGCTCTTGGCCGTTCTTTATCGTGCTTGACCATCATATGGCAGTCCGCCCTCACATACGTGTCAGCGAACAGCACGTACTTCGATCGATGTCCGTGTCCGTTGCCGTATCCGGTATTCTCATGCTCTGGCGTGTTTCATGTCTTTGAGCCATTTCCAACTCTATTTTAGTTGGAATCGACACCCTAATCATGGCGACCTTGCGATTGAGTCTCACTACTCGGTCCGAGGGTCGAAATTCCAGACGGCTTGTAGGCTTGTGCACCATAGTTGCTTGCGCAAATGACATGTCGAGTAATGTTGTAGCTTGCTCTTGAACAATGGGACCAGAGAAATTGAGGAAACTTGAAGAACACGACAGCAGGGTAGAGTTGGTATATATGTAGCAAACCAAGCCAGCTGGCTGAAGTAATAAACTACTTCTTTGGGGGGATTCCAACGTCTGTAAAGCCTACAGTCAGATTCGCAGATCATCGAGCCCGATCGAGTCAAAATCGTGGTAGCGAAAATGAAAAAGCTTAGGCATCTCCGGGCACCCATAGCGAATGGAGGGCGCCTAGACGCACCTCACCGCCCTGTTTATGATTATAGCTCTACTCAGCGGGGCATGGAGGCCTTGTAAGCTGACGTATCCTTCTCCCATCCGACGGTACCAACGATTTCTGCTTTAGGCGGCTGTCCCATAAGCGCGGCAGACACCAGAAGAACCTGAACCAATCGCTGCCTTCAAAGCTGAGAAATTGCATGCTATTGCCTAGAAGCAGTGTAATGTTGGTTGCAATCATGACATCAGAGCCAAAAGTCCAACTATTGCTGGCTAAAAGCACACCGAAACAACTGCCTTTGAGCCATTTTATAACTTCCGGTAGCTCTAGCTCTTTTGCTCTTTTGGAAAAGCCCCTGGCTCTCCTGGAATAATCAAGGCATTTCATAAACCCCTTCCCTGACCTCTCTGCTCTGACCTCCATATCGCTGACTACCTTCAACCTCTGCTGTTGGACTGCTCTTGTATGATCCCTTGTATGGCTCATACGCTAGGACTAGTGACCTAGCCTCGTGTTCATCTGCTGGAAGCTCTGATTTGTGGCCAGACCAGATTGGGCTTCTCGGATCTTTGTCTGCTGGCAGCTCTGACTTGTGACCTGACCATGTTGGGCTCCTTGGATCATCATCTCCCACATTCCCCCCTTCCGCGGATCCATCCGTGCCAGCTGCTGAATCTGGTCCGCTCTGATCCCCAGTCGCAGATGCTGACTTCTTGTTACGCCTCTTTCTCATGCAGGATATGTAATACCACAACAACACCCCGACGAACACAGCACCGACTGCACTTCCAACTCCGATGCCAATTCTTGCTTCTTTCTGTAATCCCACATTGGACACTGTTGGAGGTTCCATAGGGCTAAAGCCTCCAGCATCCGCTGTGTTGGATGAGTTTGATTGCATCGTGAGGAAAGATGTGCCTGTAGGGGCATCTGGAGTCCACGTTATGAAGACGGTGCTGACTACGCTGCCGCTATTAGTCGTCAGGAAGGGAGAGCTAGTCTGAGAGGCAGTAGAGGCGCTGGTTATGGTTGAGCTTGGGGCCGCTGCTAGGGCTGTACTCGACAGAGACGGCGTCGGCGAAGCTCCTGAACAGTATACAGTAAAGCTTGGAAAGCATGACGAGTCGCCTAATGCCAGGCCAACATTCATGATACTTTGAATAGGGGAGTCCGCTGCAGCGAAGGCGAGGGTCCTGGAGGTGTCTGGGCATGAGCATCCCATACCATGTGTAATCGTCGGACCGCCGTCACCGCAAGCGAACCAGTCGGTCGTGGTCCCATTGCAGACAACAAGGCCTGTCCAAGGATGATCTACATTCATCAGCATCAAGCGTCGGCGAGAAGATAGTAATCGACAGATTCAAGAGCACATACCTTCAAGATTAGGTTTTTCTGGACAGCTGCCATCTTTGTAGTCCGGGTCCGTACAACCAGCTAGATATGTGGTCCCGACTATGATTTTTCAGCGAGGAAACCGGAGAGACTGAAATAGGTAGAGTACTTACAACGAGGGCTGTAGCAAGCGTTATTAGCTAGACAGTTATCTCCGGCCTCACAACACGACTTGAATCCATTTTGAGGATCGCCACATGGCAAGAAAACCGATTCAAGCAGGTTGTTCGCACTGTAGTAACATAACTGTGGTTGGGTCGAACTCTGGGCCTTCGTAGTGCTATGCCATTGTGCGAGGAGCAGGGGAAGGAAAGCCTTGATCATGATGACTGCTGGCTGCGAGACAAGGGAAACGCAGCGTACAAGCTCTAAGTGAAACGGCTGTGAGGTTCCAAAGGTCGACCAAGGCAAGATTCTGCGCAAACATGGAGATGACGCAAAAGCGGATATTTGGGTGTTCACGGCAAGCAGCATAGACTGACCCAACAGAAACATAAATCTGCGTGGCTGTGTATCATGATCCGAACTGGTGGCTGTGGAAGGAAGTAACCACGGGGCTGTAGGAGCCCGTCGGTGTTTGCCTCATCAGGTCGTAGAATTAGCCTTAGAGTTCCTGCTCTTTTGAATGCACAAAGTCTACTGAAAACGGCTTTTGCCCTGTTCTGGCAACCTAGACCTCGTCCCAGGTGTCTCTAAAGTCGAGTAGGTCCCGCTGTCCGTAAAACTCTCCTACAATTGTCAGGATCACGTCGAGAGTCATGCGGACCTGCTGATCCACCGCCAACTCCTCTGCTCCACTGATTCCAAGCAGGTCGTTCATCCCTCCGGTCACAACACTTTCAGATCTACTTTCAGCACCGCTAGTAGACAGAAACGAGTTCTGCAATCTCTTCTTAGCCGCCTCGAGTGCTGCAGCATCTTGTTCATTATTGGCAGACCCATCATCATCAAGATTCTCCCGCCGCATGCGTGCCTCATCTGTTTCAATGGAATCTTCAGGTACAATTCCTGCAACCAGTTCATCAGGTGGTATTGATTCCTGCACATCCTCGCCTTCTTTTTCCAAAAGCTCTTGACCAGTATCTTTAGCCTTCCTTGTCTTATCCCTAATGCTAACCAGTAGGGTGACTGCCCTTTTCCCAAGCTCCCGAAGAACTGCAATCTCCTCACTGCAAAGCTCAGTACGGTCTCTGCATTTGCCGAGTATACCCCATACCCATGCCCCGAATCGCAAAATCTTGTCCCGGCTCTTGCTTCTGATTGTTTGTGCCATTGTGCCAGTAAGTATTTTGACTACTTCAAGAACGCTTTCCGAATCCATGCATGCAAGCTGTACCATCAAGGGGTCGGATGATTGTAGGTGAAAGCGCCATTGTGATTGGGCGTTTTCGGTATCTGGAGGAAGCGAGATTAGGGTCAATGGGTCGAGTGCTTCAATTGCGGAGAGAGGTGGATTGCATTTCAAGGTAGCCCGTAGAAGTCTGAAGCGCGTAGAGAGCGAGTCGTAGTATATATCTTGAGCATCTATAGCATCTTGATTTGATGATATTGGGCGACTTGTATCTGGTGCAGCGGTGTAGGCTCCGTCTGCATAATAGCCACCTTCTTCGTAATCTAGGTTGTTGATATCTATTCCTTTTCCCGCGGGCTTGTGGTCTTGCGATGTAGCTGTTGGAGCTACAAGGAGATGCGGGACACCTTTGGCTTCAGATCTAGGGGAGAAAGAGCGAACGATCAGCATCAAGGTTCGAGATTACAGTATCTGGGTGGGAAATATCTTAGCTTGGAGGAATTGAGGTTACGGGGCATTCAGAGAACTAACCTGACCATTCGGAGATATTCTAGCCCATCTGAAGGCGGACCATAGAACAATTCATCGTCATTCTCGTCGAGGCCAGGGAAGGCACCCTTCTGGCCATATGTTTGGTTGAGCCTCGGCTGCTCGCTGCTGAAAGGATGGTCGAAACTGTCATCAGAGTTTTCTTCAAGGGAAGGCCTTCGGCGCTTGGGTGATGGGAAGTCATCGGGCTCGGGCGAGGAGGTATTGCGCCGCTTGAGCGACATGGTTGAGGATGACTTGAGTCAGCTTCAGTAAATGAAAGCCATTCTCAAATCCGCTTCCGTGTCAGTGCCAAACGAGAAGTCTATTTGTCTTGGCAGCGGCCTAGCCTGGATACTTGAACAATACTTACGACACATGTGATTGATCGCATGGAATAGAAAGTGGTTGATAATATCGTTCGGTTTTGAATCCAGCTATTGTGTAGCATGATATGCATCCTACAGTGCAGCTGGCTGCATGGCTGTAAGAAGTTGATCGTAATTTCTAGCCGTCCCAGTCACGGACTGGATCAGTCACCTTGTGGCTCTCACATTCATCTACGGCGTCAACTACGAGAGTTATTCGTCGATGAGGTACAATCAGAGCTACCAGTCGCTTCGAACACTGCTCTAACGACAACTCGCTGCTCATAGGCCCTTCAACTAGCCTTTTACCCATTACTAGGCGACATGGTCGAAATTGGGGTGTGGTTGTTCATATTAGCTCTTGGAGATGCGAAGTTCGATCATGGTGGAGATGTTACATCGGTGTTGAGTGAAAGGTTTGAGAATCGAGAAAGCGGAAGTTGTGGGTTTGTTGGTCGTCATTGAACACCTGGGGTAGTGGCTGAATGATCATTCTGCATGTAACTGACAGGATCCTTCAACAGTTCGCCTGTACCATCATCGGCAACACCCTGATTGATGACCGATTTGCCACCACTTTAACATAGAGCCCAGTTAAAATCAGAGCTCGGCAAGACCGACGTCTCAGTGCAAATGAATCTCCTGCAACGTTTCGCCGCGGCCGATGGTCTCACCATCCATTATCCCATGCACGTACGCGTCACCAATAAGCTCCGTGTTGATGTGGAGCATTTCTTAACCAGTATTCCGTGGAGACGTGTCTCTGATAATAAATGGTGTTGCTGCCCCGGAGAATATCGCGACCCCATCTCCCACCATTGAAACTGCTGGTGCCAAGCAAAAGAATCCCCTCGCAGTAATTGCGAAGCACCGACCCAGACATGCTGCGAAAGCCTGCTGCGCAAAGGTCGAGTCCTCTGACCAGTCGTAGTCGACATATCTGAGAGGCGCACAACCTTCCCTGGCACGTTTTAAGTTGGCAAGGACGCGAGCATGGCAGCCGACAGGATCTGTGATGGGAGCGGCAGCACCACTGACCCAATTTTTGCCTGTGTAGAGATCGTCTACCAGCAGCGTCCTTGCGAAAGCCTCGTCTATATTATCGTGCGCAATCTTTTGACTCGATGTTGCTTTGGCAAGGCATTTACGGACCGAGTCATGCCAAACTAAGAACATGCGTTGTATCTCGGCATCTGTGCGTCCCTTTGTTCCTTTATGCAACGGGTGTCCATTGCTAATATGTTGAATGCTATCGATGCACCAGCCCCCGACGGAAAGGATACGCGGAGGTGCCTCATCATGATGTAGACTGTCCCCGACTTCTAGTCGGACGTACACTTCAGAGCTTGTTGCTGCTGAGTACGAACTTGGCCTAAACACGGCCAATGGCAGCGGGCCAAAATCGCGAGTTTGGGCAGTCCAGTCCGGAGCCCAGGATGGTAAATCTGAGTCTCAAGCATCATCTCGTCGGTGTACCCCTGCATATGGAAGCATGTGGATTGCTGCACCGATTCTCACTAAGTGAACTGCGAGTCGATGATACGTACTGCTGAGAGGGAGTGCATAGTCGGCGATATAGGAGATGGCCTTCTCCGTGGCGCCATTGGGAATAATGCCCAGAATTCCTATCACCTTGTCCCGAGGGTCTGTAACCTCTTGGTTTCGTGAGATGCGTAGCACGGAGACAAGCGAAGTTGTCTCTTCAGTTTGTTTCGAGAGGTCACGGATTTCGAGAATGCTTGTGACACTCAGCCGGCTGAGATGCACAAGAACAGATGCAGCTCGCTGGGCTAGATACCGATCCCACCTGGATTTGGTAAAGAAGGTAAAAGCTTCCGCAAATGTTCTCCACGGGAATATGAAGCGGCCGTACCTAAACCTGGGCAGTCTTGGCGAATGCAACTTGCAAATCCACGTTCGACGAAACCAAGGGGAACTGTAGATGTTCATGTAATATGTCCAAGCAAGATGATCTGGAGGTGGGAGACTAGAAAAGATCGCATCATATGATGATTGCTCTTGAGGCCGGTAGCCGTCTGAGAGATGATGTGCTCTGGAACACTTGATCATGACGTCGAAACCAAGAGCCCAGGTATGGCCAGCCTCTCCTAGGTCGACCATGACAGTCGTAGCGGAAGCGTAGATTCTTTGCATTAGAAGGATCTGTGCATTGCGTTCCGGTATGTTCGATTGATCAATGCAGACAGCATCGACCCAAAGCGGCCTTTCATTAAAGACTCCCAGCGAGCGCCGATACACCATCAATGTCTGCTCCAAACTTCTTGTTATGGCAAGTCTGCGACCGTTGCAGAGGATTTGTGCGTCGAAGACAGGCTTGCCCTAGGTATATGACAAAGCGTTGAATTCTTTTGCCTCATCAAGTGGCATTATGACCATTTCGCACTCGACCACGTCTGAGGTAAAAGTGGCGGCCTTAATGCTGAGCAAGCAAATCATCCCTTCTGACAGCGGTACTGTGGCGTAGTTGAAGTCCTCAAAGCCTTGCTCTGTAACCCATTTAGCATCTCGGGTCGTTGAACAAGAGTCGCCCGTCCATTCTGGGCTTTCCTTCATAATCAGGGTCTCCCCCGTAGGAGATCTGATAGCTTCATATGTAGTCTGCCTTCCAGGGCAGCCATCCTCAAGACATTGTTCGGTATCGCGCATACCTTTTCTCCATGCGCAGCTGCTAACAGACGGGAGATCACGTCGAGACCCTCCATGACAGGATTCGGAATAGCCCTGCCATTGGCTGTCGAAGTGGAAAGTCACCTGCAGAAAGTTATTGGTCGATTTTCATAATCACATGACTGGCCCGCACAGTAACCCATGATATCTTCTCTTTCGATCCGAACTGTGTAAGCAGTCTTTGGGCGGTTGCGGCAAATCCCACGAGCCAGGTTGCACTGGGTGTCTCGTTAACCCCCAAAAGCGAGGCGAGAGAGCCTGCTTTGGGGTGGACTTACAATCGTCCCGAGCGGAGAAGCCTCGAACGCCTATCCCTCCGCCCCAAAACCAGCATCTTTCCTTCCTGTAACAATCATTGTGGACTGCTAGCTGTTCACAAGGGAGCATCACAACTTATTCCCAAATCACTACCATCATGAGCGAGGACACATCAGGTCTCAGCCAACACCAAAATCAACGACAATGACAATGCGACCAAGGTAGACGAGTCAACAGACAAGCTATTTTCAGATTCCTACACTTCAACTACGACACATCTTTTTCAGAAGCATCATCACCATGTCCAGTTGCGAACTTACCACAAGGTGCAATCTCACAATCCAAGCTCAGTTGTCAAGCACAATTTTCTTGGTACCAGAGGTTGAACTGGCTCGACTTCAACTCTTTCGATCCAATCCTACCTAGCGAATCCGATGCCATCGACGCAAATCTGCCAACTTCGTCACCATTCCGGACAGCCGGCGCCTTAGCGACTCCTAGCAGGCAAAAATCCACCGCTTCAAACACAGGCGTCAGGCCCATCAGATCATAAACGAAGGTATCAATAGGATTATTTGATGATTGCTCTTGAGGTGCTGAAGGGAAGAACTTCGTCCTCCAGGTATCTCGACACTTCGCTTCCCCTGCTACTGCGCAGAACCAGGATGTTCCTACAATTTTGGGCATACCCGAGAACCAGTTACAACAGACGGGGTAGGTAATTTTGCCCCCAATGACACCCCAGGCCTAATTGGGGCCCAACCTGCCCAACTAGCAAGTGCTGCAGCAAAACAGTTCTGACGGTGGTTGAGCTGGATCTCAGCAAGTCTCGTCATGAGGCGTTCTCCCCGCCATCCTTCGGTAGTTGAGCTGGTCTCGTTATCCCACCCGATATTGAAAGCTGAACATGCCGCAGTCGAGGTTCTTCCGTCCTGTCACACAAAGCATCCACGAGTAAACGTCGAGGGATAAGTACGCGCTGTACAGTATAGGGAGGTTTTTCATGGTTTGGTAGCCTTGTTAAAGCTTAACACTGGCTCGCGACGAAGTCGTATCTACCGCGCAGAAGTATCGAGTACTGTCCGCGCTTGGCCTTTTGGCCGCGTTGAAGATCGTGATCTGGCAGTTCATCTCGCTTTTCGCTGCCACGTAATAGATCGAGAATGCTAGATCTCAGTCGAAGACGGTGGCTTCTGTCCATAGATTACGTATCTAGAAGAAAATCAGTCATTATTGGTACCCTCCAAGTATCAGTGTGACGAAAGTAAAACTTACACCGGCCAATAACTATGCACCGACTTGGTCTTGATCTCTTGCCGACACTCCATGAGCAAGATCTCGAGTTGATCCTCGGTGTAGCCAAGTAAGTCTATGAAAACCTTAACGCAAAGACCGTGTATTCCCTCGAGCAACATAACTAGCGAGAAGAGTCCTGCTTGGCGCAGCTGCTCATGTCTATGCCACGGCCCAATCGGCAGTTTGAAGTCAAGTCTCGTGACGTTGATAAAACCGGCTTGCTTCATTTGACTCACTACACGCTCTGGATTGCATGCGCCTGAGAGGCCGATCTTGTTCATGCCTCGTGTCCACTCTCGCTCCCAGTGAGATAACTTGCTGTCCGAAGGGATGGTGCCGTCATCTGACCGTCTGTTGTAATCAAACTCCTGGCTCTCGACCCAACCGCCGGGCTTGAGAGATCTAGGTTATACTTAGCGATTCGAGTCTTGAACAGGTGTGCATGAATGGAAGACGTAGAGATGGGTTCGTACCGGAAAGCCTGTTCGTAGAAGTGCGACCCTGTAAGCGCAACGAGTCAGTGAGCTTCATAAATGGAAGAAAATCAAGAGGATGTCTTCTACACCACTCACAATCTGTTAGGGTGAAATCGTTCATGATCCTAGTGTGTACCAGGTCGAACTCGCGGGTAAAAGTCCACTCTTCGTCGGCATCAACAACCTCGAACTGAAAAGGTGTTGTTAGATTTTGATGCACGTAGTGGGACATGGGCGACAAGCCTGGAGATTCGGAGGAACAAAGGTCGGCTGGATGGGACTTAGGTCGATGCCGATTACTGGTAGCCGACGTAAGTGAGAGTTGATTTCCAGCAGGATGGGCTTCTTGCCTCCTGCACCTGGATGATGATCGGCTGACGGACGAGTCAGATTTCACAAGCCTGCCACGTTTCCGAGAAACACTGACCAACGTCAATTGCCCATATTCCTTGGACGAAGCGCTGTCAGTCACCCCACTTTTACATGTTCGTTTAGTTATAACTCACCTGTGCCTGTGCCTACGTCAAGTATGGCTTGAGGTGCCTGGACGGGAGCCCAATACAGTTTGTCTTGCAACGCCAGTCGTAAAGCGTGGTAGGTTAGGTCAATCCTGGATGTGGAAAATTAGGTTGGGCAAGCTAAGTGAAATGTCGAGATTCTTGATCACCACACCTTTCCTGTTCGTCCTATTGTGAAGCATCATATCAGCTGTTGGCCTTGCTTCTCTCCGGTGCATACTGACATCGTCATTGGGCACGTAGTACTCTCCCTTGGTCAGCAGAATCATAATAGATGATGTCCAACTCACTGCCCGCGTGATACTGTCCGCCTTAGTTTCATGTTTGCTCGAGCGATGAGAAATTATTGCACCACTCACTGCATGGTACGTCCTCCCGTGAGATTTCTCGTAGTCATACACGCTCGACCGTGCGGAAAATGTTGATGATGCGCTATCGCTTGTTCATGGCAATGCTCGAAACACGGAGATCAGACCGAATCAGATCTTACCTTTCATAGTATGTCGAATCGCCATCGTCATACTGGTTGACCCGGGCATTCAGTTATGAGGATGCCTCCAGGGAGGTGTAATTAGAACACATCGAGCGTACCTCGTCGGAATTGGGATCAAGGCCGGCGACAGACTCGGATGCCTCCATAACCGTGACAACAGGGATAAGTTCAAATGTCGTCCCGGCAAATTTACTTCAGGCTGCGAAGAGGGGGGCGGCTGGAAGCTTGCGACATGGAATGTGGTTCATGATAGTATTCTCCTGCTCTCCCTCAAAGCGCGACGGCCTCCTTGTTGAGCATGTATGAGTTGCGAAAGGATGGGCCTTGCAAATGCCAAACGCAGACGTCCGAACGTCTCCCCCGCACCGCTGCTAGGCATTTATGCAAAGTCCCGGTACGAGAACCCTAGAAACGCCTAGCTTGGTCCCTAATGCATGCATTGCACCCTCCGCGCACGCCTCTAAACTGTGGAATTCCACTGACTGGCTCTGCCCGACATGTCCAAGAAGTCGGGACGAGCGCTCCGCTGTAGCTAGCTGTACTACGGCTCGCATAGCGAGGATGCTTCCTACCCGTCCACCCGTACTCGACAAGTCGGGCTCGGTCTAACCACGTGTCCATGCTACTAGTATTCTTCCTCTTCTGAAAGGCCTGATTTTGCTACAGGACCTAGGCCACCACTGACACGTTTTCACTTTGAGTTGTGTTCATCTACTTCTAGGACTTCTCAGAGCAATTCGGATTTCTGATGGACCTGTCGCACTTGGCGTCACTGCCCTGGACGCATGGAGTTATCGCGACCGTGGTGGTGCTGTCGCTTTACGCGCTTATCAGCTCTTTTATGAGCTTTTGGAGATTGCGCCATATTCCCGGTCCTCCTCTCGCATGCGTCTCACAGCTCTGGCTTTTCCAAATAACCGCACAAGGACGATTGTATCTTGCTGCAGAGGATGCATTCAAACAATATGGTAGATTACTACCAGGTCGGATTCGGTGGGAGCGAGTAACTGACAAAAACAAGGTTCTCCTTTCCGGATAGGGCCAAATATGATCTTGACGGATGACCCCGTAATTCAGCGACATATGAACGCACCACGCTCTCCATTCAGGCGAGGCCATTGGTATAAAGGAATGAAATTGGACCCAAGAATCGACAATCTTCTTTCGGAGAGGGACGAGGTTCGACATACCGAGCTAAGAGCAAGAGTGATGCCGGGGGTTAGCAAATCCCAACATCCCCTTCCTACGATGCTTGATTCACTGATAAAGCGCAGTACACGGCAAAAGAAGTCCCTACTCTCGAGCCAGACATCGACGCTCGCGTTATTGACCTCATCCAACTTATAAAGCGAGAATATGCGGAGAAGAAGCAAGTCATGGATTTTGCGAAGCTCGCTCAGTTCTTCACTTTAGACAGCCTCACCACTATGGCTTTTGGCTATCCGTTCGGGTTTATCACGAAGAACGAGGATCTTTACGATTACAACAAAACGAGCACTGCCTTTTTCCCAATGATGGAGCTTGGCACGAATATTCCCCTGGTCCACAGTGTCCTGTCGAGTAGGCTGATGCAGGCAATCGCAGGGCCAAAGGCAGAGGATAAGATAGGCCTGGGAGCAATTATTGGCATTACTCGCAGGATAGTAGCTGAGAGGTTCAGCTCCGACGCTAAAGCTCCGCAGGATATGCTCAACTCGTTTATTTCTCACGGACTTACCCAAGAAGAAGCCGAGTCAGAATCGCTTCTCCAAATACTAGCTGGAGCAGATTCAACAGCTACTTCCATTAGATGCACCTTGCTATACCTCCTGACGAATCCTGTGGCATTTGCAAAGCTCCGCGGTGAAATAGATCAGGCGGTTAAAAGCGGAAACGTGACAGTCCCGATCATCAGTTACTCTATGGGAATGAAAATGCCCTACCTTCAGGCTTGCATTAAGGAAGGGCTGAGAATGTGGCAACCTTTGAACGGCATGCAAACAAAGGTTGCGCCACCAGAGGGCGCGACGGTCAATGGCGTATACATCCCTGGCGGGACCCAGGTCGGCTGGAGCTCCCATAGCATGATGAAACGTCGAGATATCTTTGGCGATGATGCCGACCATTTTAGGCCCGAAAGGTGGCTCGACGGCGATCCCGAAACGATAAAAAAGTATGAGAGAGCCTGGGAAATAACCTTCGGTGCCGGAAGGTTTACTTGCTTGGGTAGGAGCATTGCATTAATGGAGCTGACGAAAGTCTTATTCGAGGTATGTTTGTCTGAAACGTGATTCTTTAAGCTTTACCTTACACAAGTTGTGAACAGCTGTTGAATCACTTCGACTTCGGCATTGTTGACCCTATAAGTCCAATGCAGACGAGCTGCTACGCGATTCACGTACAAAGAAACATGAACCTCTATGTGTCGCAACGACAGAAGTAGCCGGAAGCAGCCGTGGAAATACCTGAAGCATGTCAGTTGTCGACAATACTCACAGGAAGGGGCTGGCACCCTGTGATTCGATTGATATTGAGAGACAACCACTTTCAATACTGAACAGGGCACATTGAATCAAGCCGGACAACTTAATTTGAGTGTACTTGAGTAGCAGTCATGGTGGTGGTAGACCGAAGCCATTGCTCCCAAGTTTTTAGGCAGGTCCGGATTGGGATAGCATTTTCAGCGCAGAACGTCATTAAAGCAGAATTGAATTCCCCCGATGCAGCGAAGGATCGCAAGTAGTGAGACCTTTTAAGGCACATGATCCTTCAACCCTCACTCTTCACCCTGGATATCTCAATCGTAGTCAAAGGGTACACTCCTGGGCGAACAGTGAGGTTAGTTTACTGCCAGAAAAATGGCCTGAAGGAGGCGGGGGCCACCAAGTCAAGGTCTGTCGCTGACGTCTCTAGATGCTCTATCAAACATTCGATACGCCCAACCGGATGCCAATCACGTACCGGAAGAAGACTGGAGTCAAAGTAGCGTCCAGAAATACCTTTCTTGCAGACTTGGGGTCCCTATCTCTGGAGTTCACCAGGTTGTCTCAGAGCACCGGCGAGCCCAAGTTCTACGACGCTGTTCAACACATCACCCACTTGCCTGGGAGGTGGCCCATGACCGTCAACACTCGACAGTTGGAATTGTCAGACATGCTGACTGTACTCGCCGGTTCGCGGAGGTTCAGCTGGGCAGGTCCGAGGTGGCTAGGTGGCCTCAGGCGGCAAGGCGGCCTCAGACAGCAAGGTGGGCCGAGTGTACATATATAGAGGTAGATAGAAATGACAGAGGAGGAGCCAGGATTCCTCCATCTCACCAAACGTCTGACAGGAATTCACAGAGGACAATAGCTTCACACTGGGTGCGATGTCCGACTCCCGTCTACGGGTACCTCGTCAAGGTAAACCATGGCATCAATTCCCTCGTGCTCATTGCGATCGATTTAGTGTAATTATGAGTGGTGTAGATGCATTGAATCGAGTATGAAAGGGATGGGTGTTGCGCAGGTGGGGGCGTTACAGCGGTGTCAAGCTCAAGTAGTGCCTTTGCTCGTTTCATAGAGTTAAATTGCAGACGGCGAGAGCGCGGCCGATTTGGGCGCCCTCCCCCTCACTGATATCCAGGTAGAGGTTTGACCAAGTGCAATTCTTGTAGAAGTGCCTCATTCGCATGGCAGGATGAAGAAGGGTTGCTGCAACATAGACCGAATGATTGTTGTCGGTCAGTTCATAGTACCAAGGACAGCCTACAGCGTCCTGTCAAGCCGACGCTCGCGTCGAAACGAAAACATCGGAAACATAGCACACCACCTTCTCGATTTGCCAATATTTGAAAGCTGGAGTTTCGAACTGGGGAGCTTGGTCGATTAGTGACCGGGCTCCAGGCCGAGGGAAGCTGTTCGCAGCTCCGTCTAGAAAAGCTCTCCCATGATTTTTGAGAACTCTTGCTCATTACCAAAGAAGGCATTCATCCCCTCTCCACCTCCGTGTAGCTCTCCATTTGCTCCCATATACCCATTGTATCCTTGAGAGCCCGGTGGTGTTGCAAAATTTCCATACCCACCCGCAAACTCAAAGAGATTGACAAGCTCGTTACTAATTTGCTGCCCATCTGCCGGACTGACTGCCAGCTCGGTGATAGTCGCAGGCTTCCTGTTACCTGTGCTAAACATTCCCATGTCCTCAATCGCGTTGCCAGCTAGGCCTACCATTGCAACTGCTGCATTGGAGTGCGCATCTTCCGGCTCCGGCACCGAATTGATGCCGCGAGCTAGAGCTCCGATCTTTTCGCCAAGCTCCTTCAGCCCGCGGATTGTGTTCCACAGTCTCTTCGAGATATACGATCTTGTACTGAATCCCTTGATGAGATCTAGCGCGGCGTAGAACTCGTCGCGAGTCTGTCGGAAGAATTCCGCTGGTGCATGCGAGGTGGCTAAAAAGATGACAGCCAGAGCCTGGACGAGAAAATAGTTGTACACAACCTGCTGCGTGCGATAGAGATCGGAGGTTTGGTTGACATGGATCAAAACTGAGATAGTCTCCTTAGCAACATCAATTGCTCTCTGAGCGTAGTGGCGGTTCGCCATAATGCTCGTGGCAGAATGGAGGATAGGCCGGTATATCTGTATTCTGGCCAGATTCGTACGCAGATACATAACTAAGCGAAGCTTTCGCTGGCCCCTGCTGGGGATTTCGTTCTCACGAGCCAAGTCTTTTGCGTCAAACTTCAACGAGTCGGGGACCTGTTGATACCATTGCAGGACTTGGTAGTCAAGAAAGCCGATCTCATCACGCTTGTTGTCACCGCCTGATTCAGCTGACAAGTTGTATGACCATACTTTGGATGTGATTTTGTTGTACCTAGTCACATGCTTCAAATAGAGATTCGAATCGTCCTAGAGTTTCAAGGTTAGCAAGAAGCTTTAGTTCATCCTACGTGGAGCTGAATCGGCATACCGGCTCTGGCAACAAAGGGTCAATTTCCGCATCTTGTAGCACAAAAGGCAATCCAGTGCCGAAGCTCCACCGGCGATCAAGGGCGTAAATGGACCAGAAAACTCGGACAGCATTTTGGTATTCTGCTTCGTTTGTGAAGGTTTTGACCAATGAATCTTTACGGTGTAGGCCTATCTCATAGCACAACCTAGCGGCTATGCCAAGGTGTCGCCACGCCTGGGCCTCCTCATCTCGGTGAAAGCGAAATGTTGACTATCCGGCATATCAGTCTAGATCGGGAACTCCAGGGGCAGATGAAAAAGAAGTAAGTGAGCACTTACAGTCAGAACAATCAAACACACACCCTTCATATCTGCGGGGCCCATGATTTTTGAACTGATTATGGGCTTCATAGATTCATATATTGCGTCAGCTGTGGCGCTTTGTCCATCCTCCTCCAGTACCAGTCCAATGGCCAGGACCATTTTGGTCAGACTGGTGTCTTCATCATCAATAGACTGGGTTCCTGGCAGGTGCATTTGTGTAAATCCTGTCCGCAGTGCTGCTTCGATGTAAGTGTAGAGCATCTTGATGTGTTTGATGATATATTCGATATCAAACAGCGGATACATCAAACCACAGTCTTCCTCATACACGTGAGCCAGTCGGATAGCATGCGCCTGATCTATGCTCCAGATCGGGTCTTTAGTAGGGTGCGGTGGTAGGTTCTGTTCAACCGCCAAAGGCGCAGGAGTCGGCACTCCATCCTCAAAGATTGCACCTTCATCTGATGAGGGGTCCTGGTTAATCCCCATGGTTTGTAAACTTGTTTTGGCCACATCGAATCCATATGTTGAGCTAGTTGGGCCGTGAAACTGAGGAAGGCTTTTCTGTTCGCTCGATTTTCGAAGCGGGGGCAAGGTGCGCGTGTTCGCCGCAGACATGGACATTGATCGGCCCCCTTCGTGGGAGTAGCGGCGCTCAATGGATGAGTATGAATCACGTTGCGGCTCACGCAGGCTGCTGAGGTTGGCATAGAGATGGTCGACTTGTTCCTGCAGAGAGGAGATGTGTAATCTCATCTGTTGAAACTCTCTGTGTTCTTATAAGCTTCCTCCCGTATAATTAGACCTCTCTGTTGACGTACTCTGAGTCTCTGACCGAAGTCGAGCAGCAGTTTGGGGCATAGAGGCACTCCAGCGACAGGTTGCCGCATCTTTGACAAGGCGTCTGGAATTGGAAATCTAAGTTAGATTTGGTTTGTAAGG
>Ga0335075_10003781_pt1 | contig 23830 bp, 18 predicted proteins | sample Lox_Sample_24_FD_206723 | JGI IMG/M metagenome (GOLD analysis project Ga0335075, IMG submission 206723) | Soil microbial communities from Loxahatchee National Wildlife Refuge, Florida, United States - Lox_Sample_2.4 | ecosystem: Environmental > Terrestrial > Soil > Wetlands | place: USA...
AACGGGACACTTGGTTCCGGCTTCGGTCAACGGTTCGAACCCGTCGGCCGTCCAGATGCAGCTGTCGCAATCGCCGCGTGATCCCACCAGTTTCTGGACACTCCCGGGCCTGATCCTCGCCGCCGAATTCCACCAGCAGCCACGCACCGCCTTCCGGCAGGAAGCGGATGCCGGGAAGGTGCTTGTTCTTCTGCTGCATGTGGCGGACGACCGTGTCCTGGAAGCCTTCCAGCGCCGTCGGGCCATAGCTGCGGATCTCAACCACGTCGTCCGCGGCGCTCGCCACGTCGGGATAGCTCAACACCATCAGCGACCGCGCCGGCGGTTCGTGCAGCAGCCGCACCGTTGCCGACAGCACCAGGGCGCACGTGCTTTCGGAGCCGACCAGCGAACGCCCGACATGAAACCCCTTCTCCGGCAAGAGGTCGTCGAGGTTATAGCCCGATACCCGTCGCGGAATGTCGGGATAGCGTGCCCGTACGTCCTGACCATAAGTCGCAGCGAGAGCCTTCAGCTTTGCATAGATCTCGGCCCGCCGGCCGCCGGCGCGCTGAATCAGATCGTACTGGTCGGCGGTCGTCTCCCCCACCCGCATCTGTAGGCCGTCATAGGTCAGGATTTCCAGTTCTTCGACATTATCGACGGTCTTGCCGCCCATCACCGTGTGCGCACCGCAGGAGTTGTTGCCGATATTGCCGCCCAAGGTGCAGAACTGGTGCGTCGCCGGATCGGGCGCATATGTCAGGCCATGGCGCCGCGCCGCCTCGCGCAACTGGTCGTTGATCAGCCCTGGCTGTACCCGTGCCTGCCGGCTGTCGGGATCCAGCGCCAGGATCCGGTTCATGTATTTCGAGAAATCCAGTACCACAGCCACGTTGCAACACTGCCCCGCCAGGCTGGTGCCACAGCCGCGGCCGAGTATCGGCGCGCCGGCCTCGCGGCACGCCGCCACCGTGGCGGCCACGTCATCATTGTCGCGCGGGATCACCACGCCGATCGGCACGTGGCGATACACCGAGTGGTCGGTCGCGTACAGCGCGCGGCTGGCGACGTCGAACCGCACCTCGCCGCCCACGCTGCGCTTCAGCGCCGCTTCCAGCGCGCGCGCCCCGTCGTTGTGCCGCCGCGACTGCCCGTTGCCCGCCGGCCGAATGCGCTGCACCACCGCCATGCCGGCTTACCCCTTACCCGTGACACGTTCGATCGCGCGCGCGGCGAGGCCGAACGGGCTTTCGGAAAACGCAAACTCCTGCGCCGCATGGCGGCCGATGGAGAGGCCGATCGGCCGGCGATTGATTTCACCCCGCCGCATGGCCTCGATCAGCTTCTTTTGCTCGTCCGACGTGATCACGGGCGGCCAGGGCGGCTCCAGCGGATCGACGACGCACTCGATCACCACCGGCCCCGGCATGGCCAGCGCATCCTGCAATTGCTGGCGGCAGCGTGCCGGATGTTCGATACGCACGCCACGCGCGCCAAACGCTTCCGCCGCCTTGACGAAATCCACCGGCGCCAGATCAACGCCATACTCCGGGTTGCCCAGGTACAGCATTTGCTCCCATTTGATCAGGCCGAGCGTATTGTTCTTCATCACGATCAGCTTGACCGGCAGGTTATGCTGTACCAGCGTGGCGAAATCGCCCATCATCATGGTGAACGAACCGTCGCCGGTGAACGCAACGACCTGGCGATCGGGATACGCCACCTGCGCACCGATGGAATATGGCAACGCCGCGGCCATCGAGCACATCGTGCCGCTGAACGAAAACCGCTGGCCCTCGCGCAGCTTCATGCGCGCCGCCCAGGTCGTCACCGTGCCGGAATCGCCGCAGATGATCGCGTCGGGCGCCAGCAGATCCTGCAGGTTCCACGAAACCACCTGCGGGCACATCGGCTGGTGATCGGATGTGCCGCGTTGCTGCAGCAGCGCCCACCAGTCCTTCATCAGCGCCTGCGCCTGGCGCAGGAAATCGCGGTTGTCGTTGCGCTGAACATGCGGCAGCAACGCACGCAGCGTCGCCTGCGCGTCGCCCACCAGCCCGATATCCGCCGGGTGGCGCAGACCGATATGCTCCGGCTTGTCGTCGATCTGGACGCAGAAGCACTGCCCCGGTTTCGGCAGGAACTCGATGTAAGGGAAGCAACTGCCGACGATCACCAGCGCATCGCAATTCCGGAACACCTCGACAGATGGCCGTGTACCCACCACGCCGATGCCGCCGGTGGTATAGGGGCTCGTATCGGGGACGCAATCCTTGCCCAGCAGCGCCTTGACGATCGGTGCGCCGAGCCGCTCGGCGAGTTGCTCCAGCTCGGCGCCGGCGCCGCGGGCGCCGCTGCCGGTCAGGATCGCCACCTTTTCGTGGCCCGCCAGCAAGCGCCCCGCCGCCTCCAGCAAGTCCTGCTCCGGCACGCGGCGCGGCGGTTGATACGCCGTCCCGGCATGGCCTTTCACATTGCGCTTGAACCGCCGCTCCTGCCCGGCCGGCATGGCCTGCGTGTCGATCGGGATCGCCACGTGGGCGACCGCTCGATTCGACAATGCGGCGCGGCACGCCAGTTCGAGCACGTTCTCGACATGCTCTGGTCCCATCAGCCGCTGATTGTAGATGGCGACATCCTGATATAGGTAATCCTGATTGATATCCTGCAAATAATGTGTGCCGATCAGATCGTGATACGTCATGCCAGTGATCGCCAGCACCGGCGCGCCGTCGATTTTCGCATCGTACAACCCATTGAGCAGATGCACCGCGCCGGGCGCGGCGGTGGCAAAGCAAACGCCCAGCCGGCCGGTGAATTTCGCATAGGCGCTCGCCGCCAGCGCCGCGGCTTCCTCGTGACGGCAATGAACATAGCGGATCCGGCCACTGACTTTGCGAAATGCCTCGACCAACCCGTTGATGCCGTCACCCGGCAATCCGAAAACCGTATCGACTCCCCATTGCATCAGAATGCGGACGACGTGATCCGACACTGTATCCGGCATGGGGCTGCTCCTCCGATCATGGCGACGTGAGCATCAGACGCTGGCGGCGTCTGCGCGGTGTCCCTGACCGCAACGCTGCCACGGAAGCTGCGTTGCATCGTTTTCCAATGCCGGACCGGTCGGGCTGCTGCCGTGTTGCGAAATCGGCGATGCCGGGTGTCGCCCCTGTTGCCCCTGCTACAACGTCATCGCGAGGAGCGAGGCAACGAAGCAATTTCACTGCGTCATTGCGAGCTGACCCCCGGCCTGGCGGCCGGCCCCCCCCAATGCGCGAGCCGGCTAGTCTGCCGCGTGGTGCATCGGCTGTGCGACGGCCGGCACCGCCACGGCAAACGCCACGCCGGTCAGCCGCGCATATCGCCGCTGCCGCCATTGCAGCAGCCGCCAGGTAAGCCGGGCCGCCCAGTCCCCGATCCGTCCGCGTGGCTTCACGCCCACCGCCTTCAGCACCATCCCCACGCCGCGCTCGACATGGCGGAAGCGATAGAATCGCATCGCCCGCGCCATGTACGCCGCCGTGCAGTCGGCCCGCACGAACCGCTGCCCCTCGGCCTGATTGCCGCAATGCCACGCATACGCCAGTTCGTCGTCCTCGCTTTCGCCGATCCGTCCCAGCGCAATGCGCAGCCGGCGTGCCAGCCCGATATTCTCGCGCTGCAAATACCGCCGCATATGGTCGTAGAACAATTTGTAATGCCGGAACTCGTCGGCGGCGATGTTCTTGCAGATCTGCCGCAGCACCGGCTCCTGCGTCGCCTCCGCCAGAGCGCTGTAGTAGCTGGACGTGCCCGTCTCCACCATGCAGCGCGCGATCAGCTCCCCGGTGCGGGATCCGCGCACCGACGCGGTTGCCTCCAGCGGCAGCTTGTACCCGGCGCGATAGCGCGCGAACGCCGCCGCATAGTCCCAGCCCGGATCGGCCAGCATCGCCCACCGGCCCAGCGCGTCGCCATGCTGCACCTCCTCCTCCGCCCAGTAATCGGCAGCCTGGCGGAAGTCCGGATCATCGGCGAATACCCGGTTCAGGTACACGGCGTAATCGGTGCCGTTGCGCTCCACCATCGCGGCGGCCTTCACCAAGGGCACCAGCTCGGGATCCACCTTGCCGGCATCGAACCGGTCCCAGGCAACCTCATCGATCCGCCAATGCTTCATGGGTCTGCCGCATGCTCCTGCTGCACGCCGGAAGGAAGTGTTCGAGTCCCGCCGGCAGCTTCCACCCTATAGCAGGACGTCGGACGCACGGAAGCGCCGCGCCCGACCGGCGTTCAGTCGTGATCACCCCATGAACCGGGCGTAGTAAAATCCCTCCACCGGCCGCATGCTGAAACCACCCCGAAACCTATGGCGAACCAGTATTCTGGCCGATTATCCGTGGCGGGGAGGTCAGATTTGCGATTCCGCAGTTCGGGCCGAGCCTCGTTGTTCACCCTGCGTACCAAAATCCTGCTCGCGTTCCTCGGCATCACCGCCATGACGGTGTGCGTCGGCTTTGGCGGGATTCATGGCGCCCTCGAATCGGCCGGCCTTGTCGCACACACCTATGACGGGCCATTGATGGCAATCACCAACGCCAGCAAGGCCGAGGCCGACTTTGCCACCATGCGCTTCATCCTGGCCCGTCGCGACGCGATCCGGGATGAGGCGATCCTCCAGCATGCCGATCTGCGCCTGAACGAACTGGCGCGACAAGTGGAAGCGGAACTTGCCGCCACCGCGCAACGCGATGGCTCGAACCAGACCGCTGCGATGGCGCACTCCTTGCTCGAGCATTTCCGCGCCTGGAACGCCATGCGCCTTCAGAACACTGGCGGCGCCGCCCCGGTGTCCGAGGCCGCCATGCACAGCCAGGCAAAGGTACTGCTGGCCGATGTCACCGCCCTGCGCCACGCGGCGGAGCAGGATTGCGCGAGCGACCGCACCCACGCCTTGAATCTGATACGCCGCTTTGCATTGTGGGCCCTGCTTGCCACTGCGATGGCGTTGCTGGTCGGCGCCGTCGTGGCCGGATTGCTGGCGCGGCATATTCTGCAGCCGATCGAAGCGGTGTCCTGCGCCGCCGGCCGCATCGCTGCCGGCGAACTCGACGTCGAAATCCAACCCTGGGGGCACGACGAGCTCGGGCGATTGCTCGCGGCCATGGCGACGATGCGCGACAACATCCGCACCATGGTCGAGCGCGAACGCGACGCTCATCGTTCGGCAGAGGGGCGGCTGGTCAACGCGCTGGACGGCCTGAACGAAGGGATCGCGCTGGTTGGCGCCGACCGCCGCCTGATTCTCTGCAACGGCGAATTTGCCAGGATGTTTCCTGCCTGCGCTGAGGCGCCGGTCGAAGGTGCACCGCTGCCGCGGGCCGCGGAGACTGCCTTGGCGGACCCCACCGGCGAGATGCGCATCGCCGACGGCCGCTGGCTGCGCCTGAGCAAGAGCGAGCGAGCGGATGGCGGGTTCGTGCTGGTGGCCAGCGACATCACCGTGCTGAAGGAACGCGAGACCGCGCTGCAAATGGCAAAGGAGCAAGCGGAAGCAGCGAATCGGGCGAAGACCGAGTTCCTGACCAACATGAGCCACGAACTGCGGACGCCGCTGACCGCGATCATCGGCTTTTCCGAGATCCTCGCCATGGAAGCGTTCGGTCCGCTCGGCCAACCGAAGTATCGGGAGTTCGCCGACGACATCCTGCACAGCGGCCGGCATTTGCTGGAAGTGATCAACGACATGCTGGACATCGCCAAGCTGCAGTCCGGCACGACGGAATTGCGGCTACAGCAGGTGCCCTCGCGCAGCATCGTCGATTCCGCCGTGCGCATCGTGCGCAAGCGGGCCGAGGAAGCGGGTGTGACGCTGGAGGTGTCTGTCCCGCCGGATTTGCCCGTCATCGAGGCGGATCACCTGCGGATGCGCCAGGTCCTGCTGAATTTGCTGTCCAACGCAATCAAGTTCACTCCGGCGGGCGGCCTTGTGTCGGTGGCCGTGGAGCATCGCCAGAATGGGCTGGCAATGACCGTGCGTGATACCGGGATCGGCATGGCGCCCGAGGACATTCCGCGTGCGCTGCAGCCCTTCGTTCAGGTGGATACCAGCCTGGCGCGCCGCCACGGCGGCACGGGGCTTGGATTGCCGCTGGCGAAATTGTTCGTGGACCTGCATGGCGGGCAGTTCACGATCCGCAGCGCGGTGGGGAAGGGGACAGAGGTCACGGTGGTGCTGCCGGCGCCGGCGCCTTTTGCCCCCCCTGCGCGGTATCTGGGGGAGATTGCGGCGTAGCAGCGTGAGAGTTGCCTGCGTCGAGGCGGTGGGCTCGCGGCTGAATGGAAGCGCCCGCACCGGGTCCGGCATGTCATTTCGGAGGGCATGGCATTTCGGACGGCATGTCATTGCGAGCGGCATGTCATTGCGAGCGCAGCGAAGCAATCTCCCGCGAGTGAGGTGCGCCCCCTCCAGGAGATTGCTTCGCTGCGCTCGCAATGACACCTGACCGCAGGATTCGCTCGGGAACCGGACGATAGGTGCGGTTTCACGGAATCGATGTACTAGCAGCCGGAGCGGTTCTCCCGCCTCACGGTCCCGCTGCGCCTGTGTTCGAAAGCAGGGTACGTTCCCTTCGGCAGCCATTGACCCAGGGCGGAAGGTCGCCCGACCGTCGCTTGGTGCCCGGAAAGACCGTCGTTACAGTGGCCGGCCCTGACGAAGATCCCAACTGCTGATGACGAATGCGCGCGGATGCGCCAGTGTGCTCGGCCGACGGCGGCAACCGGCGTGCCGACGGAGTGCGGCAATTGGACCATTTCTTTCCGTTCGGCGCTGAGGAGACGGGTGGTCTCCAGGTCTTGTGGGAAGACGGCGAGCGCGTGTTCCGCCGAGGCTGGCTTGTGCACGCGGACGGCCACCGTCTTGCCGTGCTGGCCGTGGCGCCCGCTGTGGAGCACCCGCCCGCAGCCACGCTCGATCGCCTGGCTCACGAATACGGACTGAAGGATGAACTCGAGGCGGCATGGGCGGTGCGGCCGCTGGAACTCGTCCGCGAACGCGGTCGCACCATGCTGGTGCTGGAGGACCCGGGCGGCGAGCTGCTGGAGGGATTGCTTGGTCAGCCGATGGCGGTGGGGCCGTTCCTGCACCTCGCGCTCGGCCTCGCCGCGGCGATCGCCGGGCTGCACCAACGGGGGCTCATCCACAAGGACATCAAGCCAGCGCATATCCTGGTGAACCGGGCAAGCGGCGCGGTCCGGCTGACCGGGTTCGGCATCGCCTCGCGCCTGCCGCGCCAGCGCCAGGCCCCCGATCCACCCGCGGTGATTGCCGGCACGCTGGCCTATATGGCCCCCGAACAGACCGGGCGCATGAACCGCTCGATCGATTCCCGCAGCGACCTCTACGCGGTGGGCGTGACGCTTTACCAGATGCTCACCGGCAGCCTGCCATTCGCCGCGACCGAGCCGATGGAGTGGGTGCACTGCCATATCGCCCGCCGGCCGGTGCCGCCGGCCGAACAACATCCCGGCGTGCCGGGCCCACTCTCGGCCATCGTCATGAAGCTGCTCGCCAAGACGGCCGAGGACCGCTACCAGACCGCCGCCGGCCTGGAACGCGATCTGCGGCGCTGCCTGACCCAGTGGGAGGCCCAGGGCCGCATCGACACCTTCCCGCTGGGCGAAGACGACACGCCTGACCGTCTGCTGATCGCAGAAAAGCTTTACGGAAGAACGCGCGAACTCGATGCCCTGCTCGCCGCGTTCGATCGCGTGGTGAGCAACGGCGCGCCGGAGCTGGTGCTGGTCTCGGGCTATTCCGGCATCGGCAAGTCCGCCGTCGTGCATGAACTGCACAAGGCGCTGGTGCCGCCGCGTGGGTTGTTCGCCTCGGGCAAGTTCGACCAGTACAAACGCGACATCCCGTATTCGACGCTGGTCCAGGCGTTTCAGGGGCTGGTGCGTCCGCTCCTCGGCAAGAGCGAGGCGGAGCTGGCACGCTGGCGCGAAGCGCTCCTGAAGGCGTTGGGACCGAACGCACGGCTGATGGTCGACCTTGTTCCCGAACTGAACGTTGTTATCGGCGAAGCGCCGCCGGTCCCCGAACTGCCGCCGAAAGACGCGCAACGGCGGTTCCAACTGGTCTTCCGCCGCTTCATCGGCGTGTTCGCGCGGCCGGAGCATCCGCTGGTGCTGTTCCTCGACGATCTGCAATGGCTCGACACCGCGACGCTCGACCTGCTGGAGGATCTGCTGACCCAGGGCGACGTGCGGCATTTGCTGCTGATCGGCGCCTACCGGGACAACGAGGTCGATGCGGCGCATCCGCTGACGCGCAAGCTGGATACGATCAGGGGCGAAGGCGGCACGGTCACGGCGATCACGCTGGCACCGCTGGCCCACGCGCATGTCGGGCAGTTGATCGCGGATGCGCTGCACTGCGAGCCCTGGCGGGCCGAGCGGCTGACGCAACTGGTACATGAGAAGACGGGCGGCAACCCGTTCTTCGTCATTCAGTTTGTGTATGCGCTCGCCGAGGAGCAGTTGCTCGCGTTCGATCATGCCGCCGCCCGCTGGATGTGGGACATCGAGCGCATTCGTGCCAAGGGTTACACCGACAATGTGGTGGACCTGATGGTGGGCAAGCTGACGCGGCTGCCGGCCGAAACACAGCGGGCGCTGCAACTTCTGGCCTGTCTCGGCAACGTCGCCGAGATCGCCATGCTGTCGATTGTTCTTGGGGCCGCTGCGGCGCAGGTCGAGGCAGCGCTGTGGGAGGCTATCCGTCAGGAGCTGGTCGAGCGGCTGGACGGGTCCTATCGGTTTATCCACGACCGGGTGCAGGAAGCCGCCTATTCGCTGATTCCGCAAGCATCGCGTGCCGCGGACCATCTGCGGATCGGCCGACTGCTGGTGGCACACGCGCCGCCGGCGCAGCTTGAGGAAGCGATCTTCGAGATCGTCAATCAGCTCAATCGCGGCGCGTCGCTGATCGCCGCGGGCGAGGAACGGGAGCAGCTTGCCGCGTTCAACCTGATCGCCGGCACGCGGGCCAAGGCTTCGTCCGCTTATGCCCCGGCGCTAAGTTACCTGGTAGCTGGAGCGGCGCTGTTGGCAGGGGACGCGTGGGAACGCCGGTACGATCTCATCTTCGCGCTCGAACTGGGGCGGGCCGAATGTGAATTCCTGACCGGCGCTCTGACGGAAGCTGAGCAGCGGTTGACTGTGCTTTCAACCCGCGCCGCGAATCCCGTGGAACGAGTCACGGTCGCGTGCCTGCTTGTGGATCTGTACACGACCCTCGGCCGGAGCAGCCGCGCCGTCGCCGTTGCCCTCGATTGCCTCCGGCGTCTTGGCATCGACTGGTCGCCGCATCCAACAGAAGAAGAAGCGCGGCGCGAATACGACCGGATCTGGTCTCAGCTCGGGAATCGGCCGATCGAGTCTTTGATCGATCTGCCTTTAATGAGCGACCCGCTGTCTCTCGCGACGATGGACGTTCTGACCAAGCTCGGGATACCTGCATTGTATACGGATGCGAACCTGCTTCTCCTTGTCACCTGCCGAAGGGTCAATCTCAGCCTCGAGCGCGGCAACTGCGACGCATCGTGTACGGCCTATATATATCTGCCCATCATCGCCAGCGGACGCTTCGGCGACTACCAGGCCGCGGTTCGCTTCGGCCAACTCGGCTATGACCTGGTCGAAACGCGTGGGCTGACGCGTTTCCAGGCGAGGACCTATACGGACTTTGCCTACGGCGTTCTGTCCTGGACGAAACCTGTTCGAACTGCTCGCGGTCTGCTGCGCCGCGCGTTCGAAGTGGCAAACGCCACCGGCGACCTCATTTACGCAGCTTATTGCTGCAATCAATTGAACACAAACTTTCTCATGGCGGGCGATCCGCTTGTCGAGGCGGAACACGAAGCCGAACGTGGCCTCGCGTTCGCGCAGAGGGCGCGGTTCGGCATTGTCATTGAACGCATCACCACCCAGCTCGCGCTGATCCGGACCCTTCGGGGCCTGACGCCGGAATTTGGCTGCTTTAGCGATGCGCAATTTGACGAGTCTCGGATGGAACGCCGTTTGGCCGGCAACCAGGATTTGGCGCGTGCCGAGTTCTTCTATTGGACCCGCAAGCTGCAGGCACGCTTCTTTGCCGGTGACTATGCGGCGGCCATCGAGGCCTCATCGAGAGCACAACAGTTGTTGTGGTCCTCGGCTGCGCAACTCGAACAGGCGGAATATCACCTCTACGGGGCGCTGTCTCGCGCCTCCTCCTGCGATTCCGCGCCAACGGGCGAACGCCAGCAGCACCTGGACGCTATCGCCGCGCATCACAAGCAACTTCAGATCTGGGCGGCGGCTTGCCCAGACACTTTCGAGAACCGCGCCGCGCTGGTCGGCGCCGAGATCGCTCGCCTGGAGGGCTGCGAGCTCGATGCCGAGCGCCTCTATGAACAGGCCATCCGCTCGGCCCGCGCCAATGGGTTTGTGCACAACGAAGCACTCGCCAACGAACTGGCCGCGCGCTTTTACGCGGAGCGTGGGTTCGACAGGTTCGCTCATGTCTGTCTGCAGGACGCCCGTTACGGCTACGCCCGTTGGGGAGCCACCGGCAAGGTGCGGCAACTCGACCAACTGTATCCGCGGCTCCGCGAGGCACAGTCTGTCTCCGCGTCGACAGGCACGATCGGGGCGCCGGTCGAACACCTCGACCTCGCGACAGTGCTCAATGTATCGCAAGCCGTGTCGAGCGAGATCGTGCAGGACAGGCTGCTGGACACGCTCATGCACACGGCGATCGAGCAGGCCGGGGCTCAACGCGGGCTGTTGCTTACCCCACGGGAAATGGAGCAGCGGATCGCCGCGGAAGCCACAACCTCCGGTGACACCGTCAAAGTGCTCCTGCGAGACGAGCCGGTGACCGACGCGCTGCCGGAGTCGATCCTGCATTACGTCACGCGTACGCGCGAGGCCGTGATTCTCGACGACGCCGCGGCCGAGAACCCGTTTGCCGCGGACCACTATCTCAGCCTGCACCAGGCGCGTTCTGTTCTTTGCCTGCCCTTGATCAACCAGAGCAAGCTCATTGGCGTGCTTTACCTGGAAAACAACCTGGCCCCGCACGTGTTCACGCCGGCCCGGCTCGCAGTGTTGAAGCTGCTCGCCTCGCAGGCCGCGATCTCGCTGGAGAACACCCGCTTGTACGGCGATGTGGTCGAACGCGAAGCCAGGATCCGGCGGCTGTTCGACGCCAATATCATCGGGATCTTCCAGTGGAAGTCCGAAGGGCAGATCATCGAGGCCAACGACGCGTTTCTCCACATGGTGGGGCACGATCGTGAGGATCTCGTCGCGGGCCGCCTGCGCTGGACCGACCTGACGCCACCGGAATGGCGCCTGCGTCATGAACAACTCTGGACTCCGGAGATCAAGCTGACCGGGAGCTTACAGCCTTACGAAAAGGAGTACTTCCGCAAGGACGGCAGCCGTGTGCCCGTGTTGGTCGGCGCGGCGAGCTTCGACGCAGGCGGGACGCAAGGTGTCTCATTCGTGCTCGACCTGAGCGAGCGCAAGCGGGCGGAAGCCGAAGCGCGCGAGAGCGAGGCGCGCTACCGCGACGTGCAGATGGAACTGGCGCATGCCAACCGTCTCGCGGCGATGGGGCAGTTGTCCGCGTCGATCGCCCACGAGGTCAGGCAACCGATCGCGGCCACGGCGACCAATGCCGGGGCTGCCTTGCGCTGGCTGGGCGCGCAACCGCCAAACCTGGAGGAGGCCAGGCAGGCGCTGCGTCGTATCGTTGAAACCAGTCATCGAGCAGGCGATGTCGTCGATGGGATCCGTGCCCTCATCAAGAAAGAGCCGCCTCGGAAGGATCGCCTGGACATCAACGAGGCGATCCGCGAGGTCATTGAACTCACCCGCGGTGAAGCGGTCAGGACCGGCGTCTCGGTGCAGGCGCGCCTCGCGGACGGCCTGCCACTCATTCAGGGCGATCGGGTCCAACTGCAACAGGCGATTCTCAACCTGATCATCAATGCCGTCGAGGCGATGAGCGACATCGCGGAGGCACCGCGCGAGTTGCTGATCACCACGGGGTTCGCCGAGCCGAGCGGCGTGCTGGTCTCGGTGCGGGATTCTGGCCCGGGTTTGACGCCGGCGACACTTCAGCACCTGTTCGAGGACTTCTACACGACCAAGCCCACCGGCTTGGGGATGGGGCTTTCGATCTGCCGCTCGATCATCGAAGCGCATGGGGGACGATTGTGGGCGGAGGCGAACCAACCACGGGGTGCCATCTTTCGGTTCTTCACGCCGACGCAGTCATAGCCGGCACGCGCGCCTTTCGGTTCCCCCGTACGCCACGTCCGGTCTCCGGAACGGGCCATTTTCGGCGGACCGGTCGCCACGGGTCCTCGGCCGCCATCCGGCCGCGCCAGGGCCAGGTTGCGCGGCAGGTTGCGCGGCAGGTCGCGCGGATATGTCGCACGGATATTGCGGATCGCCATGGGCAGGGCCACCCTGCAATCCTGCCGACCAGGGAGACCACACCATGTTCATCGCCATGAACCGCTTCAAGGTGCAGCGCGGCGCGGAAGCCGATTTCGAGAAAGTCTGGACCAGCCGCGACACCTTTCTGCAAGGCGTCCCCGGCTTCGCCACCTTCCACTTGCTGCGCGGTCCAGAGCATGACGACCACACGCTGTATTCCTCTCATACCATCTGGCGCAGCCGCGACGATTTCGAGGCCTGGACCCGCTCGGAAGCCTTCCGCCTGGCGCATCGCGATGCGGGGCAGAACAAGCCGCTGTATCTCGGCCATCCGGAGTTCGAGGGCTTCGAAGTCGTGCAGGAAATCCGCGCCGGACGGGAGGCGGCGTGATGGATTTTTCCGGCAAAGTCTGTGTGGTGACTGGTGCCGGCTCCGGCATCGGCCGCGCCACCGCGCTCGGCCTGGCCCAGCGCAGCGGCAAGGTGGTGGTTGCCGACGTGAACGGCGATGCCGCGGCCTCGGTCGTGGCGGAGATCACCGGCGCCGGTGGCACCGCGATCGCCGTTACCGCCGATATGACGCAGCCGCGTCAGATCGACGCCATGCTCGACCAGGCGGTAGAGACCTATGGCCGGCTCGACGTGCTGCACAACAATGCGTTCGGCATCCCGTCCACGCTGCAAGGCCGGCGCATGGCCCGCATCGCCGATCTCGATCAGAACGTATGGGATTACACGTTGCAGGTCGGCCTGACGGCGGTGATGCAGGCGACGCGCAGTGCGTTGCCGATCATGCTGCGCCAGGGCGGCGGCGCGATCGTCAACACCGCCTCGATCTCCGGTCTGTTCGGCGATTACGGCATCGCGGCGTACAACGCGATGAAGGCGGGCGTAGTGAACTTCACCCGCGTGGTGGCGATGGAATACGCGCCGCATAACATTCGCTGCAACTGCGTCTGCCCCGGCGCGATCGATACGCCGCTGCTGCGCCGGTCGCTCGACACGATCCAGGGATTCGGCCCGGCCACGATCGCGCAAATCCCGATGGGGCGGTTGGGCCGCCCGGAGGAGATGGCGAACGTGGTGATGTTCCTAGCGTCGGACCTTGCGTCCTACGTCACGGGCGCAGCCTTCGTGGCCGATGGCGGCCTTACCGCAAAGACCGGCATTCCGACGCGGTTTACCGATTGAGCGCCCGCCTGCTGGACCTTGCCGTCACGATTGGGGCGCCTGTCACGCCTGTCGCGCGCCCTAGGATCCGTCAGCGAGTAATACCAGACCGCCAAATGGCTGACTCGTGGCTGCCGCCCGCATGTCATTGCGAGGAGCGAAGCGACGAAGCAACCTCGCTCGAGCGGCGCTCAGACGAGCGTGCGCCGCTCGACCGAGGTTGCTTCGTCGCTTCGCTCCTCGCAATGACATGGGGAGCGCAGCCGCGTACGTCGGTCATTCAACGGGTTGGTATAACCGCGCGGCACGAGCGGCAACGTTGCAGATAGGAACTCGGCCTTGCCCTCCAGGTCGAGTCGGTTATTCGCGGACGCCCCCTTACTGTCATTGCGAGGAGCGAAGCGACGAACAATCTCGGTCAAACCAGACCACGAACGATCGTGCGCCACGCGACCGGGACCACTTCGTCGCCGCGCTCATCACAATGACAGTCGTCCCCCGGCGTCCGGTTACTGTCTAACCTCGACGCGCTGCCAGCACGTCCGGGTTCACCACGTTGATCGGCGCCCCCGCCGCATAGGCGTTGATCTGATCGAAAATGTCGGTGAACTGAAGGTCGAATTCCTCGCGCGACACGTAGCCGATATGCGGCGTGCACACGACGTTCGGCATGGTCAGCAGCGGATGCGCCGGATCGACCATCGGCTCCTCCTCGAACACATCGACCGCCGCCATGCCCGGCCGGCCGGCACGCAACGCCGCCACCAGTGCGCCTGGTTCGATCAGCCCCGCGCGGCTGGTGTTCACCAGCAGCGCAGTCGGCTGCATCAGCGCCAGGTCCGCCGCCGTGACGATGCCGCGCGTCGCCGGCACCAGCCGCATGTGCAGCGAGATCACGTCGCACCGGGCAAAGAACGACGCGCGGTCCGGCGCGGTCTCCCAACCTTCGGCACGCGCGCGAACCAGCGATGCCTCGCGCGCCCAGACCAGAACCTGCATGCCGAAGGCGCGGCCATACGCGGCCACCACCTGGCCGATGCGGCCATAGCCGTAGATGCCCAGTGTCTTGCCGCGCAGCGTCGACCCAACCCCGCACTGCCACTTGCCAGCCTGCAGCGACGCCATCTGCTGCGGGATTTGCCGCATCGCCGCCAGCACCAGCCCCCAGGTCAGCTCGGCCGTGGCATAGGACGGCGTGTCGGCGTGCTGGCTGGACGACACCACGACGCCCAGGCGCGTGCAGGCGTCGACATCGATATGCGGATAGACGCTGCGCTGGCTGATCAGCCGCAGCTTCGGCAGGCGTTCCAGCAACGGCCTGCGGATTTGCGTGCGCTCGCGGATCAGCACCAGCGCCTCGGTGTCGCGCAGCCGGTCCGCCAGCGCGCCTGCGTCCTGCACGTGGTCATTCCAGATCGTCACGTCGTGCGCCGCCATCCTGGCGAAGCAGGGCAAGGTGCGCAGCGTGTCGAACCAATCGTCCAGTATTGCGACCTTCATCGCTGCATCCCGGCATACAGCAGCGCCAGCTCGGCGTGATTCGTCAGCCAGCACAGCGGACTCCGCTGCACCAGTGCCAGCGAGTCCAGGAACGCAATCGCCCCGTACGGCCGGCCAAACACATGCGCGTGCACCGTAATGTCCAGGCACGCATAGGGGCTGCCCAGCGCGGGCCAGCCCTCGACGATGCGGGCCAGCGTGCGGGTGAACGCATCCGGTTCGTTGCCATAGCGGACATAGAGCGGCATGTCGTTCACTTCCATGGTGAACGGCATGCCCAGCAACGGCCCGGCCTCGGTCGCGATCCGATACGGCAGGTCCGCATCGAACATATCGGCGTGCCAACGGAATCCGGCACGCGCCAGAAGCTGCGACGTGACCGTGCTGGCGGTGCAGCGCGGGCTCAGCCAGCCGCGCGGCGCGCGTCCGGTGGTGCGCATCAGCACATCGACGCAACGGGCGATGTCCTCGCGTTCGGCGTCCGGAGTCAGGTAGGGCGGGATCGTCCCCTGGCTCCAGCCATGCGCGCCGACGGTGTGGCCATCCGCCTCGATCGCCGCGGGCAGCGCGGGGTAGCGGTCCGCCACCACACCGCTGGTGTAGAACACCGCGGACGCGCCGGTTCGGCGCAGCAGGTCCAGCAGCCGGTGCGTCCCCACCTTGGGACCGTATTCCGCCCAGGACAGCGCTTGCAGATCGGGCACGCCCGGCTTCAGCGGATTGCCCATCGGGCCGATGCCGGGCGCGCTGCCCTCGGCCCAGCCTTCCAGCATCACGTTCACCGACACCGCCAGCGGCCGGCCCGCGGGCCAGCCGGCCGGCACCGAGCTCGTTTCATTATGGGTCGGTTGCGTGCTGCGATTCTCCATTTGCGATCGACACGCTACGACCCTGACGCGCGTCGCGCCAGCATACGGCGCCCCGACACGACCGGACGGACTCCGTCGCGGTCAGACCAGCACGTCATTCACCTGAATGACCGGCTGCACATTGGTAAAATTGGCAATGTCCCCGACGATTTCCTGGCCGTGCCGGGCCATGGCTTGCTCCAGCGCCGCAGCCGAGTCGAAGGTCAGCAACGCCATCACCGAGTAAGTCGCCGCGCCGCCGCCTGGAGCGCCAACGCCTTGCAATATCTTCGCCTCGCGCAGCCCCATGGGGTTCCAACGTTCGCCGACCATGGGAACGTGTTTATCCAGATAATATTTCATGTCGAACCTGGCATCGGCGGTTGCGGGGTACATCACGCTGACGACGATCATGCCATGTTCCTCCTCATGCCGGTCACCGTGATCTCCGGCCGGTGCCGCAGCATCCTATCCCCGCTTGCGCGCCGGGGATACCGGCGATCGACCGCTGGCCATGGTGGGGAAGCTCGACCCGGCCGACTAACGGCGCTGATCGGGCGCGCCGTGACAGTCGCGACCCGACCGTTTGCCCCTGGATGGCCGGGTCAAAGCCCGGCCATCATGGCAGGCGCGCCTGCGCACGAAGCGCCGCTAGCACACCTCAGTTGAACAGGAAGGTGCGGAGCTCGATGCTTTCGCGCGGAAGAATGTCGGGACCGGCAGTCGGGTCCTCGAACGCGGTGTGTGGCGCGAAGCGCGCGGTACCGTCGGTCCGCGAATCGAAGCACTTCAGCAGCAGCGCTTCGTCCGGCTGCATCTCCGGCACGTAGAACCAGCGGTGCAGCGGATTGTACTTCACGGCATAGGTCTCGCCGACACGGTCGCGATACACCAGATCCGAACCGACGAGATCGCCATGCGCCACCGTGCGCGCATCGCACACCGCCAGCGGCGCGTCGCGCAGCGGGCCGCGGATCGGCCGCCACAGGTTCACCACCTGCACGCGGCCGCGCAGCAGCTCCTCCGCCTCGTCGCCGAGCAGGTCGCGCACGCGCTGCGGGCCGGATGCTTCCGTGTGGTCCACATGGACGCGCGGCACCGGCTGGCGCAGCGCGCCGGCGGTGCGGTCCTCCAGGCCCGGTACCCGGCGCCGCACGGTGTGGTCGAAGACGAACACGCGCTTCGCTCCGGTCGCCTCGGCGAGTGCGGCCGCGGCCTCGGGGTAATAGACGCGACGGACTTCCTCATCGTCGTAGAAGTTGCGCACCGCGCTCTTCTGGTGCAACAGCGCGAAACCCTCGCGGTCCAGCGACACGTCCCGTTCGAGCGGGCGGGCGCTGTGGATCGGCACGATATGCGTGTCCGACACGATATTCGAACGCGGCACACCGTCCGGTGGTTCATAGGTGTAGTTGCGTGGCCGCTCGGTCATCGGCGCAAGGTAATTCAGTGCGGCGTTGACCTGCGGCAGGGAGTCGATCGACAGGCTCATCACTTGGATCCTTTGCTGATTGAGGCGATCAGAACGGGCGGCTGGTGCGCCAGAACCACGCGTTCGTCTCGTGCCAGACATCGGCGTGCGACATGCGCATGTCGCGCAGCTCGCGGTCCGTCAGGTGCGACAGCTCCTGCCGATCGCGCATCCGCCGACGCCACAGGCGCAGCGTTTCCGCGATGCGGCCGAACAATGACGGCCGCGACAGGCCGGCGTAGCCGGGGGCGAGCGCAATCGCCTGAGAATTTGTCAGAGATCGATGAACCAGGACGGCCATGGCCTCCTCCTCGCGATGGGTTTGTTGCGCCAACAAATGGGCACCGGTGACGCTGCGGGCAAACGACGATTTGTCCTGCTTCACATGAGACAATGTCATGGTTAGGCTGCCCGCATGGCGATCCTTCCCTCGCTGAACGGCCTGCGCGCCTTCGAGGCGGCGGCGCGCCACCTCAGCTTCACCCGCGCCGCCGCCGAGCTGAACGTGACGCAGACCGCCATTAGCCATCAGATCCGCCGCCTGGAAGACCAGCTCGGCATCCGCTTGTTCGAGCGGCGTAACCGCGCCCTGGCGCTGACGCGCGAGGCGCAGGGCTATCTGCCCGCCGTGCGCACGGCGTTCGAGGACCTGCGCCAGGCCACCGACCGCTTGCAGCGGCCGGAGCGGGAGGACGTGCTGACTGTCAGCACCACCGCGTCGCTGGCCGCGAAATGGCTGGTGCCGCGCGTGGCCGCGTTCCAGGATGCGCATCCGGGGATCGAGGTGCGCATCACCACGTCGTCGCACCTGGTCGATTTCCGCCGCGAGCAAATCGACATGGGCGTGCGCTACGGGCGCGGGACCTGGCCCGGGATACGCGCGCACTGGCTGATGGCGGAGGACATCTTCCCGGTGTGCAGCCCGGCGCTGCTGGCAGGGGAAAAACCCCTGAGCCGGCCGGAGGATCTGGCGCACCACACGCTGCTGCACGCGACGGCATCGCGCGAGGACTGGCAGTTATGGCTGACGGCTGCAGGGCTGCCGAAATCCCTGGCGACGCGCCGCGGGCTGAGCTTCGACCAGAGTTTCATGGCGATCCAGGCGGCGATGGACGGGCTGGGCGTGGCGCTCGGGCGCACGGCGTATGTGGAGTCGGATATCGCGGCGGGCCGGCTGGTGGTGCCGTTCGACGTGGTGCTGCCGGCGGATGCCGGGTTCTATGTCGTGGCGCCGGAAGACACCGCCGATGCGCCGAAGATTGTATTGTTCCGCGACTGGCTGCTGGGGTCGGTCGCGCCCGGAGCGGTGGCGCCGCCGCCGGACGGGGTGGAGCTGCGGCGCTAGTACCCGCTATCGCAGAAGCGTGAGCTACGAGCCCGATGTCACGGGCCCGGTGTCACGAGGCCCAATGTCCCGAGCCTGATGCCATTGCGGCGGAGCGCAGCGACGAAGCCCAATGTCATTGCGAGTTGACCACCGGCCGCGGGGCCGACCCGCCCTGGATGAAACGGTTCGGTTTTGCTGTCATTGCGAGGCCCGCAGGGCCGAAGCAATCTCCCGCGGGGGATTGCTTCGGCCCTACGGGCCTCGCAATGACGGGACCGGTCAGCCGCCTTGTTTCTTGTTAGGAGCGAAGCGACGAAGCAACCTTGGTCGCGCGGCGCACGCTCGTCTGAGCGCCGCTCCACCGAGGTTGCTTCGTCGCTTCGCTCCTCGCAATGACATGGGAGCGTAGCCGCGTAGTCGGTCATTCCGCGGGTTGGTATTAGTTGCGGCCCTTTGCGTTATTTGCGTTGCCGCTTGCTTGTTCCGGCGCAGGCGTGATGGGACGGCGCGAATCGGTATGGCGGGGCCGGCCATCGTCCGGCCCCGTGCATTTGAATCTGGGTGAAGCAATGCGACGCGATCAGGGCGGTCCGGTTGCGGCAGCCGCAACGGCCATGCCTGGTGCGGGGGATGAGGCCGGCCGGGACGTTATGGCGAATGGGTCGAACGGCCGCTCGCCGGCAAAGAATCCGAGTACCTGCTTGACCTTGTCGCGCGCCTGCTCCGGCCATCCGAGATTCGGATTGCGGTCGAGTTCCTGCCGCTCGAAGCGCTGCTCGCGTTTGCGCATTGCGTCGAAGTATTTGCCGAAGCTGCCGCCATACCAGCGGAACAGCGAGAACAGATCGTTGCCGAACGCGGCGGTGCAGAGCAACGGCGCGAGGCCGAAATCGAGGCAGATCGCGACCAGGGTGCGGCCGATCGGGCTGCGGCGGACCTCGGCTTCGATCTGGCGCATGGAGGGGAGGTTGTCGGGTGTTAGCGGCTCTTCCGCGCCGGCGCGGCGTTCGGAGCATCGCGCGGCCGGTTGCGGCTGCGGCGCTGCGTCTGATGGCTCGGCTGCGGCCGATGCCGTCGGAGGCGGGGCGGGCGGTTTTGGCGCACGCACGGTATCATCGCGGCGCGTCAGGACGACCAGGTCGCGGCCGCGCCTGGCGCGCTCCCGCAGCATGCGCTCCAGCGCCGCCGCGCGCATGATGCCGCGGGAGAGATGGGCGAGAATCACCGAGATCCTGGCGGTGCCGAAGAACTGGGCGATGGTGGAAAAGCCGCTTCTGCAGGCGCGGTTTTCGATGGTGTCGAACAGATGGCGGCCGTATTCGGCGAGGATGGCAAGGATGCAGAGCACGTTCGCGATGCGCTCGGGCATGGGTTTGGCGTCGTGATCCGGCTCGGGACCGGGCTGGATGGATGCGTCGGCGATGTTGGTTCTCCTATCGGGTTAGGTTTGATATACTAAGAGATAAAGCCGTCGAGATCAAGGACTATTTTCGCAATCATTCGCCCCAGAAGGAATGACCGGTTCTCAAGCGAAAAATTGGGATTTGTTCAGGGTCCGGTGCGCCTCCAGGCCGTGACGCGGCGACACGCCCCCGTGGGTGGGGAGGATCCGCGCATAATCGAGCGCATCAGACGACGATCATCATGGGGACGTGGTCGGACACCCCCTTGGCGATCTTTTAGGCCTCGCTCAAGGTTTTGGGGACCGCCGTACGCGAGGCAGAGCGCCGCGGCCGCGACGCACCGATCCCGACCTGCTGCGGCCGTGGCGGCGGCTCTGCTTCGATGGCGTTGATCTGCCGCGGCGGGCCTGGGTCGTCGTTCGGATCCCGACCCCGCTTGACGCCGCGGCCGGCCGGCTGGACCGGTTGCTGCCGCTGCAGCGGCGGTGTCTGCAGGCTGGTCAGCCTGGCGGGTCCTCTTCCGATCCTGCTCCTGAGCCTGGCGATTTCGTCGCGTTCGGCCTCCAACTCGTCCCGCTTGCCTGGGTCGCTGGTAGTTGCAATCCGTTCCTTCAGCTCCTCCTCCTCGCGTTCCAGCTCATCCGCCCAGGATTTGACGAACTTGATCGTGTTGAGCAGCAAAGGCCGGCGCCAACTATCCCGGCCAGGCCCGGCGAACATGCACCGTGATGGCCATCGCCTGCGACGCCCCCGGGGCCGGCGCCGACACCGAGGCCTGAACCTCCCGCCCCAGCGCATACTCCGTGAAGAACTGCCGCACCGCCGCAACCCGCGCCTGACGCAGGCCGGGCGAGGCGGCCGCCGAAGGCGTCACCTCGATCTCCATCAGCGGCGGTGCCATCAGGCCCTCGATGACGCTGCCGAGAATGAACTGCCCCTGCGCACTCAGCACGGCACTGCCCGGCGCGAACAGCGCATCCTCCGCCAGCGTAACCTGCGTGCCGTCCTGCAATCGCCGGACCCCGGCCTGGTGCTGCGCAATCTCCGGCGCCAGCCGGTTCCGCATGCGCGCATTGAGTTGCCAGATCGTCTCGTGCTGCACCCCGCAGCCCGCCACCAGCACAATCGAACCGAAGGCCGCCGCCATCCGCCATCCGCCGTACCGCGCCATGCCTCGCTCCTGCTCCGCTGTCCGCCGCAAGCGCAATAACACGGCGCATCCCCAGGCAACACCCGTGCGGAAGCTTCGAGAACCGCGGCAACCACGCAACGGCGCGCCCGGCACCGCCGCAAGCGGCGCCGTTAACACGCCCGCCACCGCCAAAAGCCGGCGCCGTTAACACAATGGTAGCCAACGCCCCGCATCATCGGCGGCCATGCGAATGGCCTGGACACTGGCCGCCGTGGCACTCGGCTGCGCCTGCCTCGCGGATGGCGCCGCGGCGGACTGGCTCGACACGCTCTTCCCCCCGGGCGTGCCCGGCTACAATGACGAGCCCGGCGTCACGGTGCTGTCGCGCCTGCATCCGGAGACGCAGCCTCCGGGCATCCGCGACGGCCCCTGGCTGCTGCACCCCACCTGGCAGCAATCCATCGGCTACGACAGCAACGTGCTCGGCGGGCCGGCGCCGCTGGGAAGCTGGACCGTCAACACCCAGCCGTCGCTGCTGCTGTCCTCCGACTGGTCGCACGCCGCACTCGGTGCCTTTATCCAGCTCGACGACCGCCGCGACCTGAATGCGCCCGCACAAAGCCGCACCGACGGCAGCGCCTCGCTCGGCACCACCGTGGATATCGGCCAGGACCGCCTCACCCTCGCCGCCGCCGAGATCGACGGCCACGAGGACCGCACCGCCCTCGACGCGCTGCCCACCGACCGGCCGGTGCCGTTCCAGGTGCAGGACCTGCGCGCCTCCTACGCCTGGACCGACGGGCGCTGGGTCGTCACGCCCGACCTGGACGCTGCGTCCTGGCACTACGGTTCGGCGACCATACTCGGCGCCCCCGCCAGCCAGGCCTATCGCGACCGCGACGTGGTCCAGGGCGGCGCCACCATCAGCTACGACCTTGCCCCGCAGCGCAGCCTGGTGCTGGTGACGCGGGCGATCGACCAGGACTACCAGCACGCGCTGGCCGGGCAGCCCAGCCTGAACTCGACCGGCTACCAGGTGCTCGCCGGCATCGACTACGCCGACGACTCGGTCTGGCGTTACCGCTTCTTGCTCGGCGCAGAGCACCGCGATTTCGCCGCCCCCGCCTATCCCTCCCGCACCGCCGCCATCACCGAGGCCGAGATCGCCTGGATGCCCTCCGGCATGACGACGCTCGCCGCCACGGTCAGCCGCAGCATGGAAGACGCGGCGCAGGAGGGCGTGGCCGGCTATACCTTCACCAGCGCCAGGCTGAGCCTGGACCACGAGCTTCGGCGGGACTTCCTGCTGCATGCATCGGCCGGGGTACAGCGGGCGGATTTCCTGCAAGGCGGCACCTGGCAGGCGGGATACGCGCTGGGTCTCGGTGCGACCTGGCTGGTCAACCGCCGGGTTCAGGTCTCCGCCACCTATGACCTGACGGACCAGCACGGATCCTCCCCCACCCCGGCGCTGCCGCTGTCGGGCGACTACACGCGCAGCGTCGGGCTGCTGACCGTGCGGCTGGCGTTGTGAGCCGGACCGTCCGATTGCTCGGACTGGATCTCGCCGATCTCGACCTGCCGGAGGCTGCAGCGATGCTGGCTGCCCGCCCAGCCGATGCGCCGTTCCAGTACGTGGTGACGCCGAACGCCGACCATTTCGTGCGTCTGTCGCGCGATCCGGCCCTGGCGGCGCTGTATCGCAATGCGGGCCTGCGGCTGCTGGACTCGCGCGTCGTCGCCGGCGCCGCCGGCATGCTCCGGCTGCCGGCACCGCGCGTCGTCGCGGGGGCCGACCTGACGGCGCAGTTGCTGCGGCACCATCTGCTTCCGGGCGAGCGGCTGACCATCGTAGGGCTGCGCCCGCAATGGCTGCCGGCGTTGGTGGCGCGATGCGGCCTCGCGCCGCCGGCCCACTACGATCCGCCGATGGGGTTCGCGTCCGATCGCGCCGCTTTCGCTGACGTGGTGGATTTCGTGCTGGCCCATCCGGCGCGCTTCGTGTTCCTGGCGGTCGGTTCGCCGCGGCAGGAGGTGCTGGCGGCCACCATCGCCGCCACCGGACGCGCCTCGGGCACCGGACTGTGCATCGGCGCCAGCCTGGAGTTCCTCGCCGGCGCAACCCCCCGCGCCCCGCCCTGGATGCAGCGCCGCGGCCTCGAATGGTTGTTCCGCTTGGCCTATGACCCGCGCCGGATGGCGGGGCGGTACCTGGTGGATTGTCCCGCGGTGTTCCGGCTGCTGCTGCGGGAGCGATGGCGGCGGACGTGACGCCGCGTGCAAGAACGGTTCGCAGGCAAGAACGGTTCACATGCGAGAACGGTACGTGCCCACGGTTATCAGTCCACCCATGAGGCCTCGGCAAAACCGATGGTCAGGAATGATACCCGCCTAATGATTGACTCGCCGGCCGCGCCCGATCGTCATGGCGGGCGCAGGCCCGCCATCGTGCGTCCGTGAGCGTGCCTTGTCGGGATGGTGCAAGTCCATCTCGGGCCTACCGACCAAGCCTGTAGC
>Ga0335075_10003782_pt1 | contig 23821 bp, 22 predicted proteins | sample Lox_Sample_24_FD_206723 | JGI IMG/M metagenome (GOLD analysis project Ga0335075, IMG submission 206723) | Soil microbial communities from Loxahatchee National Wildlife Refuge, Florida, United States - Lox_Sample_2.4 | ecosystem: Environmental > Terrestrial > Soil > Wetlands | place: USA...
GAGATTTTTGAACGCGAAGCAGCGGTGTTCGTTCCGACCGGAACCATGGGCAATCAGATTGCAATCCGTCTGCACACGCATCACGGCCAGGAAGTGATCTGCGAAGCGCGCTCGCACGTGGTCGAGTGGGAAATGGCCATGATCTCCGCTTTTTCGGGTTGCATGCCGCGAACCATCGTTGGGACCCGCGGTGTGCTGACCTGGAAACAGATCCAAGCCGCGATTGCCCCCAACCTCTATTACCGCGCGCAAACTGGACTGATCACTCTGGAAAACACCCACAACATGGCTGGCGGAACTGTGACGCCGCTGCCGGTACTGGAAGAAATCTGGGTGGGCGCGAAAGATGCGGGTCTTCCAACGCACCTGGATGGTGCGCGAATTTTCAACGCTGCTACCTATCTCAAGGTTGGAGTGGTGGAGCTGACCCGAGGCTTCGATACGGTGATGTTCTGCCTCTCGAAAGGACTGTGCGCTCCCGTTGGTTCCATGCTGGTCGGCTCGCAGAAATTGATGCATCGGGCGCGGATCATTCGCAAGTCGCTGGGTGGGGGAATGCGGCAGGTGGGTGTCCTGGCGGCGGCAGGGCTCATCTCGCTTGACATCATGACCAAGCGGTTGGAAGAAGATCATCGCAACGCACGCATCTTGGCCGAATCACTCGCCGAAATTCCGGGCGTAACGATTGACCTGGAAAGTGTCCAGACGAATATTGTTCGCTTCCAACTCAACGCCGGCAAGGGCGCTTCCGATCTGGTGGCGCGGCTGAAGCGGCGAGGTATTTTCGTCGGCAGTACCGGACCGGACGCCATTCGGCTGGTGACCCACCACGATGTGGATCGGGCCCAATGCGAACAGGCCGCCGCGCAAATTGCGGAGGAGCTGTCACAATAAAACCAGCCAATTGGACGAACGCCAAACGCATTCACGCAATCGTCACACGGCATTCACGGTTCTTTTGCAGGAAATTCGCCTGACTGCGATACTCTTGCCTCGACGGAGGAGTAGGTGCACCATGGAAACTGCGGAACCGATTGAAGCAACAGTCGAGAGGACACCGGAATTGAGTCAGACGATTTTCGTTCTGGAAGATGACCAGGACATTTCCCGGTTGGTGCAGCATAGCCTGGAGATTGCCGGGTTCGCCGTACGAACCTTTGTAAGTCCGGCCGCAGTGTTGGCGGATGCCGAACGCAAAACTCCCGACCTTTTTGTCCTGGACATTATGGTTCCAGGCGGCGATGGGCTGGATCTCTGCCGGCGGATTCGCAAAAGTCCCGCGCTGGCCGTTACGCCCGTGATTTTTCTGACGGCGCGAACCAGCGAGAGCGATCGCGTTCTCGGGTTGGAGTTAGGTGCGGACGATTACATTACCAAGCCATTCTCCCCAAGAGAATTGGTGGCCCGGATCAAAGCCGTATTACGCCGGTTCGAGCGGCCCACCGCTCCCACTGCGCTCCATTTTGGTGCAGTTGAAATTGATGCCAGCGCCATGCAGTTGAAAGTGAATGGGGAACTGATGGCGACGACGGCGACGGAATTTCGCCTGTTGGAATATCTTGCCCGTCATCCCGGACGGGTCTTCAGCCGCGATCATCTACTGGATGCTGTCTGGGGAGACGCGCGCTTCGTCACGCCGCGGTCGGTCGACGTGTATGTCCGGCGCATTCGCGAAAAAATCGAGACAGACCCGGAGAATCCGCAGTATCTTAAAACCGTGCGCGGTGCCGGCTACCGGTTTGAGATGCCGAAAGACAGCCTCTAGAAGATCGCCTCTAGCCGTTAGCTTTTAGCGCCTAGCTAAAGGCTTGCAGCGCTGAAAGAGAGCCAGTAGCCGACAGATTCTAGCATGTGGCCTTCAGCTAGGAGCTAATTGGCTAGGAGCTAAAAGCTACATGAGGCAGAGAGTTTTTTTCAAGCTTCTTGCGGCGATGGTGCTGATAGTATTGGCAGCCGCCGCAATGCTCGACATCTCGCAGCAGAACATCCTCGAATCTTCCTTGCAGGATCAACTAGTGCGCAGCCTGACCGAGAGCGCACAGGCATTGGCCCAGCGTGTCGTGGTCAGTCCTGCCGTGAACCTGGGTTCGCTGGCACAGGAGGAGGCCCGGGCGGTCCATGCGCGTGTCACCATTCTGAATAAAGATGGCAATGTAATCGCCGACTACGCTGCCAATGGCGTCAATATAGGCGCGAATACCGCTTCGACGCTGCCAATGAACAGTCCAGAGATTCGTGCCATCACAGTGCAGCATCGCGCCTTCGGGAGAGCTGTAAGTCGAGGGGTGCTCTATGTGACGGCTCCGTCGGGCGAATATATCGTGCGTATTGGCTACTCGATGCGTGATGTATACGACACGCTGCGCATGGTTCGGCGCAGTTTGCTATGGGCCACATTGCTGGGATTGTTGCTTGCAATTCTGCTGGCAGCCCTGCTGGCGCAGGCCGTATCCCGTCGCCTGGCGCGCATTATCGATTTTGCGCATCGGCTGGCGCGAGGCGATTTTGGCGCGCGCATTGTCGATAGCGGCGGAGACGAAATTGCAGCCGTCGCGAACGCATTGGATGCGACCGCGACCCGCGTGGAAGCAGTCTTTCGCACCCTGCAGGACAGCCGCAAGGAGATGGAAACGGTGCTCGACAGTATGGAGGAGGCCGTGATTGCCGTCGATGCCCAAAGCCGTGTTCACTGGTCGAACCGCGTGATGGAACGAATGATGGGGGGAACCGTAAAGCCCGGAAACGCATTGGTGCAAACGGTTCGCGATCCGGATTTGCTGGCCTGCGTGGAAAAGGCGCTGAGTCGTCGAATTACTGCGCATGTTCGGGCCCGCACAGTGTTGCCCGGACGCATCTTTGACGTGAGTGCGGCCCCCATGTTGGGTGGCAGTGCTGTTGTGGTGCTGCATGACGTGACCGAAATCGACCGCGTAGAAAAAACGCGGCGAGACTTTATTGCGAATGTGTCCCATGAATTGCGCACGCCGCTCACATCAATTTCCGGCTACGCCGAGACCATGCTGGAAGAGGATGATCGATTGCCGACGCAGGCGCGCGATTTTCTTTCCATCATTTGCCGCAATGCCGCGCGCATGACACGCCTTACCGAGGACCTGCTGGCGCTGGCGCGAATTGAGTCGGGAGAATACAAGTTGAACCGCCGTCCGGTCGAAGCTGAACTGCTGATCGACGAGGCCGCAGCGATCTTGACCGGACTCCTGATGGACAGAAATGTGGTGCTGGAAAAAGGCGAGAGTACCCACCAGAAAGTCATGGCGGATACGGACTCGATCCTGCAAGTGCTCTCAAATCTCCTGGAGAACGCTGTGAAATATGGCGGCGGGGAACGCCTTGTCATCGGTGCGCGACAGGTCGTCGGCGCCGTCGAATTCTACGTCCAGGATTTCGGCGCGGGCATTGCGTCGGAGCATCTGACTCGCATCTTCGAGCGCTTTTACCGTGTCGACAAAGCGCGCTCGCGAGAATCCGGTGGCACGGGCCTGGGCCTTTCGATCGCCAAGCACATCATTCTTGCCCATGGCGGAATTATCCGGGCTGAGAGCGAATTGAACCGCGGCAGCACATTTTTCTTCACGCTACCTATCGCCCCAACCGCTGCGGAGGAAGAAGAGCACGAGGAAAACATCGCTACGAATTAACTGGTCTTCGCGGGTGGCCGCGTCGAGACATCCACTTGTAGCCGCTGCAAATCTTCCGGGGAATCGAGATCCAATTCGCCGCCAGGAAAATCGATCGCATGAATGGCCGCTCCGGATTGTTGCAGCAATGCGCGCGCGCCCTGGTCTCCCTGCAACTCCAGCAGTGCCGGAAACAATACTCGAGGAAAAATTGCCGGCACGCCTGTGCGACCTGCGTAACGAGACGCTGCGATGCGGTGTCTATGTTCTCTATGTGCGTCGAGGAGACGGCCCAAATGTTCCGCGGATAAACCTGGCTGGTCGCACACCAGAACCATCGCACCGGACGCTGCGGGAGCATTTTCAAGTACCGCCGTCACCCCTACCCGCAATGAACTTGCCATGCCTTCGGACCAGGCCTCGTTGCGCACCAGGATGCAATCCAGCAGTTCACACTCAAGAATAATTTCTTCCGCGTGCGCGCCGAGGACGACAAAAATCGGAGCGGCGCCCGCCTCTCGCGCCAGAGCGACCGCATGATCGAGCAGCGTTTCTCCGCCGAACGCTGGTAGTCGCAATAATTGTTTGGGTTGCCCGAGACGAGTGGAGGCACCCGCGGCGAGCAGGATCACCGGTATCGCAGTTGGGTCAGCGAGCGGTTTCGACGGCATGAACGGTATCGCTGGGTTCGCGGGTCTGCCGCAGCGAGTCAAGGCTGCATTGCACCGGAATGTACGGTCGGTCCGGAGCGTTTAAAAAATCTTCTGTCGACATACCACGCGAGATTACGGTTTTTTGTCGGAGAACGGCCTGAATCTCCGCAAGGATCGCCAGCGCCACCGCTTCCGGGCTATCTCCGCCCAGGTCCAGCCCGATGGGTGCATGCACCCGTTGCAGCGCCTCTTCTGGCGACCAGCCAAGATGCGACGCCGCTTCGGTCAACAGCAGCCGACTGCGATGTCGCGCTCCTAACAATCCGAGGTAGCGCAGATCGAGCGGCAGCAATATGCCCAGCAGATTTCTGTCCTGCTCAAAACTGTGGGTCAGTAACGCAACTGCGTCGCGGTGTGACAAAGCGAGTTGCTCAAAGTTCGCCGCGTTTTCGCTCAACGTAAGCACGCGTTCGGCTTCTGGAAATCGCGCAGCTTGCGCCAGCCACGACCTTCCATCGGCCACGGTCACACGCCACCCTAACAAATTTGCCATGCGAACCAGCGGTCGCGCATCATCGCCCGCCCCGAAAAGCACCAGCCGTTGCGGCGGTAGCACGGGTTCAACAAAAACTTCTACGATTGCGTTCGCAAGTACGATAGAAACCGTGTTCGTCTCGCCACCCGCGCTCGCCAGCCGCTTCAGCTTCGACGCCATCTCCGCATCGAGATCGGCGCTCGCAAAGAAGACAGTTTGGTCCTCCCGCAGAATCACACGCGCAAACTTTAAAGTTTGATCCGCCGCCGAGGGCAGAACCGTGGCGGCATATAGCGTTTCTCCGCGCTCGGCTGCTTCCAGTGCCTGCAGCATCGCGCTCGTTTCCGGCGAGGCAACTTGTTCCAGCAGCACATCCATAACGCCGCCGCAACCCAATCCGTAGGGAATTTCGCGGGCGTCGAGCGAGTTGGCGTCGTCTAGAATTTCGTCGAACAGGGTGGAATATCGTTCAACCGCCGCGCCATTCCGAGCGATCCATGCTGCTTTGCGCGAAACTTCGCCTTCCAGGCATCCACCGCTGATCGCGCCGACCGAGCCGGATGCATGAATGTACATACGGGCGCCTGGCCGGCGATACGAAGATCCTTCCACCCGCACCAACGTGGCAAGCACCCCGGTGTCATCCTGCCGGTTGCGCCACTGCTCGACAATTGCGTTGCGTTCCACCATAGAAATATAGACGGCTGTGGGGTCCAGAAAGGCTCAGCCTGCCTATAAATGCTACAAGGTTCCGGTTCGCTTCGCATTCATCTGCCGCGCCAGGCAAAGGAATAGAATTAAGAGTGTTATGGGAAATACTGCGAAAACTGCATTCCTTCTCACCCTGCTGACTGTGCTGCTGGTTTTGATCGGCGAGCATTTCGGCGGGCGAAACGGTCTGATCCTTGGATTTCTTTTTGCTGCGGGAATGAATTTCTTTACCTACTTCTACTCCGACAAGCTGGCTCTAAAAATGTACAAGGCGCAGCCGGTGACGCGGGAGGCGTTGCCGCGTGCGTATGAAGTGGTGGAGCGGATGACGCAGCGCATGGGCATTCCAATGCCCAAGATGTATGTGATCCCGACCGAGTCTCCGAATGCGTTTGCGACGGGACGGAATCCCCAGCACGCCTCCGTGGCGATGACGCACGGAATTCTGTCGCTGCTGAATGACGAAGAACTGGAAGGCGTGTTGGCGCACGAGCTGGGACATGTGCAGAACCGCGACATCCTCACCAGTTCTATCGCAGCCACCCTGGCCGGCGCGATCACGTTGATTGCGCGTATGGGCTATTGGGCGGAAATTTTTGGCGGCTTTGGCGGCGGAGGTGGCAGACGCGAGCGAGGCGGCGGAATCAGCGGCTTGTTCATGCTGATTCTGGCACCGATCGCCGCTATGCTCATCCAGCTTGCTGTTTCTCGTTCACGCGAATACCAGGCGGATGCAACGGGGGCGAAAACTACAGGTAATCCGTATGCGCTGGCCAGTGCCCTGGAAAAAATTGATGCCTACTCCAAGCGCCTGCCGATGGTGGCATCGCCCTCAAGCGCGCACTTATTTATTGCGCAACCGCTGGTGGGCGGCGGCATGTTCACCAACTTGTTCTCGACTCATCCACCGATGCAAAAGCGAATTGAGCGCCTGATTGGCCGCAGTTCCGTCAGCGGACTATAAGAACTTTTGAACCTGCCGTACCATTCAACTGGAAGAAAGGGAGGCCGCGCTTGGCCGTCTATAGCCGATGAGAACTCTTCTGCGCACTTTGATCCTGTTGGCCATCGTAGTGTGGGTTGGCGGCTTAATATTTTTTGGCGCGGTCGTGGCGCCGATTGCCTTTGGAACGCTTATGCCGATGTTTCCGGATCCCTCCGTCGGCCTGAACGTCGCCGGGACGATGGTGCGCAACTCGTTATTGCATCTGCATGCCATTGGCATGATCTGCGGTTTGTTTCTGCTGCTGTTGTGCATCCTGGAGAGGGTGACGCGAGCCACGCGTCGTTCTATCGGACCGCCGTTGCTGCTCATCGCCGTCATGTTTGGGCTGACGGCGTATTCACAGTTTTCTGTGATTCCCCGCATGGAAACGTTACGCATCCAGGCTGGTGCGGCCATGGCGGACCAAAGTTCGACCAATCCCGCACGTCTGGACTTCAATCGCCTCCACAATCTTTCTACCTCGCTCGAAGGCATCGTGCTGCTGTGCGGCATAGGGCTGATCGTCTTGTACGCGAAGCCGGAAACAGTCAGTTGACCGCATCGGCTGGCGCCAGCGGACATCGGAAACAGCGTAAACTTTCCTAGGAACCGCTAAACAATCTCCCTCACAGGACAAGCATGAAGACCGGAATTATCGGCCTGCCACAGGTAGGCAAGACCTCGCTATTCAAGATTCTGACCAAGGCAAAATTGGAAGACCGAGGCTATTCGAATCCCAAGGAAGTTCACCTTGGAATGGCGCGCGTGCCCGATGATCGTCTGGAAAAACTCGCTGCGCTCTATCAACCGAAAAAAACTGTCTTTGCCACGGTGGAGTATGCCGATGTGGGCGCCATTGGCCAGGAGGCGCTGAAGGAGCCAAGCTTGCTCGCGAGCCTGCGCAATGTGGACGCGTTGATCCATGTGCTGCGCGTCTTCGATGATCCTTCGGTGCCGCTCTCCGGTTCCATCGATCCGCTGAAAGAAATCCAGGATGTTGAGTTCGACTTGATGCTGAGCGATCTGACGCAGATTGAAAAGCGCATGGAGCGTCTTGAAAAAGATTTGAAGAAAGGCCGCACTCCGGAGCTGGAAGCCGAGCAGACACTCCTGCTGCGCGCCAAGCCGCACTTGGAAGCGGAACAGCCTTTGCGCGCCATGGAAATGACAGCGGATGAAAAGAAATTGATTCGCGGATATATGTTCCTCAGCCAGAAACCTGTTCTTTACGTTCTGAACATCTCCGAGAGCACCACGCTCGGCACGGATCTGGAAGCAGCGGTCGAGAAGTACGGCTTGGGCACCATCGCAACCAGGCCTGGCACGGGTGCAACCGCCATCTGCGGCAAGGTTGAAGCCGAGCTGGCGGAGATGCCGGATGAAGAAGCCGAAGAGTTTTTGTCGAGCTACGGATTAGGCGAGAGCGGACTGCGTCGCCTGATTCGCAAGAGCTATGAGTTGCTGGGATTGATTTCGTTCTTTACCGTCGGCGAGGACGAGTGCCGCGCCTGGACCATTCCTGTCAACTCGCGCGCGCAGGCGGCCGCGGGAGCCATCCATTCCGACCTGGAAAAACATTTCATCCGCGCGGAAACGATCCATTGGGATACTCTGCTTGCTGCCGGCTCGGAAGCCGTGGCGCGGTCACATGGCACGCTGCGCCTCGAAGGCAAGGACTACATTGTGCAGGATGGTGACGTGATGCATATTCGTCACAGTGGATAGCAAGATCATGGCGCACGATTCGATACCGTTCTGGATCATCCTGCTGCTCGGCGTCGTCGCCGGCCTGGCGAATGTTGCCGGCGGCCTGTTGCTGCTTCGTGTGCGCGCGGAGCGCTTCCTGCACGGCTTTGTTGCCTTTGGCGCAGGGTTTCTGATCGCAGTTGCGCTGGTAGAAATGGTCCCGGAGAGTCTGCACATTTCTCTTGTCGCCGCGCCGTTTTGGATCCTCGGCGGATTCTGCGGAGTTCATCTGCTGGAGCATACGCTGGTCCCGCACCTTCACATGGGCGAAGAGACGCACACGGATGAGTTTCTGCATCGGTCGACCGCCTACTCCGTAACTGGGGCGTTAACCGCTCACACATTTTTCGATGGTGTCGCGATTGCCAGCGGCTTTGCCTTTTCCAACACGCTGGGGTGGCTGGTGTTTACCGGAGTCTTGCTGCACAAGCTGCCTGTCGGCTCCACAGCCGCCAGCGTAATGCTGGCCAGCGGTCGCAGCGCACGCGCCGGTTTTACGGCGGCATGTATTCTGGGCGCAGCGACGGTCGCCGGGGTAGCTTCAATTTATTTTCTCCCCGGGCTCGCCCGCGTGGGTCTCCCACTTTCTACCGGAGTCGCTCTGTATGTAGCCGCCACCGATCTGTTGCCGGAAGTCAATCGCGCCCACGGAATTCGTTATCGCATACTCTTCTTTCTAGGCGTGGCGGCCTTCCTCGTGGCGCGTTTGATCTCGTAAAAGTCGCAATGCATCGTTCCGTCTAGAGAATCACCATCGAACCGGCTGACACGCAGCATGTATCACAAGCTCCAGAGAAAGGAACGGAAAGAATGCAGCCGCAAGGATACGCACTGATCACGGGAGCAAGTTCCGGCATTGGCGAAGAGTTTGCCCGTCAACTTGCCGCGCAGGGATGGTCTTTAATTCTGGTGGCGCGCTCGCAGGATCGGCTGGAAAAAGTTCGCAGCGAATTGATGTCCGCACACATGGGCATCGACGTCGTGGCGATTCCGTTGGATCTCACCGTTTCCGGCGCTCCCGCCGATCTGTTTCAACGGACACAAGCCACTCACCTGGAAGTGGACCTGCTCATCAACAATGCGGGCTTTGGCGCGTTTGCGGAATTCGCGTCGCTTGATCTCGACCGCGTTCGCCAAATGCTGGATCTGAACATCGTCGCCCTGGTCGAGCTGACGCATCTCTACTTGCAGCCGATGATGCAGCGCCGCCGCGGCGGAATCATGAATATTGCCTCCGTCGCAGGATTCGCTCCGCTGCCATACTCCACCGTATATGCCGCGACCAAGGCGTTCGTAAAGAGTTTTTCAGACGCGCTATATGAGGAGGCGCGCCGTCGCGGAGTGCATGTCATGGCCGTCAACCCGGGGACAACGGAAACGAATTTCTTTCGCGTTGCCGGCGCGAGCCCATTCAGCCATCGTGCCCGCATGCAAACATCGGCGGAAGTTGTGCGCGAGTCGTTACGGGCCTTCGAGCGCAAAAAATCGTCGGTCGTAACCGGGGCATCGAACCGCTTGCTGACTGTGATTCTGACGTTACTGCCTCGTCGATGGATTACATCCGTGGTAGGAAAGGCGATGCGGCGAGCCAACATTGGGGTTCCCGAGAAAGACCAATGAGGGCCAGCTTGCTATAGTAACTTTGGTTTCGACCGTCACAACCCATAGGTAATCTACTTGGATATCTTTAACTTGCAGTTCTTTGTTGACCCAGACAACTTTTTCGTAGAAAACAACATCAGTCCTTTTAGCTCAAGAAAGCTCCCTCTGTGATTCTCGTCGTCGATGATAACCCGGTGCAAGCGCTCACGCGTAAAGCCATCCTCAACCGCGCCGGGTTAGAGGTTCGGACAGCCTATTCCGCTAGCGCCGCCTTTGACGCGCTAGAGACCGATGAGAATCGCGAGATCAAACTTGTCATCACTGATCACATTATGCCTGGAGAATCTGGCCATCACTTTGTAGAGCGACTTTGGGAACGACGGGCTGGATTGTCGGTGATGGTGTTAAGCGGACTTGCAGAGGCGGAGGCTGACTACGAAGGCTTGGATGTCACCTTCCGCGCCAAGCCGATTCTTCCTTCTGAACTGGTCGCCCTGGCGACAAAATTAAGCGGAAGCGCCCCCGCCAAGTTATAGCCAGTCGCAGCGACCGACGGTTCGCTTCACGTCTTCTAATTCCTTCGTCAAAATATCTACTGACAAGTGCTGGAGCACCTCGCGTCGTTGCCGCCTTCTGCTACCTCTGCGACAATTAAGGTAGATCGGTTCGATTTGTATGAGTACACCCACCCTGGGAACGACCCTGACCCAATCTAAACCGCAATCCCGCGAACAGGTATTTGACGCTTTCCGCCGCTGGGGATATCTGCAGGCACAGCTCGATCCATTGCAACAATATCTTTCGCCCCAGCCGCTGGAAGAGCTGAAGCAAACTGGAGAGTTTGCCGATCAGGCCCGCGCCATCTATTGCGGGTCCGTCGGCGTCGAGTTTATGCATATTGCTGACCCAGAACGGCGACGCTGGATTCAGGAGCGCATGGAAGCAACAGCGCTCGCGCCGGACTCGAAGCACGCGCTCGATTTATTGGTCGAGGCGGACATCTTTGAGCAGGTCATCCAGAAGCGCTACCTGGGCACAAAGCGGTTTTCTCTTGAAGGTGTCACTGCTCTAATCCCGCTGCTGGACGCAGTGTTGAACAGTGCCGCAGAGCGGGGTGCGGAAAAAGTAGTGATGGCGATGAGTCATCGCGGTCGCCTGAATGTCATGGTGAACACGCTGGGAAAATCCGCGTCCGCCATTTTCTCAAAGTTTGAAGATACCGACCCGCGCAGCAGCCTAGGCAGCGGCGATGTGAAATATCACGTGGGCGCGACGGGCACCTTCACTACCCAATCCGGCAAGGAACTTGGCTTGCACCTAGCGTCGAATCCGAGCCATCTGGAAGCCGTCGATCCCGTTGCCATGGGCCGCACGTACGCCAAGCAGATGCGCTACGGCGCCGAGGGACGCGAGCGCGTTCTGCCGGTCATCATTCACGGGGATGCAGCTTTTGCCGGGCAGGGAATCTGGGCAGAGACCATGAATCTCGGCTCTCTCGAAGGATACTCCGTCGGTGGCAGCATCCAGATCATTGCGAACAACCTCATCGGCTTTACGGCAGAGCCGGACGAGTACAATTCCTCGCGCTTTTCTTCCGACCTGGCGCGGCGCTTGCCCATTCCTATTTTTCACGTGAATGCGGAGGATGTGGATGCCGCGATCCGTGTCGCAACGCTTGCCGTGGAATACCGCTATCAATTTCACACCGATGTGGTGATCGATTTAATAGGCTATCGTCGCCACGGTCATAGCGAAGTGGATGATCCCACCATTACGCAGCCTCTGCGCTATGCGAAAATTCAGCACCACCCGCCGCTGTATGAAATCTTTGCGCAGAAAATTGGTTTGGATCCGGCCGACCGGGTGCACCAGGCGGAATCGAAGTTTGAAGAAGAGTTGAAGCAAGCGCGGCAGATGAAGAAAAAGGCCGTGCTGGCAGATCTCCCGGAATATTGGTCGCATTACAAGGGTGGACCGCACCACAAAAAGTACGAAGTTGACACGGGTATTTCCGCAGAGGCCATTCGCACCCTCGCGGAGGGACTCACGACCTTTCCCGCGGAGTTTCATGTTCATCCGAAGATTCAAAAGCTGCTGGAGCAGCGCGGAGAAATGGGACGTGGCGAGCGCCCGTTCGATTACGGCATGGCGGAAGCGGTGGCATTTGGGTCACTGCTGACGGATGGAACGCCGGTACGCCTCAGCGGTCAGGACAGTCAGCGAGGCACCTTCAATCAGCGCCACAGTGTACTGATCGATGTGGAAGATGAAACAAAATTTGTGCCGCTGAATCATCTACAACCTCAGCAAGCGAAGTTTGATGTGTACAACTCCATGCTGTCGGAAGCTGGAGTGATGGGATTTGAGTATGGCTTCAGCCGCGACTACCCGGAAGCGCTGGTGCTGTGGGAAGCGCAGTTTGGCGACTTCGCCAACGGCGCACAGATCATTATTGATCAATTTCTTTCCTCCGCGGAGGATAAGTGGGGATTGTTGAGCGGGCTGGTGCTGCTGTTGCCGCACGGATATGAAGGGCAGGGCCCGGAGCACTCCAGCGCGCGCATCGAGCGCTATTTACAAATTGTCGCACGCGACAACATTCAGGTGGCGCAACCATCGACCGCCGCGCAATATTTTCATTTGCTGCGACGCCAGGCGATGCGTCATTGGCGCAAGCCGCTGGTCGTCTTCACTCCAAAGAGTATGTTGCGGCATCCGGACGCGGTCTCTCCGTTGGCGGCTTTGACTACGTCGCGTTTTTTGAATGTTCTTCCGGAGAAAGAGTTGCAGGGCGTGACGCGGCTGTTGATCTGCACCGGAAAAATTGGTCACGAGCTGCGAGTGGAACGACAGAAACGAAAAGATACCTCCACCGGCATTATCTTCCTGGAGCAGTTATATCCCTGGCCGGAAGAGGAACTGCGCGCGGCCATCGAAGCTCATCCCGATGCGAACGATCTGGTCTGGGTGCAGGAAGAGCCGGAAAACATGGGTGCCTACTCGTTCGTGTTGCCTCGCCTGCGCGAACTGGCCTTTGATCGCCAGGTGCGCAGCGTGAAGCGCTCGGCGGCGGCCAGTCCAGCCACTGGATCGGCGAAGGCGCATGCGATGGAGCAAAAGACGCTGATCGATTTGGCTCTCACCCGCGCCTGATCTCATCGTGACGGCCGTCACGAGCATGTCATCCCTGCATCTCATAGGCTATAGTGGTGGCTGGAAACGGGCTGACAGGGAAGCGCGGATTCTATGCATGAAGTCGGAATTGCCAGCGAAATTTTGCGCGCCAGTCATGCCGAAGCGGCACGCAGGCCGGGAGCGCGGCTGGTAGCAGTGACTGTCAGAATTGGAGTTCTCGCCGGGGTCGACGCGGATGCGTTGCGATTCGCATGGGACGTGATGTCGGAGCAGGCGGACTATGATCCGGTGACATTGCAGATTGAAATGATGCCGCGACGCAACCGGTGTTTGGAATGTGGACGTGAGTTCGTCACCGAAATGTATAGTGAGCCGTGTCCAGATTGTTCCAGCGAGAACAGCACGTTGCTCAGCGGAGATGAAATGCAGTTGGCGAGCGTGGAGGTAGAAGAATGACGACCGTTGTTCCCGTGGAAAAGAAAGTTCTGAATGAGAACCAGCGCATCGCCGAGGAACTACGGCAGCGCTACGCCAAGGGTGGCACGCTGTGTTTGAACATCATCAGCTCACCCGGTTCGGGCAAGACTACGCTGCTGGAAAAAACGTTGGCCGGATTCAGCGCGCAAGATAAAGTCGCTGTGTTGACGGGAGATTTGCAGACGGAAAACGATGCCCGCCGACTGGCTCGCTATGGATTTCCTGTGCAGCAGATCGTGACAGGGACGGTTTGCCATCTGGACAGCAGAATGATTGAGCGCGCGCTGGAGCCTTGGGCATCGAATGAAATTGACTTGCTGTTCATCGAAAACGTCGGCAATCTGGTTTGTCCATCGAGTTATGATTTGGGCGAAGAAGCCAAGATTGTTGTGTTGAGTGTGACGGAGGGTGAAGACAAGCCGCTGAAATATCCGTCGATATTTTCGAAAGCTGCATTGATGATTGTGACGAAAATGGATTTGTTGCCATATGTTCCGTTCAACCTGGAACAGGCCAAGGCGAATGCGCGGCAGGTGCATCCTGGCATTGAAATCATTGAGGTTTCGTGCCAGACGGGACAGGGGTTTGATCGCTGGCAACAGTGGCTTACGGATCGGCGTTTGGCTGCGCGGGAACGATTCGCCTGCGCCGGAGTCTAAAATCCTGGATTTTCATTGCACCAAAAATAATGCACTTCTAGGATGGTTGCTAAGGCAACTAAAAACAGCGAATATGGTTGCCTTAGCAACCATATTCGCTGTTTTTAGCTCATCGCTGAACGTGACCTTTGTTACTGGGTGACAGTACTCGGTTTGGCGCAGATTTCGTCATACGCGTGGGTCAGATATTGCGCGATTTGCGGTGCGCTGGAGCTTTCAATCACCGAGCGCTGCATGAGAAACACCAACTCCCCATCTCGAAAAATGGCAATGGCGGGGCTGCTGGGCGGATGACCCGCCAGATGGCTGCGAACCTTGTCCGTGGCTTCGCGGTCCTGGCCGGCAAACACCGTGATTTTTTGATCGGGCAGGGTCGGGTGTTGCAACGACATGCGGACGCCGGGGCGCATTTTGCCCGCCGCGCAACCGCAGATAGAGTTGACCACCACCATGGTGGTGCCGGGCTTGGCCAGCGCCTGATCGACTTCCTCGGCCGTGCGTGTTTCCTGGATTCCAGCGCGGGTCAACTCCTCACGCATCGGAATCACCATAATCTCTGGATACATATTGTTTGCTCTCCCATGCCGTTGTGTCGGCCACCTCCAGTATATATTGGCGTGCCGCATGCACTTTCCCATTCAGCTGATTCGCAGCGCTTATGTTTTACTGATCCGCCAGAGTATATGAGTTAACGGCTTAGTGCAGTCTTAAGAAATCTAGGCTGTCGAAATATTTCTGCTCGAGTGGTGGCTTCTTAATCTTTGCCTTTGGTCCGAACTTCCGCAACAAGACCCCCATACGATCATGTCCTTTTTCGGAAAGCTGTTCGAGTTCGCCAGTAGGGAAAAGAACATCTAGTGAGGTGTCCTGTCCTACAGTTTCGATGACCTCAGAAAGATTCTTGGCTTCGTATAGTCTGTAAATCGCGTCCATCAAGGAAAGATCAGAGTTGTAAGATCTGCGAAGCAGCGTTGGCCGCGCTACCACGCTTCCTGACCCAATACATTCGAAGTGGTCGGAGATTGATACGTTGCAGCTCTTGTCGATACGACAGATCAAGGGCTTCATTGTTGTCCTGATCGGGACGAAACCCGCAACAATGAGGGATGCGCCTAGGTCAATTTGCCCGATCCCCCTATAAACGTCCAGAGCCACTGATTCTGGAAATTCCTTTTTCCAATTCAGGCGGAGATATTCATAGCTAACACCCAGCAATTTCATGACATAGGCGTCTTTTATTTTTGTGAGGCGAGTTTGAGCGATTCTCGTGAATTGATCGAGGGCGTTTTCTTCGGTCAAATTCTGATCTTTGAGAGCCTGTCGACATGCTCGTACAAGAGCGTCGGCGGATGTTGCCCCACCTGCTGTCAATGCAACCCAGTTAGGACTTTTGATCCAACGAAGTTTATCAGTATTCTCGGCGCTGCCCCATGCGCTGCTTACCTTCCAATCCGTACACGTGATAATTCTTGGCTGATTGCGATACTGACAGGCTGCTGCGATACAAAGAGTCACGGGTCCATCCTTCCAGAGAAGCGCATCTTTATATAGCTCGGAATGATAAGCCCCTCTGACATTTGCGTTCACGATAATAACCTCGAAACCAGCGCAACGCCAAGAAATACGCCGAACGGTTCAAATGAGAGGATGTCATGGCACGCGGTAGAGTAGACAGGAAAGGTCTCGATGGCAATCTCCGTATCGACAGAGGAAGAAGTCCGGGTTGCGAGCGACGCGCCGGCGAAGGAATACCGACGGCGTTCCGCCGCGCGAGAGCTAGAAGCGCGCCGTCTGCAGAGGTTGCATATCCGGTTTGGCAATGTGCGCTTGTTGCTGGCAATAGTCGCGATGGTGATGGCATGGTGGGCGTTTCGATCGCATTGGATTTCGCCCTGGTGGCTGGGACTGCCGTTCGCTGTCTTTGCGGTCGCGATGGTGGTTCACGCGCGCGTACTGCGAGCGCGGCGACGAGCACTGCGCGCTGTCGCCGTGTATCAGCGTGGACTGGCGCGGATCGAAGACCGCTGGATGGATGGCGGGAGCCTGGGAGAGCGATTTCTGAAGGCGCAGCATTTGTATGCCGCCGATCTGGATCTGTTTGGGCCTGCGAGCCTGTTCGCGTTGTTGTCGACGGCGCGCACGCGCATGGGAGAAGATGCACTGGCAATGTGGCTGCTCGCGCCGTCTCCGGTAGAGACGATTCGCGAGCGACAGGCGGCGGTGGCCGAGTTGCGTAGCCGGCTCGACCTGCGGGAGAACTTGGAGGTGTTGGGCGAAGAGGTTGGAGCCGGGGTGGTTCCGGAGGCATTGCTGCAATGGGCAGAGGCGCCGGCGGTGCTGCGCGAAGCGTGGTTGCGCTGGCTGGCTCCTTTACTGATGGTGTTGGCGGTGGGTGCGACGGTTATTTGGGCGGTGCGAGGGACGTTTTTACCGCTGTTGGCAGTGATCGTAGTCGAAGCGAGTTTGGCGCGGTGGCTGAAGAAACCAATGCAAGCGATTTTCTCCTCGACGGAAGGCGCGTTTGAAAATCTGGATTTGTTGTCGGGGATGCTGGCGCGACTGGAACAGGAGGAATTCCAATCAACGCGATTGCGGGCCTTACAAACTGCGCTGACCAGTCACGCCATGAAGGGTTCGGAGGCGATTGCGCGGCTACGCACGGTGGTGGACCTGATCAATTCGCGGGACAACTTTTTCGTGAGGATTCTGGATGTGCCGCTGATGTACTCGGTGCAGGTGGCGATGAGGGCAGAAGCGTGGCGCGCGCAACATGGCAAGGCGGTGCGGGGTTGGCTGGATGCGACCGGGGAGATGGAGGCGCTGCTGTCGCTCTCGGCGTATCACTACGAACATCCGGCCGATCCCTTCCCGGAACTCATGGCCGTTTCGGAGTTTGTCGATGGCGCAGCGTGTCTTGAGGGCAAAGCGCTGGGGCATCCTCTGATTCCGACGGCGAAGTGCATTCGCAATGATGTGATGCTGGACGCCGCTACGCGGGTCCTGCTGGTAAGCGGATCGAACATGTCCGGCAAGAGCACCTATCTGCGGACGGTGGGCGTGAACATGGTGCTGGCGATGGCGGGAGCGCCGGTGCGGGCGCGGCGGCTACGGTTAACGCCGCTGACGGTTGGCGCGAGCATCCAAGTGAACGATTCACTGCAGGCGGGTAGTTCGCGGTTTTATGCGGAGATTACGCGGCTACGTTGGATTTACGACATTGCGGCGGAACGGCCTCCGCTGCTGTTTCTGCTGGATGAGTTGCTGCAGGGAACCAACTCCAAAGATCGCCGCATTGGCGCGGAGGGCGTGTTGCGTGGGTTGCTGGAGCGAGGGGCAATTGGCATTTTGACAACGCATGATCTGGCGCTGACAGAGTTGGAGGGTCTGCCGGAGGGGGCGGTGAAAAACATGCATTTTCAGGATGACCTGGAGAATGGCACCATGCGATTCGACTTCCAGTTGCGCCCGGGCGTGATTACCAAGAGCAACGGGTTGGAGCTGATGCGGTCGATCGGGCTGAAGGTGTAATGGCCGCGCAGAGGCACACGGATGGTTCCTGTGCGGCGGAATGAATTCTTGATTGACAGAAGTTTCCGTGATCGGCGAAGCTGCTGCTAATGATCATTTGAGCGGGTTTGTTGGGAGCAAGGAAGACGCAGGTCGGGCCGATGCGCGCTGCCCGATACTGATTCGTTACCCCTATGTTTTCTAACAATTCGCGGCCAAACCGCTATGATGTAGGCTCATCCTCGTGGAGATTCAAGAAAATATCGTTTTAGCCCCCTACACCACCTTTCGCATTGGTGGCCCGGCGCGTTGGTTTTTGGAAGCAACCAGCGAAACCGAGCTAGCGGAGGCGGTGTCCTTTGCTCGCACCAAGAATGCGCCGCTGTTTGTTTTGGGTGGCGGCAGCAATCTGCTGGTCTCCGACAAAGGCTTTCCCGGGGTTGTGGTCCGGGTGGCGAATCGCGGAATCCGGCAGGACCTGGACGGATCGTACAGCGTATTTACCGCGGCCGCTGGCGAAGAATGGGACGATTTTGTCTCGAATGTCGTGGAGCAGGATTTTGCCGGGGTGGAGTGCATGGCAGGCATTCCGGGCACGGTGGGCGGAACGCCGGTGCAGAACGTGGGCGCGTACGGGCAAGAAGTGGCATCGACCATTGTGGCGGTGCGGGCGCTGGACCGTACGACGCTGAAGATGGTGGATTTCACCGGCGCGCAGTGCCAGTTCGGGTATCGCAGAAGCATCTTCAACAGCACCGGACGCGATCGCTATATCGTGACGGAAGTGGGATATCGACTGAAGCTGCACGGAGCGCCTCATCTGAAATATCAGGATCTGGCGCACGCATTTTCTGATTGGACCGAGGGACCGACGTTGAAGCAGGTCAGCGATGCGGTGCGCAGCATCCGGCAGCAGAAGGGAATGTTGCTGGTGGATGGCGACCCGGATTGCCGCAGCGCAGGATCGTTCTTCAAAAATCCTGTGGTGTCGGAATCACACCTGGCGGATATTTCCGCGCGCGTGGTGAAAGAAGCGCATCGCGCAGGGTTGATGGTAACTGAGCCGATTCCGCATTTCGCGGCCGATCCCGGATCAGTGAAATTGCTGGCGGGATGGTTGATAGAACAGGCCGGATTTCCCAAGGGATTTGCGCTGGGGTCCGCTGCGGTCTCCAGCCGTCATACGCTGGCGATTGTGAATCGCGGCGATGCGACGGCGAAAGAAATTTTGGCGCTGCGGGATGAGATTCGCAAACGGGTGCTGGCGCAGTTTGGAATCTGCCTGGAACAGGAGCCTGTATACGTCGCGGGTTCCTAAGAACTTTCGGTGACGGCAGGCGAGTCGGGCCAGGAAGAATCAGCCGGCGCGATCGTTTTCTGACGAGCGATGAGCTTCTTCTCGAACGGGTGCTGGAGCGGCATGCAGCAGTACCTGCAGCAGCCGTTCCCGCTGCATCGTTAACACTCTTTCCGGCGTGCCCTGCGCCATGACGCGGCCTTCTTCCATGGTGAGCACTTCATCTCCTGCCGCGAATACTTCTTCCAGATTGTGCGTGACCGTCAAGACGGGAATGCCGCGTTTGCGTGCCCAGTGATGCAGGTTGGTGGAGACGCGCTGACGGCTTGGCGCATCGAGCGCGGCGAAGGGTTCGTCGAGCAGCAGGATCGTCGGCTCCGCGGCAAGCGTGCGAGCGATGGCGATGCGCTGCAATTGACCGCCGGAGAGTTCGCGCGGCCAGCGTGCGGCGAGCGATTCCGCCTCAACAATCTCAAGCAGCTGCGTAATTTTTTCTTTTTGTGCGGCGCGATCTTTCTCGCGCATCGCGAAGGCGACGTTGCCGGAGGCGGTGAGATGTGGGAAGACGGCCGGACTTTGCATGACCAGGCCGACCCGACGTTTCTCCGCGGGGATGAAGATACGTGGCTGACCACCGGCGCCGATTGTTTTGCAGACGGTGGTGCCGTGAAATTCGATGGCGGCGACGTCGGGCTTGAGCAGGCCGGCGATGGCGCGCAGCAGGGAAGACTTGCCTGATCCTGACGGGCCGAAGACGACGGTGCGCTGCGCGTAGGCAGAGAAGGCGAGGTGCAGATGAAATCCGGCGCCGTTGTGGTGAAAGCGATGCTCCATGTGGACGGTGAGCCAGGGCGTGTTGTTGGCGGGGCGCACCGGGTCGGCCAGTTCGGGGTCGGGAATCGACGCGTTAGACAAGGTCGCTGCTCCTGGGACGTGATTCAGGGCGCAGGCTGTAGAGGAGCATTAGCGCCACCAGACAAATCGCCAACAGAAACAGCGCGGTGCGATTGGCCTGGGCATATTGAAAATCCTGCACCTGATCGTACAGCGCGATGGAGAGGGTGCGAGTGGCGCCGGGAAGATTGCCGCCGATCATGAGGACGACTCCGAATTCGCCGACAGTGTGGGCGAAGCTCAACACAGAGGCGGTAAGAAGCGATCCGCGAGAGAGAGGGAGAACGACGCGGCGTATCCTGTCCCAGCGACCGCTGCCGAGCGTAGTGGCGGCGTCGAGCATGGAGCGATCGACAGCGGCGAAACCGGTGACGAGTGGCTGCACGGCGAAGGGCAGGCTATAGATGACCGAGCCGACCACTAATCCCGCGAAGGAGAAGGCGAGCGGGTGACCTAGAAGATGCGTGAGAGCGCGACCGAAGGCAGTGCGCGGGCCGAGGGCGACGAGAAGATAAAAGCCGAGCACGGTGGGCGGCAGCACGATGGGTAGCGCGCAAACGGCCTGGACAAAGACTTTCGCGCGGCTGCCGGTAAACGCCAGCCAGCAGGCCAGCGGCACGGCAATCAATAGCAGGATCACCGTCGTGACCAGCGCGAGACGAAGCGTCAATAGCAATGCGACAGTGTCCATGGGTGTCGTTTCGTGTTGCTACGTTTTACTGCGCTGGTGGTACCAGGCCGCCGGTCGCCAGCAAATTGCGTCCAGCGGGAGATTGCAGGTAGTGAAGAAAGTCGAGCGCCGTCTGCTTGTCCGCTGCGTTGCGGAGAACGACCCCGCCTTGCAGGATCGGCGGATACGCGCCGACCGGGACTGCGACAAATCTACCGGCTTGATGCATGGTTTTGGTGATGGCGAGAGTTTTCGAAATCAACGCACAGTCGGCGTTGCCGGACTGACCGAATTGCGCGGCCTGCGCGATGTTTTCCGCAAAGACAAGCTTCGGCTGCAGCGCGGATTTCAGGCCCAGCGATTGAATCGCAGCCATGGCGGCAGCTCCGTAGGGTGCGTGCACCGGATTGGCAACGGCGATGCGATGGACGGTGGGGCTGGTGAGCGACTGCATGGTGAGGCCGTGGTGGAAAAGACCATGATGCGCCCACAGGACTAGCGATCCGTGCGCGTAGATGATGGGTGCGGACTCCTCAGCCAGATTGGCGGCGACAATCTTTTGCGGGAAAGCAAGGTTCGCGGCGAGGAAGATGTCGTAAGGTGCGCCGTTCAGAATTTGCGTGGCCAAGGTGGCGGAAGACGCGTAGGAGACCTCGACTTTAGCGCCGGAAGATTTTTCGAAATTGTGGATCAGGGATGGAAGCACGGGTTGTAGGTCCGCGGCAGCGGCAATGCGCAACGTTTTCGTTTGCGCGTGTAGCAGCATTGCAGGTAGCAGGATGGCACGCACGAGAAACATTCTGCGGAGCGGGTTAAACACGGACCACCATCACTTCCGTGGCTTTGATGAGGGCGGCGGCTTTGATGCCGGGGCGCAGCTGCAACTCACGCGCCGCGTCGGCGGTGATCACGGCGGTGACCATCTGATCGCCGATGGCCAGCTTGACCTGGGCGAGCAGGCCGTCGAAGCGGACCTGCACCACCTTGCCGACCAGTTGATTGCGGCCGCTGACCGAGGAGGTGAGTTTTTTCTGCTTGATGGCGGAGGGCGCGCCGGGATGCAGCATCGCCTCAATGTCACGCTCATGAATGCGGTAATGGCCGCCCGGAGTTTTGACAGCACGCAGCTTGCCGCGATAGAGCCACTGCTTGATGGTCGGGTAGGAGATGCCGAGGCGCTCGGCGGCATCGCGAGGTGTATAGAGGTCTGCCATAGGACACCAGTCTATACGAAATTATACGATCCTGGAGTGAATGGAAGTATACGAGTTATGGGGGCAGTCGCGGGATGCGGAGGACTGCGGCTCTCTATCCCACCCTTCACAGAGACCGAACGATGGTACACGCTCACTCGCGAAGTGCAGAGGGTGAGCCATCAGCCCCGAACGCCCACGCCACCATCAGCGGGAACTCTTCTCGCCAGAATGCGCCGCCGTGCGATCCAGCTCGCTCATTCATGACAACATCCGCACCTGCATGGCGCAGAGCGTCCGTCCACCTCTTCGCGTTCTCGAGGAAGAACGGCTCCTGAGTGCCGGCGACAAGGTATGTGCGCGGAAGCGGACTCGGCATAACACCGGGCGGCTTGTAACCGCCGCCAGGCGAGGCGCAGAATACCGCACCGTAAATATCTGGATGTCGAAGCCCAAGAGCGAGCGCAAGCTCCCCACCCGCCGAGACGCCAAACACGGCGGTACGTTCAGTGGGCAGCGCCACGCCCAACCGCGATTCCGACCATCGGCGAACGTGCTCGACGAAGAACTTCTCGTGCGCCGCGAACCGCACCGGATCAAAGCCCGGTGAATACTCGTGGAGTCGCAGCGTCTCATCGGTCAACCCATGTACACCGACGATCATTGTGTACTGCGTGTCGGCCGCCTCGAGCAACCGGCCCCACTTCGAGATTCGCTGACCGTCACCGGCGAACACAATTGCTTGGGGCAGCTTCGGCGGAACGTACACCGTAACCTGCCGTCCACCGTCGTACTCGAACGTCTCGGTGACAAGCTTTCCCGTGACTGCGCCGGTGGGTGCTCCGTCGAACTCGCTTGGTTTGCAGTTGACCTGATTGCGTGCTTGCTTCTCCATGGTGTTGCCTTCATTTATAGGACTTATGGTAGGCCCGCTCCGCCGTTCCGTCTGTAGGTAATGTGGATGAGATGACCGTGACGCCAGACAAATGACTCTATTTACGGCGCCCTCGGTTTCAATGTATCGCACGCTGGACGTTGCTAGCGACGGAAAGCGTGGGGGATAGGGCTTGGGGAAAAGTGCCGCGATGACCTGATACGCTAGACGTATCCCATGATGGAAAAGCAAACACTTTCTGAGCCGACAACCGCGCACCGATTGCATTGCATCGGGTGTGAGGCGGAGATTGCCGGAGCGGAGGCAGCGGAGGATTTTCGCTGCCGTGAGTGCGGCAATTTGTTTGAAGTCGACTACCCGGAAATGCTGCCACGCGGCGCGAATTCTGTATCGGCGACGGGAAATCTGGCGGCCAATTGGAAAGAACTTTGGCGGGAGCGGCGACTGTCGCGGGAGCCGCTGGATCGCAGTGGTGTATGGCGATTTCGTGAGATGCTGCCGTTTATGGCGGACGAGCGCCACGTGATGACGCTGGAGGAAGGGAACACGCCGCTGTATCACCTGCCGCGTTGTGCGGCGAGCGTGGGCGTGGAGCAGCTGTTTGCCAAGCACCAGGGGATGAATCCGACCGGCTCATTTAAAGATACGGGGATGACGGCGGCGCTTTCAGTAGCGCATGAGCGCGGATTCGAATGGGTGGCGTGCGCTTCGACGGGAAATACTTCGGCCTCGATGGCGGCGTATGCGGCGCGGGCGGGGATGCGCTCGCTGGTGTTGATTCCCGAGGGAAAAGTGGCTTGGGGCAAATTGTCGCAGTCGCTGGATTATGGGGCGGTCACGTGCCAGCTGAAAACGGATTTTGACGGATGCGTGTCGGTTCTGACAGACCTGGTGCGGCGCGCACCGGTGTATCTGCTGAACTCGGTGAACCCGTATCGGCTGGAGGGGCAGAAGACGGCGGCGATTGAGCTGGCGGAGATGCTCGACTGGCAGGTGCCGGATCATTTGATTGTGCCAGGAGGAAACCTGGCGAATAGTTCGGCGCTGGGCAAGGGCTTTCTGGAACTGCACGCGCTGGGATTGATCGATAAGCTGCCGCGCATCAGCGTGATTCAGGCGGACGGAGCGAACCCGCTATTTTTGAGCTGGACGCAGCACAGGGGAAAAGAATTTTCTCCAGTTGAAGCGCACACGCGGGCGAGCGCTATTCGGATCGGTAATCCT
>Ga0335075_10003783_pt1 | contig 23819 bp, 27 predicted proteins | sample Lox_Sample_24_FD_206723 | JGI IMG/M metagenome (GOLD analysis project Ga0335075, IMG submission 206723) | Soil microbial communities from Loxahatchee National Wildlife Refuge, Florida, United States - Lox_Sample_2.4 | ecosystem: Environmental > Terrestrial > Soil > Wetlands | place: USA...
ACGGCGGCGACAAGCAATCCTTCTCAGACGCAAAACACGCCAGTGGAATTCTTCGACATTGTGTGGAGGTTCTACATTATTGACTATGATGTTGATCCGCCTCACCGCTTCTTCATAAATATTACACCTTGGCCAGCAAATTCGACTTTGCGAGAGACATACGAGGACGAGCTTGCCGATTTCTTCGATACCTTTATCAAAATGCGGGCCCTAGACCGAGTGCAACACAGCGGTTCAGACTGGTTTGACAGTGAAACATACGACACCATGATTGCGCGAGAATTCGGAGCCAGAAGGATTAAGGAGCGCTTGCAGATCTACCGAAAGCTTCCATCAGCAGACGACCAATCGGAGATTACTTCTAGCTGGAATTCCTTTAAAGGCAAGAGGCTTTCAAGGATCGTACTTCAGGCCAACGAGACTGTCTACAAGCCAATCCCGAAGGGCGCTCGGAAGGCTCACCGGACGGTTGATTACTACGTGAGCAGCTTGTGAAAGAGCCCTCGGTTCGGCCAGAATCTCTGCTTATTACAGATGATGAGCAGAACATAGATGACAACTCTAGCCTGGAGCTCTTGGACGAATTGTTTCTTAAACTTCGAGGAAATGCCGGCAGCAATACCAATCGCGGAGATACAATCCCTAACAGCAGGATGACAACGACAATCTCGTTGAAGACACCCGTGATGATACCCAAAGTATACATACAGTTTCCTCCAAACTCACGAATCTCTCTTTAGGAGTTCGTAAATGGGCAGCTTCAGAAAACGCTGCGACATCATCCTCGAAGAGAGTAATATCACGGAAAGCACTACCGGTGGCCTCAAGGGAAGGCGGTTATCAAACTAGGTCAAAGGATCAGCAGCAGTAATGTATTCTTAGGCGTTTGGTAGGTCATAATAGACTTCTGACTACTATAACACCAAAAATAAAAGCATTTGTAACGTGATATGCGATAAATACTCGAAAGTGGGAGGCACTGAGGCGCGGCCCAAGCGAATTTCAGTGCTGGCTGGGCACCCAACCACCCATATCATTTTTTATAATGCAAGTGCTGATCCAAGGACTTCTGAGGCCATAAAATTGATTGCAACAAGATTTGAATGAAATTTCTTCGTGGTTGTGGAGTTATTGGCATAAGTTGCAAAGTTGCGTGAGTTGCAGAAGCGAGACGCTAGAGTTTTGCGCAGTTGGCCGGTTTTAAGCTTTCGCCCACCGCCAGTTTTTAGGGCAGATTTGTGCAGCTGTTTCCGCCTTTCCCGGCGCTATAGACTGCGGACCCCATCGTCCTCCTCCACTCTTCAAAGATCAGCCGCTCTTTCGTCTTCGTGTCATCACGTTTAACTCCACCCGCCGGCACCTTGGGCTTCCGTGATGAAGCGAGCTGGCCGCAACGTTCCCATTTGATCATGCAGCGCCTGCTATGGGCAGTTTTGGCTCTAATTGCCCTCGTTTCTGCTCAATCCGTTTCTCCTACCAATTCCACGCCCACCACTTTCGACGGGTTCACGATACAAGTCGCCGTGCAGACTCCCTCCGCTATAGCCAGTCCTTTTGCCAACCTCCTCCCTCTTAGCAGCCAAGCATGGCAAACTCTGACGGTACCTGCTCATTCGCGCTGCTCCATCCGTCAAATCGCTGACAAGACTTGACATCAGAACCAAGTTCAATCAGGTAACGCTGTAATAGCGACCAGCGCCAACTTAACCGCCATATCCAACAACGATATCGTCTTCATTCCTTGCGATCCCTCCGCCTATCCCGGCTACCAAGGAGCGGACTCTGTTATCCAGGCGGCTATCAAAAGCTACGTGCAAGCCATTGTGCTATATTCCACCACCGCCAACTACTGCAATTATTCTGCTTCCGGACCTACGATCAACTTTGTGTTTACCATGACGAATACGACGGCAATACAACCCATGCTGAACGCACTGAGCTTACCCACATCTCAGTCGGTGATGGCATTGATAGCAAGACAAAGCACGTTCCAGAACATGTCGGTACCCGGCGGCTCAAACAGCAGCTATCCTCCAGGAGGATCATCGCCTTCTACCGCCGTCGCCATGATCATCCTCTATAGCATCACCGGAGTCATCACAGCACTCTTCCTCATCATAATCATCACCGGCGCCTTCCGAGCCCACCGGCACCCCGAGCGGTACGGTCCGCGTGATGGCGAGGGACGACCAAGGCAGAGTCGAGCTCGAGGACTGGCACGGGCCATGCTCGACACCATTCCAATAGTCAAGTTTGGTGAGCGCGACGTGCCAAAGCCAAATGACATCGAGCTGGCGCAGAACGGCAACGAGATTGCTCCGGAAAGGCAGGTCGAATGTGGCGTAGAAGATCAGTCTTTCGACGGTACCACTGTGACGCTTCCTGCCACCCAAGAGCACACGATCCAGGAAGACCAAGTAACAACAGACGTTGAAACCTCGTCACACATCTCCGCTCCCGCAAGCCAGAGTCAGGCTACGGAAGCCGTTACCGATGGCGACGAAGGCCTCACCTGCTGCATTTGCACCGAGGACTTTGAGCGCGGCCAGGACGTCCGCGTACTCCCTTGCAACCATTCCTTTCACCCGGCATGCATTGACCCCTGGCTGCTCAACGTATCGGGCACGTGCCCACTCTGCCGCGTAGATCTCCGCCCCATCACCTCTACTGCATCCGACGACCCGAACGCAGAAGACGACGAACGAAGGAGCAGCTTCGCACCGCCGCTAATTTCGTCGGACGGCGTGCTGGACCAAGGCTTGGAAGGGTTGCAACGCGCTTCACGCCGCGTCTCCGGGCTGGCCCGTGCGATGCTGAATCCGAGGAGGTTGGAGAATGCGTCGACGCAAGAACGAATCGCGGCGCTGAGGAGGTTGCGGGAGCGGCAGAGGGAGGCTGGCGAGACGGAGCAGGAGGCGAGGCGGAGACGAAGGCTTACCGTGGTGTTGGCGGATACGTTTGCTGTGAGGACGAGGAGGGGGGGTGCCGAGATGCCGGACCGGTCGGAGTGGAGGTCGAGCTTGGGCAGCGTACGGAGTTCGCGGAGTGTGCGCAGTGTGCGCAGCGTACGCAGCCTACGCAGCATACGGAGTTCGCATCAGAGGTTGGAGACCGTTCCTCCGGTTCCTACGATGCCGGCCTTTGTTAACGCTCAGGGTGGAGATGCGGAACAAAGAACGCAAAATGGGTCTGCTGGACATGGCGGAGAGGGCGGAGCAGCCCTGGAGACGATCCTTAGTAACAGTACAGAGGAGCGCGCTGCAGAGAGAAGATAAGGGGGCAATGGGAACGAAGCGTCTGTACCAGACGCCGCAGACGCAACAGCTGGCGCAGAGCGGTAAGCCGGAGGAACTGCTACCAACCTTCTGTCCTTTTGTCAGTCAGAATTGCATGGTCAACGCTTCGATTCGGAAGTTATGTTTTTGACTCTTATTTCCTGGGGACCACATGGGTTACGGGGCAATGTGTGTATGAGGTCAACTCGATATCGGGCATCTACCGGCGTTCTACGCGGGCTCAGGCAAAGATTGGTTGTACGGCTAGTTTTGGGATTGGGTTTGTATTTCTACACTTTTTTTTGGAGGCAATTCTTTTGGATTTTGTTCCGCAAGTTCTCCGCAAATGGACGCATTGAGATACTTCATCGTAGGGTACGAACACCGAGCAACGCAAATGAATGATAGATAGTTAAAAGATCAATTAGCAACGGTCATCGCTTTGTTCAATGTAAAAATCTTCAATGCTGATATGAAATAGAGGTGAATAAGTGAATTGCTTGGTTGTTTTCCATCTAGAACTCTCAAATCGTCATTTTCAAGCTTCTAGATTATGTATTTCTTGTTGTCATCCACAACCCTGATGACATTGACGAAGTCGCAGGCCGTTGGCGGTCCTGTTGGACTATGTGATTGCTCGAAGCTCCATCCCATTCCGTTATATGGTACTTGGACCTCCGGTACAGTTAGTCACCCATATCTTCACGATCCAAATCTCCTGTAGTCACAGCTACGGTTACCAACCACCAAATAACTTCCTTAGGTCGGCTTCCTAACACTCGACCTCCGCAATGGCTGACTTCAGGTCAGGGTGTTTGGGCAAGGTTCGCTATAGGGATATGTTTTATCGGTCATACGAGGTAACGAGACCCCCGGAATCGGACAAAGAAGCAACATGTGGCGACTGTGACGGCGAAGACAAATAAGATGAAGGAATCGCTCCAGTTCAGCAAAACTGATAAGTGAGTTACACTACCAAAAAGCCCTTTTTTTTTAATGTTGATTCAATTGAGTCGCTAAAGAGGTACTGGGTAATGTCCACAACAACCATGCTAAAGGTTTGCCATTCTCCAACAAAGCAAAGGAGTTGACAATGCTCAGATCTGATGCATCAATCACTTCAACTCTTTGGTAGGTTCGGAAAAACACAACGTGGTAGAGATGTCCCTGATACTCTAAAGAAGACGTTAGTCAAAGCTAAGGTAGGGAGAGTGGAGTATTACCTAGACAGGGTTTCGTTGGTCGTACGACTGTGAAGTCTAGAACGATGTACTGTCCCATATCCCCTGATTCTATCATATTGAAGTATTGGCCGTCAGGCTCGAACCTTTTCATGTGACCTACTAGGCGATCGCGATCTCTCAGCAGCTCCAAACTCCACTTCTTCCGGGCGATAAGAAAGTCAATCGTCCCGCCCTTAGTACCTGCTTGACTACAAACTCAGGAGATGTTACAACATGGCCATCCAGTATGTTAAATAGGCAGTGGTAGAACTCTTTCCGGTATTGATCCTCAAAGGACAACGTATTGGCTGCCAGTGAACGTGGGTGGTCTGATAGTTGACGGGGTCTGAACTGTATAATATCATCAACTGCTAATTCGAGCGGCGTGCCATGGTTTATTTCGTTGTCAGGCGCTATCTCCCCGAAAAGGGTGGCGCAATACCTGGAACCAAGTTTTGTAAGAGACATAGTAAACCAGAATCTGCACCTACCAATGGTGAATGTTACTCGCAAACACGTAGTGAACACCACGGTTTGACCTCTCTGCGTGGAGCCGCCCGTTGCGCCAAATGCAGCGGAGAGTCTTTTTCAATTCCTCCTTTTCACTCTCATTCTCAAAGCCAGACTCGAAAATCCCCTGGCATGCAACAGCCTTTCTTGAAAACCCTGGCTACAATGCTGCGCTGTAATACCTCCGATGTAGGTAGCCCCCTAGAAAACGCGGAGTTATCAATGTATTTGAACAGTTCCAGAGGTTGACTAAGGAGGTGCTTGCTTGTAGTCTGCAAATCAAGCGAGAACACCAGTTTGCCGCCTTAGATACTCATTCCAGCCAATTGGTTCAACCTCTTCCTTCACCCAGCCCGACATTGTATAGATAGGTGTCGTATGGCCACACATTTCAAGCAATTTGTTGGCCAGAAGCCGCATCAGAGTCGTCTTTCCGGAAGCTGGTGTGCCGCGCACTCGGACAATATGATAGTCTTGGACTCGCGTTATTATTTCGTCGATCAATTCCGTCCGAGGATTAATAAATGATGGAAGATCTATAAAACATAGGCGATAAGGAAGTTTCTTTATCCTTCAAAGACTGATTACTTACCATATGGTGTGATCCTTCTCGACGGAGCATGGCTGGAAGTAATAGGAGCAAGAGCTGCTGAGTGTAGAAGAGTAGTATTAGCCGTGGGAGGTCAACTCATAGGGGGTAGCAAGGGACTTGCCATAATCGCTGTGCATGAACATTGGATGCATGCAGTAATCGCAGGATGCCTGACTCGTATCCAAATCGGAGGTGCAAGATCCAGAAGTGCATTGGCACCGAAAGCCACCTTTACCTTGCCAGTTGCACGGGCCCATCACGACAAGCACAGTGAGTCGCTGTCGAGTGGTAGAGGATGGTGTACATAACTCTGACGAGTGAGTGGTGGAGGATTGTGTAAACAATTCTGACGAGCGAGTGGTGGAAGGTGGTGTAAACAACTCTGACGAGCGAGTGGTGGAGGGTGGTGTAAGCAACTCTGACGAGAGAGAGAGTCGAGTGGAAGGGGTAGAAGTAGCTGGAGTAAATGGGGAGTCAAATATAGTGGGAGCCATGGTAAACTCGTCCGTGCCGCCAAATACCGAGATCGATAACCAGCTAAGGATAATTTAGAAGTCGGAATCATAACCTAATGATGCTTTCAATTAATGGAGCGCGAGAATCGACTTTCCAAGCTACAGATCAAACCGGACATGATATTGGAAGGGCGGAGATGATAGCTAAGTCACTACTGGAGTCACCGAAATAAGTAGTCATTATTATTGGCTTCGCCTTTAAGAAATCTGAAATGTTCGAAGGTTTCTTTAATGGATTTGTGACAAGATGTGAGGTTGAAGGTTGATGAAGATAACGTACTGTGAGTGATTGATATTTTATAATATCTCACTTGGTGCGACTCGCGATGAGTCACTCGGGTCATTATGGATAACTACAGGCGAGTGTGCCGATAAGGAGAGTATGTGTAGGCGGACGGCTTGGTGAGGAGGGGTGAGAAGAGGAGATGTTTCTCGTGTGTGTGAATATTGTGGTAATTTTTAGAGCAGCGGCCATCGCTCTCCATAGTGGCAGTGAATCTACTAAAGTTGCGAGAATTTGATGTACATCAACCCTTATTTTAAACAAGTGCATCTTCGATAGTACCGACATGCTAATATGGTTCGCTTTTTCGCTAGTTAAGGTAGTTTATTTGTAGAGTATGCCTGCTAATTGTGGTTTCCAGAGCCAGGTATGGACCCATCATTTCCGGCGGCAAATGCACACACTTTGCAGGGAGATGTCAGTAGGGGTGACATTCCTATGTGCAACTATCGAGTCAAAACATTTCCATGACCTGATCACCCTGCCCTGCTCTTTCACAGTTGAACTTTTGATACAGTGCCCAAAATAATTCAACGCCTATAAATTATTATATCGTCAACTTTCCAAACCCATGAATTCTTTAATCATAACTCCATCAAAACCCGAACCCCATCCCTCAAGTACCCTAATTCAACTCCTTCGAGACGGGCTCTGCACCAACATCATCAGGCGGCACACCCTCCTGCTTCACCTCACTTCCTTCCGACTTTCTGCTCTCCTCTATCTTCCCCTTCTCCTCAACATCATCACCCCTCACAGCCGCCCTGTCAATCCAACCTTCCCCATCCATCCACGATAACCCCTTTCTCACAGCCGCGCCACTCACACTCTTCGTACTCACTTCATACAGCGTCTGAATCACAATCAAGCTGCCCACAAACAAATACACATCACCACCCCTCACAGACTTCCACCACCCATGTTTGACGCCAACTTTCCACAGTGAATCCAAGCTCAGCCTCGCCGAATAAAGGAAATTGGACCGTCCCGATTTACGTTCCAAGAACGCCCACAAGCCGCCAAGGAAGCCGCCAAGGAACCAACGCTGCGTCGGGAGAAATTTGCGCGGCAGCACCTGTTGAAAGAAGCAGATGGAACCCCAGGCAGTGCCGATGGCGCCGGTGATGAACAAGCTCATGCGCAGAATCGACTTTGCGAGGCGGTTGAAGGCGGAGATGGGCTCCTTGACGAAGGAGCGGTAGCGGAGAATCGAGACGGCACCGAAGATGATGGTGAAGAAACGGACGATGGAGGGGAAGGCGCGGAGGTAGAAGGTTAGATATGTTCTTAGACAGCTCGGGTCGTGAGGATGGAGGAGCGCGCAGCTCAGATTCGTGGTTCGGGGATGGGCCGGGGACGTTATTGGGGATATTGCCGTGAGGCTATGTGGCAGAGGATTCTTCTTCGCGGGAAAGAGGATAGGAGAGACGAAAGGTGGCCAGCGCAGGCGCGAGATTTCGGCGAGAGAGTCCACGATTTCGTACGTCCCGGGCCATGCAAGCTTGGAGGCGTAGTCCTTTGGACGTCGGTGTACGTATGTGTCGCTGTACTTCAATATGAAGGAGCCGTAGCTCGCCGGGAAGCAGTCGCGATCAAAAACGAACGCGTGGAGGAGCTGTCCGGTCGCTGCGGGCATGAGTAGCCATGAGCCGAACCACCAGGGGCGGTTTTTGAAGTAGCCAAGGTCTTCGAGGTGGTTGTAAGTGAACTCGAGCGCGCGGGAGAAAACGTAGATGGCAATCGTGGTGCGGAGTGGGGAGGAGGGGAAAATGGAGAGGAAGAAGCCGGCGAGGGAGGCGCCGATAGCGGGTGCGAGGCGTGAGGTTAGGGTTTTGGAGACGCGGGGATTGCGACGGCGGAAGGCTTCGGCGTTGTCGGTGAGGAGGGAGGAGCGGAGGCGTTTTAGGAAGCGGTAAAGGAGTCGGTGGAAGAGGAGAATCAGGGAGAGGGAGGATGAGAGGCGGATGTTGGGTGATTGCCAGAGGGACTGGTTGACTTTGGTTCTGCGAGGACCGTTAAAGCCAATGCTGTAGTAAAGCACGCCGGGACACATACTGTACTACTTTCCCTCTCGTCAAGACTTTCTCTGCAAACAGGTCCCATGCCTTTAGTCCGACAAAAGAGGCCAGAAACACGCGCAGCGATGCCCGAATGGCAGCTGCATTGTAGTCGTCTGGCCCTGTCACAGCGCGCTCATATCTCTTTGGTTCCGGAGCTCTTTTCCGCGCAGATTTTGATCGCGCGATCAAGTACTTGTGCAGAAGCTTGTATTCACGTGCACTGAGCGAGTACCGCAGAGCCGTACGTGCTATTGGATCGATGGTCTGGCCTGTGGAGGAAGTTGAGCTGCCGGAGCTCACGGATGCCATTGGAGCCAACCAAAAGCTATCCTATGCCATCAGCGGAAATCGCTGAATGCTGATAGTAGAGATGTTTAGAAAAATAGGAGAAGTAAGCAAAAATCATGGATGGATTGATTAGAAGGTTGGAGGATATCGGGTCGAGCAAGGTTGAACCACCTCGGCAACCATGAGTCGTCCCGCTGCACGTGAATCTAGCGCGCTCGATTCTCCTTCAAAAGTTCGGACAACCACGGAGCAAAGACGAATGTGAAAGTTGCTTACACCCACTAAAAATAGCGGAAATTACTTTGCACCTAAAAGTTCCAATTCTGATCCAAGATTTTTTTGCGCTTTCGAGATCTCAGGTTTCGAAAAATCTCGAATTTCATGTTTTGTAAATTTCGAATTGCAGAGGCTCAGCAGGTCATGTGACAGCCGTACCCTTGTAGTTACAGGAGAACGCAAACCGCCAGCGAGCGGTTCACTAAAGAGCCTTTGAACCGATACCGACAGGTGACTATCGCTACCATCGGGCAAAAACCCCACTGTCCATAGCCTACATCACAGATGATTACGGAGTACCTCCACCGCTTCCAGCATACAGAGCATCATCTCTACCACCAGCAACAAATGTCCTAAGCCCTCCGACACTTCCAACACACGTCCCATATCATCCATCACCTCCACCACATGTAGTGCGACCTCCACCTCCTTCAGCACGCACGTCGCGTGTCCCCCGCCACCTCCAACACATGTTGCACAACCTCCAGTCAGCAATTTTGCAGGGTGAAAGTTAGAAGAGAGGGGGGCATAAAACCTTTCGTTCCTCAAGGCATTCCGATGCACTAATAATAAGTGTGCCTTAGAATAGATCCCGCCAGTGCCGCGCTTTGTGAAGACCTTGATCCCACGGAGCCTAGAACATGCCGCCCTATATAGGAAGAACAGGGCTTTTGAAAGACGCAAGCTGTCGTGCTGGAACTTATGACAAGAATGTCAAATGAAGTAAAAGGACAGGCTGTTTGGCTCGACAACCTCTTCACCAGCTCAAAGCTTCTTACTACACTTCGGAATTACGGAACATGCAGGCTAACAATTCAATTGCGGTATTCCAACTGCTAAATTCTTACAGCAAAGTATATAAACATCGATATTCCCAGACCCTTCTCTACTACTGGTTAAGACCCATTAGAGCTGCAGCGGAAACGCTCTCTAGCCAGCTCAATGTCAGCGCCCTTCTGGAGCAGTAGCTCCACCACTGCCTCATGGCCCTCAAATGTAGCCCACGACAGCGGCGTCCAACCTTCTTCATCCTTGGACTCCAGCTCAGCTCCCTTCTCGAGTAGCAGCTTCACCACCGCCTCGCGCCCTTTCTCCGCAGCCTGCGATAGTGGCGTTCGACCTTTGTTGTCCTTGGACTCCAGCTCAGCGCCATTCTCGAGCAGCAGCTTCACCACCGCCTCGTCCCTACTCTCCGCAGCCCACGATAGCGGCGTGCGACCCCAGTTGTTGTCCTTGGACTCCAGCTCAGCGCCCTTCTCGAGCAGCAGCTTCACCACCGCCTCGTGCCTGTTCAGCGCAGCCTGCAATAGTGGCGTACAACCATATCCATCCTTGGACTCCAGCTCAGCTCCCTTCTCGAGTAGCAGCTTCACCACCGCCTCGTGCCCTTTCTCCGCAGCCTGCGATAGTGGTGTCCGACCACGGCGGTCCTTGGGCTCCAGCTCAGCGCCCTTCTCGAGCAGCAGCTTCACCACTGCCTCGTGCCCATTCTCCACAGCCTGCGATAGTGGTGTCGGCTCAGCGCCCTTCTCGAGCAGCAGCTTCACCACCGCCTCGTGCCCATTCTTCACAGCCCGCGATAGCGGCGTCCAACCATATCCATCCTTGGACTCTGCTTCGGCGCCCTTCTCGAGCAGCAGCTTCGCCATCGCCCCGTCCCCATTCTCCGCAGCCCACGATAGCAGCGTCCGACCATATCCATCCCTGGAATTTGCTTCAGCGCCCTTCTCGAGTAGCAGTTTCACCACCGCCTCGTGCCCATTCACCATAGCGCACCATAGCGGTGTCCAATATTTTCTATCCTCGGACCCCAGCTCAGCGCCCTTCTCGAGCAGCAGCTTCACCACCGCCTCGTGCCCATTCTCCGCAGCCCACGATAGCGGCGTACGATCAGTGTTGTCCTTGGAATCAAGCTTTGCGCCCTTCTCGAGCAGCAGCTTCACCATCGCCTCTTGCCCATTTGCCGCAGCTTTACCGAGCGCGGTCTGATACCAGATTTTAGGACTTTTCTTCAAGAGAAGCTTGACCATAGCCTCTTGCCCATTTGCTACAGCCTCATTGAGCACAGTCTGACGCCAGGTTTTAGGACTTTTCTTCAAGAGAAGTTTCGCTGTAGCCATGTGACCATTCCTAGCAGCATATCGCAGCGCAGATTTTTTAGTTGAATCCCGCCTGTTATAGAATCTTCTCTCCAACAGAGCTCCTACCAGGGCTTCATGCCCTCTGGCCGCCCCTATCTCTAACGCTGCTCGTCGATCATTTCTTAGAGCCGCCACATCCTGGAGATCTTGAATGTAATCTCGGAATGAGAGGCGAGGAAGACTATTGATAACCACTGTGATGCGTTGACTGCCAGCGAGCTTGAGTATAAAGCGGTCTGAGATCGGCAAGTAGGAGATTATTTGAATGAGAATTTCAACAGGTAGATTATCAAGGTTACAGGCCTAGAACCATCAACGTAGCATTCTGGTCATCAAACATGGAAGATGGCAAGGACGCTCTCACAACAGATTGCTTACCCTGGGCGATGGTCTCTCAGTGGTTTGGTTACCTTCTGAGGTTGACTGTCGACATATCTTGCCTTCGCCTTTCCCCTTAAACTTCAGGCACCACCTCATATTACCAAGTGACAATTTCATGAAATCCGACTGTGATAGTAGCGAGCAAAGAGAGCTACAACAAAAATGTTACGAACCAAGGACAGTGAACCACTTTGTGAACACGGAAATACCGAGGAGAGTGGGGTGATGCCAAGACGTGGCCTTGTCAGAGAAAGACTGTCAACCTAACACGCACCGATCCATCATCGCAACAGCGCTCAACTCTTCCTTCTTTCTCTTCATCTCTGCAGCACTTTTCGTCTCTGAGTCCCACCAGAAATCATCAACACAATGGAGGCCGAAATCGATTATTCCAAGATCAAATTTTCACCTGTTTGCCCAATGCCCGCATCTTTTTGATGTTCAGAAGCGCCTCCAAGAGCTCCGCAGCTTCTTAGATCCCAGCTCCACAGACTATTCATCATTATGAGAAAATTATTCGAATCGTTTATTTTGATAGTTACCGACTAGATGTGACCGTGGTAATAGCCCTGACGTAAGCCCGAAGGAGTTCCCGTTCATCCCTCACCTATATTAATAAGTTTGAGCCAGTAAACTTGTGATGAAATAATTTTAAGAAACTTTCGGTAAATTCTGAGTATTGGGACCTGGTTAAAGTGGTGAAAGGGATACGTGCATCTAGATGAAACTATATCACAACAATACATACACTTGGAGCCATTATACATGGAAGTCATTCATGGATGGAGATAAAGAGATGCAACCGCCGAAACGAAGCAAGCCAGCCACAGGATGTAAACCATGAGCGCGAAAAGACATGAGCATAAATCCCTATTAAGAGCAGAACACTTTTCCTCCACCGTAGAGGGAGGTAGAGCGAAACGAGTTGACTGACTCCCTTGTGTCTGTTTCAAGGGCGATATTCACCATCATCGTTGTCCGCCATCCCCGGACGAAGGCGATCTAAAGCTCGCATGAATGCAAGCTCTTTGATTCCACTGAAGAGTAAATTCCTGTATTGATCCATATCCAGTTCCATTGTTCTAGATTGGATTGAGTGGCTTGTATACGAAAATAGAAATACATGCAGAGTCTTATTGAGGCATTACCAGCCGATAAAGCCCTCGCGGCCCGACTCTTAAGACACTGCAGCGCCGCGATAATATCTGTATGGAGACGAGACCGGCGAGGCCCGGACTTTCGACGACGCTATCATGATCAGAATCCATCTGATGATAAAGTACGAAACTCTCTCCCCAAACAATCGTAGAATCGTGTGACGGAGTTTCCTGCACAAGACAAACGCCAAATATATTGAGCATGAGCTTGAATTACTGGTGAGGAAGCCATTCAATGGCCGAGATGTACGTGCTCTTTCCTTTCATTCAATCGTTAGCGGAGATTCAACTCCTTTCAGATTAAGAACGTTGTGACGATAGCAAGTGCTATTGCGAGGCATCAAGGTGGAAGGCTGTCACTGCCCCAACTCGAGGCCGCGATCACAATGAGGGAAGAGTTAGAGCGGTATTTCAGGGGTCTGGTGCGGTCGGAAGCAAAAATATGTTCAGTTAAGAGAATAGACCAAGAATAGCGTCGTCATTGGGATGTTTCTTACAATTGTACATGGGATTAGCGCAGCAACTGGTCCTCATCCCACGTTTCCCTGCTTTCCGACTTCGTTCGCCATCCAAAGTTAGACAACGACGTTTGCGAGATCCAACATTTCCCCCACGTGTGGCTGATGGCCTTTTCCTTGGAGGCTCTGCGTCAACATCCATGGGATTTAAAGATGAGCCCAGCGGAGGAGAAATTCCGTCAATGCCTCCTAATATATCAATGTCAATCGGGTTGAAAAAGGATGAGCCGGGCGATGCCGAACCACTGTTGTCTGGATCTCGTGCGCGCGGCCTTGGATCGTCTCAAACACTCCAGCGAGCTCGTTGTCAGGTGCGTCAGGCATTATCTCATTGTGAGACAGTCGTGCAGGCTCATGCTTATTGCCAGGCGCTTCCGTAGGTTCGTTGCTCGACGCTTGTGTCGGCTTGTCAATAGACGCGTTGCCAGAGGCATGTGCTGGCTTGTCAACAGACACTTCCGTAGGTTCATTGCTAGAGGCTTGTGTTGGCTTGTCGTTAGACGCCTCGGTAGGTTCATTGCTATAGGCTTGTGTTGGCTTGTCGTCAGACGCTTCCCCAGGTTCGTTGCCGGAGGCTTGCTTGCTCCGCATCGATCCAATAGCTGCGATCTTTGAGGCAATGCCGTCGCGGCAATTGAACGTGCCAGAAAGTATGGCCTTTCTCATCAAATTGCTTGCTCCGCATTTATATAGCAGCTGCGGTCTTTGAGACAATGCCGCTCATCATCACTCCCTAGTACTAGCCTCGCCGTCAGCGCTAGAATCTTCTGATCCGTATTTTCAATGCCGAAGCGGTACCAGCTAATTATTGGGCTGGCGCTGTAAGAACGCCGACACTTCACAGCCTGTGAAGACATCATAGCTTTCATCCATGTGATGTGTAATGCTCAGGCCGGCCACCAGCCTCCTGTCTGTTACTGCAATTAGTAGCAATTTGGGGCTGGAGTTGGTTTGGCTACTTGCCTGGTGAAAATGAGTGGTTGTCGGTTGATATTTGCATTGATTTCGAAGCCAGCACACATACACCGGAAGGAAGGAGTAGAACTGTTGCCTGGCATGCCACGGAGACGATCATAGTGTATAAGTTCTCATCTGCTCATCACATTGACTTCAAATATCAATTGGTTCTCTTACCATTTCTACCGAACCAAACATCGACATTTTCCATACCATTCTGCCAGAACTGGGCAAACATGGGCGGTCGACGGCAAAGCTTCAAAAAGGCGACCAGAAGAACTAAGGGGGTCTCAACGCAAGAGGATGAAGACGTCTACTCAAGGCTCTCTCTCGTCCATCCATAACCCCATCTCAATTTCGGCTTCCGGAATCGACGGAGGACAACGGAAATCAGGGGAAGACGGAGTGCAGTTCCTCTACCACTTACAGTGCAACGACGGAACCATGGCAGCGCGATCGCTACGGCTCGCCTCCCAGCCTTCCCTGGTGGTGAATCTCCGGAGATTCCGGTCTGGTTCGACTCCTCCAACGGTTTTAGCTACATCACCAAGCCACTTTTCCAGACTGTGATATCGGAACAGATAGTCAGTGAATTGGAAACTCCATTTAAGCTCGACACAGGCATCTTCGCCAAGCAATTTGTTACCCTCTCCTTACTCTTTGAACTTGAAGGAGGAACCGAGTCCCGCATGTTGCTGGCGGTGCACGCTTTTATTCTTGAGATGGAGGACCCCCTCGGAACCGACGTGCTGCACATGGAACCGGAACATGGCGCATTAGTTGATTCATCTGCAACACTTGAAAACGCCGACACAGAGTACGTCAGGAGCCAGCGTTCAGCCGCCCCACTCGTTGATTAAAATTGTACTCATCCAGTTGTCCAAAAAGTGGAAGCCGATTGTCGTAGAATCCATAGAAGTCTTTTCGTTGAGACGTGGTTAAATGCGCCGTTGATGTTTGTGAGACGAAAGCATAGACAGATATTCCGTACGGAGTAGTGTTCTTGGAAATACATCGCCTTAGGCGTCCAGGCGATGTTCACGGTTCATAGGCCCAAGGCAGAGCATTGTTGTTGCGATCGATCGAGACCATTCTTTAGGAGGAAACAGTGCACTGCTGCCACCGACTGCGCCGTCTCGCATCAAAAGGCCATACAACTGACTGCGCAAACATAATGGCACCATCAAAAGATGTGAGTGTGGTTTTGACGAATGAGAAGGGTCAATCAATCACCAGCGAGACTTAACCTATCGTCAGCAGCAGCGAGGCGCAGAAAGGCCCATCCTTCGCTCGTCGATTAGCCCAGATTTGTTCAAAGGAGTCCCTTCTTTCACATTCGAGAAAGTTGATTTTTTTGAAACGAAATTGGTTTGAAGCGATTCCCAAAAATAAGCATATTTTTCCGAGTAACTAATATAATATTTTGGCAAAAAAAGTCGGGAAAATCTTCTTGGAAAAAGTTTTGCGATTAATATCATTATCAATTGGCGATGGCAATGGGTATTGTACAATGCGAGCACTGTGCTGCAAATTCATACGAGAAGCGAAGAAGGGAGAGGTCAAATTCACCCATGGATTCTCGAAAACATGTGACAACCTTGAATTCTTAAATGTGCCGAATACTCCTCGCTGTAATTGAGATCGAGAAGCCACCTTTTCCGATATTTCTTTTATGGATCACTGATCTTACCATTGGAAGGCCAAAATCTTGGGCACTAGAATTGTACCTTGTGGTTGTCACCACACGATGCTGCAACTTAGTGACTGCTTGCAGAGTCATTGCTGTTCTCATCTCAAGTGTTCGGCTGCCTCCGAGCAAACCTATTGTCCAATGTCTACAAGGAGATAGTGCAGGTTTTCCAGGTATGAGTACGCGGAGATTGTATGGCGTTGTCAAACTCGCTACTCTTTCCCACCTCCAGCTACAACTTGCATTACTATGAACAGCGCAATGACCCACCAGTACCTGTTTATATTGTCAGTATTCGGACATGTGTGCCATGAAGGTTGAACCTACTTCTGCAGGAACGATGTCTGATCCTTCTCCTCTGCTTGTGGTACTTTCCCATTCGCGTCCAGCACAACAGGTTTGTTAAGGATAGGCTGAGGTCCAGGACGGGACAAGATCACCTCTACCTCCAACTCATCCTTTATTTTGCGCGTCCCTCGTAATTCAAACGCGCTCAACGAAGCGTGGTACACGACTCCATGCTCGTCAACGTGAAGTGTAAGCTTCCGAGCGAGCCCTGGTGCAAACGATGAAGCGGCGGTGGCTGTTCCTCTCCATTGTTTCGTAGAAGGATCATGCAGGCCGATTCTCACGATCTCATCGGAGGATGGTGGTATTGAAGGGAGCCGAAGCGAGTTCACCTCGGCTATTGGTTTCGTCTGAGAGGTTGAAAGTGCGATAGTTGCAAAAGAAGTTGGTGACGGCGCGCCCAAAGGCCATGCGTAGACTGTGACGGTCGATGTAGCGGCCTCAGCAGCTACGACGGGAGTTGAGAAGAGGACAGCTATGAAGGCGATAACCAGCCAATCGGCGACCAGCTTGACAGGCCGCATAATGCTGTGCAGAAGAAAGCCGATGACAGTCGAGCTTCAAGAATATTGTAAAGTTTGTTGTAGGGCTGATGAAGGGCGGCAGTGAACTGGGGAAACCAGGCCAGGTTGCTCGGGGAATTCGGAGATAAGGGCCCGATTTACGAAAAATATCCCAAAGCCAGTCTCCACCTAACTGATCGGTGGAGTAGCACATTGAAACGAATTCGCCTGCTGATCATGTGCATGGATCCTGGAGAAGGATCTCATTCCAGTCCGGCATTCTCAATATGAAGGTCCGCCCGTTGAAATGATATCCTCCCCCCGATGGAACGGTTCCTCCAAAATTGATTCATTCATATTCGAATGCGATTTTCTTTCCGCAGGTAGTCTACAAATTTCTTCGTATTCTTTATTGACTCCTGTTGAATCTCTTTTTCGAAAATTCATCTCCTTCCTCTCGGAATTATGACTTCTTCCGCGGATCAAGTTTCGACGGATTCCCCTCACGAGCTTCGTTCCAGACTCAATCATTATCCAGGCATTGACGTCGGCACCGGGAGCGCAAGAGCATGCATTATCAACGAGCAAGGCGACATCGTGGGTTAGCATCCGAAAACATCAGACTGTGGAACCCGAAACCGAATACTACGAACAGTCGACAACGGATATTTGGCAAGCTATTTGCACATCCATACGCAAGGCACTGGCTCAACACTCTATTGATCCAGCCACAATTAAAGGAATTGGCTTCGATGCAACATGCTCACTTTCCGTCTTTTCCACAGACACTGACGAGTCCGTTCCGGTCACGGGCCTAGACTTCAAGGATGACGGTAATGCCAGGAACGTGGTACTATGGCTGGATCACAGACCTGTGGAAGAGACAAAGAAGATCAACGCTACCAAACATAATTTGCTGCGGTATGTAGGTGGCCAGATGTCGACTGATATGGAAATTCCAAAAGTGCTATGGCTTAAGAATAATATGCCGAAGGAGCTATTTGATCGATGTAAATTTACGACTTAACAGATGCTCTTACACATCTTGCGATTTGGAGCGAAACGCGCAGCTTCTGCAGCGTTGTCTGCAAGCAGGGCTATGTCCCAGTCGGCATTGATGGTAGCGTCAAAGGTTGGCAGGAAGACTTTCTTACCAAGATCGGATTGAAAGAACTCTGCGAAGACAACTTCAGATAGATGGGCGGTGTCGATGGGTGGTAACATTCTTACTACGCATATTTCTTGATCGAATTACTGGCGACTGGGCAGAACGGACACTACCTGACCGCTGGCGAACCAGTTGGGGTTTTGAGTATAAAGGCAGCGGTTGAGATGGGACTACCGGCAGGTATCACCGTGGGCAGCGGCGTGATTGACGCATATGCAGGCTGGATAGGCACAGTCGGAGCAAAGGTTCAACTTTCAGAGAACGCCCTGGATCCCTCTCATCCAAAGGAAGATGTCACACAGGCTTTTACTCGCCTCGCTGCCGTGGCTGGTACTTCAACCTGCCATGCTTGGTGCCAAGGCTGCCAGTGCTACTGCAGATGGAAAGGGAGAGGATCTGTGGAAGATTATGAACAGAATGTCGAAACCTGGGAAAGCAGTGTATCCAATAAAGGACGAGGGCCTTGAAGTTGCTCGAAGCGAAGTACAAAGTCTTCCTAGAACAGTGCGGGGAGCAGCAACGATGAAGGAGAGAGGCCGACGATGCTATAAAAGGCTGGGCTGAGTAGGGAAGTTTGATATGCCATGTAGAGAGTCCGTAGTAAATCCTGTGCTAAAATTTCGAGAAATTTCGGAACTCGATGTTAGGAATGCGACTTCCGTGCCATAAGCAAGTCGTTGTGGGTACCACGAATGCGAATTAACAATTGGACTCAGGTGACATCAAAGGTGTTAAAATTATCCATGCTGGATGGTGGATGTATTTTAGTGATCAACAAATAAACTAGTTCTCTCTCCTCAAACTGCACAATCCGATGACAAGCCCTTAATCGAATGTTTGGTGTCTTTCGTACCACCTTCTCCACAATTCACTATACAGCAGCAGTGTTGGCGCAAAAATGGTGTCCTCACTTCCTTAACCGTTCAGTTCATCATTTCCTTTAACGGCCTTCGCGATAAAGGGCAACTCTGGCGTAAAACATGGCACCGTGTATACGGAAGAAGTCGATTCTGGCCTTTACTCAATTCAAGATTACACCAATTTTGTGGGGCAAGTAAATACCTCACTCAGTATAACTCAAAAGTTTTCGGGAAGTTCTGAAGCTGTTATCATACAGATCGAGGTTTGTAACGGCAGAAGATCCTCAAGGTTTCTGACAGCGCTGCTGCTATTATCCTATACCGAGGTCATTTCCGGGTTTGACAAATGTCGTGGAATAACTCTAATGCAAATCAGAGCTAAATAAGTATCTCATTGCGAAGGCAGCAGAATTCTGGACCTCATCATTAGTGTGTGTACGACGATCGACTGCATGTGAAATTACGTACACCTAGCCTGCTGCATCGCCACCGTGTGACAGACGTCATTGTTCGTGGCGGTGTGGCATACCCCTCAGGTCTACTTTCGAATGAGGTATCTCATCTCATGATCATACATAAGTTTCTGTATTCGCACCGAATAGCTCTCACAAACCATCCATTCAAACTAACAGACGTTCAAACACACAAGAATTAATTTTGAAATCACATCCAATATGTCATCCCCCACAGTGCACGTTGAAGGCATCGATAATGCTACTAGCGACCAAGAGATCCGGGATTTCTTCAGCTTCTGGTATGTTCAACGGCTCATCGTGATTCAATTTTAGCATTTGCTTATCCTCCCAACAGTGGCAAGATCAAGGACTTGAAGGTTTCTCCCTCAGGCAGTGAACCGGACGCGCCAAAGTCAGCAGTTGTGACGTTCGAGAAGGAGACTGCAGCCAAGACCGCCCTTCTCTTGGACAATACTCAACTTGGCCGTGCACAAGTACGTGTCACGGCTCCAAAGGATGTTGGCGAGAAATTGGAGTCCAAGGAAGGCGAGGAAATTCCGCAAGAGGACAAGCCACGTGCTCGCATTCTCGCCGAATATCTGGCACACGGCTATCACATCAGCGACCAAGTGATTGCCCGCGGCATTGAACTGGATAGACAGCATGGGATATCGAGCAGGTTCATCAAGACTCTGCAAGACTTTGACAACAAGTATCACGCGACCGAAAAGACCAGGGCCATGGATGACAAGTACAAAGTAACCGAGCGTGCTCAATCAACCTGGAACGGCCTGAGCTCTTACTTTGACAAGACACTGAACACACCAACGGGCCGAAAACTGCGTGATTTCTATGAGCAGGGACAGAAGCAGGTCATGGATGTCCACAACGAAGCCCGTTATCTTGCGAACTTGAAGAAGCAGCATGCCAGCGGCCTCCATCCAGAGCCTGTCAGTGCGGGTAGCTCACGCACTACGTGCAAATGTGGTGCCGATTCTGGAGTTTGCCCATGCGCTCCTGGGACCTGCGCCTGTGAGCGATGCGCGAAGAACCCGGACACGAAGAAGGCTGATACCGAGGAGGCTGGAACACAGGAGAAAGTGTAATTGTAGTACGAGGTGGGCTACTGCCCATGCTGGGCAAACGTGCATGTGCGAAGGGGACGAAAGATCACTGCAAGCCGTCAGTGTCGAGGCTGGCATGTGTGCTTCTAAACGCGAATTTGGTCTTTCGGGGAGAGAGGCAATGTGGAAAATAGTTCTATTAGGAAGAAATCACAGGATTGATATTGGCCATTTCCGTGCTGAAGTATTGGCAAGAATCTCTTTCCTCAATTCAAACTGTTCCTGTCGCAATTTTGAAAATCCATGCTGTCAGTTATGCAAGAAGCAAAGACCAACCAATACTTGTATCAACAGAGAAAGGGCATGTGATTCAGCTATGATCGCCAACCGACGAAAGTTCTGTACATCCAATTTTCGGGTCGTGTCATTGCAGCGTTGCCGTCGAGCTCTAGCAAAGATCGTCTAATAAGAGGGTGCGAAACACGGTTATGATGTCTGCTGCAGGTCCCCTTTCCAGCACGGCGCACCGTGAAGAGTATGTCCAGTCACAAGCATAACTAATCGCATACGATCTACTTCTGAAAATATGATGTACGGAATGATTTTAAGGAAGAAAGCATCTGAAGGTGAAACTGTAGAGGATGACCAACAGTAAGAAACTTGGAGTCTTGAATAGATAATAAGGTAATGAAATAAGTACAGGATTTACGATCGAGAAAGGGGCAATGTGCATCCCTTAGCCATGTTTGCGGATCCAGTCGATCTTCTCCCTTTATCGCAAAAGTGCGCAAAACAATCCCGCATTTCAGGTATTTTGCACACGATGATTCGCATTCAGAAATCCATTGGTAAACCGCCCTGAATGGCTAGCTGGGAAGTCACGGTGAAGCCATGTCCTTTGCTTACCTTCATTTCATACGGCGCAACGTCATTCCCTTACTGCCGGATGTCGCCATCACCGCCACATTGTTCAGCCTTGCATATCTCGAAACAAGACAAGTCAAGCAGTAATCAGGATATCGGGTAGCGACCTGCATTCTTGTCGCGAAAACCTTGGCACATGGAGCGTGCTCCGGTCATCACGAAAGCAAGAAAGGCCACGAACGAGAAAGCGGCCTGAAGAAGGTGACGAGCTTCATCCAGGCAATTTACGTCTTCCGCGGTATTGTCGAACTCATCGTCTCGGGAAGCTGCTTGAGGATCTGCTGAAAAGGGGCAATCGATGTCGCTGGCGGTTGGCAGATTTGTTTTTGGTCTGTGTCGAAGCAAAACTGAGCCAAAGTAGATAGGTTAATAGAAGCACCAGGCAGCATTTTCATTATCAGCATCATAGCTGTGGGCACGTTCGCGTACTTCCGATATCAGTCGCGACAGGGAAAGCTGGATGCGGTGGGTGGGAAGAAGTTGAACTAAGGCCGCATGCTCGATCTACTGGGACGAGTTTTCCGTAATCTAAGACAGGTATTTAGTGAGAACATACACTGGGATTGGGATGATGCATTGCGTTTTCGTCTGGTTTGATTGGATGATATCTTACTGCTTTGTTGCAGTCAGAAAGATCAAACCGCTGTTCCGTTGTTGGCCGACTGGCGCTGATTGTCGGCCAATTGATGATGATTAGAGGTATTCATAATGGAAGCTTCATTATGCTGGCAGCAGTAGCTTTTCTCGGCCTGTTAGAGTGCAACCATTATCGTACAAGTAGTGCCTTATCTGCGACTCGTATCTGCCATGTTCCAAAACGCCATGCTATGCCTGATATTGAACCTCCTCTAATCCACATCAACCCCTTTTGCCCTTAGCTCGGTCTTTGCCTGTTCAATTTGTGCCATCAACTCCTTATGTGCCTCTGGCACATCGTTGAAGCTGTACACACTGTAGCCGAGCTTGAAGAGGAGATATGCGCCAAAGGAGACGAGTGCCCAGAATGGAAACTGTTGTAGAAATTGAGTTGTTAGCCGTTTGAAATTCCCGCAGCCAAAAATGAAGATGGAGATGTAAATCAACGTACCACTGGTACGATTTCCTGTTGGATCTTGGACGAGAGAGGGATGAAGCCAAAGAAGAGAGCTAGGTAGACCTAGATATTTGCATTAGCGGTGTTGTGAGCACTGGTTTGGAAGTTAGGTGACGCACGAGGGTGACAAGTAACGCAGTTGAAATGGTTTGCTGAGCGCGCGTCATGGTGAACTTTTCGAAGTAAAGAGCGACTAAGAGGTGAAGACACTCTGTATCTGGAGAGTTTCGGAATTAACAACCGTGATGGGAGAAGACAGGTGTCAAGGATTGGAAGGGAGAGGTGGCGCCAAGCATCGCACTTTGTCAGTCAGAAAACAATGGGATACATCATCCACTCCCGTCGTTTTCAACTATTTCTAATTATGAACGTAAAATTTAACTGATCGGATCGGGTGTTAATTAAAGTCAAATCTCGTTAAGTGCCAGAACATTGTAGCAGCATGGCATCAAAGCTGTGAGGTTCCTCCATGCGATGAGAGCATAGAAGTCGACGCCAACTTTGGTTACTCTGGGAATTTCAGGATGGTTTGGCCGTCGGTCTGAAGTTGCCATGTGTTGCTTCCGCTGGATTTCTTACAAGACTGCTATCTCCTTACCCGTTGCAGTGCTAAAATAAACTCAGGTCGAGCCGTTGACATCTGTGTTTTATACCAGCATAGGGCGGCAGCGGTAATCATGAAAGGAAACGCCAATGGCCCAAAACGGCTCGAAATCTTCCTCAAAGAGCGCGAACCGAATGAGTATGAAGAACTTGGACAATTCTACGAAGGATTCCACTTGACGGCAGAGTCAGTCAAGATCCTAGCGGATGCATGCCGCGATCCAGGCTGGCGCTCACCGCTGGCACATGCTGGCTTCTTGTCTCTCATCCGAAATTTGTCTTCTACCGTGCTGGACCACCGAGTTAGCCTGCAAATTTTGAGATTCATTGCGAACTGCTGTGCAAATAATAACGAAAGTCGTGACTTAGTATTGAATGATCTGGATAAGCTATCTGCTTGTCTTCAAGATGATCATCTCTTCGACTTTGCAGTTGTGGCACTGAATAACGTCTGCAGTGAATACGGTAAGACAAAACTCTGCAAGCCTTTCTCGACATGCGTGCTAATTCTTGGTCTCAGATCCAGCTCAGGATGCTGCTTTGAGGCACGATGTTCATGGTACACTTGGTGCCGCGCTTCGTGGCAAAGAATTGAACCCTGAAAACCACTCCATCTCCATGGCGACTATGCTTCTGGCATCACTTGTCTCCCAGGCTGTGAGTACGGCAAAGCTTGCGCTCGTCCTGACGGTATCATTCATCACTGATATTTTGGCTCTTCCCTTGAAATGCCGTGATTGGGACATGTACACTGAACTTCTGGAGGCGTCTATCATGCTATTTCAAGACGAAGACGCACAGCGTTGGATCGCACAGCAAGGTTCGATGGTTGACATGCTCAAGATTCTTGAGGATGCCCATGAAAGAATGGACCAAGCCGCGAAAATCGACGTCATCTACAAGAACAGCGATGATGGCCTCGAGGATTCAAAAGC
>Ga0335075_10003784_pt1 | contig 23818 bp, 17 predicted proteins | sample Lox_Sample_24_FD_206723 | JGI IMG/M metagenome (GOLD analysis project Ga0335075, IMG submission 206723) | Soil microbial communities from Loxahatchee National Wildlife Refuge, Florida, United States - Lox_Sample_2.4 | ecosystem: Environmental > Terrestrial > Soil > Wetlands | place: USA...
CCGCTGCCTGGACAAACCGCTGAAAAAGAAGGCGACTGGCTTGGCTGATCTCAGTACTGCGTTCCGGATGCCACTGCAGCCCCAGGACAAAGTGGCTTGGCTGGGTGCCCTCGATCGACTCGACAACTGCGTCCTGAGGACAGCGCGCGGTCACGCGCAAGCCATCCCCCACAATTCCAATTGCCTGATGGTGGCTGGAATTCACTGGCAGCCGCAGAAAATCCGTTGTATGCGCGACTTCCGAGCTTTCGCCGACGATATGCGCCAGTTGAGAACTGGGGTCGATGAGTACAGAATGCGCCACGGCTACGTTGCCGCCAGCGCGGTGATTCACCGGGACCTGTAGCAGATCCTGTACGAGCGTGCCTGTGCGCCAGCAATTCAGGGATTGCGTCCCGTAGCAAATTGTTAGCAGGGGTTTGTGAAGATTGTGCGCGTCTTGGAGCAGCAGTTCGTCGACATTCTCTCTGGCCAGATCGGGCTCGGCGGTTTCGGGTAAGCGTTCCTCCCCATACTTCGCTGGATTCATATCCGCTGGGCTACCGGGAAGCAGAATCCCCTGGCAACTTGTCGCTAGCTTCGCGATTAGGGCGGGATCGAGCGTCAGCGGAATCTCAACTGGCTTCCCGCCTGCCTGCGCCACGGCGGCAGCATACTGCGGCCAAGTGCGCTGGTTATACTCCGTCCGGGCAAAGGTTGGTACTGGAATGCCTATACGGGGCGGCTTTGAGGTGTGGGTCACAGGATGCTCAATGTTGGCATTTTCGGGGCTAGGCGACGCTATCTCAGCCCACGTGCAGCGCGTACATCTCCGCTATGATATCGCGAATCCTGAGCGTCAGGGCATCGGCGGTTTTGCTGGTGTATTCGGCGGTGGAAATGGGCGTGCCGACCACCAGCAACAATGGCCGGGGAGTTAGATGGTACGTATGCATCGGCATGACCTGGTAGGTGCCGATCAATGCCATGGGCACAATGGGAACTTGGGCGCGGATGGCCATGTAGGCCGGTCCGCTGAGAAAATCCTGGAGATGACCATCGAGGGACCGGCCACCCTCGGGAAATATTACGAGAGGCATGCCGGCCTGCAGCGCCTTGACGCCGCGATTCAGGCTGGCCAGCGTAGAGCGAAGGCTGGTGCTGTCGACGGGAATCTGACCGGAACGCTGCAGATACCATCCGATGAACGGAATTTTGAAGAGGTCGTGTCGCGCCAAAATTCGAAACTGGAACGGCAACTTATTCAGAACTACAGGCGTGTCCATATACGACAGATGATTTGAGACATACACCGCAGCCTGTCCGCGCTGGAAATTATCCGCGCCAATCACCTGCACAGGAGAGAGCGCGATGCGAAGAACAAAGCCTCCCCAGGCATGTGCGATGGAGTGCTGCACGCGCCCGGTACCGTCGAACAGAGAAGCCATAAGGGAAATGCTGCCGAAAATCGCAGTGGCGACGAAAAACAGCGGGAAGAGGACGAGGTAGGTAAGCCAGCGGAAGAACCCAGGATGGCGCGGCGGAACTGGACCGCGCAAGTGTTCAGGCGGTATAGGGGGCAATTCCGTAGAGGCAATCCCCTCGAACGGATTGGGCGCCACTTCTTCTGGAGCGCTGGACATGGGTTAGCCCTTGCCCCGCAGCAACGATTCCCGCAACGCACCCACGAGATAAACAGATCCGGCACACACAATTAAGCCGTTGGGAGCGGTTTCGGTCTGAGCCAGTTCCATTCCGGCAGCAGGCGAAGTGGCCGTCTCCGCCACAACCCCGAGGGTTCGAGCAACCGCCTGCAGATCTTCCAGCGATGCGGTGCGCGGTGAGTTGACCGGAGTAAGGACCACGCGATCGAAGACGGGGAAAAGAATCTGCGCCATCTCCTCGACCGCCTTTTCGCGCAGGCATCCGAACAACAAAGTTCTCTGGGTTGGAATTTGGGTGGCCAATCCAGGCCAGGTGCTAAGCGCGGAACGCAGGGTCCAGGCACCGGCAGGATTGTGGGCTACGTCGAGAAGAACCGCTGAACGAACGTCGGTGCGCGGAAACAGTTCCAGGCGGCCGGGCCAGCGGGCAGTGCTGATTCCCTCAGCAATTTGCTGCGGTGTAATATTGTAACTGTTACTGTTACATAATTCATTGGCAGCCGCCACAGCAAGGGCGGCGTTGCGATGCTGATGCGTTCCAGCCAAGGCAGGGCGCAGTTCCACCGATGTGCCTGCCACTGTTACAGAATAGGGTTCGGCGTAGAATTCGGCGGCTTCCTCCTCTGCCGAGCGACGCGGGGGCATAAACTCGACCGCGCTGACAGCGCGCACATTCAGCTCGGCTGCGACTTCACCCAGTGCCTGGTTGGCAGCGGGATGCTGCGGTAATGTCACCAGGGTTCCATTGGGCCGCAGGATACCGGCCTTCTCACGCGCGATGGCGTCGATGCTGGTGCCAAGCCATTCCATGTGATCGAGCGAGATGTCGGTGATAACGGAGAGCAACGGCTCGACGATGTTGGTGGCATCGAGACGGCCGCCCATGCCCACTTCCAGCACCGCGATGTCTACCGCCTGCTCCGCGAAATAAAGGAAGGCAACGGTCGTCACAGACTCAAAAAAACTGGGATGCTGTGGCAGCTTACCTTCGCTCAGCAGGCGCGATCCGGTTTCATCCACGCGAAAATACAGGCGCGCGAAATCATCATCGGAGATGGTCGCGCCATTGATCTGAATGCGCTCATTGACGCGCGTGAGATGCGGAGAAGTGTAGAGGCTCGCGCGATATCCGGCCACTCGGAGAATGTTCGCCAACATTGCCGCGGTGGAACCTTTGCCATTGGTCCCTGCGATCAGAACGCTTGGAAATTTCAATTCCGGCGAGCCCAGGGCGGCGGTGAGGATGCGCATCTCCGCCAGATCGAACTTTCGGGGAGATGTACCGGTGGCAGCGGAAGAAGCGGCCTGCGCCAGTTCATGTCCGCGCGCATACAGACTCTCAATGGCTTGAGCATACGACATGGCTCGATTTTAGTAGCAGGAAGGACATTCGTGTTGCACAGTTCTTTGCCCGTGAAATTGCCGCAACTATCCCACGTTTCATCCGGCATCGCGGACGAGATGTGGAGCACCCGAATACGAACATGTGCACTCGGCGAAGCGCACGAGGCGCGATGCTTTATCCTTAAAGTGTGGCTCAAGGCTCCAAACATTCCGTCACGAGACGGCGCTTCCTTCAGCTTTCGGGTCTCGGCGCGGCCGCCGGCCTACTGACGTATTCCGGGGAGTTCGAACGCCATGATCTGCAGATCACGCATCACACTGTCGAGCTGAAACGACTCTCCCCGGCACTGGATGGGCTGCGGATAGCCCAGGTTTCCGACATTCACTACAAGCAATACACCGAGCCGTCGTTTGTCCGCCACATTGTCGACGAGGTCAATCGGCTGGCGCCGGATATGGTGATGTTGACCGGCGACTATATAAGTGAAGGGCCAATGCCCGAATCCTTCGGTGCGAAAAGCAGCTACCCCTGCGCGGAAATCCTGTCTGGAATCACTTGTCCACAGCGCTGGAGCGTTCTGGGCAACCATGACACCAAAGTCAATCCAACCATGGTGACGGACGCGCTGGAAATCCACGGTCTGCCGGTGTTGGCGAACAAACATGTCCCGTTTGAACGAGATGGCGCGCGAATCTGGATTGGCGGCGTCAAGGACATCGGCTTGAGCGACCCGGACCTGCACCTGGCCGCTCCGCAGGGACTGCAGGCCGCCAATGAGCCTGTGATCTTGCTGGCGCATGAACCCGATTACGCCGACAAGGTGGTGAAACACGGCGGCGTTGACCTGATGCTGTCCGGGCATTCACATGGAGGACAAGTGCGTTTGCCGCTGATTGGCGCGCTGTATACACCCCCATTGGGGCGCAAATATGTTGAAGGACTCTTTCACCTGCAGAACGATTTGCAGTTGTATGTCAACCGCGGCATCGGGACTGTTGGCGTTCCGTTTCGATTGGATTGCCGGCCGGAGCTGACCTTGATCACGTTGCGCAGCCCGAGAGCGGTCACCGGATAACAAACGGCACCGGATGCATTGTGGAACGACGGAGAGAAAACGGATGAACGTCAAGATCGCATTCGGCAAACAGGGATTATCGCTCGAACTCCCCGAAGGTCCTCGTTATCACGTTGTGACAGTGCATTCCGCACCTCCGCTGCCAGATGTGGAGAAGGCGCTGGCGGCAGCGCTGGATACTCCCGTGGCCGGCTTGCCACTGATGGAGCTGGCCCGCGGAAAAAAGACCGCAGCCATTTCGGTTTGCGACATCACGCGTCCCGCTCCCAATCCGATTACGCTACCTCCTGTACTTGAACGGCTGCGTCGCGCCGGCATTCCGCCGGAGAACGTGACGATTTGCGTCGCGACGGGTCTGCATCGCCGGGCAACGGAAGACGAACTGCGCACCATCCTGGGAGCAAAGATTGCAGCGACCTACGAGGTCGCCAATCACGACGCAAGGGATCGAGAGCTCCATCGCTTTCTTGGCACGACCCAGCAGGGAACCCCAGTCTATATTGACGAACGTTTCATGGCCACGGACCTGCACATCACCCTGGGATTTATTGAGCAGCACCTTATGCTGGGATTTTCGGGCGGCCGCAAGCTGGTAGCGCCGGGGCTCGCCGCGCAGGAAACCATCAAGGTGATTCATTCACCGCGATTCATGCGCGAGCAGCACGCGACCGAGGGATCGATCCGCGACAATCCCCTGCATGCGGAGCTACTAGAGGTGGCGCACATGGCGCGTCACGACTTTATGCTTGACGTCACTCTAACCAAGGAGCGAGAGATCTCCGGCGTGTTTGCCGGCGAGCCAGTGGCGGCACATGCTGCGGGCGTGGACTTTCTGAGAAACTCGTCCGTCGAATATCTGCCCGAGCGGGTGGATGCGGTGATCACCTCGGGAGCCGGCTATCCCCTGGACCTGACTTTCTATCAAGCAATTAAAGGTGTGACCGCGGCGCAGCACATCCTGAAGCCGGGGGGAAAGATTCTGATGCTGGCGGAATGCAAGGAAGGCGCGGGGTCCCCGGAGGTGGCGAAGATGGTGCGGGAATACCTGGGGGCGCAGCCGTTTCTGGATGCGATTGAACATGCGCCTGTGGAGATTGATCAATGGCAGCTGGAAAAGCTGGCACTGGTAGGGTTGAAACACGATGTCCTGTTCTATACCCCAGGAATTGCCCACGAGGATTTAGGAGCGCTGCGGTCGCACGCATACGATAGCGCGCCGGCAGCGGTCGCTGCGTTGCTATCGCGGCTACCGAAGAACTCGCGTGTGGCTGTGATTCCTGACGGCCCGTACGCCTTCGCACGAGTGCAGGAATAAAGCGGTCACGGTTCCCGTAGGATTGCAAGCAAGCCGTTGCAATCCGGGAGCTGCCGCAATGATGCTGCACATTCATGCACCCAATCCTTTCATCGCCCTTGGAGTTCTGGTCTCAACCGCAGCCACGGATGCGGTCTATGTGATGTTCAACGCAGCGGTGACGGCGCGACGTCGCAGCGTGGCCGCCAGTTGGAGCAGCCTGTGGTATCTGCTGGCGGCGTTTGCGGTAATCAGCTACACCGGCAACGCGGCGTATGTGCTGTTCGCGGCGGCGGGATCGTGGCTGGGTGCGTTTGGCGCGGTCACGTGGCTGGACAAGGCCGACGTGAGAAATGCGACGGGAACTCCGCGGGCCTGACAAGAAGAATCGAGCAGCCGATCCTTCGAGGCTGAACAGCGATTAGATTTAGTCCTTGCTTGTTGTTGCACACTCGGCGTATCGTGGGCCTCGCCACGAACGAACGACGGTATCGCCCAGATATTTCGCTGCTCGCTTCCTATTATCTGGCCGACCCCCTATCGCACGACATTCCTGGATAAAACTTCATCACGCCTAGGAGGCGAGCAATCCATGAAAAAGCAATGTGGAGCATTCGCAGGACTGTGTTTATTGTTTACAGGAATTGGTCTCGCAGGATCGGGAATCGCAACCGCGCAAGATTCGAAGCCAAATCTGACACCGCCCAATGTGTTGGTGGTGGAGAGTGAAATGTTGAAGCCGGGAATGGCCGGCATGGCGCACCAGAAAACTGAAAGCGCGTTTGTGCAGGCGATGACGAAGGCAAAGTCGCCCGAGCACTATTTCGCGGCAACCTCCATGTCGGGCCCGAGCCGGGCGCTGTTCTTTCTCCCCTACGATTCATTCGCGGACTGGGAGAAGTCGAATGCAGCGATGATGAGCGATTCGACGCTGGCGGCGGAGTTCGACAGCGCGATGCAGGCGGACGGCAAGTTGCTGGAATCCTTCACCACGATAGTCTTCCGCTATGAACCGGACATGAGCGTGTCGCCCAACGTGGATTTGGCGCAGATGCGCTACATGGAAATCACGGTGATCGACATCAAGCCTGGGCACGAGGCAGAATGGAAGGAACTGGCGAAGCTCCACAACGAGGTGTACGGACAAGTTCCCAACACGCATTTCGCCATGTGGGAGGAATATTTCGGCAACGAAGGGGGCGTTTACATTGCGACGGCTCCCTTGAAGGACCTAGCTGAGATTGATGCGCATCGCACGGCGGCGATGAAGGCCTGGGCGGCTGCCAGCGCGGAGACGAAGAAGAGGATGGGTGATTTGGAAGCATCCGCGTTTGCTTCCATCCACACGAATTTGTACTCCATGGATCCGAAGATGAGCTACGCTCCCGATCGCTGGAAGACCGCATCGCCGGATTTCTGGGGCAAGCAGTAAATCAGAGAACAACCTGAAGAATGCTCACATCGCAGTGATTCCCAGGGAACGTATTCGTAAACGCGGGCGAAAAAGAAGGATTCGCCCGCGCATCGCGATACATCACTACCGGACTGCTTTCAGTTGAAGTGAGGTCGGGATTTTCAAACCGATGGTTTTCGTTCGCGCCGATACATACGGCGGCGCCACACAAGCGCGGCAATCAGAAGCAGAAAAAGAGCCAGCAGCACGGGTAGTAGGGAGCCAATCACCAGGGCAGTGGCGATGGCGCGACTAATCTGAGTCGCTCGTTGCAATGAGCTGGCTGGGACCAGAACGGATTGACTCCAGTCCATGGTCTTCAGTCGGGCTAGAAAACCCTGTTGCACGCTGCCCTCCAGGTTATAAACGCCGATGGTCCGCGTGAAGTGGCTGGCAACGATCAGGTCGCGTGAGAATTCGGTCCAGTTGAGAGGAACGCCGGCCGGCCCGGCTTTCGGATTTGCCTCCGTGACGCCGATGACGATCGCTTGTGCGTCGGGGCCGAGCCTAAAAATCATCCCAGTGCCTCCCCCGCGGGCCAGGCTGGAATAAATCATCAACGCCTCCTGATTGCCCCGAACATCAACAATGCCGAGAAGTCGCTCGAGGAGCGTGACATGAACACGACGTTCTGCAGCGATGAAGGGGAGCTGATAGGTCTGCACCAGATAACCATTGTGTTGCACCTGCCGGATGAGCCCGGTGTATGCCTTCCGAGCGCGATAGACCCGAGCGTAGTCAAAGTAACGCGAAAGAATCAGGCCTGCGATCCGCCCAGGATGTCCTTTCAGGCGAGCCAGCTCGGTGAAATCGGGTTCGATGTCCAGACCGACACCTGCCCAATGGAGATCGCTCTGGGCAGTCCAGCGTTCAAAGTCGGCGACGTATGCGATGGCCTCCGGGGCATCGCCGGAGTTGATATAGGGACCGCCCGACCCGGGCACTTGGATCCATGCAATTACTGGAATTCCGGCGGCATTCAACCGGCGAATGATTTGCGCACGCTGCGGGCTTAGATCAGGAACGGCGACTGCGAGACCCGCATGGATAGCCTGAAGATCGGGGATTACGGCTGGATCTGCAAACAGAGCTTGAAATTCAGACATGCCATGATCGCAACAGGCAAAGAAGAGATGGGGAGCGACCCCGGGTCCGGACACACGAATGCGCACCCCATTATCGCCTCCGGAAACAATGGACGCGCCGCCTGATGCAACGAAGAGCACAACGCCAATCGCGATCCAGACGCATAGAAGCAAAATACGGCGATTTGCCGATTTCAAAAGATAGTAGCTCTGGCGGCAGCGAAGTCTCATGGCAGAAGCATCCTGAATTCAAGGCTACACGGCCAACATGAGACTCACGTTTGAGTCGATGCGGATCAAATTTGTGATTCGATTTTAGTGATTGCAAATGGTTGCAAATATGGCGTATGTTTTTGCTCACTCGCGAACGAGTGACGGTATCAACCGGACGCGGTTGTCCTGCGAACTCCACGGCAGAACAGCAAACATTGGACGAGTGGAGCAGGAACTCATCCGCTCAAACTTTTTGAATCGCAGTCGACCGATTCCATGACGCCAGAGAGACTTCTCGCCGAGGCACCCGACGCAGCATCGCACGCAGACGAAAAGCTGAGGCGCGTCATTGGGCCGTGGGGGCTGGGAGCCACCGCTGTCAACATCGCAGTGGGAGCGGGCATCTTCGTTGTCCCTGCCTTCGTTGCCGCAATCCTGGGGCCGGCCGCGATTGTGGCATATTTCGTTTGTGGAATCGCCGTGGCGCTGGTGCTCACCTGCTATGTCGAAATTGGCAGCTTCGTCCATCGTTCCGGGGGTGGTGTGGCGTATGTTGAGGAAGCATTCGGGCCGCTGATGGGGTTTCTTGCCTGGGTGATGTACTCCGTTGGATACGAGGTGATTGCGTGTGCTGCGCTCGCTGTCGCACTGCTCGGTTCGCTGGCAGTCTGGGTGCCCGCGCTGGGTCATGGAGCAGCTCGGATCCTGATGTTGCTTGCGATGTTCAGCGGCCTGGCTGCGGTGAACATTATTGGCGTTCGCCAAGGATTGCGGGTCGCTGTGGCTTCGACCGTCGCAAAGCTGGTTCCGTTGCTGCTCGCCATCGTCGCTGGAACATTTTTTGTGCACTGGCATCAGCTGCGATGGGTGGGTTGGCCGCCGGCGGCGAAGCTGGGTGAGGCATCGCTGATTCTGTTCTTTGCCTTTCAGGGAATTGAAGAAGCACTCGCGCCCAGTGCTGAAATTCGCGATCCGGCCCGCACGGTGCCGCGAGCCATGTTCGGCGCAACAGGCACGGTGATTCTGCTTTATGTCGCATTGCAACTGATCAGCCAAGGGGTTCTGGGTGGTGAGCTGGCGCACCAGACGACTGCCCCTCTCGCGGCTGTCGCCGGACGGGTGGTCGGTGTCGCCGGAAGCACATTGGTAATGATTGGCGTTGCGGTGTCAATCTTTGGTTCACTGGCCGGCGGAATGTTGTCGGCTCCGCGCGCTTTTTTTCTTGCTGCGGAGGACAGAACGCTCCCGCGCGCCCTGGCCCGCGTCCATCCGCGGTTTCGTACGCCACACGTCGCAATACTCACAGTGGCCACCCTGATGTTCCTGTTGGCAGCGTCGGGAGGATTCAAGCGTCTGGCGATCCTCTCCAGCGCGTCGATTTTATGCGTCTACCTGGCGATCTGCCTGGGGGCACTGAAGCTGCGCTACACGCGTAAGCGAATACCGGGAGCCTTCCGCGCACCGGGCGGACCGCTGATTGGGATTCTGGGTTCCGTGGTCGTGATCTGGCTGCTGTCCCACTCGACGAGAATGGAAGTCACCGCGCTATCGGGAACGCTGGCCATCTCCATCGCCTACTATTTTTTGCGGCGACGGTATTTGAATCGCCACGGCGAAACGATCCACTGATTCGCGATCCGATCGGAGAGTGGTTTGAAATCAGCGCAGCGATGCTATGTCAGCTGGCAGGTTGCATGAAGTCAAGCGCGCGGATGAGGTATTGCTTCATTTCTCTGCGGGGAACGACGGCATCGAGCATTCCGTGTTCCAGCAGAAACTCCGATCGCTGAAATCCTTCCGGCAGCTTCTGGCGAATGGTTTGCTCGATCACGCGAGGGCCGGCAAAACCGATCAGCGCATCGGGCTCGGCAACATTGAGATCTCCCAGCATGGCGAAGCTGGCGGTGACGCCGCCGAAGGTAGGGTCGGTGAGCACGGAGATATAGGGAATTTTGGCGTCATCCATCAACGCCAGGCGCGCGGAGATTTTCGGCAGCTGCATCAGGCTGACAATGCCTTCCATCATGCGAGCACCGCCGGACGTGGCGACGATGATGAGTGGATGGCGAGTCTCAAGAGAATGATCGGCGGCGCGGCTGATGCTTTCTCCCACAACGGCACCCATGCTGCCACCAATAAAGGCATATTCCATCGCGCTCAGCACCACTGCGTGATGACCCATATTGCCGAGTGCGGTCAGGATGGCGTCATTCATTCCAGTATCGAGCTGCGCCTTGCTCAGACGAGCCTTATACGGTTTCAGATCGGTAAAATCGAGCGGATCGGTGGAACGCAACTCGGTATCGATCAAGCGGTAGCCGGGCTCCAGCAGGCTATCGATACGAGCCCTGGCTGAAAGTTTGAAGTGCTTGCCGCATTTCGGGCAGACGTTCAGATTGGCTTCCAGGTCGGCCTTCCAAATCGTTTGGCCGCAGCTGTCGCACTTGGTCCACAGACCCTCGGTGCGAACATTTTTCTCCGACGTGGTCTCAATCTCGTTTTCGTTCTCGTTGCGTTTAAACCAGGACATACTCCATCCATCCTAAACTGCGTGGCGTCGATATAAGGGTAGATTCGTCACGACGTCAGAATTGCGAAGTTCCTAGAACGTCAACGTCTGAATGTTCGCGGCACCCAGACGTTTGTGGCGATGTATCAATATTCAATGCCGCGCTGCGCCAGAATTCCCTTCTGATAGGCGTGCTTCACTTCGCGCATTTCGGTCACGGTGTCGGCGATTTCAATCAAGCTGGGATGTGCATTGCGACCCGTCAGAATCACGTGCACCATCTCCGGCTTCTGTTTCAGCGCCTCAACAACGCGCGCCGGATCCAGCATGTTGTAGCCGATGGCATAGTTAATTTCGTCGAGGATCACCATATCCCAATCGCCGGATAAGATCGCCTGGCGAGCCTCTTCCCATGCGGCCTCCACCATGCGAATATCTTCCGGATCGGTTTCAGCACCGCCGATTTTCACGAAGCCGCGACCCATTTGCTTCATTACCCATTTGCCGCCAAAGGCTTCGACAGCATCGAGCTCGCCATAGTGCCAGGAGCCCTTCAGGAACTGCAGCATCAGGACGCGCATGCCGTTGCCAACGGCGCGCAACCCTGTGCCCATCGCTGCCGTTGTCTTCCCTTTTCCGGGACCGGTGTTGATCAGAATCAGTCCGCGTCTTGAATCCGTCATAAACCAACCTTTAGCGGCTAGCTTCCAACTGCTAGCTAAGACCTAGCGGCCAGAAGCTGCACGTAGGTCTTAATGTCCTAAGTGATACGGATGGCCTTCGACGATGGTGAAGGCACGATAGATTTGTTCCGCGAGCACGACAGCAGCCAGCTCATGCGGTAACGTCATCGGGCCCAACGAAAGCACAAGCCAATCGCGGCGCGTGGTGGCCTCCTGCAACACAGCTTCCGACCAGCCATCTGCAGGCCCAACGGCGAAGGTGAACAGTTGAATGCCGCGATCTCGTTCGCGTTGTAGCCATTCAGCAAACGTTTCTGAAGACCAGGTGCGTCCGCGATGATCCAGCAGAATCAGCATGGAGCGGGCGCGATTGCCACGCTCCCACGCGGCAAAAAACTTTTCTTCGGAGGGGTAGTGTTCGGTACGGCAACCGCAGTGGCGCCCAATGCGCTGGCAATAGCCGGAATACATTTCGTCGGCGGCGGCCTGTTTGCCGGTCGTGCGCCGCCCGAGTGTGACCAGCTGAATTTCCATCCTTCCCATACTTTACTGGAGTTTTCTGTCTGAATGTGAGAGCTCACGCTGGGAATGTCGTGAGATCGCGCGACCGGGATCGAGAAAGAAGTAACCCGGTGAGAAGGCTCGGTGATTTTTGAGCCAGTTGGCGACGAGATTCCGCGAGGAAAGTCCGTCTATGCCGCCATCTTTCCTAGCGGATATTGAAGATGGTGTCGCCCATCCGACAAATATTCCGCAATATCCAAGGCAATTTTCTACCATTTTTCATATTCTCACTTCTTTAATACCATAAATATCCTCGATTATCTGCGGGTATCCATCCCATAACCTATTGATTTTGTGAATTCTTCTATCTGGCCTACGAATTGCTTGTTTCAGGCCTCAAGGACACTATACGGACTTATCGAGTCGACGATCCCCTGCGTCAGCTTTCTCCGAAAAGTCCACCGTACGTTTTCGACCTGGATGAGTAAGCCACATCCCAGCGCAAGGTTTTAGGAAGCAGGAAATGCCGTTCGTAAACGACGCCCACGTTGGGCGTCAATGTTTCACAAGGCACTCAAGATAGGCGCGAGACCGGTTGCCGGCTCGTGAACTAACAGTAAGAGAGGGAATTCAATGCAATTTCGACACAACGGCTGGATTCGTACAGCGGTCACCTTCGCAATGCTGCTGGGAGCTGCGATGGTTCTTCAAACATCGCAGCCAATCGCTTTCGCGCAGTCCCTCACCTCGGGCGATATCGCAGGCCACGTGACGGATCCGACCGGGGCGGCCATTCCGGGCGCGACGGTCGTCCTGAAGAACCTAGGTACCGGCGCAACCTATACGAGTTCGACCAACGCGCAGGGCAGCTATCATACGGCCCTTTTGCAGCCAGGTACTTATTCCGTCACTGTGACCAGCGCTGGTTTTGAAACCGCGTCGACGACCGCGCACGTATCGGGCGGCGCGATCGCCAATGGCGACGTCAAGATGTCCCTGGGCAAATCATCGCAGACCGTGACCGTGACCGAAGCAGAACCGCTGCTGAACACGGAAAATGCCGACATCACCACGACTTTCAATACGCAGCAGGTGCAAACGCTCCCGAACCCAGGCAATGACCTGACGTTCGTCGCGCAGACGGCCCCTGGCTCCGTCATGAACACCACGACGACAAGCAACGGCGCCGCTTTTGGATATGGAAACTTTTCTTCGTTTGGCTTGCCGGCCACTTCGAACACCTTCACCGTCAACGGCATGTATGAGAACGATCCGTTTCTGAACCTGAACAATTCCGGTGCCACCAACCTGCTGCTGGGCAACAATATGATTGCCTCGGTCACCGTGGTCAGCAACGCCTATGGCGCGCAGTATGGGGGTCTGGGCGGTGCGCAGGTGAACGAAATTACCAAATCCGGCACGAACCAATTCCACGGCAACGCCATCTACTGGTGGAATGGCCGAGTGATGAATGCGAACGGCTACTTCAATAATCAGACCGGTACTCCGAGACCGTTTGATAACGTCAATCAATACGCTGCGTCCGTCGGCGGTCCCATCTTCAAGAACAAGACCTTCTTCTTCGGCGATTTTGAAGGCCTGCGAGTCCTGATTCCGGTCACCAATGTGGTCACGGCTCCGGCCCCAAACTACGTCAGCTGCTTAACCACCGGTCTGCCCGCGACAGGGAACACACCTTGCGCCGGCCTGACGGGCGGCCAATTTCCAAATGGTATTCCAGAGGTCCCCGCCAGCAATATTCCAATCACTAAACAGGTTTTGAGCGTCTATCAGAATGCACCGGGTTATAGCACGGCGGCCGTCTCACCGCTTGATCCCAATGTCGTCACCTTCAACGTCAACACCGGCAACTTCACCCATGAGTGGCTATTTGAGGGACGCATCGACCAGCGCTTCGGCGAGAAAGATTCTCTATATGGCACCTACGACATGGATCGCGGCCTGCAGGCGACCTACACCGATCCATTGAATTCGATCTTCAATGCAGACAGCGTTCAACCGCAATATTCCGGCCAATTGGGTGAGACCCATGTCTTCACTCCAAATATCACCAATCAATTCACCTTCGCGCTTCTGTGGTATTCGGCCATTTTCACCAATCAAAACCTGGCCGCTTCCACTGCGCTGGTACCATGGACGGTGGCCTGGATCGACGGCTCCTACAACCTGCTGGGTGGTCTCAACTATGTGTGGCCGCAGGGACGCAATGTCACCAACTATCAATTCATCGATGATGTCAGCATCATCAAAGGCCGGAACAACTTTAAATTTGGCTACTACCTCCGCCGCGATGACGTGACCGACTATAGCCCGGGCGTAACAACGACTCCTTTGGCCTACGCCACGGAAGCTGACTTCGCGACGGGTTCGTTTGATCTCTACGACCAACAATATCCAACACGGCTCACGCAGCCTGTGGCACTCTACAACGAGGCTGGGTACGTCCAGGATGAGTGGAAGCCGGTGCCGAATTTAACTATCACTGCGGCGGTTCGTGTGGAGCATAATTCCAACCCAGTCTGCCAGACCAATTGCTTTGACAGCTTTGGCACTGATTTCGCAGGGGTCAGCACCGATCCAACCACCCCTTATAACTCGATGATCATCACCGGCAAGCATCAAGCGTTCCGCAGCTTCCAGAGTTACTCCATCCAGCCACGCGTAGGCTTTGCTTGGTCCCCGTTCGGAGACGGGACCTCGACAGTGATTCGCGGCGGCTTCGGCATGTTTACTGACGTCTTCCCGGCAACGATCGCAGACGATATTCTGAACAATGCTCCGACCAACGTTGGCTTCACTCTGTTCGGGCCTGCCTATGGTGGCCCTTCGATCAGCACCAATCCAACCGATCCTACAAGCGGCGAAACGATTACAAAAGCCTCGAACGCAGGATTCCAGGCAGGCTTCGCCAACGCAGCGAGCTATAGCACACTGTCCAGCACGATTCCTGGATTTAGCGCACCGAGCTTCACAAACTCGTATCACAAGTTGAACTATCCGACGTATGAGGAGTGGAACCTGGAGTTGGAACGCCAATTTGGACGGAGCACCGTGTTTGACCTGAATTACGTGGGCAACCGCGGCTACCACGAACCGGACGTCAACGGCGGTGTCAATGCGTACGGTGCACCGGCGGGCTTTGGCCCCATCAGTGGCACCGCACCACCGAACCCATCCTTCGGCGCAGCGACCGAAGTCTATAGTAACGCCAATTCCAACTACAACGGCCTCACCGCATCGGTACAACATCGGTCGAAGTCCTTGCTGCTCCAATTCAACTACTCCTGGAGCCACGCCCTGGATGAAATTTCCAATGGCGGCATCCTTCCTTTCAATGCCGGTCAAAGCCAGTATGAACCGACAGACCCGTATAACCTGGCGTACAACTACGGCAACGCGGACTATGACGTTCGGCAGAACATCACCGCAAGCTATGTGTATACGCTTCCGTACTGGCGCGGACCGCATGCACTGACCGATGGCTGGCAGTTTACGGGCACGGTCTTCCACCACTCCGGCTTCCCGTTCACGGTAACGGACAGCGCGGTAACCAACACGATCACAAACTACCCGTCGGGCGAGACTCAGATCTTCGCGCAACAGTTGAACAACGTGCGTAGTTGCGGATCCAGCGCGATTTTGAATACCGCGACCTTCACCGGAACTCCGTGCGCAATCACGAATCCTGCCAACTACACCACGCCAACTGCCTTCGGACAACAGGCACGAAACCAAACCGTTGCGCCAGCCTACACAGACACCGACTTTGCAGTGTTGAAGAGCTTTGCCATTCCGAAGTGGGAGACCGCGAAGTTCACGGTAGCTGCGCAGTTCTTTAACCTGTTCAACCACCCGAACTTTGCCAGTCCAAGCAGCGACATCAATCCCACCAACTCGCTCGCCGGCTTCATCACAACCACCGTCAATACACCGACCAGTATTCTTGGTTCCGGTCTAGGCGGGAACGCTGATCCTCGATTGATTCAGATCAAGGGTCAGTTCGAGTTTTAGACTCAGTTGAATATCAATAGAAAAAGAAAAAGCAGGAAGCCTTCGGGCTTCCTGCTTTTTTACGCATTCCACTGAGACGCCTAACGCTCAGACGGCCCACCGCCAAGGCTTTGTTGCGCCAAGGACCGCCGCGACGATCCCGGGGTCAAGAACCCCTTAGGAATACTAACTGCGCAAAGGGAATTGGCCAGTGACAAAAAGAGCAGACGGCTAATCAGCCATCTGCTCCTTTTTCTTTCGAAGATATAGACACCCCGCGCAATGAATGCGCGAAGGGTCCAGCATCTTTTATCGCTAACCGGTGCGGGAGGCGTCTCAATTCGCCTGCAGAGCTACGGCGATTCGTGTTCCATGGTCCAGCTTGATGTCGCCGTGGCTGGATGTCAGGGTACCCGCTTCCAGTGCGACATTCTTCAGGCTGCTGCCCATTGCGACCGTTTCGCCAGCACTCTCAGAATTATCCATGCTTTGCCCGGTTTCGCCGGCCGTCATAACCTGACTTTTGGTTGAGCCCGTGGGAAGGTTCGCTGTGCTTGCACCAGCATCGGATAAATTGGGCTTAGGAGCCGCGCCCACCAAAACTCCGTGGATGGAAATAGGAGATGCTTTCTTGCTCGGCGTTACCTGGTCAAAGGAAATGGTCACCGAGGCGGTTCCTTCCCCCGAAGACTTCGACTGCACTGCGGTTACCTTTCCATTGAGAATCGCGCCTCTAGGAATAGTGGTGCCATTCGCAAGCGTCGTCTCCGCGAGGGTTTTCGCTGTGACTGCCTCTCCGACCGTGGCGTTCTTTGTATCGAGCTTCGAAGTGATCTCCGCCGAAAGCGCGCCACTTGCAGTTGGGAACGCTGAATTGCCTGCTTGCAGCGCTGGTGCGACGACAACGCTCGCGGCGACTATAGTGGGTGCGATTAAGGCCAAAAAACCAACTTTTCTCACGTGATTCCCTCTAAGTTTCATTTCTTATTCGAAATGACTCCAAGTTTCCACTTGAGTATCCGGCACAACATCACCGCTGTCAAAGAGGTTTTTTGCGCTTCGACGCAGCTTTGCGCGACTTTGGTTTCGAGGTCATTTTCGCGGCGACTCTCGCTGCCTTTCCTTTGGACGGCTTCACCGGACGCGCTTTGCTGGCCTTCTTTGTGGCGACTTTCTTCGCTGCTACCTTCTTTACGGCGACCTTTTTTGCCGGCGTTTTTTTTGCAACCGTCTTCTTGGCGGCTTGCTTCTTGCGAACTGCCGAAACGCGCTTGGTCAACGACGCTTTCAATTCTTCTAGATCCAAGGTGGTCGCAGTTTTGCGCAGCCGCTCAATATGATAAAAGTCGCGCTTCTCTTCTGAGAAGATGTGGACGACAAAATCCACGTAGTCGAGGAGAATCCACTCTCCCAGCCGGTAGCCTTCAATCGAGTTGGGACGAGTATTGAAGTCGCGCTCCATCCTCTCCTCGACCGCGGTGGCAATGGCCTGGTTTTGGCGGTCGTTGGTGCCACTACAGATCAGGAAATAGTCTGTGAAGCCGGAGTCGGCGGGGTCCAGTTCCAAAATGCGAATCTGCTCGGCTTTCTTGTCTTCACAAGCGGCAGCGGCGGCCGCAACCATGCGGCGGATTTCTGTTTTCGTCATTCGATCGTGCGATCTCCTCGTGCGCTTCGAATTGTGCCAGCCCTCTCATCCTAGTCCGTTGCGAACCACTGTGCCAAGAAGGAGAGTTGTCCGTAGTGATGTATCCAAGCTGTTCTGAATCGCGGATCGCTAACGATCCGTGGCGGATGGAGTGAGGCGCAAACGATAGATTTTTGTCTTGGCAATGTAATTCCACACCGGCACAGGCAACAATTCCTGATCCGGGTGCCCTTGATCTAACGCGCCACGCAGTTCCGTGGCGGAAATGTCTTCCTGCAGGTCAGGTAAAAACCAGACGCGGGTTGGGGTGGCGTCGGTGTGGTGCAGCGTCAGGTCGCACGCGGGAAAATCGCCGGAAGCATGGTTCGCATTCGTGATGTCTTTCGAACCTCGTTCCACCTTGATTTCTGGAGGAAGCACAGCCTCCGCACGTGCTAACGAAAACCCTGGCCGAGCGGCAACAATCCAATCGGAAAACGCCAGCAGGCGAGATGCCTGATGCCAATGGCCAATATCCAGCCAGCTGTCTGCCCCAAGCAGCGTAAACAGCTGTGTCGGCTCCGATCCCGCAGCGAGCGAAGCGCGCAGATGGTCCAGCGTTTCGACCGTGTAGTTGGGGCGCGTTGCGTCTGCAGCGTCGGGATGCGGAGCATCCAGCAGAGAAGGGATGAAACGTGGATCCGCTTGCACGGCGAGCGCCGTCATGGTGTAGCGATGCAGAAAGTCCGTCGCCGGATATTTTCCCTTAAAGGGTTGGAGACCCGCTGGCGCGAACAGCACCTGGTCAAGGGTGAATAGGTCCGCAGCCGCCGTGGCAATGGCAAGATGTCCGCGGTGCGGGGGATCAAAGCTGCCGCCGAAAAAAGCGATGCGCCTCATGCGGAAATGCCTCAGCCGGCCTCGGGAAGCGGCACGCGAAGAGCTCGAACCTTTTCTGCCAACGCGTATTTCAGCGCGTCGATCCCCTCTCCTGTCACTGCGGAAATAGCGTAGAAGGGCAGCTTTTTTCGCTTCGCCATCGATTGCAGCTTCTTCAACTTGTCTGGATTTGCCACATCGCATTTGCTGGCGACCACGACGCGCGGCTTCTCTTCCAGGCCATGGCCGAAGTTCTTCAGCTCAGCTTCGATGACGTTGTAATCTTCCACCGGATTGGGACGTCCACTGCCGTCCGACACATCGACAATGTGAGCGAGCAGTCGGGTGCGCTCAATGTGACGCAAAAACTGCGCGCCCAGGCCCGCGCCGAGATGCGCCCCCTCAATCAGCCCGGGGATATCGGCGACGACGAAGCTTTCTTCGTTCGGCCACTCGCCCACCGTCACAACGCCAAGATTCGGCTCAAGCGTAGTAAAGGGATAATCGGCAATTTTGGGTCGCGCAGCGGAGATGCGGGCAATCAGCGTGGATTTGCCAACGTTGGGATGGCCCACCAGGCCGACATCGGCGAGCAGCTTCAACTCCAACCGAAGCAGGCGCTCCTCGCCGGCGAAGCCAAGCTCATGCTCACGCGGAGCCTGATGCGTGGAGGTCGCGAAATGCTGATTCCCACGTCCGCCTCGGCCACCTTTGGCCAGTACCATGCGCTCGTCGGGGTTACGAAAGTCATGGATCAGTTCGCCCGTGGTGTCGTCGTAGACAACCGTGCCAACGGGAATCTTCAGCACCGTATCTTCGCCATCGCGGCCGGAGCAGTTGGAACCCTCGCCGTGACGGCCTCTCTCTGCCTTATGTTCAGGATTGAAGCGGAAGTGGACCAATGTGTTATGGCTCTGGCTGGCTTCAAGAACAACGTCGCCGCCGCGACCGCCATCGCCGCCGGAGGGCCCGCCTCGGGGCACAAATTTTTCGCGCCGGAAGGCCATACAGCCATTCCCGCCGTCGCCCGCCTTCACCTTGATCCTTGCTTCATCAATAAACATAGGTGTGAATAGTCTTCCTGCCGCTCGGGAATAGCGTTACTCTCAGTGTAACGCTCAATACTATAGTTCCTGTCCTGCAATGTCCGCGACCGGGCCCGAGCTTGAACCTGCGCTGCACGATTCACGCAGGGACGGTATAGCTCGACACATCATGGTCAAATGGGACGGAAACAAGGAGAACGCGGCACGAGCTCTTGCCTCATCGGGCTACGGCCTTCATTGCATCGCTTTCAGTGTCGTCCGCGCAGGTAAGGGTGAAACCGCCGAAACGGGCGTAAAAGATTCGGGAGTTCGTCATGCTGCGCTTGCCTCCCCCACGCGCGTTAGGCGCGTTTTGTCTTGCGTTATTGTTTTTTATGCTGACGTCGTCCAGACTCCAGGGTCAGTCGACTACGGGCGTGATCGGCGGAACTGTGTACGACCCGCAACATGCGGTGATCCCGAATGCGCGCATTGTTGCATTGAACGAGGCGACCGGCGCGGAGTTTATCGCCTACACCGACAAGAGCGGCAACTATACACTGGCCGACCTGCCGCCCGGCACCTATTCCGTCGACATCACGGGAGATGCCTTCACTGCATTTACGGCGACACATGTCGTGGTTGAGCTGGGCAGACGAACTCCTTTGACAACTATGCTGCGCATTGGAGCCACCTCCAGCACCATTCACGTGGGAACGATCGTGCCATTTCAGTCGACGTATCCTTCGGTCGCAACGAATATTACGCAATCGCAACTACAGAACTTGCCTTCCGACAGCCGCCGCTGGAGTAGTTTTGCGCTCTTGACTCCGGGAGTGGTGAGCGATCCAGAGGGACACGGGTTGTTGAGTTTTCGCGGCATCAGCGGATTGCTGAATAACAATACAATCGACGGCGCAGACAATAACCAGGCCTTCTTCTCTGAAGAACGCGGCCGCACGAAAGCGCCTTATTCCATCAGCATGGCGGCGGTCGAGCAATTTCAGGTGAATACGGCAGATTACTCCGCGGAATATGGACGCGCTGCGGGCGGTGTCATCAACACCGTAACCAAGAGCGGCACGAATCAATATCACGGCGAAGCCTTCTTCTTTGAGCGCAGCAGCAGCCTGTCCGCGTTGAATGCCTACACAACGCTGACCAACTTCGACAGCACCGCCAACAACTTTGTCACTACCCCGTATCAGCCGACCGATGTGCGCCGACAAATCGGATTCTCAGTCGGCGGTCCGATTGTTCACGACAAATTGTTCTGGTTCTATTCGTTCGACTACAACACGCGAAATTTTCCAGCCGTTTCCCGTGTCGGCTATCCCACGGCGATTTATGCGCAGCCAAGCCCGATTCTTCCCTCGGGAACATACTTGGGGTTTCCCATCACATGCGCGAACCTGCCACCGTACAACGCTGCGAACGGAACGTACGTGAGCGTGTTTCAGTTTGAAGCCACGCAAGGTGTCTGCGAGCTATACGACAAGCTCGACCTGGCATCCTACGACGCCGGAATAAAGCAGTATCAGCAGGGGCTGCAGTTAGTGAACACGCTAACCGGACCAGCTCCGCGAACGGGCGAGGAAACACTCAACTTTCCAAAGCTGGATTGGTTGGTAAATGATCACAACCACGCGACGGTTTCCTATAACCGCATGCGGTGGAGTTCGCCAAATGGAGTGCAATCGCAAAGCTCGACCCAGTATGGCATCAACAGCCTGGGTAACGATTATGTGAGCGTGGACTGGGGCATCCTCCATCTAACGACGTTCGTGACGGAGAATATCGGCAATGAATTGCGGCTACAGCTTGGGCGCGAACTGGATCGAGAAACCAGTCCCAGCCCTGCTGGCGCAGAAGTGCCACTGGGGAACAATCAATTCGGTTTGGCGCCGGAGATCAGTATTGCCGGCGGATCTTCTGGTGAAGGCATGGTGCTGGGGAACCCCGCGAAACTGCCACGCCCGGAATATCCAGATGAACATCGCGCAGAGGTTTCCGACACCATCTCCTGGGTGCTGGAGAATCATACGTTGAAATTCGGCGGCAATTGGGATCGCAATGAAGACCTGCTCGACAACTTGTACGCTGGGGTGGGCGAATACAACTACACCTCCTTTGGCAGCTTCCTGGCAGACTACTATCATGCGGTAGATGGCCTGGGGCCGCCGCATAGCTATTTCGTGAATAATTACGCAGGATTTTCGCAGAGCTTTGGCCCCGGTGGGTTTTTTATCACTACCAACGACTGGGCTGGATTTGCAGATGATGAGTGGAGAACCTTTTCTCGCCTGACGTTGACTGCTGGAGTTCGCTACGAATATGAGCGCGTGCCGCGGCCGTTTCTGTCGAATCCGCAACTGCCGCAAACAGAAAATTATCCGGACGATCGCAATAACTTTGCTCCGCGAGCCGGAGTCGCGTGGGACCTATTCGGCAATGGAGGAACGATCTTGCGCGCGGGATATGGCGTGTTCTACGGGCGCATCGTGAATGGAACGCTGCATTCCGCGTTGGTCGCATCGGGATCGCCGGCATCACAGCGCACCTATCGCTACTCGTCTTCCACGGAGTATGGAGCGCCGCAGTTTCCCAGTATCTTTTTCAGCGTGCCGACAGGCGCCGCTCGAGGAGCCTTACCCAGTGCGTACTATTTCGCGCCAAGGTATCAAGCACCGGAAACCATGCAGGGAGAGTTGACGCTGGAACAAAAAGTCAGCTGGAAAACGATTGTGTCAGCGACCTTTATGACCAGCCAGGGCCGCTATCTGCCGAACTTCATCGATACCAATATCGACAACGCGACAGTCGGCCAGTTGAACTACACCATCGATATTCCCGGACCCGCGTTGGGAAAAAAGAGCCCGCTAGCGCAAGGTGCACTCTATACCACGCCGCTCTATACGTCAGTACGACCGAATTATTTGTATGGAAACATCACGGAGTTGCTGAGCAACGTGAACTCGAACTACAACGCTGGGGTCCTGGCGATCACGCATCGCACAGCGAACGGCATCAGTTTCGGAATGAACTACACGTTTGCTCATGCACTCGACTTCAACCAGAATGAATTTCTTTATAAGTCGCCAACTAATATTCTGGAGCCAAATAACATGGCGCAGGAGTACGGAAACTCCAATACTGACGTGCGTCAGAGACTGGTCTTCCACGCCAGTCTTTTCACCACGTGGCACAAACAAGGTTGGCAAGGACATCTGCTGAACGACTGGGGAATTGCGCCTGTGGTGGCGTGGCAAACGGGTTTGCCGTATACGCTGGGAGTCGGCGGCAGCGCACCGGGAGGGGCTTTCTTCGGCATCAATGGAGAGGGCGGCCCATCGCGACTGAACGTGCTGCAGCGCAACAGTTATCGATTTCCCTCAACACAGACGACGAGCTTGCGCGTAACGCGCCGTATCCCACTACGTCAACGCTCCTACCTGGAACTGATGGCAGAAACATACAACCTGACGAACACGGAAAATGTAACTGCCATAGATACACTTGGCTACAATGCGTGTTCGACCCCTCTGACACAAGGTTGTCCGTCGGATTCGACAGCCGCACATCCGTATCTAGAGTTCAATCCGACGTACGGAGTGACGACGAACGCAAATAGTACCAGCACCTATACGCCACGCGAATTTCAGTTGGCAGCACGATTCACATTCTGATCGAACTATTTCTGCAGCGCTGGCACAACTGCACTTCCAGGACCGCCGACCGCCTGCAAGCGGGGAATTCTGTCTTCCACCGGCGGCAACGGCGGAAAGGGCGCATGCGGTTCCGACTGATACCAATACGCCACGGAATAATAATTGTCGGAGCGTGCATTGGCGTGGCCATGCTCGATGGTCGCTTTGAAGGATTTGGTGAAGGGAATCGGTGAATCGAGATGGAACCGATACACACTGGACCGACTGCCAGCCAGTTCCTTGCCTACGACTGGCGCACCATAGAGTTCATAGGAGAAAGGCTTACCGCCAAAATCCCACGCACCCAGAAAATAGTCCTCGGAGCCAGTTCCGGCAATCGACGGAAGCTTGGCTCCGTCGACAAAGAACATATCATCGCCTTCTCCCCACCAGCCGTCCTGATTTTGCAACACCGACATGGTGACACCGACAAATTGGCCGTGACCGGTAGCGGTCATCCAAACATAATTATCTTTGCCGTCGAGATTCACCTTGTTGTTGACTAGGGGGTCGCCATTACTGGTCCAATGATTTGTCCAGCCATGATTGGGCTGGGCCTGGCGATATTGCGCATGGAAGTATATTGTGCCAGCCGGAAGCGGATGCGAATACTTCTGATAGTCGATGTTGTAATACAGCGAATCGATTGGTTCCCTGCCCTGGTTGGTGACCGTGATACGCGCGTGTTTGGCAAACGGCATGGGGAAAAAACAGTTGAGCGCTTGGACGCTGCCAACCGATAGATACTGCGAATGCCAGTTATGA